>PVMK01139841.1_pt1 | contig 45920 bp, 56 predicted proteins | sample 1853481 | NCBI WGS metagenome assembly PVMK01 (sample SAMN08533507, study PRJNA380276) | Marine sediment metagenome, whole genome shotgun sequencing project.
CTTTGGACAGGTACAGTATTTATCCTTTCAGTGGTTGCCATTATGTCGCTTCTGGATTTACCCATGTCCGCCTATCGTACTTTCCGTATCGAACAAAAATTTGGTTTTAATAAAATGACCGTGCGTATTTTTATCATGGACATTATTAAAAATACGATTGTAGGGTTTCTGATTGGCGCACCGTTACTGGTGTTGGTGCTCTGGATCATGAATGCATCGGGAACACTATGGTGGTTATATGTATGGATGACATGGTTTGGGTTCAGCCTGGTTATGATGTGGGCCTACCCAAGTTTCATTGCACCCCTGTTTAATAAATTCAAACCGCTGGATGAAGGTGAATTAAAAGATCGTATTGAAAATTTGCTGACACGTAATGGCTTTACCTGTAAAGGTATTTTTGTCATGGACGGTTCGACACGGTCAACACATGGCAATGCCTATTTCACCGGTCTTGGTGCAAACAAACGCATCGTCTTCTTTGATACATTGATTGATGAATTAAGCCATGATGAGATTGAAGCAGTACTGGCACATGAACTTGGGCACTTTAAATGTAATCACATCAAAAAACGCATGGCCGTCATGGGCGCATTATCGCTGGCCGGACTTGCCATACTTGGCTGGTTGATTAACCTGCCCTGGTTTTATCAGGCCTGGGAATTCAACGCCATCAAATTACATGGCCCTGTTATTGTTCTGTCATGATATCGCCGGCATTCACATTCTTCCTGCAACCGATCTTTTCGTTCACATCGCGCAAACACGAATTTGAAGCAGATGACTTTGCAGCAGGACAGGCACAGGCTGAGCATTTAATTCATGCGCTGGTAAATCTCTACAAGGAAAATGCCAACACCCTGACGCCTGATCCGACATATTCAGCTTTTTATGATTCACATCCACCTGCGCCTGTCAGGATTGCACATCTCTCTGCAAAATCTACATGAATCTTTGGCGGTCAATAATTATATGTGTGTCGTTAATGCTACCGCTGACCGTAATACATGCTGAAGACATTAGTTTTGGCAAAGAACTACATCAGCAGAGCTGCCTGCAGTGCCACAAACCAGAACTCTACGAACGTCCGGATCGAACAGTCAAAACACTGAAACACTTACGCTCTCAGGTTTTATTTTGTGCAGTGAATAATGATGTTGAATGGTTTGACGAAGAGATCGATGACGTAACGGCTTATTTGAACACGTTTTATTATCTGTTCGGCATGAAATAACTGCCTCAGCATTTTTCAAGGGAGCATTCAACACCACAACTCCAATGTCTTGATAATGGTGATATCAGCAATGACATCTTCAACAAGAACGAATTAAGCCATTTTGGCAGGATATTGTAAAACGTCAGACCTGACGTTCAGGATAGTTCGGTTAGGCTCAGCTCAATTAGGACTTACCGAAGTACCGCCTCCATTTCCAGGGTCAAGTGCAGGTGGTAGAGAAGTCTGACCCGCAAGTGCACCTATACTACAATCAGAAAATAAAGCTACCAATGGAACGGTATCCACACATTCCTGTTCACCGTTTACCAGAACGGTCTCCTCACATTCCGGTAAAGCATTAAGTGCTGCTGTTATAATACTGTCAACCGGAGCCACCGACAGCTCACAGTCTCCATCGCCACAGCGATTGTTCACCACAGTAACAGCTGTATCCAGAGGGACGCCTGCTTCAGTCATCTGAGCGATTGCAATTTCCTGTGTCAAACCACAGTCTTCTGTCAGTCCATAGACAATCCTGACTATTGCAACAGCCTCTGGTGGTTCAACACCCTCTGCAATTAACTGGACTACCGCTTCTTCAGGCAAGACACCTTCTGATTTAGCGCCCTCCGTTGCCGGTAAAGGCTCAATACCATTAGCAAAATCAGTTGGTATATGAGCCAGCACAAGCTTTGGTGCTCCAAGAATTGCTATGAGTAATAATAATTTTTTGTTCATGGAAATATCTCCAATATTTAACGCCCCTGTCTCAGCCCATCGTTTCAGAACACAGGAAGATCTCTCATTCTATACTAATAAGTATGGTCCATATCAATTGATATTGCGAGAATGATGAATATATACGTTACTTTAAACCAGTATAAAGAAAAACTTATCCACATCGTTACTAATCCAATACATAATAAATTTTGGGGCGTCTTCCTTTAAACCAATGTTTCAAAAGTAACACTTAATGCAGTACTCTGAAAAGATATCAAGCTTTTTGGAAATCTAAGGTTTTCTACCGCCTTACATTCACAACTTACTACCTTGTGTGATTGTGCCCTTGATGAGCTTGATGCCACTTTCTCGCTTGCTAAGATGTAGGCTCTTTAGCCTGCCGACCAGCATGAAAATCAGTGTAAAGATAAACTGGAATATCCAAACCACCTAGTTTCTCTTCAATGATTGGGAGTACGTCATCCCACGCTAAGCCACCAACTCCAGTCGCCAGTTTGGGCAGGGCAATGGAAATGATAGCCTCCTTTTTGATAATTTTGATCAATGCTTTCAGGCTATCCCGAACATACTTCAGAGTGGCTTTTCCAGGCCGCGCTCCATGTTCGTATCCACCCTCTTGTGTGACCAGGTTAACAACGCGCGCACCATCTGAACTGCCCCACATCCATGCAGATCCTGGTTTCGCGTGACTTTGGTGACACCAGTGGTGAAAATCTTTATGCATCGAAGGATATTGTTCATGCAGTGAAAGTGCCAATCCCTGGTTCATAGGATCGTTGGGAGCGATGCCATGGGCAATCATCTGAGCCTGGGTGAGCAAAACATCTCCTGAAACCTGGTAGATCATTATTTTTTCCTTATCTGGTTTGTCTCTATTGAATTATTACTGTGTATTTCTTTTACGACACTGGGACTGATGCTCAATAAACTCCTCTGTGCTGATTTCGCCGTCATCGTTTGTATCGATATCAGAGAACGAGTGTGCATTTCCAAGGTTCTTCATCATACGACCTTCTTCTGCTCTCTCACTTATCCTCTTGCTGTGTGCTTCATTAAATTCACTTTCAATTATTTTTCCATCCCCATCCAGATCAAATTCAGAGAAGTCAGGTCTATGTCTTCCCTTTCCCGCAGCCTTACCCATTCTGCGGCGTTTCTCCATTTGTGCCTTTTGCCCCGCAGCCAGTTCATCACTGGATAGTTGATTATCACCATCTGTATCGAACTCTGAAAAAGCGGGTGCACTGGCTGCGCGGCGCATCTGTTTGCCTTCAGCAGCTCTTTTTGCCATGCGTTCTCCCCTTACCGTATTGAACTCGTCATGACTGATGAAGCCATCGCTGTCCTTATCAAAATCAGCGAAGGGAATGGGGCCACGTGCAGGAACCTCTTCTGCTTGCACACTAACTGATGAGATAACGACCACAAAAACCAGTAACAGACCAACAGAATGTAAATTTTTTAAAATATTCATAATTCATCACCAGCAGTGTTGTTGAAAACCCAAAAGACACCTACATGCCTCTCTACCATTTACAGTGTACAAATTGTCCTGTTCTCTATAAATGATGTATATCAATAAAGATAATATCCATCTGGATTTCATGTCTGTTTTTGCTGGATTTTGGCCGGAGGTGAATGATCGGCTGAGACCACCACTGAATGCAATTTCTGGTCTATACTTTGACAAGGTATATTGTTAAAACAACAATAAAATGAAGAGGAAAATAGTATGACTGATACAGAACGTCGTGTTACACAAAATCGGCGACAAATTGTGCGCAGAAATCAGGAGGTATCACATGATCCAGAGCGTAGGTTTCCACATGAACGAAGAACCCAGGCAGATAGAAGAAACAGTTAGAAGTAAGTTATCAGGATACATGGAGGTATGCTGTTAAATGCCCGCTTTCATTGGGTGGCTGATGTCGTCTCGACCAGGGAGAGTGATCTTCTGCTAAAGAAGACTGCAATTCTCGCTTGCCCGCCATGGCATGCGAGATTGTTCGGCTATTAACATATCCCCCGTTTACACGACTTTCAACAAAGAGCAACACCTATCCACAGGTTGTGTTGAATCCAGTGTTAAATTGGGGGTATTTCTTGGTTTTATCGGACTAATACAGTTGATGCTTGATATTTGCTTTAGTAAGGGGTCGATAAATAGCACCCATTTAGCGTAATGAAGAAATTTAAGTAATCAGACCCACCTAGCTGGTAACCATAGATTCCTGCCAAAATAGGCAAGTAAAGGAAGAACAAATAACCATGCAACTCCCCAACCCCATCCAAACTTTGCTGACATCATAACTGCTGGGGCAATAAAAAATAACCATATAAACCCCATTCCTATACATAGGTAAGCACCGTAGTAGAATGTTTGCCCTAGATACCTGCCTATATTCAATATTATTTTCTTTAAGTCCATCAGCGATAATCTACTTCAATTCCCGGTAATTTGCCAGGCCAGTAATGATTTATAACTGTAGTTAAATGTATGCTTAATACGGTGGCTTAACCTGGTCGACGCAACACTTTATCTTTATAAGAAAAAGATGGAGGGTAAAAAACTAGAGTTCCCGCCTGCCTGCCATGGCATGTGAGATCGTTCGGCTATTCACATACTCCAGGCCACCGCCCATAGGAATACCATGGGCAATGCGTGTGACCTTTAGATTACGTTTTCTTACCATTTCCCCAATAAAATGCGCGGTTGCCTCACCTTCCACTGTCGTACTTGTCGCCAGGATCACTTCTTCAATCTCACCCTCATCAAACAACTGGCCCAGCTCAGGCAAACCAATTTCATCTGGGCCAATACCATCCAGTGGTGAAAGATGACCCATCAGCACAAAATATAGCCCTTGGAAATCTGATTGCTCTATGGAAGCGACATCAGCCGGACTTTCAACCACACACAATAAAGCCCGATCGCGTTTGTGACTGGCACATAGTGGACAAATTTCCGTTTCACTGAAGGTTCGACAGCGCTGACAATGACCTATCGAATCCATGGCGTCATTCATGGAAGCTGCAAGTTTACGTGCGCCATCCCTGTCTCTTTCCAGTAAATGATATGTAATGCGTTGGGCAGATTTTTTACCTATGCCCGGCAGACAACACAGGGTCTCAATCAAGTGAGCTAGTTTGGGGGATTCAATCATTATTAAAAAGGTAACTTCATCCCGGCAGGTAAATTCATTCCTGCAGTTAAACCTGACATCTTTTCCTGTGTCATATTTTCTACACGACGATTTGCATCATTCACCGCAGCGGCGATCAGGTCTTCCAACATGTCCTTATCATCATCCAATAATGCAGGATCGATGCTTACCTGTTTGACATCATGCTTGCCTGTCATGGTGATCTTGACCAGACCTGCACCTGATTCACCTGTGACTTCCATATTGGCAATTTCTTCCTGCGCCTTCTGCATATTTTCCTGCATCTGTTGCGCTTGTTTCATTATGTTACCCAAACCACCTTTCATACTTTTATAACCTCACGCAAAATATTATTTATACTGGTCTGATAGATTTCTCATCTAACGTCGCACCAAACATTTCTTCCATTGCCTGAACATTGTCATCCCCTTTCAGAGAGGATTCTGCAGCTTGTTGTCTTTCTCTCTGTTCACGAGCTTTCTTTTGTGCAGGAGTCTCAGCCTCAGGTTCTTCTACGGATATCTTAAGCTGCGTGCCTTTACCAAAGCGCATCTCAAGTGCATTGGACAAGCGATCCTTTTGTGTCTGATTGAGGAGATGCTCTTTATCCGGTGATAAAACCAGATGCACCTTGTCCTTACTATGTTCTTTTAATGCGCAGTGCCCGGCTAATTCCTTAACCAGTCCAACCAGGGCCATTTCATCAATAATCGATTGCCAGTTGCCTGAGACTTCACTTGTGCCTTCAGGCTCAGCAATTTTTTCCGTTACAACTGGCTGTGGTGCTTCTGCTTGGACCGATTCAGTGCTTGCAGCCTTGTTACCCTGCAGTTTATCGCTATGGGTTTGACTTGTTTCAATGGTCTTTGCCTGTTCTGGTTTAATATTTGCTGCCTTATTCGTCGTGGGCCTGGCAATTGCTTCTCGCGCTTCAGGTGTTGCCACTGCCGCTGGCCTGAAGGCCAACATTCTGATCAGAGTCATTTCAAATCCAGTACGTGGATCAGGTGCAACAGGTAAATCTTTTCGCCCCATGATTCCGACTTGATAGTACAACTGAACATCTTCTTTACTGATGCGTTGAGATAGTGCGTTGATCATTTCATCTTGTTCAAGATCGTCACTATCAACAATCTGGCAAATGGCTATCCTCTGTAATATCGAGAGTAATTCCACCAATACCGAATCATAGTCTGGATTATGCTCTGCCATATGGTCAGTACACCGAAGCACGGCCTGTGCATCTCCGGATATCAGGGCCTCAAGTAATTCATTCAACTCCAGGCTATCGATCGTTCCCAGCATGGCCCTGACCTGTGCTTCCTGTAAACGACCATCACCATAGGCGATCGCCTGATCCAGTAAACTCAATGCATCACGCAAACTGCCATCCGCCGATTTTGCAATAAGGCTTCTTGATATTGCATCACTTTCTACTGCTTCTGATTCAAGGACTTTCTCGAGTTGTGTTTCAATTTGTTCGGTACTCAAATGCTTTAGGTTGAATTGCAAACAGCGCGACAGGATTGTTACCGGAATTTTTTTTGACTCGGTTGTTGCCAGAAGAAACTTCACATGAGGAGGCGGTTCTTCCAGGGTCTTTAACAGTGCATTAAAACTGTGCCCGGAAAACATATGTACTTCATCGATTAGATAGACTTTATAGCGGCCAGCACTTGGCGCATATTGGACGTTATCCATAAGATCGCGCGTCTCATCGACCTTGGCCCTTGAGGCCGCATCAACCTCTATCAGATCCACAAAGCGACCTTCGTCGATACTGACGCAGGCAGAACATTCACCGCAAGGTTTGGAACTGACCCCCTGCTCACAATTCAGGCATTTGGCAAGAATTCGTGCGAGCGTCGTTTTACCTACACCACGAGTTCCAGTAAATAAATAGGCATGATGTAAACGATCATTATCTAGCGCATTGGTCAGCGCCTGCAACACATGGCCTTGTCCGACCATATCTTCAAATGTCTTGGGCCGCCATTTACGTGCCAGAACCTGATAACTCATTTATTTTTTATTCTTCCCATAGATATTTTGCATTAGGTAATTTCGATAACCAATAAGCCTGGTCAGGAGGGACATATAATACAGGAATAGTGTGTTTTATATAATATTCACCAGGAATTTGGAAAGTCGAATAAGGCGGCGGCCCATACCCGCCTTGACCCCGGCACCCGTATCCATTGCTGCCGTTGCTCCCTTCCGGGTCTGGCGGGATTCACAATTTCACGTCGCGAGGAGACCGGTAGGGCCACCATAGAACTATTAACAAGGGATTATTCCGTACTTCCGTGTACTCCCCCTCTTCCGGGTTCGTATCCACTACTGAACCAAATTAAACAAACCTTCTTTAGAAGGCTTGTTTAATTTGGCGGAGAGAGAGGGATTCGAACCCTCGATACGGGGTTACCGTATACACACTTTCCAGGCGTGCGCCTTCAACCGCTCGGCCACCTCTCCGTACATTCGCTGAAAATCAGAGAGCGCGAAGGTTAAACAAAAAGGGGGATTTGTGCAATCTGCAATGAGCCATTTCAGGGCAATATTAAGCGTTGCTGATATATCTCTGATAGTCCTCAGGTGTATCAATATCGGGCAATTTCTCTAATTCAACATAATCCAGGCCCAGGTCAGTGAAATTCTGGCGTGTTCTCTCAGCAACATTCCCTTCTCCCCATGTAATATCCTGAAAAATATGGGAATTCTGCTTTTTTAGACCGATTAAATAATAGCCACCATCACTTGCTGGCCCGAGGACAGCGTCCTTGCCATTGGATAAATGTTGATGAGCCTGGTTTAGGATATCTGTTGTTATTGCAGGACAATCGCTGCCGATGAGCACAACAAAGCTGTTTTCCACCAATGTAGTCTCAGTCGCATGATGCATTTTTTCGCCAAGGCCATTTCCTTGTTGAGATCTCCTTGCACATGCATGGTCCAATTCGCATTGTTTTAAAAATGGATGGTCTATCTCTGTTGCACACCAGATTTCAACGGTTCTGAAAGCGGATGCATTTGCTTCCACCAGCGTCGATTGCAAAATAGCCTGGTGAAATTCTGCTGCACCCTGTGCCCCTAACAAAGGCATGAGTCTGGTTTTAGTCTTCCCGGGTACCGGTGGGCGAGTAAAAACCAGTAAGGCAGATTTAATCATATTGTCTGGCAAGTCTTACGGGGTCGACACCCATAAAATAAGAGAGTCTCAGCCACCACATTTTCAATATGGTGCTGATGATCCCGTGTTTTTCCCAGCGCCTGCTTGATGTAAGTACCTTTTGTCTCAAACATAATGGCGCAGCGATATTTTTCAACTTTTGGCTCATAGCGATATCTTCCATCAAGGCGATTTCAGGAAAACCACCTACTTCTCGAAACAGTTTCTGCGAGACAAATATCACTTGATCGCCTGTTGCTATTCCTGTCAGTCTTGAGCGCAGGTTCATCATTGACTCGATTAGCCTGAATAAAAAGTGCTCACCAGACAATTTCACATCAAATCGTCCCCAGCAGAATGTATCAACCTCAGTTGAAGAAATCAGTTTCTGGAATTTTTCAGGGAGTTGAGTATCGACGTGTAAGAAAAAGATAAATTCACCCCTGGCCTGTCTGGCACCTGCATTCATTTGTGCTGCACGACCTCCCCGGGTAGATATAAACTGATCACAGAGTCCCTTCGACCAACTGAGGTGTCTTATCAATACTCCCGCCATCAACCACGATTACTTCGAATCCTTCTTTCCTGAGTCCCCTGTAGACGCATCAAACAGCTGGATCTCGGCTTCTTCGTTTAATGTCGGGATGACGATGGTATGCAACATCATTTCAGGTGAGGTAAAGTCAGGTTAAGGGCACCACCACAACTACTTCCCTGCCCGGCAGTACAGCCGTAACAATGGTCCAGCACTGTGATCGAATCACCTTCCAGTGAACTGTTTTTTAGATCAGCAATGTGTAATTGCTTGTTTATATTCATAATATTTAATCCCAACATCTGATTAAAATCGCAATCGTATATATAACCTTGCCAATCGACACTGACCATATTCCTGCACATCACATTATCCAGGTTGTCATTGTCATGAGATTGTTTCAGTAAGGACATGTAATCATGAAATGTCCCATTGGAAACAAGAGTGCTGCCGAAACGATTGATGGGCATATTACTTAAAGCAAACAACTGGTTAAATTCAATACCAAATTCCTGCATCAGTGTGTTCTTGTAGGCGGCTTCCAGTGGTGCCTGTGCCGGTGGCAGTTCAGGCCCTTGAGGATTGTAAACAAGGTGTAAAGTCAAGTTTGACTCTGGCTTTCCATAACCCAGGCAGTTTAATTTTTGCAGTCCTTCTATACTTAACTCAAATACACCTTTGCCACGCTGCTTGTCGACATTCTCCTGCTGGTAACAAGGTAATGAGGCAATAATATCTACCTCATGTTGTGCCAGAAACTCTGCCAGATTTTCCTGATCCGGTTCACTCAATATGGTCAAGTTACAACGATCAATCACTTTGACATTCAATGCCCTGACTTTAACCACCAGTTCGCGAAATTGTGGATGTAATTCTGGCGCACCACCAGTGATATCCAGTGTATGCACATCACTATTCTTTACATAGTCGTAAACTGCAGCAATGGTTGCTTCATCCATTTTTTCAGTGCGTTTGGGGCTTGAATTTACATGGCAGTGGATACATTGCTGATTACAACGCAGTCCGATATTGATCTGCAATATTTCTGTCTTACGTCTGCTTATCGCAGGAAAATTTGATTGATTCAGCAGGGGTAAAGTGTCATGCATGATGTATCGTTATGTGTCTGGTCGTATGTCTGCTCATTTCATCTTCAGACAGCAGTTTATATCATCGGTTCTAAAGGATTTGGATTATTCGATAATAATATTTTCCAATAACCGCCAGTCATCCGCTTCGATCTGTAAGTACCAGTTACCCTTCATAAGGGATGGCAACGCGCCTGCATAAACCCCTTGACTGTCAGTCTGGAAAACCAGGATCTGATCCTGCCCCTTTATCGTTGGGTGTAGAAAGCTGAGTTTTATACTCGCTGGACTGACAAATCTATCATTTGCGTCAAGTCTGATCTGAATATTATTTTGAGCTTCTGACATTATTATATTTGCCACAAGCTCGTATTGAACCGCCGCCTTGTCCCGATCCAGTGTCCTGTTAATTTCCATACCATACTTGTAATAATCATCCTGTACCAAACCATCGTCTGACTCCACTGCGATCCATATGGTAATGATGCCCCCCAATACCGCAGAGGCAGGCAGAGCAATTATTAGCCAAACCCATGGTTCACGGAACCATGGCCTGGGTGAGTTTGATGATGCTTCTGTGATCATGGCGCAGGACCCAGGAATCTTGCTTCTGCTGTAACGGTTAATGCGTCACCCTCTGGAACAGTTGCTCCTTCATCTCCCACAGCAATTAGTCTGAAAATAAAAGGGGTACTTCTTTCCTGCAGATTATCTTCATATACACGCACTCGAACTGGCCTGTCCGCCACTGAGCCTGCATCAACCTTAATCAGCTCTTTATCTACCAGAGTAAGTCCAGCTATGCCTTCAACCTCAAGACGATAGGTGTTTACACGTTCCTCCATATTAATGACCTTTAGTGTGAATACATTCTCGATCATATCTCCTGCATCACGATAGAGCTGATTACGATCGCGTATGACATCCAGTCTCAGGGGACTGCGTTGATAAATGGTGAAAGCAGTAATTGCAGTGATTGCGACAAGTAAGAATATGTAAAGAATGATTCTTGGTCTTAAAATTTTGGATGGTTTACCCGAGACTGCATTCTCTGTGGTATATCGGATTAATCCCTTTCGAATAACCAATCGTTTCCATGACGCCATTACAGACATCGATACAGGCCGAACAACCAATACATTCGTATTGTAAACCGTCACGTATATCTATCCCTGTCGGGCAGACTTGCACACACAAGCCACAATCCACACAGTCCCCAAGGCCTGCGCGTCTATGATCACTACTGACCCTGCGTGATCCACGAGGATCTCCACGTAGCTCATCATATGCGATGGTCAATGTATCACCGTCATACATAGCACTCTGGAACCTTGCGTAGGGACACATGTACTTACACACCTGCTCACGCATAAAGCCTGCATTGGCATAGGTGGCAACGGTAAAAAAGCCAATCCAGGTAGCCTCCCATGGCCCCAGTGTGAGATTTATTGTTGAAGAAAGCAGTACATAGGCAGGGGTAAAATATGCGACAAAGGTAAAACCAGTAAAAAACGAGATGAAGAACCAGAGAGAATACTTGCTTGTTTTTTTGATGATCTTCTCGACAGTCCATCTCGATGCTTTCAATTTCTTTTGCTTTGCTACAGATCCCTCGACTTTCTTTTCAATCCATAAAAACAGTTCAGTCCAGACCGTTTGCGGACAGGCGTAACCACACCAAAGTCGGCCTGCCAGGGCCGTAAAAAAGAACAGGGCGAATGCAGCAAGAAGAAGTAAAAATGCGAGGATCAGGAAGTCCTGTGGCCAGAAGGTCTCACTAAAAACATGGAATTTTCTTGCAGGTATATCGAACAGAACGATCTGACGGTCATCCCATTGCAACCATGGCAACACATAATATAGACCGAGTAAGCTGGCACCAGCAAGGGCACGTAAAGCGGCAAATAATCCATGGACTTCACGTGGATATATTTTTTGGTGTTTCTCGTATAAAGATTGCCGGAAATCAGCATCTTTTGTTATTCTATTTTCAGCTACACCCATTCCTGCCACTACGTTATCAGCTTGCTCCTGAAAGTCAGGATGAAAGATTACTTAACCGGATCATTCTTCCAGACTATTCACTCCGGGACAAGCTGTAAACATAGGCAGCCAACAAATGTACCTTAGCTTCACCTAAAAATTCTCCGTGTGGGGGCATCTGACCACTTCTCCCTTTAGAAACCGATTCAATCACGCGTTTCTGGGACCCCCCATATAGCCATGTTTTGTCCGTAAGATTTGGTGCGCCAAACATATAATTGCCCTTCGCATCCGCACCATGACAGACGACACAGTTTGTCGTAAATATTTCCTTACCCTTGGATATCACGACTCTGTTGCCCTCTTGTCCACTCAGAGAACGAACATATTCAGTAACATTAAATACCCCTTCAGTACCTATAACCTCCTGCCATGCAGGCATAGCGCCGATACGCCCTTCCATAATAGTTTTCTTGATGTCCTCTGGTTTACCACCCCACAACCATTCATCATCAGTAAGGTCTGGATAACCACGTGCACCACGTGCATCCGAGCCCATGGCATTGGGTACAGTAGGTAGCATACAAGCGCTTACCGATGGTGTTCGCCTCTGGATTTTCAGAGACAGCAACCAGGTCCTGGTTGGCAAATTTATCAAATATCGGATCGTATTTTTCTGCAGCTGTATCCATCTCTTCCTGATACTGGCTCGTCTGGGTCCATCCAAAAACACCTTCATACGATCCCAGGCCAGGATAGAGGATAAGATAAATCACACCGAAGATAATGGTGAAATGGAACATGTATAACCACCACATTGGCAGCGGGTTGTTTAATTCCTCCAGGTCCTCATCCCAGACATGACCCATTGTTTCTGCCTCTTTATCAGGGTCAATTCTGCCCCCGGATAGTTTCACCAGAAGCACAAAACATCCAATGATACCCAGGACAGTTGGGATAATGATATACCAGCTCCAGAATTCACTCACAAAATCATGCATTTGAATTCTCCTTATTAACCTCTGTGCTTTTTATTTCTTCCTGTAGAAAATTTTCTTCTTCCAGGGGAATGTTCGCTGCCTCATCAAAACTTTCCTTACGACGGCCCGCTCCAGGCCCAGAAGACAATAGCCAAAAAGACAACCATCACAACAACAGTCCAGACAACTTGAATTTGAGTTATTAAAGGCATCAGATTATCTCCTCGTCTTTACTGCAGTACCAAGTCCCTGGAGATAGGCAATAAGGGCATCCAGCTCGGTCTTTCCTTCGACATCTTTTTGAGCTGTCTCTATCTGCTTGTCTGGATAAGGCAGACCTAAGGTTCTCAACACTTCCATTTTTCTCTGAATCAACGAATCGTCTACCTTTGTTGTTTCCAGCCATGGATAGCCCGGCATAATGGATTCAGGCACGACATCACGTGGGTCATTCATGTGTACGCGGTGCCAGTCATCACTGTATCTTCCACCAACGCGATGCAGGTCCGGTCCCGGTTCGTTTTGAACCCCATTGAAAAGGATGATCGTAGACAAATTCTCCAGCCAGGGAATAATGCCCATACCTTTCCGTCTCTGCACGGAAGGGGCGAATCATCTGCGAGTGACATAAATAACAGCCTTCCCGAACATAAACATCACGACCAATGACCTGTAATGCGGTATAGGGTTCGAGGCCATCAACGGGTTCAGTGGTTGAGTGCATAAAAAACAAGGGCACAATCTGAACCAGGCCACCAATACTGATAACTATCAATGTCATTATGATCAGCAGCCCGATATTCTGTTCAATACTGTCTTGAGTAATTTTCATATCGTTACCCCCCTAATGCGCAGCTCACTGGTAATGGGATTATTGCGGTCACTGGTTTGGCTCCAGCAATTGTCCGCCAGATGTTATATGCCATTATCAACATACCCATTAAGAACAGGGCTCCACCCATCATTCGGATAATGTAAAACGGGTGCATTGCCTGAACCGACTCGATAAAGCTGTAGGTCAGCGTTCCATCATCATTAACAGCACGCCACATGAGACCCTTGCATGATTCCAGAGACCCACATGGAAACAACATAAAGTACAACACCAATAGTTGATGCCCAGAAATGGATCTCGATCAGTTTGACACTGTAAATTTCACGGCCCGAATAATCGTGGGATCAGATAGTACATTGATCCTATGGTGATCATGGCCACCCAACCCAATGCACCTGAATGCACATGGCCGATAGTCCAATCTGTGTAATGCGAAAGGGCATTCACGGTTTTAATCGCCATCATGGGCCCTTCAAAGGTGGACATCCCGTAAAAGGATATGGCAACAATAAGAAAACGTAGAATTGGGTCTGTACGTAATTTATCCCACGCACCTGACAGGGTCATAATGCCATTGATCATACCGCCCCATGATGGTGCAAGCAGTATAAGCGACATCACCATGCCCAGCGACTGGGTCCAGTCCGGTAATGCGCCGTGTAGTGCAAATGATGCGGACCAGCCCAAACATAGGTAAAGATGATTGCCCAGAAATGAACTACCGACAGGCGATAGGAGTACACGGGTCTATTGGCCTGCTTCGGAACAAAATAGTACATCATGCCAAGAAAACCGGTTGTCAGGAAAAAACCAACGGCATTATGTCCCATACCACCACTGGATCATGGCATCCTGGACACCGGCGTAGGCAGAGTACGATTTAGTAAAACTCACTGGAATGGCCGCGCTGTTGACAATATGTCAGTACTGCGATAGTCAGAATAAATGATCCGTAAAACCAGTTGGCTACATAGATATGCTTGATTTTCCGTTTAACAATTGTGCCAAAAAAAACAATGGCATAAGAAACCCAAACGAATGTAATGAGAATATCAATTGGCCATTCCAGCTCGGCATATTCCTTTGATGACGTGATCCCCAACGGCAGGGTGATAACGGCAGAAATAATGACCGCCTGCCATCCCCAGAATGTGAAGGCAGCCAGCCTATCGCAACTAAAGTCGCGCATGACTGGTTCGTTGCACCACATAATATGAGGTGGCAAACAAGGCACTGCCACCGAATGCAAATATCACAGCGTTGGTATGTAGTGGACGTAAGCGACCGAAGGTGAGCCAGGGAATATCAAAATTCAAGGCTGGCCAGGCCAATTGTGCAGCGATTAAAACGCCAACCGACATACCGACGACGCCCCAAACGATCGTCATGATGGCAAACTGGCGCACCACCTTATAGTTATAAGTCTGCTCTTCAGGCATGACTCTCTCTCCTACTATTATTGTATCTACAGACATGGTTATAGTTATAATTTGTCGCCATTGTGTCATGTTTTTCGGCGAATCAAAAGTGTGGATTCTAATTAGCATAACTTCTCCAGCCTAATGTGATTTATTGGCAATCGACTTTAAAACTTCATCATTAGGACAAAAACTCAGGTCGGCAGGTGCGCCTTCCTTAAGCGCATCATCACACTGTTTAGTCACAGAACAAGACTCGCAGTTCCTGATCTGGTTTTCAATATTCGTTACTGATTCAGTATGTAAATAATCCTCACGCTTGATATTTCTCTTCGACAGCATCTTGTCGAGACGTAGATATTTGACCCTTTGTGCAATGGCATCGCGAATACTTAAGCCCGTTCTATAATCGCCTACAATCGCCACAAAAATCACAATCGCAACGACCAGAATAACCAGGATAATCAGAACAAGGAGAATTATTGGCAGGTAAGTCATTGCTAATTTTCAGTTTTATTTTTTGCCTGTGTTTCTTCTGTTTAAATTCTTCCCTGCTGTGATTATTCCTTCAAACTGGAAATAACTTTATTGGCAATTAGTTCTAAATTTTCGTCTATCGGACAAAAACTCAGATCGGCAGGCGAGCTTTCCTTAAGAGCCTGATCACATTGTCCGGTCAAGGGACATGACTCACAGGTTCGAATCTGGGTCTCTATATTTGAGATTGATTCGAGATGTAAATAATCCTCTCGCTTGATATTTCTCTTCGACAGCATTTTGTCGAGGCGTAAATATCTGACCCTTTGTGCAAGCTCCTCCCGAAGCCGTAGTCCCTTTCTAAAATCGCCTGTAATAGCAGTGAAAAGCACAATTGCAACAATCAGTATAATTAAGCTGATCAGTACAAAGGTAATTATATATGTGTAACTCACTGTTATTACACCAATTATTCTTTTCTTTGCGTGCCGTAGTCTGTCATGTGTTGCATTGCAGTAGTTTGATCTATATCAAATAAGTCTTAATTCTTACCGCTGAAGTTATTTTCTGAGCGATACTTACCCGACATATACAACAATTTTCAGGATCAAACAAATGAATTTTAAAGAGCATGGCATCACTATCGGCATAAGCAGAATAGGCAATCATTTTTATTTAAAGATGAAAGCTGTTGGAAAATTAACGCATCAGGATTACGAAATTATTACCCCCATGATTGATAAGGCCGTGCTTAATGTTGAAGCACCTGATATCAAGGCCTTGTTCGACGCCACTGAATTTGAGGGCTGGGAACTTCGTGCCGCCTGGGACGATCTCCGGCTCGGTTTAAAACACGGTAAGGAATTTTCAAAATTGGCTATTGTCGGAAATAAACCCTGGGAAAAATACCTGTCAAAGATTGCCGACTGGTTTGTCACTGGCGAAGTTGAGTATTTTGAAAAATATCAGGAAGCCGTTAATTGGTTAGAAAAAGAATAGGGGTTAGAAAAAGAAGAGGTCTAGATATACATCGGAAAATGAACGCCGCCTCACATGATAGAGAAACATGAGGGATAAGATATGCATGTGAGACGACGTTGCATGTTTGTACACACGTATTTATATGTACATATCCACAAAATTGATTATACCATATTTGTATTTAATGAGACTTGATCTAGATCAACTATAATCATACCTGGAATTATTCAGACCATTTTTGAAAACTGGGTAATCTGGGCACTGGGGTTAAAATATTTATCAAAGACAGAACAAATATTACGTATAAAGAACCTGCCCATCTGAGTGACTTCAATTTTTTCATCATCCAGTGTCAACAGGCCGTCCCTTGCCATTGCTTTAATCTCTTTCATCTCATTGAAGAAATAACGTTGAAAATCATTCACATACGTTTCTTCTATTTGACTAAAATCCAGCCTGAAATGGCAAATCAATCTTGCAATGATTTCTCTACGCAGCAGATCATCAAAATCCAGCATAAATCCCCTGAATACAGGGATATCTCCCTGCGAAATAATTTCTTCATATTCATCAAGTGTTTTCACATTTTGTGAATAACAATCTCCGATTTTACTGATTGAGGTAATACCCATTCCCACCACATCACAACTTGCATGGGTTGAGTATCCCTGAAAGTTCCTGTAAAGAGTGCCATTTTTCTGGGCTATTGCCAGTTCATCATCAGCTTTAGAAAAATGGTCCATGCCGATATACACGTATCCATCAGCTGTGAGTAAACGTATCGCCTGCTGAAGTATTCTGAGTTTCTCATCAGCAGATGGAATATCTTCCTCCCGAATTTTGGTTTGTGTTTTGAACAAATGCGGCAGATGCGCATAGTTATAAACAGAAATTCTTTCTGGTGATAGTTCAATCACCTTCTCAAGTGTTTCAGTGAAACTGGATTCAGTTTGTAATGGCAGACCATAAATTAAATCTATACTGATCGTATGGAAATTATTTTCTCGTGCAGTCTTGATTACGTCTTTTGTCTCTTCATATGACTGTATGCGGTTGACTGCTTTCTGAACTTCTGGATTAAAATCCTGCACCCCGAAGCTGATTCGATTAAATCCAACCCTGCGTAACACAGCTATTGTGTCTTCTTCTATCTCTCTTGGATCTATCTCAATGGAATATTCTTCAGTGCCATCATCACATAGGTTAAAATTTTCCCTGGTAACCCCCATCAAATCGTATATCTGTTGATGTGATATAAAGGTCGGTGTGCCTCCTCCCCAATGGAGTTGTTCAACGAGTCGATCGTCATCAAACATGGCGCCCTGATATCTAATTTCCTTATGAAGGTTTTCCAGATAAGGTGTGGCATGTTGTTTATTTTTTGTGATTATTTTATTACATGCACAGTAATAACAAACTGTGTCGCAAAAAGGCAAATGGAAGTACAGGGAAAGTGGTTTGGGGATTAATTCACTATTGGTGTCATTTACACAACTCATGTAATCCGGCAATTTGAAATTTTCCATAAATTGCACGGCCGTAGGATAAGATGTATATCTGGGACCGGAAAAATCATACTTCTCAACCAGTTCCCTGTTGAAAATAGCTGACCTGTCCACTGTTGAATCTTGCATCATTAGTTTAATCTAGTCGCTGCTCATGGTATTCACTTCGTGTTATTAGACCTTAATCAGTAGCTTATACATTGATCCAGATCATGTTTTATCTAAACTGCCTAGATTTCTCTGGTGGGCAAAAATACAAGTCATTACAATCAATGCAGCGTAATATTCAACAGTTGGAATACTGCCCTCACTATGCAAAATACGGATACAACCATTCAAGCTGATTCATTTACAGGCGATGAAAGTCTCGCTATTGCCTGTTTTCATTGTGGCTTTGCCTGTGCCGAATGGGCTGGATTTGTCAGTAACTATTTTTTCCAGACCTCAACCCATGTGTTGTGTTGGCTGCCAGGCCGTGGCACAAACGATCATTGATGCCGGCCTTGAGGATTTTTATCAATTCCGTACCGAGAGCTCCAGTCAGGGACTGGAAATAATTCCAGACTTTTTGCGTGAACTCGAAGTTTATAACGATCCGGAAATACAGAAGCAATTTGTCAGTGCGAATCAGATAACTTCTCGTGAAGCAGCGTTGATACTGGAAGGGCATTAATTGTCCTGCCTGTATCTGGGTCAATGAGCGCACTTTACAATCTTTACCGGGCGTCATTGAGGTTAACGTTAATTACGCCAGTAGACGCGCCCAGGTGCGTTGGGACGAGAATCAGATCCATTTAAGTGACATATTGTATGCGACTCATCGCATTGGCTATGCCGCACATCCTTTTGATCCGGACAAGCAGCAAAATCTTTTAGAGCAGGAACGTAAGACTCTTTTGCGTAGACTGGGGGTCGCTGGCCTCTTTCGCATGCAGGTGATGACGCTGTCCATCTCACTCTACACCGGGGACTGGACAGGAAGGCGATCTGGAATACCAGAAATTCTTTTACTGGATCTGTCTGCTACTCACACTGCCCGTGGTTTCTATATTCTGCACGAACATTTTTTGAGCCCGCATGGCGTGATATTAAAAATCGTACCGGGTAGGTATGGATGTCCCCGTTTCATTGGGTATTTTGCTGGCCTTTACCGGCAGCGCGTGGACGACTGTTTTCAACGGCACATCAGATCACGTTTATTATGATTCGGTGGTGATGTTTGTTTTCTTTCTTCTGGCAGGTAGATATCTGGAATTAATGGCCAGAAAAAAAGCGGTCGAAGTCACAGAGAATCTTGTTCGTATCACCCCGGCAATAGCAACACGACTGATCAACAAGGGAGCAACCACGGGCAATCCTCGATACCCGATAATGTTCATGGGTTTGAAGAAACTGTTCCCGTTGTAAAAATATCTCCCGGTGACCGCCTGTTGATCCGTGCCGGGTGAACACATTCCCGTTGATGGCGTTGTCGTATCTGGCAAGACAACGATTGATGAATCAATATTGACTGGTGAGAGCATCCCCCTACAAAAAGCAGCCGGTATGACTGTCATAGGCGGGAGTATTAACATAGAAAGCCCGATACAGATCGAAGTAGAGAAAGTGGGGTCAGGATACTGTGCTGTCTCATATTATCCGTATTCTTGAACGAGCCCAGTCTGAAAGACCCACGATCACCGGAATTTCTGATCTGGTAGCCAAATGGTTCGTCACTGGCGTTTTGATTATCACAAGTCTGGTGGCAATTTACTGGTTCAGCGCAGGCAATGAACGCTGGTTTCAAATTACCCTGTCGGTGCTGGTTGTCTCCTGTCCCTGTGCCCTGTCCCTGGCCATGCCTGCCGCTATTACTACAGCAACAGGTGCCTTGATGAGAGCAGGTATTCTTTCAACCCGGGGACATGCCCTGGAAACACTGGGCCCGCTCAAGCCATGTTATTTTTGACAAAACCGGTACACTCACGCACGGAAAATTAAAGCTTGTTGAAACCAGATGCCTTTCTCAGGAGAGTAAAGAAGACTGTTTAAACATAGCCACCGCACTGGAAACCCAGTCAGAGCACCCCATAGCCAAGGCATTGATTGACGCTAATGAAAACACTGTTGAAGAAAGCGCAAGCAATATAATCAATACACCTGGTCAGGGCATCGAAGCCAGTATTGGCAACAAGCATTATTTCATTGGCACCCCCGCATTTATACAAGATAAAAATGGTGATGCACTGGAACACGCAAATTATCATGATCTACACGAACAGGGACGCACAGTCATTCTGTTAGCAGATGAAGTAAAAATTCTATGTGCATTCCTGCTTGCAGATACCATCCGTGATGGTGCTGCACGGCTTATTGCTGCATTGAAGGACGCTGGCAAAGAGGTCATCCTGATGACAGGTGATAATAAACAATCAGCGGAGCTTGTTGCTCAGGCACTTGGCATTGATCATGTTTATGCGGCGCTAAAGCCTGAAGATAAACTTGCTCGCGTAAATGCATTACAGGACAGCGGTGCGATTATTGCGATGATCGGTGACGGTATCAACGATGCACCCGTACTTGCAGGTGCGCAGGTATCGATCGCGATGGGTTCCGGTACTGAGCTTGCGCGAGCCAGTGCTGATCTCATATTCATGAATAAAAAATTCGAGAACCTGTTAATGGCTTTCAAAATATCAGACAAAACAGCAACCATCATTCGTCAGAATATTATCTGGGCAATCACATACAATATACTTGCACTACCTGCTGCCGTGTTGGGTTATATTCCTCCCTGGCTTGCGGCGATTGGCATGTCACTCAGTTCATTACTGGTTGTCACAAATGCCTTGAGAATCAACTATCAGAAATTGAAACCTTTGGAAATATAAGCCAAAAAATATAAGTATGGACATCCTTTACCTGTTAATTCCTATTTCCCTGATCTTTGTTGCGGTTGTTGCCTGGGTATTTATCTGGTCAGTTAAATCCGGCCAATATGATGATATGGAAGGGCCCGCACATAGAATATTAATGGATGATGACAGCATTCAGTCGAATCAGAATGATGACGAACAAGATCCCAATAAGCCTGGTAAACCAGAAGAAGACCAGAATAACTAATGCATGTGATCAACATGTGCGTCATGTGCACTGTCAAAATTTGAATGGTCGCCATGTTGGTGCGGCATAAAAAACAGGCTGAGACCAATAATTATCATTAATGCGGCCATGCCGTATCTCAAATTTTGCATGCGTGATAATTTCAGCAATGTACTACTCATTAGCCCGGATGTCATAACGCCCGGCAGGGTGCCGAGACCAAAGGCAAACATATACATTCCACCAGAAACCGGATCCCCGGAAGATGATGCCCAGAGCAAGGCAGAGTAGACCAGACCGCAAGGCAGCCACCCCCAGATAAGGCCAAAACAAAAGGCCCTCCAACGAGTTTGTACCGGGAAAAAGCTTTTTGTCAGCGGCTGTAATCTCCGCCAAACGATGGCACCCACAGATTCCAGCACCTGCATCTTCGGGAATAAGCCTGCAAGATGTAATCCAAAAATGACTAGCATTGTTGCCGCCAATGCTCTCAAGATGAGGTGCCCGTTTTCAACACTCAGGGTGCTTACCAATGTCGCACTGATTAATCCTGCGATGACACCTGCAATGGTATAACTGCTAATCCTGCCCAGGTTATATGCTGCGATGTATGTGATTAACGTAAGCCGATGGCTCCTTACTTCATCCGGCAAGCCAAAGGTGAGTGCGCCCATAATGCCACCACACATCCCCACACAATGGAGTGTACTCGCCAAACCCAGACCCAAAGCAACCATGAAAAATATTTCCATATCTACATATTATATATCCATTCCCCTTGTATTAATGTGGCAAAAAGTCGCATGAGACATGAGGAGATGAATCCAGTGCTTCATATTGAATGCCAAATAATCAACTCGAGAATAAACAACCAGATCTGAATTATTGATCTTTATCAACTGTATTGAAGCAATTGTTCTATATAATCCTGCCCTCAGCTAACCGTGAACAATGGAATATATATTTGTCCTATGATTGAAAAACATCCAGCATCGTCACCCAGTCTTGCATTATTTAATCTGGGATTTCGCCCATTCTTTCTGGGTGCATCAATATTTTCAGTAGTTTCTATTTTATTGTGGATGGGTGTTTTTGTCTTTCAACTACCCCTGCAGTTTAAAGAGATCAATATGAGCCAATGGCATGCCCATGAGATGGTGTACGGATACAGCCTGGCAGTTATCTCCGGTTTTCTGTTGACCGCAGTAAAAAACTGGACAGGTGAGCAAACACTTCATGGACCCTGGCTTTCTGGATTATTTTTATTATGGGTCATAGCAAGAATCCTGTTCATGTTTGGAACATCTTTTATTTTCGTTGCCGCATTGTTTGACATGATTTTTATGCTGTGCCTGATATTTGCGATTGCCTATCCGATTTTTAAAACCAGGCAATGGCGACAAATGGCCATGCTGTCAAAGATCATCTTACTCACTATCGGCAATAGTTTGTTCTATCTTTGTGCAGCTGGCCTGCTTGAGCAGGGGATCTATTGGGGGATATACGGCGGCATTGGGATCGTTACGCTGGGAATGATGTCTCGCGTATCATTAGGGTCATACAGGCAGAGATATTCAGTCACCACCCAAAGCAATAACACTGTCTTTTATTCTGCTGGTTCTGGGTGGGGTATGCAGGGTATTTTTACCCATCTTTGATATGAACCACTATATAACGTGGATATTGCTTTCACAGATCTTCTGGTCTGTTGCCTACCTGATATTTGTCATTGCCTATGCGCATATACTGATCAAACCGAGAATCGATGGCCAGTTTGGGTAAGATAATAACTATTTCAATGTGTAATTATTTTAATTGTCACAGCCGCTAACAAGATTTTTTAGTGCCACCATATCGAGAATTTTGATGGCTTTTCGATTGACCTTGATGATGCCATTACGTTGCAGGCGACCAAGCACCCTGCTGACTGTTTCGAATGTAATCCCCAGGTAATTGCCAATTTCCTGTCTCGACATGGTTAACTTAAACTCGTTCGCTGAAAAACCAAGGTCGTGATAACGTGTTGATATTGTCAGAAGAAATGTTGCCACTTTTTCTTCTGAATTCTTTTTCCCCAGCGTAAGTAGCATCTGGTTTTCTACAGATAATTCACGACTCATAATCCTGAACAGCTGATCCTGCAATTCAGGTATTTCTTTGCAAATTTCGGATAATTTTGTAAATGGAATTGCGCAATAAGTGCTTGTTTCGAGGGCGACCGCATTACAAGCATGCAATTGAGTAGCAATTGCATCAAGGCCTAACATCTCACCTGGAAGGAAAAAACCAATAATTTGCTCTTCACCATCGTCCGCTGTGGCAAAAACCTTGACTAGGCCAGAACGCACCGCATATATGCCTTTAAATTTATCGCCTGCTCTAAAAAGCACCTCACCTTTTTGCAACGGTGAGGAACGTTTAACAATATCTTCCAGTTTTTCGAGTACCCCCTGCCCCACCCCCCGGGGCAAACACAACTCTGACAGACTGCAATTCGAGCAACTGACCTTGATCTTATTTAGATCAAGGTCTTTGAAAGGAGAAACTCCACATTTTGCCTGAGAGCTTTGCATAAAATGCCTGTATTTATGATTATTATCCACACTTTAGCCCAAAACAACTTTCATTCAAAACATATATTTGTCTGTCTGGGCAATAATTCAGGCTCCCCAAACGTAAGTCTGACCAGGTTTTGACCAAATCAAAGATTATAATTACAGATTAATGAGGCATAGTAAGACGGAACAATAATGATAAATTACTGTCAATCAGCACAATAACACCTTGTTTAAAGGTTATTTTTCTGAATAATTAAGCTAAACTGACGAATATTAGGCAAAGACCATAATTATTATAAATGTTTACCTGGCTTAGAACTAAAGAAAGAAATATAGCTTCTACCGCAATAGCAATGTTTGTGGGTAGCTGGCTGTTGTTGTTTTGCCAGACCTGTTTTGCAACTCCGCAAGAAACTGCTTCTGTAGACCTCTCTCAAAGCAACACAGAATATTCATGTCATACGGCAGATAATGAGCCTGATAAACTTGTAGAACACTACAACATCGATGAGGATCACTGTCTGGGTGTCTGTGACTGTGATGAAATTACAGCATCACTGAACACGGTTGAGAAAACAGGCCAATCAGGTAAATTTCATAAGCTATTTCCTGATAGTGTCCCTGCATCCATATCATTCAGGAATAAAATAGCTTCCAGTCTTACGCACCATAGTTTGCCCATCCCTGAACGGGCAATCCTGCTTCCCCTGCAACGTTACGCTGCACTCCTGATTTGATCCTCTGCCAATACTGATCGCCTTATCTATTCTCTCGCGGATAGATCAGGTGTCTGAAGTTATGTATAAAAACTTTGTCAATGTAAAACAGGTTTACAAGTTGAGCAGGAGAGTAAAATGAAAAAAACAGCCTTAATATTGCTACTACTAATAGTTAGCCTGGGGCTTGGTATTGTGTTTGAACGCACTGGAAATATTTCGTCCAGGCTTGCGAACGTATACAAGGAAATTATTAACGGAAAGACATTGGTAGAAAACCAGGTGGATTCTCAGCCCGGTAATGAAAAACAGGAGAAGTCTGTTCTCTATTGGGTAGCCCCCATGGACCCAAATTATCGTCGTGATGAACCTGGTAAATCACCCATGGGTATGGATCTGAAACCTGTTTATGCAAGCGATGATGAAGCAGGTGAAAACGGAAGACCAATTGTCAAAATATCACCTGAGGTAGTGAATAATCTTGGTGTGCGCACTATAACCGCAGCGCGTGGGACAATATCAAAAGATATCCATACAGTCGGTTATCTTGAATATAACGAAGAGAGGATAGACCATATTCACACACGGACTGAAGGATGGATTGATAAACTGACTGTCAGGGCAGAAGGCGAGCGTGTAAAAAAAGGCCAACCCCTGTTTGAAATTTACTCACCACCACTTGTGGTTGCACAAGAAGAGTATGTCCATGCGCTTAAGAACAAGAATAAGACGATGATTAAAAGATCGCATGAAAGGTTAATTTCCCTGGGCATTTCAGAACAACAAATTGCTCGTCTTGATAAAGAACTAAAGGCATCAAGAAATGTAGTTTTCTATTCGCCTCAAACTGGTGTACTAACAAAACTCGGGGTTCGTAATTCTATGTTTGTTAAGCCTGAAACACAGATCCTCAGCATTGCCAATCTGGACAATATCTGGTTGCTTGCTGAAGTCTTTGAACGACAGGCAAACTGGGTCAAGACAGGTCAAATAGCTGAAGCTACATTACCTTCAATGCCGGGTGTTACCTGGAAAGGGAAGGTTGAATATATATACCCTGAACTTGATCCTGTTACCCGGACCTTACGTGTACGTCTGCGTTTCGATAATGCAGAAGAAAAATTAATGCCGAATATGTACGCTCATGTCACTATTTTCGGCAAACAACAAAAAGATGCATTAAATATTCCACGCGAAGCACTGATTCGCGATGCCAGGCAAACAAGAGTCATACGAGCACTTGGTGAAGGTCGTTTTCAGGCACAGGAAGTTGTTACAGGTATAGAGAGCGGTGACAGGATTGAAATTATATCTGGCCTGAATGAAGGAGATAAAATTGTTGTCTCCTCACAATTCCTTATTGATTCCGAATCAAGCCTGAAGGCAAGTATAGGCCGTATGCAATCCGTTGAAGGATCAATGGATGACCACTCAATGGGTGATCGTCCAATGGAACAGTCTGAAATGAATAAGGAATAGACCATGATCGAGAAAATCATACGTTGGTCAATAAATAATCGATTCCTGGTTATTCTTGTCACCATCATCCTTGTGATAAGTGGAATATTTATCGTAAAGCAGACTCCTGTTGATGCGATACCGGATCTTTCTGATGTTCAGGTTATTATTAAAACACCTTTCCCGGGTCAGGCGCCGCAGGTAGTTGAAGATCAGGTGACTTATCCACTGACGACCGCAATGTTGTCAGTGCCTTACGCAGTCACTGTCAGGGGATATTCTTTCTTTGGTGATTCCTATGTCTATATTATTTTTGAAGAAGGCACGGATCTTTACTGGGCACGTTCACGTGTACTTGAATATTTGAGTCAGGTAGCCGGACGTTTACCTGCTGGAGTACAGCCTGAACTGGGGCCCGATGCAACAGGTGTTGGCTGGGTTTATCAATATGCGCTTGTTGACCGTACAGGCCAACATGATCTGGCAGAATTACGTTCAATTCAGGACTGGTTTCTTAAATTCGAATTACAGACTGTGCCTGGCGTCGCAGAGGTCGCTACCATCGGAGGCATGGTCAAACAGTATCAGGTTGTTGTCGATCCTGATCTATTACGTGCCTACGATATTCCAATATCTACCATTAGCAAAGCAATAAAAAATGCCAATCAGGAAGCAGGGGCATCTGTTATTGAAATGGCAGAAGCTGAATATATGGTCAGGGTTAAAGGTTATATCAGTGGCGTGGAAGAATTGCGTAACATACCTCTTGGTGTGAATGTTAGGGGCACACCTATTTTACTTGATGATGTAGCAGAAATCCGAGTTGGGCCACAGTTGCGTCGTGGCATTGCCGAATTAAATGGCGAGGGTGAAGTTGTTGGTGGTGTTATCGTTATGCGTTGGGGTGAAAATGCCCAGAAAGTAATCCATGCAGTTAAGGAAAAATTAACCGAACTGGAACAGGGATTGCCTGAAGGCGTCGAAATTGTTGAAACTTATGATCGTTCCGGCTTAATAGAACGGGCAATAAATACATTGAAAGACGCGTTATATCAGGAACTGGCCCTGGTAGTTATCGTCTGTATATTATTTCTTGTGCATATACGGTCCGCTCTTGTTGTTGTTATCAGTCTACCACTTGGGATATTGATGGCTTTTATTATCATGAATGTACAAGGGATCAATGCCAATATTATGTCTCTGGGTGGCATCGCCATAGCCATAGGTGTCATGGTCGATGCTGCTATTGTCATGATTGATAATGTTCATCGGCATATCGAAGGGAAAACTGATAATGCCGATCATTGGGAAATGATTTCGGCAGCGACTTCTGAAGTTGGCCCACCACTGTTCTTTTCATTACTCATAACCGGGCTGAGCGTATTACCTGTTTTTGCTTTGCAGGCACAGGAAGGTCGTATGTTTTCGCCCCTGGCATTCACATGGGTTTACGCAATGATTTCGGCAACGATTCTTGCGATCACCGTGGTTCCTGTTTTGCTGGGTTATTTTGTAAAAGGCCGCATTATTTCATCAGAAAAAAATCCAGCTACGCGCTTATTGAATTTTAGCTATCGCCCAATCATCAGGTTCGTACTTCGTTTTCCATTTTCGACAGTATTCCTTGCATTAATCATCATGATCATCGGGCTTTGGCCATTTACACAATTAGGTAGCGAGTTTATGCCCGAGCTGGATGAGGGCGATTTAATGTACATGCCAACAACATTACCCGCTATCTCGATCGGCAAGGCGCGACAATTACTACAACAAACGGACAAATTGATTCGTACCGTGCCTGAAGTTGATACAGTATTTGGCAAGATTGGCCGTGCAGAAACCGCGACTGATCCAGCTCCCTTAACGATGATTGAAACATTAATTCGTTTTAAACCGCGTGATGAGTGGCGTGAAGGAATGACTATGGATAAGTTAAAAGCAGAACTTGATGCCGTGGTTAATTTTCCAGGTCTTACCAATGCCTGGGTCATGCCGATCAAGACACGTATCGATATGTTGGCCACTGGCATTAAAACGCCGGTCGGTATAAAAATAGCCGGGGCCGATCTGAAGGTTATTGAAAATATCGGCCGCCAGATTGAACAGGTGCTTAAAGATGTACCTGGTACAGCCTCGGTTTATGCTGAACGTGTTGCAGGCGGTCGTTACCTGACAATTGATATCGATAGAATCAAGGCTGCACGATTAGGACTTAATATCAATGATATTCAGAATATCGTTCGTACCGCAGTTGGTGGGATGAATGTTTCGGAAACTGTTGAAGGACTGGAACGCTATCCGATCAACATCCGCTATCCGCGTGAACTTCGTGATTCTCTGGAACAATTACGTTTATTACCAATCGTTACACCTGCAGGTGCAAGAATACCCCTGGGTGATGTGACAACCATTAATGTGACAGATGGCCCACCCATGATCAAAAGTGAAAATGCGCGCATCAATGGCTGGATATTCGTAGATACAAAGGGCCGTGATCTTGGTGGTTATGTTAAAGAAGCCCGTTCGCTTGTTGCTGAGTCAGTTGATCTACCACCAGGGTATTCCATAGCATGGTCGGGTCAATATGAATATATGGTGAGGGCAATGGACCGATTGAAAATAGTTGTTCCAATAACACTTATCATTATTTTCATGCTGCTATATTTAAATTTCAGGAGAATAGCCGATGTACTTTTGATAATGGGGTTTCTCCCTTTTGCATTGGGTGGTGGTGTTTGGCTATTGTATTTATTAAATTACAATTTATCTGTAGCTGTTGGTGTCGGTTTTATCGCATTGGCAGGTATTGCCATTGAAGCAGGTGTTGTCATGCTTACCTTCCTCAATAAAGCTGTATACACTCAGGAGTCCAAGGCTGAAGAATTAAATCATTCCAGATTACCTGAAAATATTATCGAAGCCGCATCCCAACGTGTAAGACCCATCATGATGACGACGTGTTCAACAATTGCTGGACTATTACCGATAATGTTCATTACCGGGGCCGGTTCTGAGATAATGCATCGAGTCGCCGCACCCATGATAGGTGGTTTGGTAAGTTCCAGCATATTGACGCTTATTGTTATTCCCGCTGTTTTTTATGTATGGAAACGGCATGAATTAATAACATAGCATTAGTCTCCTGTAGAATGATTACTTCTTATGAAAATAGTTAATTGTAAAATTTATAGATGTTCCAAGCACGATGAAATGTATCTTTATACGCATGCAAGTAAAAATATTAATGATCTCCCTGATGAACTGATTAATCTGGTAAAAGATCTGACACATATAATGGATCTGGAATTGACGCCTGAAAAAAAACTCGCTAGAGAAGACATTACTGTGGTAATAAATAATCTCGAGGAAAAGGGTTTTCACTTACAAATGCCGGCCAATGCATTAATACCTGATCTGTACTGGGGAGATTAATTTAATCCTGGTACATTAAAGTAATTCTGGCTCCCTGCCCATTTAGGCTATAGAGCTTTATATTTTTGTTTGATGCGTGTAAGTTATTGATTACAAACGTTGCCTTGGTAGCTCAGCTGGATAGAGCGTCCCCCTCCTAAGGGGAAGGTCGCAGGTTCGAATCCTGCCCAGGGCGCCATTATTAAAGGGTTTTAGCGATTAGCGGTAGTCAAGTATATATTTGTAAGTGCACTGTAAGTGCTCTAGAAATGGACAATAAATAGTTATTCATCCTTGCTCCCTAATTAGCATTTCAAACACCCGCAACAACGGAAATAGTCAACCATTCAATAATTAATAAGTGTCCGCTTAATACTGAAAGCGGACGTTCATCTAATCAATCGACACTGACCCTATTGATTTATCCTGACCCTATTGATTTATCAATTCGTGATGTTGATACAACAATATGGGAAGCTCGAGCAAGAAATTGAAACTTATTGACGATATAATTTCATCTAATAAATGGAAAGGTCTGTTCCGTGTCTATAGTCAAATGACCGCTTTATACTGAAAGCGGACGTTCATACATATAACGTTCAAGTAACAGACACTGATAAAGGTTCAGTATAATTTGTGTTAAGGCTGAGTTACTTGTTAGGCACAGATTGAATCAGATGCTCTCTGTGGTTAATGTCTTTCTCACGTATCACTCTCCACGCGGTTCTATCCACTTATATCCTTCCTGTTTGTAATAGAAGCCATTAGCAAACGGGAATGGATGATCTAAATTTTCAAGTCGGGTAGCTACTTCTGCTGCTGACAATTCGTTATCCAGTACGGCTCGGAACAGGTGGATGATTTTACTCATGTCATGGCTGTGCGGCGATAGGCGGAAGCCATTAATACCCATATCCTGCATTGTTTTTAATTCGTGTACCAGGTTAAGGCAGTTATAAGAGAGGGTTTGAATACCATTGATTGCAAGAAAGGGTTTGCCTTCCTGAGTTTTCAAGTCCATACCATCGGGATCTTCACCGCAAACAAACCGGCAGTTGTCTTTCGTCGTTTTATGAGCGCGAGCATGATAGCATCTCGCCGAAAGTGCCAGCGGAATACGGCCATAGACCATGACCTCCAAAGTTATACCAAGCTTTTTTGCCTTGTTAGCCAAAACTTTAATGGATTCAGCCGGCAATTCCGGCGGTAGGGTCACATGTGTCGCACCCTTACTGGCAAGAAAGGCTAGGCTGTCCTCATTATATATATTGAGGAACGGGCCGATGCTGAAAGACCTTCCAGTAAGATATAATAGTGCCGCGCTGTCATTGGCCTCAATGAATGTATCATTACGTGAACAAATACTTTCAACCTGTCGACGGTCACGTTTGATGATCACTTCTGCTAGTGTTGAGTACACAACCCTTTTTCTTGCCTTGCGCAAACGCTCAAAGACTTCATCAAGATATGGTTCGAACAAGGGTAGCCGTTTGGAGCATACCACTTCACCCAGATAGACCGTATCAACAGCTGGTTCATCGGCAATGCAGAAATAAAAATCACGTATTGCCTCAGCCGGCCAATGAAATAATATTGGCCCTATGGTCAACTCAGGTATCATATTTTTCCTGATACTCAACATATATTCCCGTGGGTTAGCGCCAACGCTTGCCGCCGAAAGCGCCGGTGGTTTCGGTGTGTCCTTCAGTCAGATTCAGCAAGTTTGCGAGTTCGGGTTCACGGCCGGCCATACATTCATCGATCACCTTACGGAAAGCCAATACAACAGCCTGCACATAAGCTCGTGATCGCTGCCGGCCTTCGATCTTCAATGCCGTTACGCCAGCACGAATCAAATCTGGTAGCAGAGGAGTCAGGTTTAGGCTGACAGGTTTTTCAAAAGCATAATAGGCATTTTCCCGATGATCTGTCAGGTAACGACCTTTACAGATTGTCGGATAACCTGCGTTCTCGTTACAATCAAAACAATCGATAGTAAATTCACCGAGCTTGGTTTTAAGTGTGTGATCGTTATCTTCAATATATTGCACGTGACTTGCGGGAGAGCAGACTCCGTCCATATTGGTGGAAATACCAGTAGCGTAATTTGTCAAGCTGCAACGTCCCTCGGCCATCATACCAATGTTACCGAAAACAAAGGATTCTATCTCGCACGGGATATCATCATGCAGGGATTTGATTTCTGTAATGGTAAGGATGCGTGGTAATACAACGCGTTTAATATCGAACTCCCGACAGTAGAATTTTATCGCCTCTGGAGAAGAGGCACCTGCCTGCACTGATAGATGTAGGCGCTGGTCAGGATATTTGTTATGGACGTATTCCGTTACACCCATATCGGCAATAATAATGGCATCCACGCCAACCCGTATCCCTTCATCAACGGCCTGTTTCCACAGCATGGTTTTCCCTGCAGGTGGGAAAGTGTTTACCGCAAGCAGGACCCTGGCACCATGCTGGTGTGCATAGGCTATACTGGACTCCATCTCGTCAAAGGTGAAATTCAATCCGGGAAAGTTGCGGGCATTGGTAGCATTCTGAAAGCCACAATAAACACTGTCAGCCCCTGCATCGACTGCTGTGCGTAATGCGGCTGGAGTTCCCGCCGGGCAAACCAGATCAGGACGTAACATCTTGATATTCAACAACAGTGTCTCGCCTTATTTGGCGTAACAGGGCAAGAAAAGTCCGCCCTGGCAACCCATAAACAGAAACCACATCATCAGCAATACTGCCATCCATATCATCGAGGGCATTACGCAAACAGACAACCGCCTCGGTATTCCCTTCGACAATAAGATCGCGACTAAAAAACAACGCATCACCATCCAGTCGCCCATCAACCATATCTAGAAGTGTCAGGAATGTCCCCGCAATTCGTGCATCAAATTGAATAGATTCAGAGCGACGGTATGCTCTCAGAAACGGTTGTTGAGGGTCGGGTCGTAACAACAGCACAAACGGCATATTCAGCGGATCGATAAGGAACTGCTTGTCTTTATGTATGCCGATGCGATGAAATATTTCCGGTTTTTTCCTGACAATATTATTGATAATGCGGTGAAGAGCAGGCTGTAGAGAAAACAGCGGCATTGGCGCAAGCAACAAACGTGGCAGATTCGACAGTTCCAGCCGGTTTGTAGAACGTTTATGAGGAATCACTGAATCTATATCCATGGCGCAATACTTATAACATCACTTTGCCCCCCTGTTATTGACTTGTATCAAAAAAAGCAGAATAAAGAGATCAGAGTAATTTAATTTTGACCGGTGACTCCACGATTATGAATGTCTGCTTTCGCTGGTGGCTTCAACTGGTCGACGCAACACTTTATCTTTATAACAAAAAGATGGAGTGTAGAAAATGGTATACCGAACACGAATAAATTATACGGCGGCACAAAAAACAGAGATGTGGACCCGCTGGCAGCGCGGAGAATCACTCAACGCCATTGGCAGGGCATTTGACCGGCCTTCATCCTCAATATTCGCCCAGCTATCGCCAACGGGAGGCATTCGACCACCCCCTCGACATCGAGCCAGATTGGCACTGACACTTTCCGAGCGAGAGGAGATTTCCAGAGGTATCGTCTGCGAACTATCATTACGCACTATAGCCAATGAACTGGGTCGTTCCCCCTCAACGATTAGCCGAGAAGTGAATCGTAACGGCGGTTTGCAAGCGTATCGAGCCAGTACAGCAGACCAAGCGACCTGGGACAGGGCGCATCGGGCAAAACCCTGTAAACTGGCCGAGCATCCCATGCTAAAACGCATTGTTGCCTCGAAGCTTAAGATGAACTGGTCATCGAAGCAGATTGACGGCTGGTTAAAAAGACAATATCCGGACGATGAGAATAGACAGGTGTCACACGAAACGATTTATCGAAGTTTGTTTATTCAAGCCCGGGGCGTACTGAAAAAGGAGTTGCTTCAGACCCTTAGAAGCCAACGCACGATACGTCGTTCCAGGCATTCAAGCCTTAAAAAGAATGGGCTTGGACAAATTGCCAATATGGCATCAATCCGAGAGCGGCCGGCATCAGTAGAGGATCGTGCTGTACCGGGGCATTGGGAAGGCGATCTCATTGCCGGCTCAAAAAATAGTTACATCGCGACACTGGTTGAGCGTCATAGCCGTTATGTCATGTTAGTGAGAGTCAAAGGCAAAGATACTGAAACCGTGATCACTGCATTGATTAAACATGCAGAAAAATTACCAACCGAACTGTATAAGTCTTTGACCTGGGATCGGGGAAAAGAAATGGCAGACCATCAGCGGTTTAGCCTGGCGACAAACATAGATGTCTATTTTTGTGATCCGCAAAGCCCCTGGCAACGTGGTTCAAATGAGAATACCAATGGTTTACTAAGACAGTACTTTCCCAAAGGAACTGATTTGTCTGTACACTCACAGGCAACGTTAAATAGAGTTGCACGTCAGTTAAATGAACGGCCCAGGGAAACGTTAAAGTTTGAAACACCGGCAGAACGTTTTAACGCATGTGTTGCATCGACCGATTGAAATGGCAGTATAAAGCAGACGTTCAGTTGTGAGTAGTGATAGGTAGCTAAGGACTCATAGTATGACCAGCAAGGGTGAGTGCGACAGCAGATTTGAACAATACTGTTCACTATTCTCAACGATTGGTAAATCTACATAGCTGAGCGAAATGTTGTATTATCAATCAGTAGCACACTGTTTACTTAATTGAGGAGATATAGTGACTCTACTGAGTTGTTGGGGGGAAGTGACGACGGAAAATGAACAGGAAGTCATTGCGGCCAATCGCAAGATCCATCCGCAGGTAGAGGAACTACTATCAGTACTCTCAGACATATTGAACTTCGCCAAGATCGAATACTGGATCGACCAAGGCACCCTTTTAGGTGCTTATCGGCATGGAAAATTCATCGCACGTGATTCTGATGCAGATATAGCGATAAGGAATGAGGATCATTTCGAAGCTCTTCCTGAATTATTGGAATCTAAGTTGCCGAGTGCATACGGCTGGGAGATAAAAGAAGATCACTGCAGAGGCTGCCGGATCTGGCTTAAGACCGGCGGAACTTTCAAAGGAACTTTCGAGGGGAGAGAAATCCAATGGCCATTGGTTTGCTGTGATGCGATGTTTTACCAATATAACGAGCATGACAAGACCTACGTTCAACAATACCAAGGATTTGGGGTAGAAACATTTTTCATTCCGGAGACAGTGATCTTTCCCCTTGGGCAGATTGAGTTTGAAGAAAGCATTTATCCCTGCCCAACCCGAGTGGAAGAATATCTGGAAATTCAGTATGGCTATATCGGCGAGGATGCATACTGGGATCCCGAAATTAATAGGTGGATCAAGGGTTGACGTCGTTGCTTCTGTAGCCTTCGTATACCGCTGGAATGTAGCCATATACATAAAATATCACTTCACGATTTGTCACCTACTTACATGTATTGTCTGTAATGATTTTTAAAAACTAACTGAGTGTAACGACTACTGGATAGTGGTCAGAGGCTTTTTCTGCAATTGGTGTTTTGATGATCTTGGCATCTTTGATGTGAGTGGATAATGAAGATGTTAAAAATACGTAGTCAATTCGAATAGGGGTTTTGCTGATTCTGTGTGTAACCCCAATAGTTGGATGAGTGCTTCTATCATTTACATTGATATGAACAACTGCATCTATATGGGACATATTAAATATGTCAGTGGTCTCAAAACGGGCCAGGTCATACCAGGTAAATTCTCGAGCAGAAAGATCACCGTAATTATCTGAACGAGAAAGCGAGTTAAAGTCTCCTAGAATGATATGTTTATTATATTTCGACTGGTAGCTTAGAACCACCTCAGCCTCTCTCAATCTTTCATCTCCTGCGTTCACTCTTTCATCTGCTGAATGAGCATGCAAATGGATATTACAAATTGAGAGTTTACCAATGGGAGAATCAATAACTACGGAAAGGGCAGCGTATTTAAACGTAGAATCTGGGAATAGATACTCCTCTTGCAGAGGATAACGAGATAAACTTACAACGTGAGAACGCTTCTGATCGTCTTCTAATGCCCCTTGCGATAGAGCATAATAGGGAAGCTTTGTTTCGTTGCTTACTCTTTTTAATAATTCGTTTTCGTTTTTATCAAAATTGTGTGCCTCTTGAATAGCTACGAAGTCAGGATTTTCTTTTTTTATCATGTCAATGATGTACTCAATCCGAGATCCATTACTATCAATACCTCCATGCAATATATTGTATGTCATTATTTTCATAATTTTATTTTACGATAATTTCAATATTAATTATCATTCATCTCGATTTTATTAATACGACATTCCTGCAAAAGAAAGGTGTAACTATGGTCATTTTATGACTCCCGCTTTGGGTCGATAGAACCAAATCAATGGTTTTTACCGAATGTCCGCTTACGCTGGGAAGCAGACAGTCCGCTTCATACTGAAAGCGGCCGTTCAGATATAACAACAGCAGAAGAAGCAGAAAAGCCGTCATTTTCTGCCATTCTTAGATTATTTTCCTACCAATGCTGCAAATTTTGGATCGGTTACAATAGTGTTTATTAGATCTTGTACGGCTGGGCCAAAAGCATCAGCGACATTTTGACATGCGCTGTAAGCAGAATAGCTTGTGTTGAACGGGTAATTTGTGCTCACAGAATATCCAGCGGATTTATTGGAAGAAACTGTAAATTCAAATTTCCAGCTGGCTGGTGATACAGAACTAAAATCTAATGAATCTAATTTACCCTCAATCACGATATCACTATCTACTGAATATACTTGGGCTAAGAATAATTCTGTTTGCATTGCTTCTTTTATATATTCTGCCTTTGTTTTCCCCCTAGAGACGTCAATTGGCCCCATCAAACGACAAGTTAAATCCACGATCGCTTCACTTTCAATAAAATCACCAAGTTTCACTTTCAAATTCGATGATGATAATGCGCTCTGAAATTGCAATACATTTTCTGTGGAAGCTGTATATGGAACTGAAGAAGTTGTCTCACAGCCTGTTAGAACAATCCCTGAGACGGCCAAAATAAAGAAAGTTATTATGTTTTTCATATTCCCCCCGTATGTTTGCCTTAAATTTATAAAATTGGTAATAAGTCGGTAAATTTTATCACCTAAGATAACTTGTTGATGCGTGGCCACTAGAATAGCCGTTAACTTTCATATAAGGATCCCCTTTCCATATAAAAACATCATTAAGTATTATATTACTTTAATATGGAAAAAAGGATATACGGGTGCACAAAAACATCCCATATGGAGTATGAACATGTATTTTCCCGAATGTCCGCTTTCGCTGGATAGCAGACAGTCCGCTTTATACTGAAAGCGGACGTTCAGATTTAACACTAGGACCAGTTGCGGTAGTGTCACATCTTGATGTTAAAAATCTTGCCGATGGCCTCAATTATATCTGGACTGTCCCATTCCCGTGCACCGCGAACTTTGTGAAGCACGCGACCATGTGCATCGATCAGAAGGGTAAGTGGAATACTGTCGGCGCCCAACATGTTCTCCAGTTTAAGCTCGTGATCGATATAGTGCGGAAATGTTGTCTTGGTTTTGCGGAGAAAAACTTTAGCGCGGTCGGAGTAGTCGTCGACTGAGATGCCAATCACTTTAAGATCCTTACTATAGCGTTTCTGTAGCCGCTCAAGCGAGTCCATTTCAGCCAAACAGGGTGGGCAGTAACTCGCCCAAACGTTAATAATTAATGGTTTGTCGCGATAATCGGAGAGCATCAATGAATAACCGGTCAATCCTTGCATTGGCTCGTCACGTAAAACGTCTCCAATTCCTACTTCGCCAGGAGTAGCGCTGGCAGTTAAAGAAATGCAGGAGAGACTTATAATGAGTGCAAATATGTAAGCCATACTATCTAACTAAGGTTTAAGGAAGACTTTGTCCGCTGAAGTATTATAGGTATTTTGTGGGTATTTCATTAAAAACCTGCTTGTTTCAATTAGATAGGAATGAGCCTCAGTATAGTCCCTCTATATCTAGGGCGTCCACGTTGCTGTTTTCAATATCACTAGCTGAATATCCGCTTACGCTTGATAGCAGACGTTCAAACACAATCAATCCCAATGACCGCTTTCGCTGGAAAGCATACGTTCAGATGTAAGTCATGAAGTTCAGGATGAGATGGACTAACGGATAACAGTATAAGTATTCAAAGCCTGACCTGTTCAGTTTATTTTTCGTCTTTTGGTTGTGTGTTTGCAAGTTTAAATTTAGTGGCAGAAATCACGAGGAATCCAATTAAAATTATTACAATACCCGATAATGCAATTGTAAGATCAATCGTGATTTTTTCAGATAGAGTGATTGTAATATCAGATACACCAGATATATCTAGAATTATCAATACAACTCCTATCAAAATTATTATTAAACCTACAAATAGGCCAATTAAAGCTTTTGTTGATTCTTTGTCTACTAATTTTTTTAGTAAGTCATTATTAGTGGATGGGGCAATTGTTAATGAACATATTCGATCATCTGGCTTTTTATTACTCACATTTTCTCCGTTGATCCGATTTGAACAATTAATGTCTGTTTAATACTGAAAGCGAGTGTAATTTTTATATTTTGTGACAACTCAGGCAAATTTTCTCAGGCGGTATTCTTAACATATTTTCGAATGTATTCTTGTGTGGATTATGGCAGGTCACACAATTCATTTTTCCATCAATAAGAGGAAGCCTGTTAATATTCATTGAAGGAATAACTCCGACTACATGTTCTGTGGATCCCATCCTATCTGGATGGCACTCAAGACATAGCTCTGTAACTGTTTTTTTTACAAGACCTAAACCTCCCCCTTTGTGTGACACATGGCAGATATTGCATTCCTGTTGACTGCCATGCACTTGTTCTTTCGTATAGTGACCTGTCTCCGTAGCTGCAGCAGCAAAACCGTGAACAATTATTAAACATCCCTGAAAAAAAATACATGCTATTGATTGATACCTGGGTTTCATTATTTTTTCGTTGAGAAAGATAAGATTCTGTAAGTTTACTCTACATAAGATAATACTGTAGCCGTATAACTATGGATAAATCATTAATTACTGGTAATTTGAACGTTTGCTTCTGACACTTAGTACCAATTCAATATCTATTGCTGAACGTCTGCTTACGCTGGATAGCTGACGTTCAGAAGACCCAACTTGAGTGTCCGCTTAATACTGAAAGCGGACGTTATAAATAGGGACTGAATCGTGGGTATGACAATATACTGATATACGCGTTTCCAAAATTAAAAGGGTAGAAAATCTTTATCGATCGTGACAGGCAAGACATAGAACCGACCGTTCTAAGGTCAACCTCAGTTTGAAAGGTAAATTCGATTCCATATTGTGACAGGTGAAGCATACTATTTGATTTTCTATAAGCACAATGGCTGAGGGTAAATCAATAATTGGTCTTAGAACAGCTCCTGGACGATTTATCTGTGCTTCAAGGTAATTTACATTGAATGGATGATTCATCGGGTGCTCAGCAAGGAGTCCATCATGGCAATTAAGACAGTCGTGAGAATCGATAGAGTCTTCCAGACCGATGTGTGGGTCCTTGTCCGCAGAGACAGAAAGTGAGGCAGTTCCCAAGAACGTCATAAGGAAAATAAGTATATTCTGGACGAGTGCAGCGACTTTATTGCTTTTAATGTTCTCTCGCTCCTTCTCAATGTTAGTATCTGATTCTTGCATTAGAATTGCAGATTACACTTGAAACTTATAATCGCTACCCCGTGGATAGAGTATCAGAATTATGACTGAAATCTTTTTTGAATTAGTCTAAGAATAATTCCAATGTATACGTCGTGAAATATAATGAATGTCTGCTTTATACTGAAAGCGGTCGCTCAAGTGGAAGCGATGATAGTAGTTATTGCTGATGTTTTTCCATCCATTCCCTTGCTAACTTTTGTGCTTCTTCAATCTGTATTGGTGTCATCAACTTTACAATCGAATCCTTAGAATCTCTTGATTTATCCACTCTATTAGCTGATGCAATGCTGTGCCATTTGTATGCTTCAATATAATCCTGAGTGACACCTAGTCCATAGTAATACATCCCCCCCAAGATTGGACTGTGACTTCGCATCCCCCTGTTCTGCTGACTTTTCATACCAGTACACTGCCTGCTTGTAATCCTGAGTAACACCTAGCCCTTGGTGATACAGCCACCCAAGGTTGTTCTGTGCCCAAGCACATCCCTGCTCTGCTGGTTTCTTGAGTAAAATAAATGCAGTCGAATAATCACCACTAATATATGCTTGTTCAGCATCTTCAAAATAATCTGCAATTACATTAAGGCTGAGTAATATTAGCACGAAAAATGTGAGTAATTTTTTATTCATCAATACGAATCCAGAAAAATTAATAGTTCATTCACTACATTAATTATTCGAGTTCTCTATGTAGAAGAATAGACCTTTTTAATAGTTTGCAGGGGTATAAGGATAGTGAATCTGTGTTTAATTTGACCTAGATCAAATTGGAACATGAATTTGATTAGATAGGTCTTTAAACAGGTAACTGAATGTCCGCTTACGCTGGATAGCAGACGTTCCTAAGGGGAAGGTCGCAGGTTCGAATCCTGCTCAGGGCGCACCACCTACTCTTTCTGTAACTAAAATTAAAAATTAATGGATATCTGCTCTCCAGGGTGGCTTTAAAGGGTGAATTAAATCACCGACATCTTTAGCCACTCACGTCTCATACACAAAACAAAATTAATTTTCTTTTGCTAGATGCGTAAGTTTGTGTATCATTTTTATGATTTCCCCAGGTCCTTGATCTACTAACAATGTATAGCACTGGACAAGGTTTGCACCCGCATTCAATATTTGTAGTGCATCATCTGCTGATCTAATTCCACCAACGACGATAAGTGGCAGTTGCTTTGTCAAAATAGATATTTCACCTATGGTAGTAATCACATCAGCGGACGATGGCCAATGCTCAAATGCTATCAATAAACCATCGAACTCCAGATCATTAGCAATTACTAATGTTTCCGGGAGGTTTTTTCTATAGTTGTAGTCTATCGCCACCTTGATGATAATAGGCACATGGTTGTGCTGCTTTTTACAGAGTTCAGTATGACCTTGTTTGACCTTTGCCAATAGATTTCGTAGCTCCGCCTTATTATCTATTTCAGATCGCATAGAGCTAACAGGTCTACTTAAGTTGGGCAAGATGTAATCTGAATAATGCCAAAATATCTCCATACCATGGAGATAATCTGCAACAGTGTGCTCATCTATTGTATTCCTCAGGCTTCCCAGGCTGATCCCAATTAAGGGTCGATGTGTAGACTGGTTTTTTGATTGATCCAGATTATGAACAATATTTTCCAGCTCATCATCTGATTGAACTTCAGAATTTACATTGATAGTACCAATCTCTATAAAGCCGAAACCTGCTGCATTGAGGCTGCTTATCATTTTTCCATCACGATCAAATCCCGCTGCGAGTCCAACAGGATTTGGAAAGTGCAGGTTCATTGTATTAACCGGGCATAATGGAATGGGGGGTATGGCTGGATAATAATTGGTCAAGATATTAAAAACTCTTATCCATATCAGGAAGAAAAGTCCTGCATGAAATTTATTAAAGCATCAACACCAGATTTTGGCATGGCATTGTAAAGGCTGGCGCGAATTCCTCCTCGTGCTCCATGTCCCTTTAGATTAATTAAACCCAGACTTGAGGCTTCTTCAAGGAAAGTCGATTCTATTGATTGATTTTTTAGATTAAAACAAATGTTTACTGTAGAACGATCAGTCTTATTAACAGCACAGTAATATTGTCCATTATTATCAATAGCGGTGTAAAGTGCTTCTGCCTTTTCCTTATTTAATGCCTGAACTTTGTCCAGACCACCCAAGTCCGATATCCATCTAAATATCAGTCCTGAAATATAGATACTGTATGTTGGCAAAGTATTAACCCTGGAATAATTTTTTGCTTGCTCACCGTAATTAAATACCGTTGGCGTTATCTTCATACTTTGATCCAGTAAATCATCTCGAATGATTACTATTGTCAATCCTGCCACTCCAACATTCTTTTGTGCACTGGCATAAAGCATTCCATATTCAGACACATCAATCTTCCGGGTTAAAAAGTCTGAAGTAACATCTGCAATCAAAGGAATGCCATCTATTTCCGGTAGCCAATGAAACTGCACGCCATCCGCTGTTTCATTAGAAGTAAGATGGCAATAGGCAGCTTTGTTGCTCAGATTCCATTTCGATTGTTCAGGTATGTGATCAAAACCGGATTCCTCTGAACTTGCAACGATATTGATATCACCATAACGTCTAGCTTCATTGATTGCCCTGCTTGACCAATGTCCCGTTTGGATATAATCAGCCTGTTTGTTTTTTCCTAAAAGATTCATGGCCAATAAAGAGAAATGGCCGTATGCGCCACCTTGCATAAAGAGAATGTGATAGTTGTCCGGCAGATCAAGTAACAATCTAAGGTCGGTATGCGCTTGCGTTGCAATACTTTGAAATTCATCGGATGTGAATGGCATTTCCATTACCGACATTCCTGTTCCATTCCAGTCCAACATTTCAGATTGAGCCTGCTGTAATACTTCTTTCGGTAACATGGCCGGACCAGAAGCAAAATTATACATCGTCAGGCTTCCTAAAACCTGGAATCCTTAGTTGGACTCGTTTGAGTGTGCGTTTTTCAGATTCAGTTGCGCCGACTAGGAAGCCGTGCATAGTCACTCTATGTAAGGTTTTCGCTGTCAAGTAAATGAGTCTGAAAAATGTGCAATCAAATGAGTAGGCGGGCTTTCCCCATGGAGAATCATCTAACAAACTATAGCGTACTATTTTAATACACATAATTATGATTCATGGGCCGGTCAACTGAGGAATCTAGGTTCAATTATTCGAACAAGATAAGACCATGTGCACCACTAATCATAAAAAACAGTGTGGCGATGGATAAGATGGTATTGGTACGGGAAGAAAGAAAGGTGATTCGTGAACAACGGACACGTTCTTCATCTGAAGCGGGAACAAACCCCAGAACTTTCTTCTGATTTGGCCAAAGTACGAACCATAGGTTTAGTACCATGATAAATCCAAGCCATACACCAACACCGGTAACTACAGCATGGCCTGAAAGAGTCAACGCATCTACAAATATGCCTCTAAACCAAAGCATATAGATTCCTGTAACCAGCGCGACTAACGAAGCATAACGAAAAATACCATGCTCACGCTTCATTGCTGCTGTCATTGCTTCACGATTAGATGGTTGTGCCGGTTTAAACAATGGGTTCTGGATGACATTGGCATAATTATGTCCCATCCAGATTAAAATACTAAAGATGTGTAAATATCGGGCAATTACATCTAATGCTAATGCAACAGTCATTTAATTATTCTTCAACTTAATATAGAAAAGACAATAGCACCGAAATAATGAGAAAGGTGAAATGGGAAGTTATTTCGCACTTACCCCGGTGCCATACAGAGGAGCGACCATACTTTAATATTACTCATTACTATTACTGCTTTGGTTTTAACCAACATTTGTGTAAGCGAATACACGAATCAATACAAACAGCGTGACAGTCAGAATAACTCCTGCAAGCAATGTTGTTTCCAGCTTTTCATGTGGAAGTTTCAATCTATTGTCTCCAGGAAGTCCGTGGTAATGGCTCCCTTTCTACGAAAAACAAGTGGTCGCTGAACCCGGTGTTCGCTTGCTGCCTCGGCCACACTGGACTCAATCACACTGTGCATTGGTGACTTGGAACAAACAGGATCAGTATTGGCAGCGTCACCTGTCAGTAAAAATGCCTGACAACGACATCCACCATGATCTTTTTCTTTTTCATCGCAACTCCTGCAAGGTTCTTTCATCCATTTATCACCACGGAATGCATTAAATACCGGTGATTCATTCCAGATCCAGTCCAGTGAATGTTCTCGGACGTTGGGGAACTCAAGTCCCTTGATGACACGAGATTCCTGGCAGGGAAGTCCTGCACCATCAGGCCCTATTGTTAAATGAATTGCCCCCCAACCATTCATGCAGGCCTTGGGTCTATCATCAAAATAATCCGGGATGACAAAATAGATCTGTATCTTCTTACCCAGGCGTTCCCTGGCTTCTTTAACGGCATCTTCGGCATCTTCCAGTTCTTCTCTCGTCGGCAGGAATTCTGCACGGTTCAACAGTGCCCAGTTGTAGTATTGAATATTGGCAAACTCGATATAATCAACCCCAATCTCTTCAGCCATCTTCAAGATGTCTCTTGTTTGCCTGACATTCTGTTTACAGATAGGCACGTTAAGAACCATTGGGAATCCCTGAGATTTAATCTCATGCGCAATTTCCAGTTTCTGATCGTAGACATTTGCACCAACAAGTTTGTTGGTAGTTTCTCGATCATGAGATTGAATGCTGAGTTGAATCTGTTTAAGGCCACCTTTTTTCATCGCCTTTAAACGATCAGGCGTTAAACCAATACCGGAAGTGATGAGGTTTGAGTAATAACCCAGTTCATCTGAATAGGCGACAAGTTCTTCGATATCCTCGCGAAGCATGGGTTCTCCACCAGTAAATCCGAGCTGCAAGGAACCCATGGCACGGCCTTCACGAAGGACACGTTTCCATTCCTCAGTCGTGAGTTCATCCTTGAATTTGTCAAAATCCAGAGGATTACTACACCATGGACAATGCAGGGGACAACGATATGTCATCTCCAGGGTAAGCCACATCGGTATACCTAAACCATCAAGACTTAATTCTGATCCATCCTTTGGCATGAGCTACCTCCAAAAATTTATAGATGCTATCTGTAACATCAGTGGTGTATATATCATTCAGTTCAGAAACAAGTTCTGCAACAGTATTATTCCCATCGCAAAGTTTTAATATTGCAGCACCCGTTTCGTTGATTTTTATAACCCCCTCTGGATACAGCATTACGTAGGCCTGTTGTGGTTCTTCCCACCGAAATAAATACATGGGGTCAATTTCAACAATATTCTCTGCAGCTACTGTGATGGTTTCATTCATAAATAATAACCACGTTGATTTAATAATTTCATTTAAATAAAAAGAGAGTGACTAAGCAAGGTTAGCCACTCTCCCTTACTACAGGTTTTATAATTAGCGTACGTAAACGTATGCCGTGACTTCAAAACCTAAACGTAAGTCACAATATGCTGGATCAACCCAATTCATAGTAAATCTCCTTACAATCATATAAGTTAAAGTACAGTTTAATAATCCGATAAATTACGGACAATAATAACTAGGCAATGTGTATGCCATAGTTTTCGATTGATAATTTCAATATTCACTTAATTGATCTAGATCAATTAAGTGGTTACGAATTTTCAAAAAATGAATTATTAGAATATTTATTACCAAAATTAAATATTGTCTAACATCAATTTAATGATGCGATCATCGGGTAATCATGGAATGCAAATTATTATTGGTTCATTTTAACCAATTAAGAACCAGTATTGGTTTTTTATAACCATAGTGCCGACATAGGTTCCCTGTAAACATCCCTATTTTAGCTTTCCAGCAGAAATTTTTGATTACATCGAAACATTCTTGACCACCTGAAAAATATCTAAATCTGATGTATCCTGATTGGCACAAATGAAAGGAATAATTGAGTCAATATTAATTTCTGGGAGTGCTGGTGGAGAAGTGGTAGCGCAATCACCGGTAAAGCTTGAGATAGGCCGGGGGATTGTAGGAGACAGGTATTACCTGTCTATAGGCACGTACTCTGAGAAGCTAGAGAAGACCCACGATTTCGAGGTTACTCTAATTGAAAGAGAGGAAATCGACCTATTCAACCAGGCTACCGGGCTTGATTATGACGCAGCTGCCTTTCGCAGGAACCTTGTTACACGAGGTATTCGTTTAAACGATCTGGTCGGTAAAGAGTTCAGTATCGGAGATGTAAAATTCAGGGGTGTACGATTGTGTGAACCCTGTGCGTATTTGTCTGATTTACTTGGACCAGAATTCCTGAATCTGATGGTGCATAAAGCAGGCTTACGCGCCCAGATTTTGGTAGATGGTTCCATTGAAATATCCGATTCAATTTGTGGCTAACAAGCTGATCAACGCTGATGTTACATTCGTGTCTATTACTTGAACGTTATATTATGAACTTCCGCTTTTAGTGGCGATCTCAACCGGTCGACGCAACAGATAACTGACTCATTAATGGCCGTTTACAGACTCCAGAAGATTACTACGCAAAATTTTTAATTCCTGGATTCGTTATCACCTGGAATTTTACGTAACCTGAAATGCAATACATCTTCCGCGCAGATATCTATACAACGTCCACAGTTGGTACATACAGAATCAAAAATCATTGGATGAATCTGGTCTTTTCCGGTTTTTAATACCAGTGGCAAAATTTGTGGCTCGGGGCAAACCACTACACACTCCATACAGTTAGTACACTGTTCACGTTTATCGGCGCTGACTCGTGGCAAGCTGGTGTGACCTAATACACTGTAAAAGGCACCTACCGGA
>PVMK01129525.1_pt1 | contig 45918 bp, 37 predicted proteins | sample 1853481 | NCBI WGS metagenome assembly PVMK01 (sample SAMN08533507, study PRJNA380276) | Marine sediment metagenome, whole genome shotgun sequencing project.
CGGAATGTCCCCAATGCCAGGATTTGGGGGTCAATTAGATAAACAAGAAGTAGCAGATTTGATGGCATTTTTGAGGGACAGTCAAGCTACATCCACACCCGAACTATAATGGATTACTCATCTTTCAATCGCTGGTGATGTTCGAATGAGAAGTGCTCCGTGTTAATCATCTCCAGAGTCTCTTCAATGGTGGGACGGTCTCCCCAGAAGGTTCCGTAATATGCCAGCCGTACCATGCCATCCTTGTCAATAATAATGGTAGCGGGTCGGTTAATATACTCTGCATGAACTGCAAAAGCCAAAGGGTCCACTCCGTACTTGGCGCCCACCGCACCGGCACGATCCAGTAGGTGAGGCCAATATATTTGCTCCGTATAGGACTTCTGAAATGACTCTTTTGAAAACCAGTAAGTTGGATCAAGCTCTTTGCCTACCATCACTCTACCACGATATTGATCATGTGTTTCAATGGTAAAAACCTGCACGCCTTCTTTCTCAAATTCTTCCCGCATTTTCATCAGTTCACGAAACTCACCATGACAAACAGGACACCAATCGGCAAAAACCCAGATCAATACCACCCACTTTTTATCTCTGAAATCTTGTAGCTGCCATTCAGTACCCTCAGTATCCTCCACTACAAAATTTGGCGCTTGGGACCCCACCTGAACAGATTTGAAGCTGGATTGATCTAACGACAAAAATGCAGATTTCTGCTTCTCGGTGGTTCCCATTTGCTTTTCAATCTGATCAATTGCCAGTTCACATTGATGCCGTACATCGCGAGATGGATCATCGATCAATTTTTCACCCAATAATTTTAAAGATTTCTTTGATTCAATTTGTCCGAGAGCAATAACTGCCTGTGAACGGACCATCACATTTTTGTCTTCCCGAAGGACTTGTTCCAGATCACTTATAGCGGATTGAGCCCCAAGTATCCCGAGTGCCATGGCACTCACCTGACGAACATGAACAGACTGGTCTATCAGTCCTTTTTTTGTCTCGTTGACGTCTTTGGTGCCGGCACGCACTAAATCCCTTACCGCCAACAGACGGATCAGCCAGTCGTCATTGTCCAAATCTGCAATCCCCGCGACCTCTAACTTTCTGTCGAGCGTAAAAGAATTGTCCTCGTTCAGGGGATGAAATTCATGTGCACGCACCCTGGCAAAAACTTGAGAAACAGTAATGTTATTTTTAGATAAATTTTGACCATTTGTTTCCGGTATCATACCTAAAATAGTTAAAGAAAAAAAGAATACTATTCTTAATGATTTCAAAAGGTAATCACAATTCATTATCTTTCGAATGGTTATTATATCCCTTGTCATACAGTTAAAATTAATATTTTAATAAAGGAATGTATCCAGTTAACGTAAATAATTTATCATGATAAAAAAGTTTGAAGAAAAGGGTTCCGGGACACTACGCCGGAATTTTATTAAAAATGTTGCAGTGGGGGCATTGGGTTGGTCTTTGGCGCCGAATTTCGTTTATGGTCAACAAAACGCAAAAAACAAAGTGCAATTGGGTTTTATTGGAGTAGGAGGTAGGGGTAGATCACATCTTCGTAACATCCTGAGAAGGGAAGATATACTGGTTCCGGCCATTTGTGATATTGATCCGGCTGCCGTGAATCAAACCCTGGATATGATTTCTAAGGCTGGATACGAAAAACCCACGATATATTCTGAAAACGAGAATTCCTTTCAGGATCTTTTATCACGAGATGATATAGACGGAGTAATTATTGCCACACCCTGGTTATGGCATACGCCTATGGCAGTTGCGGCCATGGAAGCTGGCAAATATGCCGGAGTGGAGGTCTCTGCGGCTACTACACTGGCCGAATGTTGGGACCTGGTAAATGCTTTCGAAAAAACCGGCGTGCCTGCCATGATCCTGGAGAATGTATGTTATAGAAGAGATGTTATGGCTGTACTCAATATGGTACGGCAGGATGTTTTTGGTGAAATACTCCATGCCAGATGCGGTTACCGGCACAGCCTGTTAAATGTTAAATTTGACCCGGGAGTGTCATTCGGCGAGGGTTCTCATGGTGAAGCACGGTGGCGAACACAGCATTCACTACATCGTAACGCCGATCTATATCCCACCCATGGAGTAGGCCCCATAGCCAATATGCTTAATATTAACCGGGGGAACAGTTTTATTACACTCACTTCTCATGCAACCAAGTCAAGGGGATTAAACCATTACATCGTGAATCATCCGGAAGGAGGCCCCGGGCATCCCAATGCAAAAATTAATTGGGCCCTGGGAGATGTTATAACATCTACTATCAATACCGCAAATGGCGAAACCATCATTGTTACCCATGATACTAACTTGCCAAAACCCTATTCTCTGGATTTTGAAGTGCAGGGGACCAAAGGATTGACGGAATTTGATCAGCACACCAAACGAATTTATGTTGAGGGGACCAGTAAACATGATGAATGGGAAAAAATGGACTCCTGGCTGGCCAAGTATGACCATCCCTTATGGAAAAAGTATGGTGAATATGCTGAAGGCTCCGGTCATGGAGGTATGGACTTTTTTGTTGATCACGCCTTTGTTGAAACCGTTAAGAGAAAAGCATTGCCGCCTTTGGATGTGTATGACGCAGCGGCCTGGAGCGCGATTACTCCGCTTTCTGAGAGGTCCATTGCTGAAGGGAATGCCCCACAGTATTTCCCAGATTTTACCAGAGGTAAATGGATCAAAAGAAAACCTGTTTTTGCACTAAATGACGAATATTAGAAAATCAACACGACTTATTTCACTTGATGCATTACGCGGTTTCACCATGTTCTGGATCGTAGGTGGTGCTGCTTTGATTAGCGCGCTGGTGCATTTTGGTCAATACGATTTCATAGATTTTCTGATTGTACTCAGGATTATACTATTCATTGCAAATGGAATATGCAAAAGTTCGATCTGGTCTTTGATGATAAATAAAATAGAAAACCAATAAAATTTGAATCTTATGAAAATGTTACTGAAGCCGTTCTATCTTTTTTTAATACCAGTGTTGATCATATCGTGTACCAACAAAGTGAAGCAAGTCGATGGCGACATAGGAAAATCTGACATCGAACTTTGTGTTGGGGAGTATTTATCTGAAGCCGAAGCTGTTCAAAAACTTGAGGAGCTTTCAAATAATTATAGTACAGCAGATGATTGGAAAGCAAGATCAAAAGCTATTCGCGAACATATCTATAATGGGGCCGATTTGGATAAGATACCTAAAGAAAACTGGGAATACCCCATCAAAGTAATCCGAGGTGAAATAAATGAGATGGATGGTTATAGCGTGGAAAATATTTCTCTGGAAATGCACCCAGGGTATTTCGTTAGCGGGAATCTCTATAAGCCCCTAAACGTAGAAGAGAAAATTCCCGCCATACTATGTCCTCATGGACACTGGTTCCAACCTGAAGATTATGGGAGATTCCGCCCCGATATGCAACTTCGGAGCGCTTCACTGGCCAAGATGGGAGCGGTGGTTTTTGCCTGGGATATGTATGGTAGTGGGGAAGATACCCAACATACTCACCACAGCTCCGACGCCCTGGCTTTCCAGTGTTACAATGGAATCAGGATCCTGGATTTTATTAGTTCTCTGGATTATGTTGACACCAATAGGATTGGCATTACCGGCGCCTCCGGAGGGGGAACCCAGACATTCTTAATTGCCGCTTTAGATGACCGTATTTCTGTTTCTGTTCCAACGGTGATGGTATCGGCACATTTTTATGGCGGTTGTGTCTGTGAAAGTGGCATGCCCATACATAAATCCGGTGATTTTGAAACCAACAATGTTGAAATAGCCGCATCAATTGCTCCCAAGCCACTGATGATAATAGGTGATGGAGACGACTGGACGAAAAATATTCCAACCGTAGAGTTTCCCTACATAAAGGGTATTTATGAATTGTTTGATGCTGCTGATAAAACAGAGTACGCTTATTTCGAAGATGAAGTGCATGATTATGGATTTTCTAAACGAACGGCAGCCTATGGATTCTTAGCGAAACACCTTGATTTGGATATGACACAAATAGAGGATAACCGGGGAGATATTGATGAAGGTTTTGTTACGCTATTGGATACCACCCAATTAAAGGTTTACCCCGATAAGGCTCTGGTGAAAGATCCAATGCATTAAGTAATTTTCTAACTTACCGGCATCATACTATTGATTTATACAAACTCACAACCATAAAACATGAAATAATACATGTCTGCTTCAACCACATCCTTGCAATCAGGTGACCGATTATTTTCACTTGACTTTTTTCGGGGCCTTACCATGTTTCTTCTTATCGCATCGTCAACCAGTCTGTTCTCTTCGTTAAGAGACCCGGCTTTTGAAGGAACCATCCTTTATAGTATTGGATTGCAGTTTAAGCACCAAGCTTGGGAGGGCATTCGCTTCTATGACCTGATACAGCCATTTTTTCATGTTTATCGTAGGCGTGGCCATTCCGTACTCCTATGCAAATCGTATAAAGCGAGGACTGAGCCATAGTCTGATCAGAAGACATGTGTTTCAGCGGTCGTTTCTGCTATTGTTCTTTGGCTGGGCCCTGGCGTGTATTGGCCAAGGCGAAATTGTATTTCAATTTCAAAATGTACTGGCCCAACTTTCCGTCACCTATTTATTGGCATTCCTGATAATGAACAGATCTGCCACTACCCAAATTATTCTTTCATTTCTTCTTTTAGCCATTACTGAGGTCATTTATCGCGGTTTCCCGGTAGAGGGATTCAATCATGCCTTTGTCGCCAATGAAAACTTTGGTACCTGGCTTGACTTACAATACGGTGGAGCCAACCTCACCGGTCATTGGGTTTCATTTAATGCTATCCCTACTACTGCTCATACTATTTGGGGTGTGCTTACCGGGCAGCTATTGATGAGTGATAGTGCGCCTATGAAAAAACTGAAGGTATTGGTCATTGCCGGACTGATTCTATTGGTCGCCGGCTATGCACTCAATCCGGTCACCCCCATTATTAAAAGAATATGCACTTCTTCGTTTATAATGGCCAGCGGAGGCTGGACCATTTTGTCCCTTGCTTTCTCCTATTGGCAGATCGACATTATGAAACAGAAAAAGTGGACACTGTTTTTTACCATTGTTGGCATGAACTCATTATTCATATACTTATTTGGTAATGTGGGCGGATCTGGGTTTATCAAGCATATTATAGAACCTTTTTCAATGGCGCTATTTGGATTCATGGGAGAATCAGGGGCAACAATATTGACCAGTTTGATTGTGCTCTTTTTGTTGTGGTATATCTGTTACTTGTTGTATAAACAAAAGATTTTCATCAAAATCTGAATAAGTACAGGCAAGCTTTTTAGTGCTGATTTCTATTTGCAGCTTGAGTTCAAATTGCTCCTTCAGGGAGACTATGGAAAAATTGAATATAGAAACAAAATATGACACCAATAACAATTACTAATATGAAAACACCTATGAAATTTTTCTCGACATTTTTGATAATATGCTGCGTGGCAGGGCACTTTTCTCTAACTGCTCAACAATTACGCGTGCAGATTATTGGAGCACACCCGGATGATCCGGAAAAATCCTGTGGAGTAGCTGCTAAATACACGGCTGCAGGACACGTGGTGCAATTGGTAGCCATGACCAATGGAGATGCCGGCCACCAGACCCAGGCGGGGGCACTTCTGGCCAACCGCAGAGCAGAGGAAGCAAGAAATTCGGGGAAGGTTATTGGCGCAGAGTATATAACATTAGACAACCATGATGGCGAACTAATGCCTACGCTGGAAAACCGCAAGCAGGTAATCCGCGTTATTCGCGAGTTTCAGCCAGACATTATTATTACCCACCGACCTAATGATTATCATCCCGATCATCGTTATACCGGTCAGCTGGTATTAGATGCTGCATACATGGTCATGGTGCCCAATACTGTCGCTAAAACACCGCCATTAAAGAAAAACCCGGTGATTTTATACATGAGCGATGGCTTTACCCAACCCAATGAATTTAAACCAGATATCGTGGTTGCCATAGATGATGTCATGGATAAAAAGATCGATATGTACCATCAGCATACTTCACAAATGTATGAGTGGCTGCCCTGGGTAGCGGGATATTTGGATAAAGTTCCGGAAGATCCGTCAGAGCATCGAGAATGGGTAGCAGAAACAAGGGTGCGTCCATACTCAAAAAGAATTGCAGATAGATTTCGTGATATGTTGATCGATTTGTATGGAGAGGAAAAGGGATCAAAAATACAGTATGCCGAAGCGTTTCAGGATTCTGAATATGGCAGCAGGCTTACCAAAGAGAATATGGAGCACTTGTTTCCATTTTTCTGAAAATCATGCTTAAAGAATTGACATTTCAATACCTGGGCCTCAAATCCAGATATATGTTACACGCATTTATTAGCAGCATATATCATTAACGCAAACCATTTCTTTTCCATATTTCATATTCAGCCAGCACCTCATCAGGTCCTTCGAATTCTTTATACAGCACCCGGGCTTGGAATGAATATTCTTTTCCAACTTCAAAATCAGGCTCTATGAATTGGAAGTCCCAGGCCGGATTTACATCGCCCCCGCCAGTGGGCGATTGGCTGAACCTGATGCCTTCACCCGGATTAAACATGAAGGCCAATACCATATTGTGAAAGCGTCCATAGTAAAATGGTTCATGGTATTTATATTCCGAAAAATGAGAGGCCAGGGTGGCGTTGAAATTAGGGGCAAAATAAATGGACTCAGTATCCTGTTGTGATTTGTGGGTACTGTTTACACCATGTTCGTTTGAATAGGCTGACACCCAGTTAGTAGCCTTGGAGTCTTTTTTATTTCCCTGAAAATAAATTTTCTTGTCTGCGGGTGCATGAATATAACTGGCCCAAAAGAACCCGGCATATTTGTGCTTAAAGAACTGCGAATCATGGATTACAAACTGATAAGTAACATCGATATAATGAGGGGGCACCAGTTTAAATGTGGTCAGGCTTTCCACACCTGACAATGGCGTAGCTGATTGATACAACTGTACTTCTGTATTGGATATCCGGTATAATTCCATAGGGTGGTTGCGTGGTTCAAAAAGTTCAGTCAGGCTGTCTCCTCCAAAAATATGTTCCAAATTGAATCCAGCATAAAAAGGAACAAATATTGATGAATCCTGTGCGGAATGATACAACTCGGCAATACCATTGTACTTGGCACGGTGGTGCTCCCCGAAAGCAGAGTTATCGGCAAATACCACCTCTAATTCACCTTTTTCTAACCTAATAAATTTTTCGGTATCGAGATGATCTGGCTTTAAGCTGTTGCCAGTTGATATATTTGGCGTACTGCAGGCACCTAGAAGTATGCTGAGCAAGAACAAAGAACCTAGGAAAGAAATTTTCACGCTTTATTATTATTAGTTTGATATATTATACGGAATTAAATGATTGAATAAATATAGCAGGATGAAGGTTAAAAACCTGAGATGGATCATAGTAGCGTTGCTTTTCATAGCAACCGGGCTAAGTTTTCTCGATCGTCAGGTATTGTCTCTAGCCATCATTAAAATCAAGGATGAATTTCACATGACCGATGTGGAATATGGTTGGATCAACACCGCCTTTCTACTCAGTTATGCCATAATGTTTACCCTTGGCGGGTGGCTGATAGATAAATTTGGCACCCGCATAGGTTTAGCGGTATCTGTGGGTCTCTGGTCTTTATCCAGCGCCATGCATGGGATAGTACAAAATGCCATGCAACTTGGTACTGCCCGGTTTTTCCTGGGACTAGGAGAAGGCGGAGCCTTTCCGGGTGCTGCCAAAGGTGTGACCGAATGGTTTCCCCATAAGGAACGCGGATTGGCCATGGGCATTGCCATCGGTGGTGCTGCTCTTGGTGCGGTAATCGCCCCACCTTTGACCGTTTATATGACTACCCTGTTCGGATGGCGTGGCACATTTTTAGCAACTGGTTTTATTGGTGGCATATGGGTCATTATATGGCTTCTTTTTTATCGAAAACCCAGGAATTCCAAATTGATTACAGTTGAAGAGCGTGAGTATATTCTGGGTGGCGAGCAAGACCTGGCAGACGCGGAGAAAAAAACTGTGCCCTTTAAGGCCATTTTGAAAACCAGGCAAGCCTGGGGGTTGATCTCAATGCGGTTTTTACTGGACCCGGTGTTTTATTTTATCATGTTTTGGATACCTAAGTACCTCAGCGAAGAACGCGGGGTATCATTCGAGCGCATCGGAGATCTTTTTTGGATCCCGTTTCTAGCGTTGGGTATTTCTAATATGATTGGGGGCTGGGCTTCCGACAAACTGGTAAATTCGGGCATATCCGTAAATAAAGCGAGAAAGACAATTATGGGTATTGCAGCAGCAGTTACCATGCTGACAGCATTGACCAGTGTGGCATCTTCTGTGGGAATGGCCATGTTCTTTATCTCGCTTTTTATGTTTGCTCACGGATTCTGGATAACCAATTATATTACCATAACCAGTGAAGTATTTGGGAAACACGCCACCTCAACCGTAGTAGGTATGGCCGGTACCGCGGGAGCTGTGGCAGGCCTGTTAGTCAATCCATTGATTGGAAAAATTGTGGAAAACTACTCGTATTTACCCATGTGGATTGTCTCAGGGATTATGTATCCAATCGGATTTATCATCCTATTGATTATGATACCTAAAATAAAAGAAATTAATTTGATTGAAAGCAAAAGTAAATATGAGTAATAGCACCATAATACGACGAAAACCGCTGAACGCCAATATTGGAGTCTTTGGAGTGGGTTACTGGAAATACTGGGAGCAATTCGAGGGGTTGCTGAAAGATTTGAAGGAAAAGCAAAAGTTATTTGTTGACAAACTGGATGGATTTGAGGTGCAAGTCACTGATTTCGGGATGGTAGATGATGCAGAAAGTGCCTATAGCCTGATACCTAAATTAAAGGCGGCCAACCTTGACCTTATTTTCTGTGACATGCTTACCTATGCTACTTCCGCCACTTTTGGCGCCATTATCCGTAACATTGAGGTGCCATTGGTAATGATATCATTACAACCAATGAAATCGCTTGACTATGAAAGAGCCACCACCTATATGCAACTCAGTAATGACGATTTTTGCTCGGTTCCCGAATTTGCCGGAGTAGCGGTCCGCATGGGAAAGGAAGTGCCCGATGTAATCATTGGCACCCTTACGGATGACCCGGAAGCGGATGCAGAGATAGAAAAATATTGCCAAATAGCCAAAGTTTTTCACGACCTCAAGTATGCCCGTATCGGGCACTTCGGCCATCCCATAGAAGCCATGTTGGATATGCACTCCGACCCAACCATGTTTACTGCAGCTTTTGGATGCCATATTGTTCAGACTGAAGCGGAGGATATATTGAAGCATTACCAGAGTATAGAAGCCCCGGAAATCCAAAAAAAGGAAAAGGAAATTCTCGGTTTTTTTGATACCCCCAATCCGGTTTCTGACCCAATCACCAGCAAACTTACCGATGAAGATTTGCAGACAGCAGCCCGGGTCGCCATTGCCTTGAACAGGTTTGTGGATGAAAAGAACCTCGATGGGCTGGCCTATTACTACGAATCATCTGAAGGATCTGAGTTAAGAAAAGTTGTCACCAACCTCATTGTAGGTAACTCTCTGCTTACGGCGGCCGGTTTTCCTATGTGTGGTGAATCAGACCTGAAAACCGCCATTGCCATGTTGATCATGGACCGCCTGGATATTGGAGGAAGTTTTGCGGAATTGCATCCTATTGATTTCGAAAATGAGTTTGTTCTGGTGGGGCACGATGGACCTAATCACATCAATATTGCCGATGGCAAACCGATACTGAGAAGCCTGACCAAATATCATGGCAAACCGGGAAGTGGCGCCAGTGTAGAATTTAAAATTAAGGAAGGCCCCATTACTATGTTGAGTATCACTACTACTTACCAAGGAAAATTTAAGTTTCTCATTGCCGAAGGGCAATCGGTTCAGGGACCAATACCTGCCACCGGGAATACCAATACCCGGGGACATTTCAAACCTGATATCAAAACATTCCTGAAGCGTTGGGTGGCCGAGGGCCCAACTCATCACTTTGCTCTGGGCATAGGACACCATGCTGAAACCATAAAGAAAATTGCTGATTACTTAAGAATTGAAGCAGTTATTGTTGAACCATGAAGACCACTGTTTTTACACTTCTGGCAGCAATAGTACTACTTCAATTTTCGTGTGTAAGTAATGAACCCAATGATGATACCTACGAGAAATTAAAAGTAGGGTTTCTAAATCCCACCGCAAGCGCCAGACCTAAAGTATACTGGTGGTGCCTTAACGGAAATATTGATACCGTAAGGGCCAAACAGGAACTATTGGCCATGAAAGATGCCGGTATTGGCGGCTTTGACCTTTTCGAAATAGGCGTCCCGAATGAAGATACTATGATACCGGGAGGACCTGCATTTTTAAGCGATGAGTCATTGGAAATAATTAAATATGTAGTCACTGAAGCGGGAAAATTAGATTTATCAGTGGGTTTAAATTTAGCCAGTAGTTGGAATGCTGGAGGGAGTTGGATAAAACCGGAACATGGAGGCAAATCACTTTACTTCTCGGAAACAAGCATAATAGGGAATGCTGAAGTACAAAAAATCAATGTCTCATTTCCCCTGGTTTCTTTTCCTAAAGAATCACTGATTGGAGGAACAGACAAGCCTATGGTTCCCTTCCGGGAAAATGGCAAACCTGTATATTATGAGGAAGTGGCTGTTTTGGCCATTCCTGCAAATATTCAAAAAAATGCTCTTGATACCACTCAAATAATTAATGTTACCCGGTTTTTCAATTCTGATAAAGACGAACTCAATTGGGACGCACCATCCGGTGTATGGAAAATATACCGCTATATCTGTTCCAATTCAGGTCAACAGTTGGTGCTTCCCAGTCCACAATCAGCCGGCCTGACTGTTGATCATTTTGATTCCGCTGCTGTCCGCACACACTTGATGCATATTATAAATCGACTGGAACCTGTATTAGGTGATTTTAAAGATACTGCCTTAAAAAGTTTCTATCTGGCCAGTTACGAGGCACGGGGGTTTGTTTGGACATCAACTCTGGCATCAAAATTTAAACAGGTGAATGGATACGACATTGCTAAATTTATCCCTTCCCTTTTTGATCCCGGTTTGTTCTCTGCTGAGGCCACAAAAAAGGTACAAACCGATTTCAAAAAAACCTTATCGGAATTGATTATTAATAACTTATATAAGAATGCCCAAGAGGTTTGCAACAGTTATGGTTTAAAGATAAACTGCGAAGCTGGCGGGCCGGGATATCCTCTATATAATGGACCGGCAGAACCCCTTAAAGCACTTGGTGCTTTGGATATTCCAAGAGGTGAATTTTGGATAAACCATTCCAGATATTACCAGAATAGAGAAGATAGCATTGATATATTGCGTGTGGTAAAAGAGGTTGCGGCCGCCTCTCATATCTATGAAAAAGGGATTGTTGAGGAGGAAGCATTTACTTCCTTTCAACATTGGCAGGAAGGACCTTTTGACATTAAACCTCAGGGTGACCGGGCATTTTGCGAAGGCATGAACCGGGTGGTATTTCATGGATTTAGCCATAATATAAGGGGTTCGGGATTCCCCGGGTACGTATATCATGCCGGCACCCATATAAACGACAAGCGTATATGGTGGCCAAAGGTGAAACCATTCATTAAATATTTGTCTCGGCTTTCTTCCGTTTTTCAGCAGACAGATTTTGTGGCGGATGTGCTCTGGTATTACGGCGATAAAATACCAAATTCTGCCACCCCTAAAAATGCCCATTTTAGTGTAGGGCCAGGTTATGATTATGAAGTTATAAATACCGAAATCCTATTAAATAAGCTCACAGTAAAAAATGGGAAACTTGTTTTGTCAAATGGGGCAACTTTTAGTTTGCTGGCTTTAGAAAACGAAGAGGCAATAAACCCTGATGTTTTGGTTAAACTCCGGGAATTAGTGAACCAGGGGGCCATTATTGTTGGAGACAAACCAAAAAACATTGTTGAAATTAAAAATTCACCATTATCCCAGAAAGATGGTAGGACATCGATAAATCAACTTTGGGCAAAAGGACCAGATAAAAAAGGCAAAATTATTTCGGAGATAACCCCAATGGAGATGTTAAATGATCTTAATATTCCTCCGGATTTTAAATATCCTGATAAAGAATCATTCCTCTTGGATTTTATACATTATAAAAAGAATGACTTCGATTTTTATTTTATTAGGAACACCTCAGATGAATGGATTTCACGCCAATGTAGTTTCCGGCAGCAACACAAAGTACCTGAGATTTGGGATCCGGTTTCCGGTGAAATTATTCCTGTCGAAATCTTCACTCAGAATAATGAATATATAAGCATGCCTGTTACTTTGGCTCCCCATGGATCACAATTAATCGCGATGCGAAAGACAGATCCATTACCCCATTATACCCGGATAACTACCGACGGCCAACACCCACCACTTTTAGAGTTCACCAATGATGGATTTCATTTGTTGAAGGAGGTCATGGTTGAACTGAAAAGATCAAATCAATTAAAAATCATAAATAATAAAATATCATCTCAAGTAGTGGAAGGAGCATGGAAATTCATTTTTCCTGAAAATTGGGGAGCTCCCCAAAAAGCAGTTTTCCCTGAATTAACTTCATGGACAAATTCAGATATAGAAGGCATTAAATATTTTTCGGGTACGGTGACCTATAAAAAAACCTTCCAATACCATATCCAATCAAATTCATCTGACAATCGGAAAATTTATCTTGATTTAGGCAATTTATCCAAAGTTGGTGAAGTTTGGCTCAATGACCGGCATGTGGGAATAACCTGGTCAAAACCCTACAAATTTGACGTGACGAATATTATAAAACCTGGTGACAATTACCTGATCGTTGAAGTTGCAAATACTTGGTCAAACCGATTGACAGGTGATGCTATTACTGGGAAGAATTTCACCAATACCAATATTTCAAAAACAGTGGTGGCAAAATCAGGTATTTTCCCTGGTAATCAAACCCGGGTTCCCTGGTCAGAAGTTCCATTAATTGAGTCAGGATTGCTGGGGCCGGTAAGCATCAAAACTACTCAGGTGTTCAATTATTTGACTAAATTTCCATAAGATGTTTACAGGAATCATAGAGGCCCCGGGTGAAATAATCCAAATTGATGTAGAAAGAAACAATCGTGTTTTTACTATTAAGTCCAAGATAGTTTCAGAGTTAAAAGTAGAACAAAGCGTATCTCATAATGGGGTTTGTTTGACGGTTACTTCGGTTTCTCCTGATGGTTATCAGGTGGTTGCAGTTTCTGAAACGCTGGAGCGCTCTAATCTGAGATCCCTGATAGTTGGAGACCTGGTGAACCTGGAACGATCTATAATCCTAGGGGACCGGCTTGATGGGCATTTGGTACAAGGACATGTAGACCATACAGCTATCTGTAAAAGCATCAATGAAACTAACGGCAGTTGGGCGTTTGTTTTTGAGTTTGAAACCAGCTCCGATCATGTACTGATAGAGAAAGGCAGTATTTGCATAAATGGAGTAAGCTTAACTTGTTTCAATGTTTCTGAGGGCTCGTTTGAAGTTGCAATAATTCCTTATACTTACGAAAACACGAATTTTAAAAACTTGTCACCTGGCGATGTGGTGAATCTTGAGTTTGATGTAATAGGGAAGTACGTGCAGGCCGTGTTAAAGAAGAAAACTAAAAACTATTGAGTTAACTATATAGTTAACTCAATAGAAAACTATATAGTTTTTGCTTTCCACTACGATGATGATTTGTTGTAGATCACAGGCATTTGTCCTTTCCATTTGTTCCAGATGTCCACATCAGCGATCAGATCAGCCATAAAGTGGCCAACATTGATACGACTGGTCTTTCCCGCATCAAAAATCGCGCTTCTTATGGGTGAAGGATGTACCTCATATGCGGTGACGGTGTTTTCATTGGTCAAACCGTCGGGACGAACTGCCACCCATTCGATGGCTCCGTCTTCCTGGCCAATATGGGTCCGTAAATAGTCAGCAGCCATCTCGTTGTCCGCGTGTGGAGGCAACAGCATACGAATAAGCCCAATGACAAGCCTTTGGGCCAATGAAATCGGCTCGTGTAGATCGCGATTACGGTTCCCGGTGGTATTCATGAGTACAAACTTGGTGGACTTTTCGGATTTGTTGACCTTGATGGCATTGCACAGTCGCCGGGTGGCATCGGTCACAAGCCTCCGTGGATGCCCAAATATGCCCTGCCAGCTCAAATTGTGTCCCAGGCAGGAAGCCACTGCCTCACAGCCGTTTAGGTGCTGGGCCATTTCTGCATCACTAAGGTCTAACACGCTGGCACAGACCACGGACAAGTGATCATGATCCAAAAGGCTTTCGGGCAGCTTGTCGGGAGATCGTACGATCACCTTGACCTCTTGTCCGCGATTGAGTAACTCCTCCACCAGCAGACGTCCGGTGGCCCCACTTGCACCAACTACCAGAGTGGTTATCATCTTTCTTCAATTATAAGGTTATAAATTTGAATCATTAACGATACGGGATGGTTTTGACATGTTTTAGTAAGATGGCGGTTTTTGGTTTTATATCTGATGTAGATAGCCATTTGTAACCACGATTAAACACTTCCTGTGACAAACTAAAATATTCTGCAAGCACCCTAATGTTCTCCTTCGATAGCCCCCTGCGATAGTTTAAAATGCTTGACACTAATGATTTGGATACCCCCAGAATCTTCACCAGGTCTTTAGAATTTAATTTGTGCTCACTCATTATAGATTTCAACAATTGAATGGGATCACGTTCATTAAATGTATTATGCTCCTTATCCCATTTTTCAATCAATAAAGTAAGCAACTCAATTTCTTGCCCTCTCTCTTTGGTTGGTTTTAGAGCAACAAAACGCTCCAATGTTTTGCAGTATTCATTATACTGCTTTTTGGATTTGACTATAGTGTATTTGAGCTTATTCATTTCAAAACATAATCCTCAATCGATTGCTTTTTGATTAAGTGAACCTTCATGGTTATAACGGTGAAGATAAGGATAAAGTTTACATTATGTAAACTTTATATAACTTTCATAATACAGAAAAGTCAACACAAAATTCCTCAATAAAACCCGCAAACCCCAACACAAACTATCACCTAGCACCTATCATTTATCATTCATCACTAATAATTCATCACTATCCATGCCTGACAGGGGTAAAACCAAAAGGAACCTTCAAAGAGAGCTTACTGGTTCCAATAAAAACCAGGTAACCCAAAAGAATTCCAACCAAAGCTCCTCCCAAAATATCCAGTGGATAGTGTACCCCGAGATAAATTCTGCTATAGGAGAAAGCGAGGGGCCATATCAGCAGCCACCAAAAATAGCGATGAGTTTTGACAAAAAGCAGTAAGAAAAAAGTAGTTACCGCAAAGCTATTGGAAGCATGACCCGAGACGAATCCGTAGAAACCCCCGCATTTTGTTACAATCCTGACCAAATGACCGATCTCAGGATCATGACAGGGGCGGAACCTTCCAAACAATGGTTTCATCAGTGATGAGGTTATCTGGTCACTTAAGGTAATCAGCACTACCACTGCCACTAAACTGTAAATTGCTTGCCATCCGAATTGTCGATACAAAGCCACCAGCAGTAATAAATACAATGTCAACCAAAAGTACTTATTGGTAATACCCGCCATAATAGTGTCCAAAAAGAGTGTATTTTGACTTTGTAGATACAACAACAGATCTTTATCGAGGTGGTCCAGAAAATCAAATAGCTGTTCCATCGATCCAATTGATGTTTCTACGAAGTAGATTTTGTGTATGGTGCTCGAGGGTGCCCTCTTCCGGTTGGTAATTATAGTGCCACTCCGCCTGAGGTGGCAAGCTCATCAATATCGATTCTGTGCGACCCCCGGTATCAAGCCCAAATTTTGTGCCTTTGTCCCATACCAAATTGAATTCTACATACCTGCCGCGGCGAACCCTTTGCCAATCCTGTTCCTGGTCTCCAAATGTTTTGTCCTTATTCTTTACCAAAATTTGACTATAAATCGGAAGAAAAGCTTGTGCTAACTCCTGGACAAAACCCCACCTGGATTCTTTGGTAAAATCATTAGTACTGGTCAAACGGTCAAAAAATATCCCGCCGACGCCTCTGGTCTCCTCCCGATGTTTAAGGTAGAAGTAGTTGTCGGCCCATTTTTTAAATTCCTTATAATAGTCAGGGTGATGATGATCACAAACCGTTTTTAGTTGTTGATGAAAAAATCTGGCATCTTCAAGATCAATATAGTGGGGAGTAAGGTCGATACCACCGCCAAACCACCAGGTCCGGTGGCGATTTGATGATGTTGGATCCATTTCGAAGTAACGTACGTTCATATGAATAATGGGGACCATGGGACTCCTGGGATGTAAAACAATACTCACTCCGGTAGCATAAAAATTCGAATGCTTGATGTTTAAGGCATCTGTTATTTTCTCCGGAGTTTTACCGTATACTTCCGAAAAATTGACTCCTCCTTTTTCGATACTGGCTCCGTTGACCATGATTCGGGTTTTACCCCCGCCGCCTCCGGGACGTTCCCAGACATCCTGGCTGAATTTACCCAGACCGTCAACTTTTTCAAGTCCCTGACAAATTTCATTTTGCAGATCTTGAAACCAGTTAGCAATATCTTTCTTTTCTAAATTTCCCACTTATTTGTCCGAGTAATTATAGGGTGAACTTATCAAAAAGCGTCCACATTAATAAACGCTTTGCCAGTATTTTGCTATTTTTGAGAGCCTGACCTCTCAGCAACAAACCACAATAAACCACCCAATGAGCACTGCCACCGGGCATAAAATAAAACAAACAACCTTACTTAAGGCGTACAAATTAATGTGTACTTCGGTAAGAATGGCGAAGTTATATGATGAGGAAAAAGCTATTTGCCGTAAGTATGTTCACAGTACATCCAGAGGCCACGAAGCCATTCAGTTGGCAGCTTCAATGCATTTGTTACCAAAAGATTTTCTATCTGTTTATTATCGGGACGAGTCGATATTGTTGGGATTAGGGATTGCCCCTTATGAGCTAATGTTACAGTTAATGGCCAAGGCGGACGATCCATTTTCCGGAGGAAGGGCTTACTACTGCCATCCGGCAATAAGAAAAGAGGGCTTTCCCACTATTCCTCATCAAAGTTCTGCTACCGGCATGCAAGCAATTCCGGCCACCGGAATGGCCCACGGTCTTAAGTATTTGGCTTCACAGGGGCTGTTGAAGGGGCGAATGAAACCAATAGTAATGTGTTCATTGGGAGATGGATCTATGACTGAAGGGGAGGTATCCGAGGCCTTACAAATGGCGGTATTAAAGGAGCTTCCTATTATTTATCTGGTGCAGGACAATGACTGGGGAATATCAGCAACCGGGGATGAAATGCGCACCATGAATGCATTTGAATTTGCCGCTGGTTTTAAGGGTTTGGAACGAATGCAGGTGGATGGTTCTGATTTCATTTTGTCCTACTTAGCATTGGAAAAAGCAGTTGCTTTCGTCCGGAAGCAAAGAAAGCCGTTGCTGATGCACGCCAAAGTACCCTTACTGGGGCACCATACTAGTGGTGTTCTAAAGGAATGGTATAGAGATGAGGCAAATATTGCATCACATAAACGGAAAGACCCTCTGGTAAAATTGCACCGCAGTTTGCTCGACTATGGTATTGACCCTAACAAACTCGATAAACTCCAACTGGATGCTGAACAACAGGTGCTAGAGGCATTTAAAAGGGCCAGTGAAGCCATGGATCCACCTGGAAAACAGCTTTATAGCCATGAATTTGCCCGTACTCCTGTGGTGAAAGAAAAGGGCATACGTCAACCAGATGGAGCTGAAAAAGTGACTATGGTAGATGCGGCATTGCATGCTTTGGATGAGATTCTGGCTGATCATCCTGAGGCCTTGTTTTATGGACAGGACGTAGGACTAAGACTTGGAGGTGTTTTTAGAGAAGCTGCCAATTTAAGCAAGAAATACGGAGTGGAAAGAGTATTTAATACACCGATTCAAGAAGCTTATATTATCGGATCAACTTCGGGTATGTCGGCTGTGGGCTGCAAAGCCATTGTTGAGGTACAGTTTGCGGATTATATCTGGCCGGGAATTAATCAATTGGTGGAAGAGTTGTCAAAATCGTGCTATTTGACCATGGGTAAATTTCCTGTTCAGGCTTTGATTCGAGTACCAATTGGAGCTTATGGTGGGGGAGGGCCCTATCACTCCGGGAGCATAGAATCTACCCTGTTAAACATCCGTGGGATAAAGGTAGTGTATCCCAGTAATTCAGCGGATATGAAAGGATTGTTTAAAGCAGCATTTCATGATCCTAATCCAGTATTGATGCTGGAACACAAGGGAATATATTGGTCAAAAGTGCCAGGTACGGATGCTGCAAAAACCCGGGAACCTGACCGTGATTATATCATACCATTGGGAAAAGCCAATACCGTGTTGCAGGCAGGCTCAAGCTATGTGGAGCAAGGGAAAAGTGCAGTGGTGATTACCTATGGAATGGGCGTTTATTGGTCAATGGCAGCTGCAGAAAGATTGCCAGGGAGAATAAGTATAATTGACCTGCGAACTTTAAATCCTCTAGACTGGAAGGCTATAGAAATGGCAGTAAAAACACACAGTCGTTGTATGGTTCTTACTGAGGAACCCATACTCAACTCATTTGCCGAATCGTTGTCAGGAAGGATTGCCACTGATTTCTGGCGGTTTTTGGATGCACCGGTTAAAGTGATTGGAGCAGAAAATCTTCCAGCGGTACCTTTGAATATTGATCTGGAAAAAGAAATGTTGCCAAATAATGAAAAGGTATACCAAGGCCTGGCAGATCTACTCGCTTATTAGTGTTGTGTCAAGTATGAAATGATCAAGACTTGGTACCTTAGAGCATGCTTGACACGACACTAAAATGGATAACCAATACCAATATTCAGGATAACAGAATTATCTGTCGAACCTTCAATGCCGCCGAACTTAAATTTGGAGAGCACCCATTTTTCTCCCTCAGGTCTGGCCGGTTCATATACTTTAATGCCCATATCCAATCGCAGAATCAAAAATGTGAAGTCCATACGCAAGCCCATGCCCGTGCCTATGGCAATTTCTTTATAAAAGTCTCCTTCAAATTTACCTCCTGGTCTGCGTACTTGGCCATCGTCTCCAACATCATCTCGAAGCGTCCAAACATTGCCGGCATCGAAAAAGATCGCCCAATCTAGAAAACCAATTAGTTTTTGGCGATATTCGACAATAAGTTCCAGGATCACTTCACCGGGCTGTTCCAGGTTATAATCGATGTCACCATTTTCATTGCGTGGACTATAAGAGCCAGGGCCCAGACGTCGTGGACCCCATGCCCTAATACTTGAACTTCCACCGGCAAAAAAGTTCTTCTCATAAGGAAGAATTTTATTTTCTCCATAGGGAATCCCAACACCTGTATTGATCCGATAGGCGATAACGCCCCCTTGAACTGGCAGAGGAATGTGCTTCCGATAGTCGATATTGAATTTAAGGAACTTGTAATTTTCAAGACTGTCTCCCTCTAGGAACTTGGTGCCGTACACGTTTAAGAATGTACCTCCACTTTCCACAAAGGTTCTTAAGTAAGAAGAATTCTTCCGGTATGTTCCATATTGATTGAAATCAAATATTGATTGCAAGTACATACTACTTACAAAAGAAGGTTTGAATGCTCGATGAAAACTGGTGCCTAGGCTGTCACTTTTATCCAATTCATCTTGAAATTCAGGAGATATGTCTCTGGTATTAATCAGATTTAAATCCGCCAGAGCAAATGTAAATAATTTGCTTTGCCCCCTCTGCCAAAAGTATTTCACAGTAGCATTTAAGTTGTCTCGGGTGAAATCTATTCTATTTACAAAGTAATAACCAAGTGAGAACTTTGTTCTTGGGTTGAGTTCGCCAAGTTTAGACTTCAGATTATTTCCCAAAGGAAATACAAAATCGGGAAGAGTCAATGACACATTTCCACCAAATTCCCGGCTGTTGGCTATGGCACCTTCTTTGGAATAAGAGGCTACGCCATTTATTCCAAGCCGCCCGTTTAGTTCAAAGATTTCCATGCCCCCAAAGGTATTTCGATTCTTATAATTGAAGTCATAAAATGGCCCGGGCACCCGTTGGTTAGCGGTCACATTAATGCCAATCTCATGTGTTAGTTGATTCCTGTCAAGTGGGCTGGTAAAGATGTTGGCTATGAATTTGTTCCCAGTAGTATCATAGTTTATGTTGACAAATTTGAACATGTCGAGGTTGGCCATCTGTCTTTGGGTACCAAATGTCTTGGTTCTGTTATATAAGTCGCCCGGGTATATAAATAGTCTTCTGTCCAGGATTTTTTTGGAGTATTTTTCTTCGAAAAAGCGATAAGTAATGCGATTGTAATTGCGGTAGTTCCTGAACAATTGAGTATTAGGAACATTGGCATCGGTGGTGAAAATCACCGTGTCAATTTTAAATACCTTATGATAGCCCCTTTTCGACGGGGTATTGACAATTGTTTTTAAGGCAATTTTTTTATTCCCAAGGATGGTTGTATCAATTGCGAACTCCAGATACGCTCGACTGAACTCGTAGTAACCATTGTCTTTCATCAGGTTTTCGATGCGGATTATTTCCTGATCAAGTTTTTCAGTGTGGTAATTTTCACCCCTTTTTAGTAGACTGGAATTTGCAGAGCTATTGATTAGTTGAGTTACTAATGTATCACCGGTAATCAACATCAGGCTGTCCAGGGTATATGGAGCGCGCTCTTGAATTCTGTATATCACAGAAACTCGTTTTTTACTGGTTTTCACCTCAAGATCCACCGTGCCATGAAAAAACCCTCTATTTTGAAGAAATTTCTGCATCTTTTCTTGAGTGGAAATTGCCAAAGCGGTGTCATAGATGGCCAGAGGTTCTCCTTTTTGCATGAATAAGTTGCCATTTTTCAATACATCGTCCTGTTTTTCGAGTTTATCAGCTTTACGATTCTCTAGCTTGGCCACTTTGGAGGCATTTCCTGCATGTTTCGCTTTCTTTTTATCATATTTCTCTGAGATCTTCACCTTTTTGCTTTGGATCTTCGCAGGATCGTAGTTGCGGCTACCAATTTGATACATCCCGGTGTACATAGAGATGGGGAATACTTTTAGAACTTTCCTATTGGGTACTTGTTGGTAAAGCTCCGAGAGGTCTCCGGAATCAACAATTTTGTTACCTTTGATCTGCTGGCGGTTCAATAGATATTGACCATCTTCCAGATTTCTGGTTCCAATACAACTATTTAAAATAGTAAGGACAAGTAGCCAGCATAAGAGACGATTTGATCTTAATTCTCGAATCCTTCCACGTATGATCTCCAAAAGCACTATAAGGTATGTTAAATCATTGCAATTAAAGAAATACCGCAAAAAAGCCCAAAGCTTTTTAGTTGAAGGAACAAAAAGCGTGCTGGAATTGCTACAAGGCCCCTTTGAAGTGACTCACTTGCTGGCAACAGAGTCCTTCCTTTTGCAGAACGAAGAGGTGGCTACAAAATTGGAAATTAGGTTAGAGGTGGTTACTGAGAAGCAATTGAGCGCCATGAGCTCACTAAAGACCAATCAATCGGTGCTGGCGGTGGCCAGATGCTTACCAAATGAACCATTTAAAATAAATAAAAATGAATACGTCATTGCTTTGGATCAAATCAGAGATCCAGGAAATCTGGGGACTATTATCAGAACGGCGGATTGGTACGGGATACATAAAGTGCTATGCTCACTCGATTGTGCAGATCATTATCAACCTAAAGTCGTTCATTCCAGTATGGGGTCGTTCAACCGTGTTCGCGTTTTTTATACAGATCTTTGTCAATTTTTGGATGGCTTTCCTTTTGTATATGGGGCGGATATAAGGGGCGACAATGTGCACACTATAAAGTTCGCTGAGGGAGGTATCCTATTAATTGGTAATGAAGCCCACGGTCTATCAGCTAATTTAGAGGCGGTAATATCAAAAAAAGTAAGCATTCCCCGGCTGGGCCAAGCAGAATCACTCAATGCGGCCATAGCAACCGCGGTAATCTGTGACAACATTTTTCGGGAGTTTTGAGTTTTTAATTTTTAGTTTTTAGTCCCAGTGGCGGCGATTAGCGTGCGAGTGGTGTCTTCAGCATGCCTTTTGTGCTTCGCGCAAATTCCAAATCTCAAAAACCGAGCACCAACTAAATCTTAAATTACAAGGACCAATATCCTTGTCAAATGCTCACAAGTTCTATTATTCAAATGCTCAAATGTTCCCCTGTTCCTATGCTCAAATGTTCAAATGCTCAATTGTTCCCATGTTCCCATGTTCCCATGCGCTTAGCGCATGGTCGCCTCAAGCTTCATTTTATCCGCCATCTCCTTACCTAAGTAGTTATCTATAAAATAATGACCCAGGTAAATCATGGGTGTTAACAGCACGGCCATGGAGAACTTGTACAGGTAATTTACTGTTCCAATGGCCAATACCAGGACCAGGTCCCAATCGGCCCCAATATAAAAAGCAATGATCAACACCACATAGCTGTCAATAAACTGGGATACCAGAGTTGATCCGGTGGCTCTCAACCATACCTTCTTTTCACCGGTAATTTTCTTAATTCGATGGAATACCAAGACATCTATGATCTGACCCACCAAAAATGCTACCAACGATCCCGCAATTATCCAAAGACCCTGCCCAAAGACCCTTCCAAATGCCAGGTCCATATCTGAAAGACTCTGAGCTGGATTCTCGCGCAATCCGCTTTGAAACTGCCACCAATCATAAGGGATAAGATTGATACTAATAAAGACCATCATGAAAGCATATAATATCAGAGCCACCGCCATATTGGAAAGCAAGCGTACTCCTTTTTTCCCATAATATTCATTTATGATATCAGTCATGACAAACACCACCGGCCAGAGCATCACACCTGCGGTCAAATTAAACCCCAGTCCTTCCACTCCAAACAATTTGAGATCCAATGGTGTCAATCCCAGGGTTTTTTCCAGAGAAAATATTTTTATCCCAATAAACTCAGCAACCAGGGTGTTGGCAATAAAAAATCCGCCCAAAATCAGAAATAACCGGTGCTTCTTTTCCACTTTCATCAATATTCAATACTAACTAGCTTCCCTTCTACCGCGAGATGTGAATTTGGGAATATATCGATTGCTTCTGACAGCAAAGGATCCAACTCCTTGTATCTAATTGAAAAATGACCCAGCATAAGTTTTTTAACTTCAGCTTTTAACGCTATTGATGCAGCTTGGCCGGCTGTGGAGTGATAGGTGTCATGGGCACGTTGTGCCTTATCACATAAAAATGTTGACTCATGATATAACAGGTCTACTGATTTAATATAGGGAATAATGGCTTCGTTATACCGGGTGTCAGAACAATATGCATAAGCCCTGGGTTTTCGAGGTGGCTCGGTATATTCATTCACACCATACTTAATGCTGTTATCCGGCCCAATCACATCACGCCCGTTTTTCAAGGTGTTTATTTCCACCAAGGTCATATTCTTGAGATCATTGGATTTCTTAAGCCTGTGGTATTTATTTTTTTCTCGGAACAAGAATCCGGTGCAAGGAATTCTGTGGTCCAGGGGGAAAGAGGAAATGGTAATGTTCTCATTATCAATTAGAACCTCCGAATTGATGGGGTCCAGGCTTTTGAAGTGGATCTTATAACCTAAAACCATTTCAGTATACTTAAGATGTGTGGTAATGATATTGCTTAATCCCGAAGGTCCAAACAGATACAGGTCATCCAGCCTGTTTCGAAGATGCATGGTTGATAAAAGACCTACCAGTCCCAGATAGTGGTCCCCATGAAGATGACTAATAAAGATGTGATTAAGGCGCCTTAGTTTCAATCGGTAACGATTGATCTGCATTTGTGTTCCCTCTCCACAATCGATTAAGAAAGCTTGATTTTCAACGCGGAGGATCTGAGCGGATTGGTGTCTGCTATGAGCAGGAGCGGCTGCATTTGAACCGAGTATTGTTAATTCAAAAGACAATTAATGACCGTTTTCATCATCCTTCAGGTCACCTTCAATTTCATGCATAAATACAGCATCCCGGGCCTCTTCAACTGTTGGCAAAATATTCAATATCGAATCCAGTTGAGATATCTTAATCAATTTAATAACATGGTCAGAAATGGAGGTCAGAACCAAAATACCCCCTATATCATTGGTGATCCTGTTCCCTACCAATAATGCACTAAGGCCGGAGGAATCAATGTACTTTACCTCTTTTAAATCCAGAATTACATTTCTGGTTCCTTCAGCGTGCAGACTAACAAAGTCTGATTTTAATTGTGGAGCAAGGGTAGAATCCAGTTTCTCCTCATGAAGATTTATTAAAGTAAATTGCTCTTGCTTGTCAATGGTATATTTCATGCTAACTATTTTAAGGTCTAACTAATGGTGGTATCTTGAAACCAACCAAGAATGCTTTGTTCTATTTCGTCTTTTTCAACGGGATTTTTGGGAACGATAAAAGGTTTACCCATAAGCTTATCGTACAATTCAATATACCGCCCTGAAATGGATTTTACAACCTCATCGGTCATTTGAGGAACCGTCTGCCCCGGAAGCCCCTGGAAGTTGTGCTGCATAAGCCATTCTCGGACAAATTCCTTGGAAAGCTGTTTCTGAGGTTCGCCCTGTTGCTGCCTGTCTTCATAGCCTTCGGCGTAAAAGTACCTGGATGAATCAGGTGTGTGTATTTCATCGATTAACAACAGGTCCTCCCCAAAGGTGCCGAATTCGTATTTTGTATCAACCAAAATTAGTCCCTGTGCCGCAGCCATAGCAGTACCCCTGGAAAACAACTCGTGCGTATATTGTTCCATCATCAGGTACTGGTGTTCACGGACTAGGTCACCATCTAGTATTTCAGCTTTGGAGATGTCTTGATCATGCCCTGAAGTCGCTTTTGTGGCGGGAGTAATAATTGGTTGTGGAAGCCGGTCATTTTCTTTCAGTCCGTTGGGAAGAGGTACTCCACAAATACTGCGTTTACCATCTTTGTACTCTCTCCAGGCATGACCCGCAAGATATCCCCTAATAACCATTTCCACAGTAAAGGGCTTACATCTCTTTCCTATAGTTACCTGTGGGTGGGGGGTGTCCAGTAACCAGTTCGGTACAATATCTTTGGTGGCCCTGAGAAAGTTACTGGCGATTCGGTTTAGTACCTGCCCTTTATATGGAATGGCCCGGGGCAATACCACATCAAAGGCTGAAATCCTATCACTGACAACTATGGCAATTATTTCAGGGAAAAGATAGACATCCCTTACTTTACCCCGGTAAAATCCTTCTTGCTGCGGAAAACTAAAATGTGTCTCTTTTATGGCCTCGGTCATATGAGTCAAATTTAGGTAATAGGAATTAGAAATTAAAAATTAGGAATTAAGAATTAGAAATGAAACCTGAAACCTGCATCATCCATAACTAACGAACTTCCACTTCCTCCACCACCTTACCCCGTTGGTAAGTAGTCCTTTTAATTGGTTTTTCATGTTCACCATAATACTCCCATACTCCGATTTTCTGATCTTTTAAAAACTCACCTTTTGCGGATAATGAACCGTCAGGAAAGTATGATTTATAAGACCCGGTTTTTTTACCCAACTTATAGGTGGTCTCACTCTGCAGATGTCCTTCCGGGAAATAAGTATTTATGGTTCCATGAAGTAAGTTTTGTAAGTAGGGCTCTTTCGATATTTTTCTGCCTAGAGAATCGTAAGTAGTTTTTAGTGATAGTTTTCCCTCCTGGTACAGTTCCACTACTTTTAGTGTGCCATTTTCGTTATAATATTTCCATTCACCCCATGGTTTGCCATCTTTGGTGGTTTTTTCAGCGATTATTTGACCATCGGGAAAATACGCTAATATTTTACTGTTCTGTTCCATCTGGGCATACTGGGTGCGCTCCTTCACCATACCATCCGGGTAATACTGCAATGACTCTCCTTTGCGTTTCCCCTTTTCATAATGGTATAGATGTTTAATAGCACCACCAGCATAAAAACCCTTGTTCTCTCCATCAAGTACTCCATCTTGGTAACTTCCTTCTAGAAGAAGCTGCCCTTGTTGGTTATAAGTTTTGAATACTCCTGTTTTTTCACCGTAGGCTAGCTGTGATTCAGTGTCCAGCTGACCATTATCGTAGTAGGTACGGAAATATCCGTTTACCAAACCATCTGTGTAGTTAGCTTCAGAACGCAATTTGCCATTTGGGAAATATTTTTTTGAAATACCGTTGGGTTTACCCTGACGGTAAGTGATCTCACTTTTAGTATTACCGCCCTGGTAGTATTCTATTATTAACCCTTCCGGTTTTCCTTTGGAGAATTGGGTTTTACTTTTTGGTGAGCCATCAGGAAAGTAGGTTGTTAACGCTCCTTGAAGGGTGTCTCTGTGAAAATTGGCTTCCTGGACCAGGGTTCCGTTACTGGCATAGGCCTGTAGTGGACCGTGTCGCTTCCCGTTAGCGAAAGTTGTTATTCTCATTACCGAACTATCCGGGTAGAACTCTTTAAATTCTCCATATTTCAAACCGTGATCGAATTGACCGGTAGTTGCTGGGGTGCCGTTATTATGAAATTTCACATAGGGTCCGTGTACCATATCAGAATCAGCACCGATAATCTGATATTCCTCTTTTAAAACAGTACCTAATGAATCATAATAAGTACGCACCCAAGTTTGTCCTTTTAGGGGAAAGGCAAGCGTACTAACCATGACACTGGCAAAAAATAATGTCTTCATATGAAAAATGCAGCCACTCCATAAACGAGCGGGCCTTGGCGTTATTTTAAGTTAAACCTTTTCAAGTACGATGGCTGACGCACCACCTCCTCCATTACAAATTCCGGCAACACCTATATTGCCCTGATTTTTAGAAAGTACATTTATTAATGTAGTCATGATCCTGGCGCCGGAACATCCTAATGGATGCCCCAGGGCTACTGCCCCGCCAAATACATTGACTCGCTCACTATCAAGATCCAATTTGAGGTTATTGGCCAGTGCCACTACAGCGAAAGCTTCATTTATTTCATAGTAATTTACATCAGATGGCGTTACCCCAGCCCTGGACATTGCCTTGGGAATGGCCAGAGAAGGAGCAGTAGTAAACCACAGGGGATCCTGAGCCGCATCTGCAAATCCTCTGATTATGGCTATTGGCTCCAGGCCAAGTTCCTGGGCTTTTTTCTCAGACATAAGTACCATAGCAGCAGCTCCATCATTTATGGTGGAAGCGTTGGCAGCAGTCACCGTTCCTTCTTTCGAAAACACCGGCCGAAGCTTAGGTATTTTTTCAAAGTTCACATTTTTAAATTCTTCATCTTCTGTCATCACCAAAGGGTCCCCTTTTCGTTGAGGGATTTCAATAGGGACTATCTCATCTCTTAAGAATCCTGATTCAGTGGCGGCTGCCACCCGTTTGTAAGACTTTATGGCATACTGGTCCTGTTGTTCACGGGTAATGTTCATTTCCTTAGCTGTGTTGTCGGCACAATTTCCCATTGCAAACTGGTTGTATACTTCCCACAAGCCGTCCTTTTCAAGACCATCAACTAATGCTCCTTCTCCATATTTGTATCCAAATCTTGCCTTTGGGAGGTAATAGGGAATATTTGTCATACTTTCCATGCCACCGGCAACTACAATATCATTGAATCCAAGCATGATTGATTGTGCACCAAGCATGGCTGATTTCATTCCAGAAGCACATACTTTGTTTACGGTAGTACAGGGAACATGATTTCCGATCCCAGCGGAAATTGCCACCTGACGGGCTGGGGCCTGTCCTAAATTGGCGGAGATTACATTGCCCATGAATAGCTCCTGAACGGTGGTAGGTGGCACTCTTGCCTTCTCAAGAGCCCCTTTTGCCGCCAAAGAACCTAATTGAATAGCTGTGAATCCGGATAGGCTCCCACCAAAACTGCCGATTGGGGTGCGTACGGCTGAGATGATACATACTTTTTCGGTCATGGATTGTTATTTGTTTTAAGCTGACTACCAATCTGGTTTTCCACTATCAGGTCTTTTAGTAGCCTTTCTTTGGTTCTGCTGAATATATTGAACTTCGCTATTTTTCATTGCTTCCAAGATCATTCGGGCTTTTTCTTCACTTATTTTGAGTTCTTCCAATTTTTCAGGAGAAGCATTTAGAGGTTCTTGCTGTTGCTCATCACCTTGCTGCTCTTCTGGTGGTTTTTCAGATTCTTTGGGGTCTCCATCTTTTTTTTCCGAGTCCTGCTCTGCTGGCTGATCTTTTTTTTGATCTTCACCAGATTGCTCTTGCTTCTGCTCCTGTTCTTGCTTTTCCTTATCCTTTTTTTCTTGCTGTTCTCTTGCTCTTGCTCCTGTTTCTCTTGCTGATCCTGCTGTTTCTCTTGCTGATTTTCTTCCTCCTGATCCAGCATTTTCGTTACCAATTCGTAATTAAACCGTGCTTGCTGGTTATTTTGATCAGTTTTCAAAGCAGATTTAAACAATCCTTGAGCCTGAAGGAGTACATCCTTTCCGGGTTTAGGGGGTGGAGCGCTTTGGAAAGTCATCACTCCCAGTTGGTTAAATGCTATTGACTGTATACCGGAAGATGCATTTTGAGCCAAACTGGTATAAGTGTTTTGAGCCAGTTGTTGGTAGATTTCCGCTTGTTCGCCTGCTGGCACTGGTCCTGAGTTTACCGGGCCTTCAACACCTTGAGCTGGTGAACTATCTTTTTGCGTCATTAGGAATGCCGCATTTGCATAATTCATCAGGATTTCTTCCTCGCTTATCTGAAATGAATCAATTAATATTCCGTAATGTTCAATTGCAGACTTATAGTCCCCGGATAGATAAGATTTCTGGGCTTCAGATTTTAAACGATTGATCTTTGCGATGTTGTTGGGAAACCCTAAAGCTACCACAGCAATAACTACTCCGAAAAGCCACTTCATATTCTTATGACATTAACTTTCATCATAAAATCCAGTACAATTAGCGCCGTCGCAAGCCCCAGGAAGTAATAATATTTGTTAGTTGAAACGTCTACATTTCGGGTGTCCCTAAGCTCCCCTTCAATGTTTTCGATAGTACTAATTAAACGATTAACATCATTTGTAGTGCTACTTATCTCAAAGTATTTTCCGTCCGTAAGACTTGCGATATCCTTCATACTCTTAGAGTTCAACTTGGTAATAACCTCATTTCCATCCTTGTCTCGCTTGACTCCTGCTCTGGTAACAATAGTACTGCCTTCGACTGTACCCACACCTACACTATATAACTTGATGCCGCTTGCTTCAATCTTTTCCGCCATCTCCCTGGTAGATTCCCCAAAGTCTTCCCCATCGCTTATCAGGATGATCACTTTTGATATTTGTTGAGAAATGGTTGATTCTGCTCCGGATAATTTCTCAAGCGCCAATTGCATAGCTGGCGCAAAATCTGTTCCGGAATTGGAAACCAGGTTAGTATGCAGGGTTTCAATCCAAAGGTTTAAGGCACTTTGATCGTAAGTGAGTGGGCATTGAACAAATGCCTCAGAAGTAAAAATTATTATCCCAATGCGGTCGCTGCTAAATGCGGAAACGATTTTTTTTAACTCAAATTTTACTTTCTCCAGGCGACTAGGTTGAATATCAAAGGCGTTCATTGACGCGGAAAGGTCTACGGCAATATATATGTCTTTACCTATTGATTTGATTTCCCGGGTGGATTTGCCAAAACTGGGGCCTAATAGAGCAATAATGAGTAATGCAAAATAAACAGTTCTAAGAATCAACTTGACCAGTACTTTGCCATAGCCGGTTCCCAACCTGGTAGTTACCAGGAAAACCCGTAACAAGTACCCCCCATAAAGTAATAGAAATAAGCCAATAAGAATTATTTCTGTAAGATTTAATGATTTGACCCAATTCATGGATTCCTGGTCCGATATTAATCCACAAAGATAACAAAGGGGTGGGTAAGCCACAACCACGGAAATCTGAAACCCACGCAACCATTTTTAGTTAGCCGGTCGTATTGCTAATACTGGTGAACTATGTTCCTTAGGTTCATTTACTTTTACAAATTTTAACTAATCAAGATAAAATGAATAAGCTATCAACCCCAATAAGAAAATTGCGCATACTGATTATAGCTATTTTAGGTGTAATTGCATTTGCATGTTCCAGTGATGATGAAGGTGTACCTGTGCAACCTCTCCCCCCTATGTTTACTGGTAACAGTGAAGAATATACGTTGTTTTCAAAATCTGACCCAAGCATTAGTGGTAACGCAACATTTGCCGAACGGGATGATGGAGTAACCGTGATAACCATTGAGCTAGATGGCACACCAGACGTGGGTGATCATCCTGCACATATTCATGGGAATACCGCGGCCGAAGGAGGAGGCATCATAATTGATTTGACAAATGTTGATGGTTCTACAGGTATGAGTGTTACTGAGGTATCGTCCGAAACATATAATAATCTAATTGACTTTGACGGATATATCAATGTTCATTTGAGCCCAAACGATTTAGGAACTCTGGTCGCCCAGGGGGATATTGGACAAAATGAATTGACAGGAACTTCTGAAGAATACCCGATCAATGCCAAAACCGATCCAAATATCTTTGGTACAGCCACTTTTTCCGAAAGAGTCAATGGTGAAACATTAGTGGTTGTGACCTTGGAGGGTACTGATGCCGCTGGTGATCATCCCATGCACATTCATGCGAACACTGCAGCCGAGGGCGGAGGTATATTAGTTAGCTTAACCAATGTCAATGGAGAAACTGGAGTTAGTGCAACAAGCGTAGCGGCGTTGAACGATGACACTGCCATTACCTATGCTGAACTCATTGAATTTAATGGTTATATCAATGTACATCTGAGTTCCGATGATTTAGGTACCTTAATTGGACAGGGAGATATTGGACAAAATGCACTGACTGAAAATTCTGTAGAATATCCGTTAAACAGCAAATCAAATCCCAATATAAGCGGTACGGCTACTTTTTCCCAAAGAAATAATGGCTCCACTCTGATTACCGTACAATTAGAGGGAACCAGTGAAGGTGGAGATCATCCTACACATATACATGCGAACGATGCCGCCACAGGCGGTGGTATTTTAATAAGTCTAAGTAATGTGAATGGAGCCACGGGAACGGGCGCTACCAGTGTAAGCATGTTAAATGATGGTACTGCCATTACCTACGACGAACTTATTGTCTTTAACGGTTATATCAATGTGCATTTAAGCGACATGGACTTAGGCACGCTGATTGCTCAAGGGGATATCGGTGCTAATGCGGACTAGCAAGAAGACTATTGTGACTTGATGATCTTGATGTAGTAGCTTTTATTGTCAGCGATCAGCTCAACCAAGAACATACCTGGCGCCATATTCTCGAAATAGACTTCTGCAGTTCGTTGATGGGAAGTATCCAGTGGCTTGCTGAATTGTAATTTTCCAAGCATATCATAAACATAGAGCTGGACTTGTTTCTCCGATATGCTGGCAAAGTCAATGTTTAGGTAATTCACCACCGGATTGGGATAGGTTATAAAAACTGGCGGATCCGCAAGCAGATCGGTGGCAAGGATTTCTAACTCATCATTTTGACTACATTGGGAATTGGAAACCTCCAAACCGTAGATTCCAGGTTCATCGATCACTAAGAAATTCCTGGTTTCACCTGGCAACAATTGTCCATCGAGAGACCATTGGTTTCCATCCGCATAATTTGACCGTAAAGTATCGATCCCTTGACGTGAAATTTTAACTTCGGGGTTCATTAACAACTTGAATCGAGCTGCATGCGAAGCGCTGTTGTCATCGATGTTGAATGTATAAACTGTACTGTCTACCACCATAATAGTTGAATCGGCATAACCATCGATCAGTGATATTGAGTAAGGAAGATTGAACCTGGTCAGCTCTGTGAACTTAATCTGGTAGGTACCTGGCTTGGTTTTATTCAGTTTTACATAGATCGGTTCATTACATAGAAATTCTGGAAGACTATTGATGGCCATGGGTCCTCCTGAGTCTATAAATGTAGATATGTTTATACCGCCATTGTTAAACTTTTTAGCATCCATTTCAGGGTCGTATCCATTAGTAGCGCCATTATTGATCCGAATTACTGCTTCGTCTGCCTGATTATTCCCATTCAAGGTGATCCTAAACCAGTTGTCCGGCTTGGGTTTTCGGAAGAATATACCGGTGGTATTGCTCTTTGCCCGCTCATTGATCTGAAGAGTGGGGTTAGTGCCAATAGCCTGAACCCAAAAAGACTGCCCTGTGGCCACTAATCCCGTACCACCATTGGTGCCAATGCCATCAACAAAGGATGCCACTATTGAATTTGAATTTCCATTTTCATTGTTTCTTATATAGATGGCATTGGCTACATTGGAGTTGCTCCAACCATTGGTTGCACTCCAATCAATAGTAGCAGGGTAGGGGTTACCCAAGAGGTTCCAGCCACTACCTGCAAAGGACACATTAAAACCAAAAACTCCCTGATTAATAGGCCCTGATACCTCAACTATGGTAGGGCTTGATCCGTTAAGCATTAGGGCGGTATAGCCAGCTCCGGGAATAATGGAATTACTAGCCGCTGTTCCCGATGTAGGATAGGCCGTCCACCCAAGCAGCAGATTTCCGCCACTGCCACTTTCTCCATAAAGGTAAAGCGACGGTACCGAAGAATTGATCCCGGGACCAGTGCTTGGATCTGAGAACGTACCTGTAACAGGGAAATCATCCTGCCAATCAGCAACCGTCGCGTTGGTTACAGGCGAAGAAATATACCTCCATATATTACCCTCGCCACTAATGTATCGTTGTACCGAAACATCTCCTGTTACCACTCCTCCATCCGGTATCACCCCAATCATGGCATTTCCGGAAGCCCCATCCGAGGTCGAGATCATTTTCAGGTAACCATTGGAAGCAAACTCACTGGCCGACAGCAAAACTAATTGGTTTAGTAGATTAACAGGCTGAGTTAGCCTAACCTTACCGTTGGATTTATTCAGTACCACATCGAAAAGGGTCTCATTATTCAACGCCACTGATTGATCTCCCGACCCATTAAAAGTTACGGTTTGAGTTCCAATGATCAAGGGGTCACTGTTGCTACTAGCATTGGTGAGATCACCACTAATAAATAAGTTGTTCGGATTAATGAAATCCAAAACTCCGGTATTTTGAATGGTCAAGCTTCGGGCGTTACCGTCGATGTTCAGACGTATGATATGGGTACTGCCAATCACTACATTGCTATTGGCATCAGGAGTACAATGACAAGAGGGTCCACTGAATCCAATAGTTGACCAGGCGTTTTGGTTGCTCCAGTTCCGGTCTGCCCGAGAGTAAAGAGTGAGCCCGCCAACCACACTGTCAAAGACCCTAACATTGTCGAATATATGGATCTCATTGGTCGTATTATTATTGACCCTGACAATAATTTGTAGGGTTGCGCCTGACAATACGGGAGTAACCACTGTTTGAAATGATGATCCAAAATCATTTTTAAAATCACCAAAATTTACTTCCGGGCCTGCGTCAAGCTTATAATATAGCCGTATATAGTCATTGCCCTCCAAAGTGCCGAACTCGGCAATATCTACAGAGGCTATTACCGAGGTAAGAGAAGATATGTCTAGTATTTCGGAAAGCCAAACTGCTTCGCCGTTCAGGTCTACCGCTTGAAACACCGTGAGACTATTATTTATTCTGGTTTCGAAATGACCTTGAGGTCCCAGATTGGTATTGCTTATATCCCGGCTCCAGGCAGTTGGGCCGTTGTCTATGGTGGTACCGGATGGAAGGTCAAAGTCTTCCCAGTAAAGATCTTGGCCATTCATGCCCAGGCATGTACCAATAAGAATTGTACATAATATAAATTTCGGGCAGTATGCTTTAAGTCCGTGAATAGTGAATAACCGATATTTCTGAGTAAAAATAAGTTTGAGAAGGGAGGATAATCGGTGAAATCCTATCACATATCTACTTGTGTAAGAATTAACTAGAAGTAGATGATTAAACTTTAAGTTTCGAAGTTGGTTGAGAAAAAAGACCAACAAAATATAAAAAAAGTTATATAAAAATAGCTAGTTGAACTCAAAATACTTAATATAATTCAATTACGGAAACATTATTTGACCAAAAAGGACGCGATTTTTATTCTTGTGAAATCATCAATTCAGACTTCCCCACAAAAAATTCCTCTCCCAGGGCTGAATCATTAAAATAGGCTTCCAGGTTAACACTGCTTTGATAGATCACACTATCAGCGGGGTCTTCGAATGCCATAATGGATACCCGGGGTTGGTTTTTAGATACGATTTCGATATCGGCTATCTTCTTTCCGATAGTGCTCCCGTCCTCTGCTGCAAAATCATTATTAAATTTCAATTTCAGGTTACGGAGGTAATTTTCGGTTTTTACAGAGTCGGCAGCAGTACTGTCATCAAGAGTCCAGGAACCGCCCATATTGGTCAGTTGAAAAGAACTATCACCGGGATAATTGAAGGTGATGAATTCGATTGAATCCGTTTCCATACGAAGAAAAGTATTATCCCGATAGTGGTTGATGTTATCATTAGTACCTAATCCCCTAAAATCATCTGATGCGTACACTTCATCCTCGCCAGCTATTCTAATATAAGTTGTAAACCCAGACTGTCCCACTACCATGTCCAAGGTTGTTTCGTCCCCTTCTTGAACTTTTAGTTTAGTCCCTGTATCGTCTACCTGGTATTCTGCCCACTTATCCTCATTCTTGGCAGCCAAACGGTCTGTCCTTATATCCATCAACTGACCCAGTACACTGTTTACTTTGTTTGCTTCAGCGGCGACTTTTTTCCCTGATGGTAACGCTATCTGCCATTGCCCATCGCTTGTTTTGGTAAGGCTCACCTGCTCATCTGGTGCCTCTATAATTACCCGTGTGACCTTCGAAGTATCAATTGAGACTAGATGTTTTTCAAGGGGAGCGCTTTTGGAGCTGTCGAAATAAACTACAACCAGGTAGATCAGTGCCAATAGCACCAGTCCCAGAATTAATTTCAGGTTTGAAATTTTACTTATCATAATTTTGTACAGATCCTTAATAACTAAATGTATTTCCCCTCCAACCAACGCTGCCGCTTACGGAAATTTCTTTGCCTTCTTTGAAATCCATAAAGCAGCACCAGCAGAATCGGGGCCAACATATTGCCATATTTCAACATATTTTTGGTGCCATCCTCTACCGGGTCAAGAGGACGGCTGGTAATGCCTTTGGTGCGCAGGTCGCTTAGGCCGGTATCGTCCGACATCCAGTCGATGGCATTGGCCACAAAGTTGATATTGTCCGGGTTGACCTGCTGTGGCTGTGGCTGAGGTGGTTGTCCCGGCATCCCGGGAGGCATACTTGGCTCGCCGTTCACAGCGAAACTGCCGCTACCTACCACCACCATTTTTCCCGACTGACCCTCGATAGCTACTGCTACACTTTGACCTTCCAGGGTAAATTCGGATTGTTCCCATTGTTTATTGACATCTACCATCATGGGTAGATTTGACGATCCGGACTGCCCGGAAGTAAATGCCAACGGCGTAATTTTTTGAGTAGAGTCGATACCTAATGAAATTATAACATTGGCAAAAGGTAGCAGAATTGCTTCTATCCCATCAACGGCTGGGTGGTCCTCGAAATTGCTAATAATGGGAAAATAGGGGAATTGAACTTGAGCGGTCATGGAGAAGGGACCTACTTGCTGCGGCACGCCAATACTGGCGCACTTAACATCGGTTACCAACTGGTTGCTAATACCAACTCCTTTACCACTCAGCCAGCCGATTAACCCGATATCACTGGCATTTGAAATAAATCCGCTATTCAAGTTGCCCTGAAAATTATCGTATCCAACAAAAATTCCACCACCTTGGTTTAAATAGTTGTCCAGTTTACTCAACTCAGATTGAGACAAGGTATCGGTGGGATTGATCAAAATCAGAGATTTATAATATAGGGGAATATCTGTTGAATCATTTAGTGAGTAAGGTTCTACCTGATATAATATTTGTAGTTGCTGTTGTAGCTGAGGCAAGGCAGCTAATGATGGCTCTCCATGTCCCTGAAGTACACCAATTCTGGGCTTGTCGGTAATGGCCATCTTTTTGATGGTAGTGGTAAGAGCGAACTCCATGGCTGCGCCTGGTTGGATTACTGGGATGACCTCCTTTTGGTCCTTCATGCGTAAAACCGCCCCCATGTAGGCCCTTAGCTGTTGCACCTGATCACGCTCAGTTACATTGACCAACAGTGGATTAATTCCAGCTTGTTGTGCTTTTGTTTCGGATTCATCGTCTTCGTTGGGGTTGATGAATTCGTACACCAGGTTGCCGTTGGAGCGCTTTTCGTACTCCTCCAGTATATCCCGGAAATCCTTTCTGGTTCCCAATAACTGTGGTGGAAGGTCTTCGGAGAAATAGGCGGTAACGGTAATCACATCGTTCAGGTCCTCGAGCGTGTTCTTGGTAGCCGAGCTTAATGTGTAACGCTTATCTGCAGTAAAGTCTAGTCTGAAAAATAATTTACTGGAGATCAGGTTGACAACAATGAGTATCCCAAAGAAAATCGCCAGCTTTAATATGATCGCTTGTTTGGTCATGTGTGTATTAGTTTTGCCAGTTTCTACGTGAAATCATGGCGGTAGCAAGCACCAGTCCTCCTAGTATGATTGAAATGAAATACAGTAGATCTCTTGAATCGACCACGCCCCTGGAAAGCGAATCGAAATGGGAACGTGCACTTAAAAATTCAAACACGGATCCCAGTGTGCCTTTCAATCCGGAAGAGATAACATCAAAAATCAGATGAAAGAAAATCCCTATAAATAATGCCATCAGAAAAGCCACAATTTGATTGCTGGTAATACTGCTGGAAAAGATACCGATACTTACATAGGCCGCACTGATTAAAGCCAGACCGAAATAGCCGCCAATGATACCGCCGTGATCGACATTGCCCAGCTTGCTCACAGTGATATAGTAAGGTAATGTGCAAACCAACGCTACCACTACCAGTAGCAGGCAGGCAAGAAATTTCCCTACTACAATGTCCCAATCGGTGACGGCTTTGGTTGAAAGTAATTCCATGGTGCCGGTCTTATTCTCTTCGGCAATTGATCGCATGGTAATGGCCGGTATAAAGAAAAAGAGCGTCCAGAAGGAAATACCGAAAAACACGTCCAGTCGGGCTTGACCTATTACAAATATATTGTTAATACTCAGCCAGGTAAAAAATCCACTTATACCTAAAAAGATCACAATCATTACATAGGCTGTGAGTGAATCAAAGAAAGTAGCCAGCTCCCTTTTAGTAATTATCCAAATCCGGTCCATAATTTGATATGCTAGTTTAATTAGTTAACTCCCTGAATACATCCTCCAACTTGGTTTCCAGAGCTTTCAATTCCAACAAGTACCATCTGTTTTTCACACAAAGGTCAAAAACGGCCTTTTTGGAGGAAGTGTCAGGTTTGCTTTGAACCTGGTAATAATGCTCCCTGCCATTGATCGATTCCACTGACATTACCGTAGGAAGTCCTTCCAAGGCACTTTGAGGAGTTGTATCTCCTTCACCGTTTACTTCAAGTTGTATTGTAAGCAATTCATTGCCTTGGGCCTGTTTCCTTAAATCCAGAGAACTTCCATTCGCCACAATCTTACCTTTATTAATGATCAGGATACGGTCACAGGTGGCCTCTACCTCTGAAAGAATATGCGAGCTGAGGATCACCGTCTTTTCTTTCCCCAATTCCTTGATCAGATTACGGATCTCTACGATTTGATTGGGATCCAAACCGGAAGTTGGTTCGTCCAGGATTAAAATATCCGGATCATGGATCATAGCCTGAGCCAGCCCCACCCGTTGTTTGTATCCTTTTGAAAGCTCCTGGATTTTTTTATGCTTCTCATCTTCAAGGCCACATTTTCGCACCATATCTTTGATCCGATTTTCTATCTCCGACTTTTCCACACCCTGTATTTCAGCACAGAATTTCAAATAATCGATTATTGCCATTTCGGAATATAGTGGGTTGTTTTCCGGGAGATATCCGATCATCTTTTTGACATCGTCCGGATCTTTTCTAACCGATACCCCATCTAAAAGCACATCTCCCTGCGAAGCGGCCTGAAAGCAGGTTATTATTCTCATGGTAGTACTTTTACCAGCACCATTGGGCCCAAGAAAACCTACCACCTCTCCGGTATTAACTTCGAAGGATATATTATCCACGGCCTTTTGAATGCCGTAGGTCTTGGTCAAATTACGTACGGAGATCGTCATAATTGCATTTGCTCATTTGGAGTGCAATGTTAAACGGAGCATTGATAATAGTCAAGTCTTAGGTGGTAGTTTTCGTTAAAAAATGTTAAATAGCCCTCCATGAAAGTCAGTTTGTTCCTTTTTATCTCAGTTATTTTCTTTTTTGGTTGTAACCCTGAAACCAATAAGCCTCCTAAATCACCGGATAGACCTAATATTTTATTTTTATTCGCCGATGACTTTACTTATGAAGCAATCCACGCATTGGGTAACCAGGTGATTAGCACCCCTAATCTGGACAGGTTGGCTGCTACAGGCACCTCGTTTACACATGCTTATAATATGGGCGGTTGGCATGGAGCCATCTGCGTGGCTTCCCGTTCCATGATCATCTCAGGGACATCGTTGTGGAAGGCCCTGGAGGTTGAAACGGAATGGCGTGAAAGTGAGGGAATTGAGAATACCTGGGGTAAATTAATGGAGCGCCAGGGATATGATACCTATATGACCGGTAAGTGGCATATCCGGGCTGCGGTCGATAAAGTGTTTCAGACTACCAAGGATGTTCGAGCTGGGGGAATGCCCAAAGATTATTGGACAGGCAACCCCGGCTTAGGCCCGATCATTCGTAAGACCTACCTGGACGGTGGTGATCTGGGCCAGGTGTTGCCATTGGGCTATAACCGCCCCCTGGATGAACAAGATACTGCCTGGTCGGCTTCAGATCCCGCTCACGGTGGTTACTGGGAGGGTGGTACGCACTGGAGTGAAGTAGTAAAGAATGATGCTTTGGATTTCCTTGCTCAAGCCGCTGATAAAGAAAACTCTTTCTTTATGTATCTGGCCTTTAATGCTCCCCATGATCCGCGCCAGGCCCCTCAAGAGTTTCTGGACTTATATCCTTTGGAGGACATTCCCTTGCCTGAAAACTGGCTGCCTGAATATCCATACAAAGACAGTATCGGGAATACCCCATTACTGCGGGACGAAGCGCTGGCACCCTATCCAAGAACAGCCCATGCTATTAAGACACACATTAGAGAATACTACGCCATAATTAGCCACCTGGACCAACAGATCGGAGAAATTCTTGATGCACTCCAGGCCAGTGGACAAATGGACAATACTTATATCTTTTTTACCGGAGATCATGGTTTAGCGGTGGGTAGCCATGGTTTATTGGGAAAACAATCATTGTTTGATCATAGTATCAGGGTGCCATTGATGGTGGCTGGACCAGATATTCCAGAGGATTCCAAAGTACAGGCTGATGTTTACCTCCAGGATATCATGGCCACCAGTTTACAACTGGCCGGAATTGAAAAACCCTCACAGGTTTTCTTTAATAGTTTTCTCGATTTAGCTCAGGGTAAACAACAAAACAGTCATTACCCAGCTATCTATGGGGCTTATATGGATTTCCAACGTATGATCCGAAAAGATGGGTATAAGCTATTGGTGTACCCCAGGGTAAACAAAGTGCTGCTATTTGATTTGGAAAATGACCCCAATGAGATAAATGACCTGTCGGATGATCCGCACTATTCTGTCTTAGTCAAGAGTTTATTTGCTGATCTTATGGCATTGCAAAAGGAAATGCAGGATCCTCTAAAATTGACTATTGACTATTGATTATTGACCATTGACTATTGACCATTGACTATTGACTATTGATTAACGAATTAAGAAGTCAATTGGGATTTTGGGAAACAAATTCCAGTGGTTAATCTATTATTCAATTGCTCAATTGCTCAATTGTTCAAATGTTCAATTGCTCAAATGCTCCCAATGTTCCCTTGCTCAAATGCTCAATTGTTCAATTGTTCCCATGTTCCCTTGCTCAAATGTTCAATTGCTCAAATGTTCAATTATTCCCCTAGTCTCGCGGAGCGTGTCCCAGTCCATCAGGAGCCCCTTTATAATGCCTAAAGCGTTCGTATGACTTACCGTCCTCAACGATTATTCGACGGCTTACCCGGTCCCTCACTTTTTGTGCTTCTCCATCCGGATATTTACCGAGGTCAGGTCCCAGGTAATTGCTCCAACCAGAACTCCACTGACTTACGTACTTCATTCCAGCCTCAATTCTTTGATCCGCATAGTCGGTAATATTCACCCGGGTATTTTTATCGGGTATGTTCCCACCGTAGAACAAGTACTCTTCAACTACATGAGCTTCCACGCCTCCATGAATGATCTGTCCTTCATATAGAAGACGCCACTCAGCGGCCCGGGCAGCATCCGCAGCAAGATAGGCAGCAGCACGGTGATCACTTTTTTGCCAAACCTGGTAGTTATAACCCGGGTCAAAAGCCATCAGCACATTGGGCTTCAGCTTTCGGATATAGTAAACCAGCTTCCCCACTACTTCTTCCCGGTCGGCATACTCCACCCGGCCATCATCATAGCCCAGGTTAATGTAGTGTTCTTCAGACAAACCGATGGCCTTCATGGCATCCAACTGCTCCTGACGCCGAATAATGGACAGGTCATTGCGGCTGATTTGGGATCTTTGGTGCCAACATTTCCGGTGGTCAGGGTTAGGATATGGACATCATTGCCGTGGTCTTTCAACATAGCCAGCGTGCCGTGGGATTGGTGATCATCGTCAGGGTGTCCGCCTATAAGTAAGATGGTCTTTCCGCTCCATTCTTCCACAGGTTGATCAGGCTGTGCTAACAGACAAAATGGGAGGAGAAGTAAAGAGGTTAGGATGAATTTCATGATATAATAAGTTTGATTCCAATTAGTGGTTAAACTAGAACTTATTGAACTAAATAGCAAGCCTCAATATTGTTGAAACTGGTATATTTGGCTACCTTGAAAAACTTAATTTGATCATGAAACTCAAGAATTTAATATTTATATTTCTGTTGGTGGTTTGCAACGTGGCCAATTCACAACCCTTCAACTATTCGGTGGCAGCAGATTTTGATCAACCCAATAACATCCGCGATTATTTAAGTAAAGTAGCAAGTAATATTACTAACAATTCGATTAGTGACATTAACCATCTTAAGGACTGGGAGGCAGTACGGGATCAGCGTCATCAGGAATTTTTGGAAATGATGGGACTCCAGGACATGCCATTCAATGGCGTGCGTTCTCCACTCAATGTGACAAAAACAGGAGTAATCCAGAAAGACGGCTATAGGATAGAAAAGTTGTATTACGAATCCTTGCCAGGCTTGTATGTGCCGGCCAATCTTTATATCCCGGATGGGGTCAAAAAACCTGTGCCCGCCATATTATATGTATGTGGACACTCTTTTACTCAAAAACACCACTATCAGGCACATGTCAAAAATTTCGCTCAGAACGGCTTTGTCTGTCTGATCATAGAAACCATACAGAGGGGCGAAGTAGTAGGAAAACACCATGGGCCGGGATCCGCGGGTATGGGCTGGTTCAATTGGTACAGCCGGGGGTACAACCCAGGAGGTGTGGAAATTTGGAATGGCATCCGTGGACTCGACCTGTTGAGTGAACTTCCTGAAGTAGACATGGAGAATATAGGAGTTACCGGTATATCCGGAGGAGGCTCACAGAGTTGGTATTTGGCGGCGGCAGATACACGCATAAAGGCCACTGCTGCGGTAGCGGGAGCATCATCACTGGAAGGGCAAATATGTCAGCGCACCATTGACGACCACTGCGATTGCATGATGCCAATCAATACCTATTCTATTGATTTTTCAGATGTTGGGGCATTGATTGCACCTCGGTCTTTCATGATTGCCCAACCAACACAAGACCTCTATTATTCCATAGAGGCCGTTCATACACTGTATGATAAAATTAAGCCGATTTACTCATTTTATAAAAAGCCTCAAAATATTATCATGGAAGATGCTACCGGGGGGCATAGTTATGGGTCACAAGAAGAATTACGTCCATTATTTTGTCATTTTTCTTAAAAGAATTAATGGGGAAAGATATTCCTGTTGAAGATATTGGCGAGATTGATATTTCAAAAGAATTGTCTGATGAAGAGCTCAAAGCGTATGTAAATGGAGCTCCTGAAGATGATAGGACCAAAACCATACAAGACTCGTTTGTCGAATTGGCTACAGCTCCTGTAATAAAGGATCTGGAGCAATTGAATGCCTATCGTGAAAACGTTATGGATTTTTTAAAGAAAAAAACATTCGGGGCTTTTCCCGAGCGACCTGCACCGCTCGATATAAGATTGGAATTTCAAGCCGTTGATAGAAGAGGTGGAATACAAAATTACAGTTTCGTATCAGAGGAAGGTTGGAGATTGAAAATTTCCTTGCGGGGAAGGAACCTGCAGTCGGGTAAACCACAACCACTATTGCTGGTATTAAAGAATCCTAATGAAGAACCCGGTGCATCAGGTTCCTTGACTTCCGGATTGAGAGAAAAAATGAATATTGCATCTTTTGAAGCCCGGGGAATAGGGGAGACAGGATGGGCTCCCTCCCTACAATGGCACATTCGTAGGTCTGCTGCATGGACTGGACGAACAATTGCTTCAATGCGTGTTTATGATGTACTTAGATGTATAGAAGCCTTGCGCAAAATACCTGGTGTTGATCCTGATGCTATAAGCATAGCAGCGCACGGGGAAATGGCTGCTATAGCTCCATACGCTGCCCTGCTTGACGGTAATGTAAAGACACTTATCCTTAAAAATCCTCCAGCCACTCAAGATGTTGCCAGTCAACCAAACGGAAGAGGCGAGGCCATTGAGATGCTCAACTGCTTGCGCGTAACAGATTTGCCACAGGTGGCAGGGCTTATGTTTCCCAACCAGGTGGTTGCAATAGGAACATTTCCTCAATCTTATAAGTGGACGGAAGACCTTTATGAGATTCTTAATAAAACCGAAGCCTATACCAAGGTCAAGGGCTTGTCGGATTGGAATAGAGACTAGTTTACTGGAGTATTTGACTTCTGAATTCGCAGAATGTCCTCCTTACTATAAAGGTTTAAACTAGAATTTGATATCTTGGGCCGGCAAAATTATAGATATGAACATCACCAATCGTTACTTTGTTTTCTTCCTGGGTCTTTTCCTGTTAATTAGTTGTAATCAGAATATGACAGAAACACCGGACCCTGGCGACATGGATGAGCCGCCCAAGGATCGCAATATGTTTGGGCTTCATATCCCCAGAGGACTGACACATACCTCCGAAAATCTTACCCCCGGGTATGTGCTATTTGCGGTGCCAAATTCGGCCGCCATGTATTTGGTGGACCGCGGAGGGGAGGTTGTTCATCAGTGGAAGGGCAACTACGGTGTTTCTGGTGGTTATCTGGGCGATGACGGTTCACTGGTTCAAATGGCAGTCGATCCTGATTTTCCGGTATTCGCCGGTGGAGGAGAATCCGGGAGGTTGCAAAAAATAAGCTGGGATGGTAAAATGCTGTGGGATTTTGAATATGGGACGGAAGAGTATCATGCACACCATGATATTGCCGTGATGCCAAATGGAAACATCCTGTCCATAGCCTGGGAAGCTAAGACACCGGAAGAAGCAACCAAAGCCGGTAGAAAACCTGAGATGATTCCTAAAGCAGGAGTGTGGCCAGACAAAATCGTGGAAATCAAACCACTGGGAAAAAGAAAAGGCGATGTAGTTTGGGAGTGGCATATTTGGGACCATATGATACAGGACTACGATCCTGAAATGAGCAATTATGGAAACCCCGCTGAACATCCTGAATTATTAGACATCAACGTTGGACGACCACTACCACCACCAATAACCCAGGACAGTATGGACGTATTGCATGCGCTGCACCAACCCTGGAGAAATCAAACGGTAGATAACCGCGGCTCTGATATATATCACGTTAATGCCATCAACTATAACCCGGAACTGGATCAAATTGTCTTTAGTTCACCAGGGCTAAACGAGATATTCATCATTGACCACAGTACCACCACCAAGCAAGCCGCTAGCCACAAAGGAGGCAAATGGGGGCAAGGAGGTGATTTTTTATATCGTTGGGGCAATCCTAAAAATTACCACAGAGGGGACTCTACCGATCAAAAATTGTTTGGCCAACATGATGTGCGTTGGATCGAAAATAGAAAACCAGGGGCAGGTAATCTTACCATGTTCAATAATGATATCCCATTGATCCCAGACAGTCTGGATTATTCTGCCATATACGAAATTACTCCGCCAACCGATGAAGGCGGTAACTATATCATAGATGTTGATCTTCCTTTTGGCCCCCAAGAGCCCACTTGGCAGTATGTAGCACCCGATACGCTATCATTTTTCGCTAGCTTCATTTCAGGCGCCCATCGCATGCACAATGGCAATACTTTTATCAATGAAGGCCCTAAAGCACGTTTTTTTGAAGTGACACCAGACGGAGAAATCGTCTGGGAGTATTTGAATCAGTACAGAGGAGAAATTCGATTTCCGAACGGAGATCCAAAACCAGAAAAGCCTTTTACCTATTGGGGATTCAGATCAACCTTCATACCCGCAGATCATCCTGGACTGGCGGGGCGAGAACTGAAACCCTTGGATCCACAACCGGAGGTTTTTCTTCTGGCGGCGCCGGAGGAAAAAAAGGATTGAGGGACAGAGGGATAGAAGGACTGAAGGACTGATGGGTTGAGTGGATGCCGATTACCTTGTTACCACTAAATAAACTACTATGAAAAAATTTCTCATCATAAGTTTCACACTGTTCCTACCCACCTTACTAACTGCTCAAACCGGCAAGGTATTCGATGATCTGTCATTAACCAGTGAAATATTGGATGGTGAACGTAAATATGCTATCTACCTGCCTCCGGACTATGAAACCTCACAACGCAGTTATCCGGTTCTATACCTACTGCATGGGGAGGAGATGATCAAACCGGTTGGATCCAGTTTGGGGAGGTGCTGCATATAGCAGACAAATCTATCAATGAAGGGTCCGCCACTCCAATGATTATTGTGATGCCGGATGCAAATTCCGGAAGGCGTGGATATTTTAACGGTCCCAAGGGAGATTGGAACTATGAGGACTTCTTTTTCGAAGAATTCATGTCCCATGTAGAAAAGACCTACCGGATCAAAGGGGCCAAGCAATATCGTGCAGTGGCTGGCTTGTCTATGGGCGGTGGCGGTTCTTTTATTTATGCATTGCATCGCCCTGATTTGTTTTCTTCTGCCTGCCCACTTAGTGCCAACACTGGTCCACTGACTTTGGAAAGCACCCAGGCTTATCTTACCAGGCGAGGTGGAGGAGAAGCTTCGGATCAACAAATTGACACTTACTTCAAACAATACAGCGCGCTTGAGCAGATTCGAAATATGCCTGAAGACCAAATAGATCAGATACGTTGGTACATCGACATCGGAGATGACGACTTCCTATTTGAAGGAAATTCACTGGTTCACATCGAGATGCGGA
>PVMK01120989.1_pt1 | contig 45917 bp, 35 predicted proteins | sample 1853481 | NCBI WGS metagenome assembly PVMK01 (sample SAMN08533507, study PRJNA380276) | Marine sediment metagenome, whole genome shotgun sequencing project.
TTATCAATTTGATAAGAAATTTTTCAAAAAAATCAACATTTGATTTTGGACAGAATATTTTCATGCAACCTGTGTCATGGCTAATTAGTCTGGGAATTTGTAAATTTATTTAATTATTCAATTTACACAAAATGAGCCCTTGCCATTATTGGATTGGTTGGTATTTGCCGCTGGTTTTGATAGGTGGTTACCTTCAGGCGCAAAGCCAGATTCAGGAACGGATTTACTCTTCTAAATATCGTGAGGCTAACCGCTTGGTTGAACTAGCCATGGAAAGCATGGAAGAGCAACATTATAACCAGGCGATGTCTTTGTTGAACCAGGCCCTTCAATATCAGACAGATCATATTGATGCTTATTTCAACAGAGCGCTTACCAAGGAAAAGTTAGAAGATCCGCAAGGGGCTTTGACCGATTATCAAATCGTACTTTTAATAGATAGTACCTATCGGGAAGCTGCCTTCAACCGGGCGAAACTGAGGCATAAGCAAAAACAATATCAGAGAGCCATTACCGATTTTAAAAATGTCCTGACCATGAGTAGCGCTGAGACCCGAATGTTGTATTTCAAGGGAGCGCCAATAATTAAAACCGGTGAGGTACCTATACAGGGCATAACCACTACCTATAGTATGGATGCCGATATATACAATTACATTGGGCTTTGTTATCATGCTATGGGAAATTTTGACGCATCAGTACTAGCATTTAATGAGGCACTTGCAATAAATCCCATCGATGCCAATTATTACGTCAATCGAGGACTCAGTGAGGCATCTCGAGGTAATAGTGAAAAGGCACTGATGGATTTTAGAGCGGCATTGTCTCTAGTGCCAGAACATCCTATTGCTCAATTTAACCTCATCCAAGAGTTGGAAAGTTCCGGTAACCTCGAATTGGCTGCGTATGATAAAATAATAGAACATAATCCCAAATTTGCCTCTGCATATGTAAACAGAGCATTAGCTAAAATGAACACTGGCAACGTTAATGGTGCGCTGGAAGACTATAATCAGGCAATTGCTTTAGACCCTAATGATCCATTGTTCTATGTGAATAGGGCATTGGCACATGAGAAGAAGAAGAATTTCCGGGCTGCACTGAAAGACTACAATATGGCCTTACGATTGCACCCCAGCGCCGCTATTGCCTATAGAGGTCGGGGCAGAGTACTTTTTAAATTGGAAGAATTTCAACTTTCATTAGAAGACATGGATGAAGCGATTAGACTTGATCCTAAACATGGAGGATCATTTTTTAATCGTGCTCTGGTGCATCAAAAAATCGGGAACCTGGATCAAACCTGTGCAGACCTCGAACAAGCAAAAGAAATGGGGGTTAAAATGGCTTCTAGTGCTTTAAAGTCCTATTGTTATAGCGCTGCTAATTAATTTTTGTCAATCCAACCACCAGACCGTGCTACCGCCTTTTTCCACCCAACATACAACGACTCTCTAATTGACTCATCCATCTCCGGATTGAACACCCTATCAACACGCCGGTGAGCGGCCACATCCTCAGGCGCCCAAATCCCTATCTGTATGCCTGCCAGATAAGCAGCTCCCATAGCTGTTGTTTCTATTACCTCTGGGCGTTCTACTGAAACTCCTAAGATGTCAGCTTGAAATTGCATTAGATAATTATTTGCCACCGCACCCCCATCGACATTTAAATTCTTAAGTTCTAAATCAGAATCTTGCTCCATGGCCTGCAATACATCCCTGGTTTGGTATGCCAACGATTCCAAGGTTGCTTTTACTATATGCTCCCTGGAAGTATCCCTGGTTAGACCGAATATGGCGCCACGAGCATACATGTCCCAATAAGGAGCGCCTAAGCCAGCGAAAGCAGGAACCATATATACGTCATGTGCATCCCTTACCGATTCCGCCATCTTATCTGATTCTGCGGCGGACTTTATTATTCCCAACCCATCTCTTAGCCATTGAATGGCTGCGCCAGCAATAAAAATACTACCCTCAAGCGCATACTGCGGGTGATCACTGGCAGAGCACGCCATAGTAGTAAGAAGACCGTTTTTGGAATGCGATAACTGGTCTCCCGTATGAAGTAACATAAAACACCCGGTACCATAGGTGTTCTTAGCCATTCCCGGTTCAAAACACGCCTGTCCGAAAAGTGCAGCTTGTTGATCCCCAGCCACCCCGCAAATTGGGATCTTAGTATCGCCAATCTGCATTTCTCCAAATAACGACGATGAAGGCTGAACCACAGGAAGCATGCTTGATGGGATTTGAAAATATTCCTGCAGCGGTTTAGCCCAGGTCAGCTCACGAATGTTATATAGCAAGGTGCGTGAAGCATTGGTATGGTCTGTGACGTGATTTTCCCCAGCTGTCATGTTCCAGATCAGCCAGGTATCAATGGTGCCAAAAAGCAATTCGCCCTTTTCAGCTTTTTCCCTGGCACCATCAACATGGTCCAGTATCCATTTGATTTTTGTTCCACTGAAATATGAATCTATCACCAACCCTGTTTCTGCCCGTACATAATCTTCAAGATTGTTGGCTTTCATATCTTCACAGATGTCAGCAGTTCGTTTATCCTGCCAAACAATAGCATTATAAATGGGTTTACCGGTATGTTTATTCCAAACCACGGTGGTTTCCCGTTGGTTGGTTATTCCTATGGCGGCTATCTGCCGGGGTTCTATTTTGCTTTCCTCCAACACTTGTTCAAGCATACTTTTTTGAGTGGTCCATATTTCCATAGGATCATGCTCCACCCATCCTGGCTGTGGAAAAATCTGTTTGAATTCTTGCTGGGCTACACTTTGTATGGTCCCGAGGTGGTCAACTAGCAGTGCCCTACAACTGGTAGTTCCCTGATCAATAGCTAAAATAAAATGGTCTTTCATGATTGCTTTAGTGTTGGTCTTCTCTCAATTGTTTAATAACCGCTAACAACACTATGCAAAAACAAAGAATGCTAGCGATCCAAAAACAGGCGTCCGGTTTGCTTATGAAAACAGCATTATAAAACAAGGCACCATAAATACCACCCAGGATGGGGCCAACAACAGGTATCCAACTGTAAGACCAATCAGATTTTCCTTTGCCTGCAATTGGAAGAAAGGCATGAGCAATTCTAGGGCCAAGGTCCCTGGCGGGGTTAATTGCATAACCTGTAGTTCCTCCCAGAGACAGCCCAATGGACAAGATCAAAAAACCTACGATAAGCGGGTTCAATCCCTCGGTGAATTCGTTAGCACCTATAAATAGAATACCCAAAACCAGCACGAAGGTCCCAATAATTTCACTCACCAGGTTGGCCCAAATTGTTCGAATTGCCGGTGCCGTGGCAAAAACTGCCAGTTTTAAATCAGCACTTTCAGTTTTTCGCCAATGGGGTAAGAAATGAACCCACACCAATACGGCTCCGATAATGGCGCCAATCAGTTGCGCCAGTATATAATAGGGTACTTTTGACCAGGGAAATTCTCCAATTGATGCCAGGCCCAAGGTAACTGCTGGGTTAATATGTGCACCACTGATACTGCCCACTGCATAAATTGCCAGTGTCACAGCAAGACCCCATCCCACTGTTATGATAATCCAGCCGCCATTTTCAGCCTTGCTATCTTTTAGTAAGGCGCCGGCGACCACACCATTGCCCAAAAGGACCAGCAGCATGGTTCCAACCAATTCTCCTATGAAGTTTGTCATAATTTATATAACACCAGTAAAAGAGGAATTATGATAAGTAATTTTAATTGGATATCCAATTCTGAGTTTTGAGTTTTTAATTATTAGTTTTTAGTTTCTCCGGTGAGGGTGCCTAGCTATTGCATTCCATTGCTGATTTCCCTAAATTATGGATAACCACCAGCTCCATTATGAAGTACATAGTTTTAGTGGCTATTTTTTTGCTAAGTTGTAAATCTCTGCAACAAGATCGAAGATGTCGCATTAAACCTGACCCAGGTCCATGTAATGGAGCTGTGGAAAAATACTACTATGACAAAGCGGATAAAGAATGTAAACCATTTACCTGGGGAGGATGTCATGGAGCAGTCCCGTTTGATTTTATGGATGAGTGTGAAGCCTGTGCAGTATCAAGTGAATGAGTGAGGACTGGTTCTCGAAGTTAATTTCACTGGTTTCAAAAGAATCGATTTTGGATTAAATATTACAAGCCCAAGGTATGTTATGAAATAGCTTTTAAACCGAGATTGCTATAAGCTATTTTTATATCATGCGTCAATCTCTATATGGTACCATCTTTTTCATTCTAGCGAGTTTCACTGCTTTAAAGGCACAACAAATAGTGGTAGAGGGAGAAACTAAAGCTCATCGGGTTGAATACCTCCCACAAATCAAGGAAACCAAAGTAGAACCCTCTAACTTAATTCACAGATACATATGCCGACGATGTGGTAGTGAAAATCAAATGAACTGGGCTTTTCCGATGAATAAAGAACTGGAACTAATTCCACATTGTAACTTTTGTGGAAAAAAATACTGGCCAAAATTTAAACCCACAGGTCTTCTTGAGCGTACTTACTGCCTAAACAGTGAACCTCTAATCTCCAGGCTGGGACAACATTAGACGTGCCTCAGAATTCTCAGGATCTTTACCCAGAGACCATATGTTCCCGTCATCGCCTACTTCAATTTGAGTAAAATTCAACATTGGAACTCCGGTATTATACTTACAATATGCGGAAAATGAGGTCCCCTCCCACTTTTTAATTCCACTGGAGGTAGCTACCCATATATTTCCAAAGGAGTCAGAAGAAATGGCATTTACCCGGGTGCCAGCCAAATTCACATCGGGAAAATCCAGTCTTTTGGTCTTAAAATCAGGCTTGAATAGTATAAAATATGGTTGGGAACTACCAGCCCGTAACCATGCTATACCTTCTGTATCAACTTCTAAGGATCTAAAAAAAACTGCAGGCAAAGCAGAGTTGTCTTTGTCAAATCGCATAAATTTCTGTGGACTTTCGTAGATAAAAAACTCACCTCCTTTTAGCACGTAAATAGTACCATCAGGCCCTTTTCGTATGGTCCATATACGGCCATCGGAAAATCCTGAAATCAAGTCAAATCCATCTTCCGATTGGGCGTACATATTTCCAAAATTATCACTTAACCACACCCTGTTCTCTTCATCGACCAAGAATTGATTAATCCCCGTAAAGCTTGATGGAAAATCTTTTGAGTAAAATTTTGGCTCAAATATGCCTGAATGATTCATTCCAATAACTACTTCACCATCCTGAAAACCTGCAATCCATAAATTACCCTGGCTATCGTTGCTCATGGAGGCAATTTTCATATTTGGTAATTTTTCTTTGAATATTCCGCCAACCAATTGGTAGTTCTTTTCTCCTCCGTAAAACCATAAATTGTCTTCATGGTCTATCCACATCTGACGATAGTTATTTTCTTTTATAAAAGTTTCTTCAAAGATGGTCACGGGATAAGGGGAAACTGCATTGGGGTCAGACCAGCAAGGTGCCGGAGTAGATTCATCAAAAAGTTCTTCTATATAGTAGTCGCGTTTGTGTGCATGGAAATCCGAGGGTTTAGAAAACAAACTGACAAAACTGCTAAAATCACCGTATTGGAGAAGTCCGGTGGCTCGCATAATACTTGCAAAATCACCAGAAATAAATTTATGATCTCTATGCTCACGATCCAGTATACAATGACCTAGCTCATGAAATATTATTTCCTCTCGACCGAGATTTCCCGAAAGAAGCCATAAGCTGTTTAAAGTATCAATGGTAATCAGGTCCAAATTCCTGAATCTGGTACAACTGCCTATCACAGGGTTTTGACCGTTGCCTCCTTTAATATCCCGATCGAATTCAAAACTAAGTTTACTAACATCCACTACTATGCCCCGTTTTTCAGCTTCCCGGACAAACCGGTCTACAAAGGTTTGCATTTCGTAAGGAATAACCCTGACAGGTTCCAGAGGATCGACCGTTTCACAGGAAAACAGAAACAAAGTCAAAAGTATGACAGCTAAGTATCGCAATTTCTATATTAGCTTAAATATGAATCAACTAATTTAATGAATGTTCGACTAAATAAGCTCGCAAAAGTAACTTGATATCCCAAAATGTCACCAGGGACTTTTTTAATAATTGAGATTTGAGCAACTTCAGGTATCATGATGGCAGATATATTTCACGAACAGGTGGCCCAATGGTTTAAATCAACCCTTGGCGAACCCACAGAGATACAAAAGCAAGCTTGGCCGTCCATTCAGAAGAAACAGCATACACTGATCTCAGCACCTACTGGCTCCGGCAAGACTTTAGCAGCATTCCTGGCTATCATAGACCACATGGTAAAGGCCGGGATTTCCGGTCAGTTGGGGGAAGAAACTACAGTAGTATATGTTAGCCCCTTAAAGGCCTTGAGCAACGATATTCACAAAAACCTACAGGTTCCTCTTCAAGGTATAAAAACCCTGCTGGCTAAAAACAAGGTCCCTCCTTTTGATATTAGGGTGGCTTTAAGGACAGGTGATACCACCAGTTCACAGCGTACAGCAATGTATAAACATCCACCACATATTTTAGTTACTACACCTGAATCTCTATACCTATTGTTGACCAGTGTCAGTGGTCGCAAGATGCTATCGTCTATAAATACCGTAATCATTGATGAAATTCACGCAGTGCTGGAAAGCAAAAGAGGATCACACCTTGCTTTATCTATTGAACGATTGACTCACCTTTGCAAAAGTCCAATAACGCGTATTGGGCTGTCCGCTACTCAAAAACCCATAGAAACCGTAGCCCAGTTTCTAACAGGATCTGAAAACTGCAATATTATCAATGCCGGCCACAGTAGAAAAATGGACCTTGCCATAGAAGTGACTGCATCACCACTGGAGGCAGTATTGTCGAATGAGGTTTGGTCAGAATTATATCAAAGGCTGGTTACCCTTATCAGAAATCACCAAACCACACTGATCTTTGTAAACACCCGTCGATTGGCTGAGCGTATGGCTCATAGACTAACTGAAATGATGGGATCGGATTATATTACTGCCCATCATGGCAGCATGTCAAAAGAACACAGGCTGGAAGCGGAGCAAAAACTTAAATCCGGCCAATTAAAAGCCCTGATTGCTACCGCTTCTATGGAATTGGGAATTGATATAGGTACAGTAGATCTGGTTTGTCAAATGGGCTCACCAAGGAGCATTGCCAATTTTTTGCAACGAGTAGGCAGATCAGGGCACAGTGTCCACGGCACACCCAAAGGCAGGCTATTTCCTTTGTCTCGAGATGAGTTGGTAGAAAGTGCCGCCTTAATGCAGGCGATAAAATACAACGAATTGGACACCTTAGAAATACCTGATAAACCTCTGGATGTGCTGGCCCAGCAGTTGGTAGCCGAGGTGGCCAATGAAGATTACCATATCAAGGACCTCTATACCTTAGTAAAGAAGGCCTATCCCTACAAACATTTATCTGAAAAGGAATTTGATGAAATTGTGGATTTGCTTTCCCAGGGATATGCCCTAAGACAAGGTAGACGGGGAGCTTACCTCTTCCGTGACCTAATTAATAAGAGACTGGTTGCTCGCAAAGGCGCACGGTTAGCGGCCATTTTGTCCGGTGGGGCCATACCGGATAACTTTGACGTAGATGTTATTCTGGAGCCATCAGGGACATTTATCGGATCACTTAATGAGGACTTTGCGCTGGAGAGTTTGCCAGGGCAGATTTTTCAATTAGGTAATAATTCGTATCGAGTGTTACGGTTGGAAACTGGTAAAATGCGAGTAGAAGATGCACATGGCCAACCACCCAACATTCCCTTTTGGCTAGGTGAAGCTCCAGGCCGTAGTTGGGAATTATCCCAGGCTGTTTCCCGCTTTCGTGTTGATCTGGCAAGCCGGTTGGGTGAAATTCCTGAAACCAGTAGTCAGGGAGAAATTCACCTTAATAGCTGGAAAAAGGAGGCTTTGGATTGGCTGGAAAATGACTTAAAGGTTCCGGCAAGTGCAGGGAATCAGATCATTGATTATCTGGCAGCCGGCATGGCGGCGTTAGGGGTCATGCCCTCCCATCAAAACATTGTACTGGAACGATTCTTTGACGAGGCAGGTGACCAACATTTGGTAATTCACGCTCCTTTTGGCAGTCGGATCAATCGTGCCTGGGGACTGGCATTACGCAAAAAATTCTGCAGAAGATTCAACTTTGAGCTACAGGCTGCAGCCAACGAAGACGCCATAATTTTGTCACTCGGTGCCACACACAGTTTTCCGTTAGAAGAAGTGTTCCAATACCTCAACCCCAAATCACTCCGTAACATATTAGTACAAGCTTTGTTAGATGCACCTATGTTCGGAATTCGCTGGCGTTGGAATGCTTCCATTGCCCTGGCTGTATTAAGAAGACGAGGTGGACAACGGGTGCCACCCCAAATCCAACGAATGCAATCTGAAGACCTGATTGCCTTGGTGTTCCCTGATCAGTTGGCATGCCTGGAAAATATTGCCGGAGACAGGGAAGTGCCAGATCATCCATTGGTACGCCAAACCATAGATGATTGTCTTTATGATGCTATGGATCTTACACGTCTGGAAAGATTGATTCATGACATTAGAAGTAATAAGAAGGGTCTACACGCAGTCGATTTGAGAGAAGCCAGCCCACTGGCAAGTGAGATATTAAGCAGTAAACCTTATACATTTATCGATGACGCCCCTTTTGAAGAACGTCGTACACTGGCTGTTAACCAAAGGCGTTGGATTGATCCGGCAGAAGCAAAGGAGCTTGGCAAACTTGACCCAGGCGCCATACAGATGGTCCGGGAAGAAGCCTGGATCCAGGCGGAAACGGAACATGAGCTGCACGATGGGTTATTGATCGCTGGATTTGTTACAGAGTCTGAAGGGCACCAAGGCGCTCCGGATTGGCCCATATTGTTTGATACACTTAAACGAGCGGGCCGCGTTATCGTCCTCAAAGTTGACCAGAAGAGCTGGTGGGTGGCAGTAGAGAGAGTTCCGGAAATTCAACAAATTCATGCTGGAATAAAGGTTCCTGCAGATATAAAAATTCCTGAGAAATATGTGGGGACCAAAGCTTCCCCTGAAGAATGTCTGGTGGAAATTGTAAGAAGCAGGTTGGAGGTGTTGGGTCCAGTAACTGTTGCGCAATTAGCCGATGATCTGCAGTTAACTGCATCCAGGGTAGAGATTGCACTGCTAAGTTTGGAGCAGGAAGGATTTGTATTCCAAGGATATTATACCTCCAGTAATCAAACAGAATGGTGTGAACGTCGCTTATTGGCCCGAATCCACCGTTATACCTTAAAAAAACTAAGGCGTGAAATAGCCCCGGTAGCTGCCGCAGATTTTATGCGATACCTATTTGAATGGCAATTTATAGCTCCGGAAAGTCGTCTGGAAGGACCTCAAGCTCTTGAAAATGTCTTGGATCAAATGGAAGGTTTTGAAGCGTCTGCAGCTTCCTGGGAAGGAGATATATTTCCCAGTCGCATAAAAGACTATGACTACTTATGGCTTGATGTACACTGCCTGTCGGGGAATTTCCTTTGGGGAAGGTTTACCAATAAAGCCCAAACCAAGAATCCCGTCAAAACCACACCATTGGCATTTGTACGCAGAACGCATATGGACCTATGGAAACATTTAAGGAAAACTGCGGATACCAGTAAACTTGATTACAAAAACCGCAGGGTCTGGGAATACCTGTGCAATCGAGGAGCATCGTTTTTTAATCAAATCGCTGCTGACCTTAAAATGTTGAAAGTAGAGGTAGAAGAAAGTTTGGGAGAATTGGTGTCTTATGGACTAATCACTGCTGACAGTTTCAATGGATTAAGAGCGCTGCTGGTTCCGGGAAAATTCAAGATCAGTCACTCCAGGAGGCGCAAAAAAAGCATTTTTAATATTGAGGAAGCTGGAAGGTGGTCAGTAATAGAGCAACAGCAAGAGCAGGACCTGACCCAGGAACAAACGATTGAAATCGCAAGAGTCTTATTGCGAAGATATGGAGTGATTTTCAGGAAATTGGTAGACAGGGAAAAATCATTACCCCCTTGGAGAGATATGGTTAGGGTTTTCAGACTGCTTGAAGCCCGGGGTCAGATCAGAGGGGGCCGGTTTGTCGCGGGAGTGTGGGGAGAACAATTCGCCCTGAAAGAGGCGGTCACTAAACTAAGGTCAGTAACTAAAAAACCAAAGTCTGGCGAACTATTGACCATTAGCGCCACTGATCCAATAATCTAACAGGTATCATCACACCAGGCGGCCGGGTATCTGCATTGATCAACAACCGTATTCTCTATCTTGACGGTGAGCCGGTAGCTGTTAAGAATGGCAAAGAAATTACCTTCATAAAGACCCCTGACAAATCCCACAAATGGATCTGGCAAAATGCACTGGTTCAACGGGAGATCTCACCAAAATTGAAGCCGTATTTAGGCAAAGGAATTCTCTAGGGAGCATGGGATTTGGGAACAGGGGAATAGGGGAATAGGGGAATAGGGGAACAATAGAATACTCGAACAATTGAGCAGTTGAGCAGTTGAATAATATATTATCGATATTATGAAGGGTGATGCAGAGAGTTCGAGATATTTGGAACTTCAATATCAGTTGGTATTTGCCAGGCCGGCCAGAATATTTGGACGAAATATAAATCGTTAATCTAATGTTCGGCGTTCCTACCGGCGTTCGGCATTCGCTGAACCCACAGTCTCCTGTTTCAGAATCAATTTCAAATCCGCAGGTGAATAATTCACTGACTTCAAGGTTTTATCATCGCTGGTGCGAAAAACCAAAAATTTACCGTCAACTTCTTTATAATAACATGGCGTGCCCTTACGTTCCCGGTAATAATCAACCGTGGCCTGTGCTTCTTCTTCAGTCTCGCATGACTTACTCATATTAGATCGTTGGACTTCATCAAACAATTCGCCAAACTTTTTTCCCAGACCAAACTCTAACACAGCCCCTGAAAGCACATATTGGATGTCGCACAAAGCATCGGATATCTCCACCATGTCACGGTCAACAATGGCCTGTTTAAGCTCCTCCAATTCTTCCGCAATCAATGAAACCCGTAAGTCACATCTAGTGGGGGAAGGGATTCCTGGATGGTCTTTTATAGGATGTTGAAAGGTGCGATGAAACTCAGCAACCTGATTCAAGCTGTCAATTTTGTCCATTGTCTAGATTAATTTGCTTTAAATAAACTACTATCACCAAGATGACAAAAGATAGCGGCAATTTAAAACAATGTCGGAGACAATTATTGGTTATATTGGGACATCCAATAATTAGGGCGCTACGTCCTGCTTATTGTTTTACCTGACTACTGTATCGATCGTTGAAAGCACTTTCTTCCTTTCTTTTTGTTACCTGCTTCATGGCCCTGACACTGACCTCTCTGGCCCAGGGAAGCGTGGTGATCTGTTCTGATTCCACATTTTGTATCCCTGCGGTATTTGGTATGTCCCGAAGCAAAGGAGTCATCATAAAACAAGAGCGAGTACTTAACTACAAAATCACTTCTGACGGGAGTGATGCTGGTTTTGGCGAGGGTGAGGACGAAGTACAATTTAATAAACGTTGGCAGTTTAAATTTCGATTCCCCCTGTTATTGAAACCGGGGTTTAAGCTGGCCATGGGACTTGAATACTTTAAGGAGGAATACCACTTTGAGGGCTACCCGGAAAACGACTACCCGCTCTATCAAAGTCTGGAAGATAAACCATTACGAAGCATTGGTGCTACTTTTTATTTTATTAAACCATGGCTTGGAAACCGCTATTTCATGATGAGACTGGGGATGAAGTTCAATGGTGACCGAAAGCTGGGAGATATGTTGCAATCTAAATTTCTACGAGTGTCTGTAGCCCCCTTGATCGGATGGAAAAAGAACCCCTATACTTCCTATGCGGTAGGCTTTGCCTATAGTTATGATTTTGGCAGACAAAACGTTTATCCTGTCTTTTCCTACAACCATACCTTTAATAATCGTTTCGGAATAGAGTCTATTCTGCCGTTAGAAGTTAAGCTCCGTTATATGCTCAGTGAAAAAGATCTATTTTTTGCTTCCACTGAGTTTAATGGCGCCAACTATGTGGTACAATTTGATGATTCCAATTTTCCTGAAGGTGAAGAATATGTTCTAAGGAAATCTGAGATTCGATTTCTGTTAACCTACGAACGAGAAATACATGACTGGCTTTGGTTTAGCTTGGAAGCCGGAATGCGGACAAATTTTACTTTTGAACTGACTGATTCGCCCAAACGTAATGCCAACGTGCTTATTGATAATGATTTAAACAATGCTCTTTTGCTTAATGTTAGCATATTCCTGGTGCCTCCCCGTAAGTTTCTGGATTAGATCAATAACGCATTAAAAAATCCATTGCGTCGCGGTCATTAGACATTTGCTCATAGCTATTAACGCCCTTCGGAAGTGGTGTCAACCGCTGATTGTGGTTAATTAGAAATTGTTGGTCAAGGTCTCCTTGTTGTTCAGACATTATTATTAGGTCATCTCCCTCAGAATATTCGAAATCATCCCAAAACTCCGGATCATAGTTCATCAATGGATTCAACATTTCACTGTACAGCACTGCACGCTGATGGTAGTTTAATAATGCTGCGTTTTGATTGGTAAATGATGCTCCTATAAGCTGTGTATCCCAGTTAATCAAAGTTGCTTCTTTACTATACGATCTTTTGAATCTAGCATGGTTCAAGTAATATTGACCATCAAACAATAAATAACTTAACTCAAAGTGACTACGAATCTCCCCGCTTGATTCTCTATTCCTAAGAAAGGGAAGGGGTCCTTTGCTCTCAACTTTCAGTTTTAGTAGCGCCTGGTCATCTTCCTTAATATGCAATTGCCCGTGATAGTTAATACTTTTGGTGAAAGCCTCTTTGGGGTTAAAATCAATGACCAAAACCAGCCGGTCCTGGTATAAACTGGTGTCCGATACGGTGTAGTGAAATTTGTTTATATTTTTACCATGCAAAGGGCCATCGTGCAAATAGTAATCCTTGGCCTTCAGTAATGTGGCAATTTCTAAATAACGCTTCTCCTTATCCGGGTATTTTGAACGACGAATATGTTTCCATTGGGCCAGGTCATAGGTTAGATGATTACTGTTATTCTTGTACCCTGGATGGTAACCATTCATGTATAGGATCCCTTGTGCTTCTGTCAGCCCCTGATATTGATTGTTGATTTTAAGTACTTCCCGGTAAAACCCATTCATAAGATAGGGTTTAGATCTTAAATAAATCTTCCTGTTTTTTGAGGCGCTTTTCACTAATTCTGCAAGAGACCTTGATTTACCTATTATCACAACCTCATCCAACACCGTAGGTTTGGATTTTAACTCAAACCGCTGCTCCTGATCTCTGTCAACATCAGAGAGAGGCACTGACAATCGTTCATATCCTAGTGAGCTAATTTGCAAGTGATGATTCTGAGTGTAATCAAGCAGAATAAGCTTAAAGTATCCATTTATGTTTGCACTAATACCTTTCTCTTGTTCAGGAACTCCAACTAATACATATGGTACTGGCACTCCAGTATCCCTATCAACCACAATCCCTGAAATAGTATAAGTCTCCTGAGCATAAATCATGTTCAGTTGCGTATAGATCAGCAAAACCCATAGTAGCCCGCGTTTGAAAAGTGTCATTTGTTAAATACAGGATGTTTCAACTGTAAATTGCTTATTCCCCACTAATTATCAAATAAAAATCACTCAGGTTTATTATCACCAATTTTGAATATCCTGACTCACATAATACCTTAGACCCATCAAACAATTGAGCAAACACAATATAATCTATCGGTCAATACCCCTGTTGGTCTTGGGGTTACTTATATCATGCAGTCCACATACTAAAGAAATTAAACGCCCGATTGACTCATGGATTTTGAGATCGGTATTAGACTACCGTCCCAGAATGATAACACTAACGCTTGATTCGGCATTTTTTGTTGCTTACGACTTAGATAAATGCGGCCTGTATCGCGCATGGAAAGGTGGAGTAAATTGGGAAGGCATCGTTTACACCGATACCAAAGCCATGCAGCCAACTACCTGGGGAGCGGATTATATACTTGATGAATTGTTATCAACACCCTGGTCAATAGAGGTAAATGGAAAGACCAATAAACTGGATGCTAAGTTTCGCGGATATAGACTGGAGCAACAGCAAATATTTTTGATGTACTCATTGATATGGGGAAAAGACACGCTGTTGGTCGAGGAACGGCCAGAATTTATTAGAGATGAACAAGGAAACCCGGGGCTGGAACGACTATTCCAGCTTAACGGAAACTCTAGCGATGCAACTGTTTTCATAACTCATCAATCGGAACCAGTCAAGATCAAGTTTAACGATCAGACGGTGATCAGGTCATTTTTCGATCCGTTGCCAGAACAGGTGAACCGGAAGACCACCCCGGTGTCGGAAGATGTGGGCAGATATTGGTTACAAAAATCAGACTGTTTCACCTGTCATGAATGGGCTGAAAATACTGTTGGGCCAGGATTTCAACAAATTGCTGACCAATACCCCAATAATGAGGAAAACGTTAGGCAATTGGTAAATAAAGTAAAAGAAGGAGGATCGGGAGTTTGGGGCAATGGGATAATGAACCCGCATCCCGGTTTAGGGGAAAGTGACATTAAATCGATGGTAAAATACATCCTTTCATTAAGGGTGGATAATAAAACCTCCATAACCAATAATGCTGTGGGATTAACAGCTTCGAAAGAGCCACCCACAAAACCTGGGTTTGGGGCTCCATTGGATAGAGTACATCCAAGTTATGATCTTTCCACCATTCATCCCGATGGGGTGGAGTTTCGGGTTGGCGGTATGGCTTTCTTGCCCGATGGGCGGCTGGTTATTTCCACTTGGACTCCCGAAGGGTCGGTCTATATTCTTAGCGGGGTGGAAACCGGGGATCCAAATCGGGTTGGAGTTAAACTTATCGCTACAGGATTAGCAGAACCATTAGGACTTGAGGTAGTTGATGGAGATATATTCGTGCTCCAAAAACAAGAACTTACTCAATTGATCGACCTTGATGGAGATGATATAATTGATGAGTACCGGGCTATTTGCAACGGGTTCGAAGTCTCCACAGATTTTCATGAATTTGCATTTGGCCTGATATACAAGGATGATCATTTTTATGCTAATTTATCACTCCCTATGCGCCTGATGGCAAGCGAAAAACCCCTACCCGACCGGGGCAGGGTGGTTAAGATTGCCATGGACGGTTCTTTTGAATGGTTGAACTATGGCTTGCGTCAACCCAACGGGATCGGCATTGGTGTGGACAATGAAGTATTCATAACTGACAACCAAGGCGAATGGTTACCTGCCAATAAGTTCATCCATGTACGGCCTGGAGACTATCACGGGATGGGTTGGGTATTGCCGGATTCCCTATCTGGTTTGGAGATGGTACAGCCTACCGTTTGGCTGCCTCAACACGAGATCGCCAATTCTCCCTCAGAACCATCTTTAATGCAGGACGGTCCATACTCTGGACAGATGATCTATGGAGATGTATCCCATGGTGGGATCAAAAGGGTATTTCTTGAGAAGATCAATGGATCTTACCAGGGAGCAGTGTTTAGATTTACTCAAGGGCTTGAAGCAGGAGTTAACCGCATCCGCTGGGGTCCGGATGGTGCATTGTACATTGGTGGAGTGGGGATGATCGGCGGATGGTCCTGGAAGGAGAATCGGCATGGATTGCAACGGATGAAATACAACGGAAATTCTACCTTCGAAATGCTGCAGGTACAAGCGAAATCGGATGGGTTTGATATCACATTTACAGAACCCCTTTCTTCAGGTGTTGGCAAATCATCCGATGAATATTTAATACAACAATGGTGGTATCAGCCCACCAAGAGCTATGGTGGTCCAAAAATGGACCTGGAAACACTGAAAATAAAAGCAGTAGAAGTTTCTCCGGATGGTACCAAGGTACATTTGGAGATCCCCGGACTAAAAAGTAAGCATGTAGTATATTTTAGGTTAAATGACCAGCTTAAAAGTGCCACAGGCCAGAAGCTCTGGTCTTCAGAAACTTGGTATACCTTGAATAACATTCCATCCAACTAATCAATAAATTATTATGAATTCAGGAAACATAACCAGAAGGAAGTTTGTTGCCAACAGTTCTAAAATGGCTTTAGGAGTGGCAGCTATCCCCCCAATTTCTAAAATTGACCTATTCTCTAAAAATCCCCCATCCATGATAAAGATAGCAAAAGTAGATTCCAACTTTGAACGCGAACCACTGATCACTCCTTATAGGTTCAAAGGAAGCGGTGTTTCAGAAATCTGGCAAGCGGTGGCCCGTCTGGAATCCGAAGAAGGGTTAACCGGAATTGGTCTGGGTACCCAAAGTGTGTTGTGGTCAGATTCTAAAGTGTTTTTTAAGCATTCTGAAAATGGTGGCAACGCGCTGATGTACGCCATGACTGAAAGGGCCCTACAAATGGCTCAGGGAACGTCTTTTACCAATCCCTTAGACTTGTTGGATCAATTATTACCGGAAGTTTGGGAGTATGGCAAAAAGATTACCGGCAATCCAGACTTACGAAAGACCTTTGCATTGAATGCGCTGGTTAGTGTGGACAATGCAGCTTGGCAGCTTTACTCCTTCCACAACAAGTTAGAAACCCTGGATGAACTTATTCCTGAACAATATAAACCCGGACTGTCCTACCGGCATCAGAAGGTGGCCAGTATTCCTGCATTCAGCGTGGGTACATCTGTTTCAAAATTAAAAGCAGCGGCAGATGAAGGTTATTTCATAATGAAATTAAAAACAGGTTCTCCTGGTAACCAAAAGGAAATGATCGAGCATGATATTAAGTTTCTAACTGACGTACACAACCTTTTACGTGAATATGAAACACCTCATACCAAAGATGGCAGAATTCCCTATTATTTCGATGCCAATGGCAGGTATGAAATGGAAAGTCTAATGAAGTTTATTGACCATGCTGACAAAATAAAAGCCCTGGACCGGATCGCAGTGATTGAAGAACCATTCGATGAATTCAACGAGGCTTTTGTGGGCGACCTGGGCGTTCGTATTGCAGCGGATGAAAGCGCCCATACTGATGAAGATGCAGCCCGTCGAATCGAACAGGGCTATAGTGTGATGGCGGTAAAAGCCATAGCCAAAACACTGAGTATGACCATGAAAATCACGCAACTTGCGCATGAAAAAAACGTTCCCTGTTTCTGTGCCGATCTTACGGTGAATCCAATACTTGTGGATTGGAACAAGTCGGTAGCTGCCAGGCTCAGCCCATTTCCGGAAATGGATATCGGATTGCAGGAAACAAATGGTCACCAATACTATAGAAATTGGGAGCGAATGATGAGCTACCACCCTATGGCCAATGCAGCATGGACCCGCACCAAGAATGGCGTTTATACTACCGGACCAGAATTCTATGAACAAAGTGGCGGGATTCTCAAACCCTCTGACCATTATGTAGAAATGTTCAATGTATTACGCAGGTAGTTGCAACTTATTAAGCACTGGACTAAATCTCATTATTAACAGAGTAGTTATAATGAAACCCACACAGTATTATTCCCTGCTTCTTTTATTTGTTCTCCTGACTGGATGTACTAAAAATGAACCGGTTAATGATTTGCTAAATCGAGCCGGTAATAAGGAAGTAGCTGACTATATGAGATCTTTTGAAGGCAGAGGAGCCCTTTCTGATAATTCAATGCCTACTCTTCCGGAAAAGGCGTTGAAAGGTTTTCGGCTTCCCGAAGATTTGGTAATGGATCTTATACTTTCAGAACCCATGGTTAATCAACCACTGGAAATTACCTTTGATCATAGAGGCAGGTTGTGGGTTGTACAATACAATCAATACCCATACCCTAAAGGATTGAAAATCACAGGTATTGACAATCATCTGCGTGTAAAATTTGATAAGGTACCTGAGCCGCCGCCGGTCGGTACACTTGGTGCGGATAAGATCACATTTTTTGAGGATACCAATGGAGACGGAATTTATGACCAGTCAACCGATGCCATTACCGGTTTGAATATTGCGACCAGTGTTGCCTTTGGAAGAGGAGCAATTTGGGTATTAAACCCGCCTTTTCTTATGGCCTATCCTGATGAAATGGGAGATGGGTTGCCGGATGGACCACCAACTGTACATCTGGAAGGGTTTGGCCTGGAAGACACCCATGCGGTAGCCAACAGCCTCAGATGGGGTCCGGACGGATGGTTGTATGGAGCTACCGGAAGCACGGTGACATCCAACATCAGTTCGGAAGTAACTAAAAACCTACAATTCGACGGACAGGGCATTTGGAGATACCATCCGGAAACAAAAATATTTGAACTCTTTGCCGAAGGCGGTGGCAATACTTTTCATGTAGAGATTGACGCCAAAGGAAGAATCTATTCCGGTGATAATGGAGTAAGCAGGGGTCAGTATTACAAACAAGGTGCATACTATGTAAAAAATTGGGGGAAACACGGGGCGTTGACCAACCCGTATGCTTTTGGTTATTTGAAGAACATGGAGCTTCAAGGTGATAAACTCCGGTTTACCCATGCCTGGATAAAATACCAAGGTGCAGCACTTCCCGATTATTACCAGGATAAAATGATCTCCATAAATCCGCTGCTAAATTATCTTCAATTGAGTGAATTGGTCGCCAATGGCTCTACATTTAGCAATGTTGACCAGCAACGCATTTTAGAAACCGACGATCACTGGTTCAGACCGGTAGATATAAAGGCAGGCCCTGATGGGGCGATCTATCTGGCTGACTGGTATGATAGTCGACTTTCACATGTAGATCCACGAGACACCTGGCATAAAACCAGCGGGCGAATCTATCGGTTACGAGGCAAAAACACTCACCCGGTTTCTTCCTTTGATTTAAGTTCCTATTCAAATAATCAACTGATCGAATTACTAGGCCATCCTAATAAATGGTTTCGACAACAATCATTAAGACAACTTGGAGACCGAAGGGATAAATCGGTTATCCCCCAGCTTCGAGGTATGCTTATAAATGAAACAGGCCAATTGGCACTTGAGTGTTTATGGGCGATTAATCTTAGTGGTGGTTTTAATGATGAAATTGCACAAATTGGTCTGTCACATGAAGATCCATTCGTGCGCATGTGGACTATAAGACTGCTCGGTGATTGGGGAGATCTGTCTTCGGTTGTAATCAGCAATTTGGTCACATTGGCAAATAAGGAAACCCATCCGGAGGTCCAGAGTCAACTGGCTTGCACCGCAAAAAGATTATCAGCAGCCCAGGCAACACCTATAATACAGGGACTTATTTACAGTTCAACAATCCATGATGATCCAGACAATCCATTGCTCATATGGTGGGCAATGGAATCAAAGTTAGCCCAGGACAGCGAATTGGTCATTGACATGTTTGAAGATCCTGAATTGTGGAGGCAACCTATGGTAAATCAAACGATCTTGGAACGGCTCTCCCAGCGCTTAATTATGGCTGGCAATAATAATAATTTCCGCAGTTGTACCCGATTGCTTGATCTGGCCCCTGATAAAGAAAGTATCAAACCACTATTAGATGGAATCCAGGAAGGGCTTCGTGGAAAGGACATGACAGCGCTTCCCAAGGATTTAGTTGCTGCCATCAAACCGCATTTAGAGAATTATGGGAATGCCCCGCTGGTTTTCCTTATTCGACAGAGGGACACCCATGCTATTTCGTCCGCAGTATCAATTATTTCCCAGGAAGAGGCCAATGTTAATGAGCGGTTGGCATATATCCGGGTGATGGGAGAACTCAAGCTGACCCAATCTACCCCAATACTGTTAGGACTAGTTGAAAATCAAACGACGAGAATTTCCGTGCGACAAGCAGCTCTGTCAGCATTGTCCAATTTTGAGGAAGATGAGATTGGGGAAAGAGTCGCCAAAGCTTACCCGAACCAGCTTCGTGCAGATCCGGCCTTAAAACAAGCTTCACTAAATCTGTTCACCTCAAGGGCTTCATGGGCGCTTGAACTACTGGAATTAATTGAAAGTAGTAAGCAGGTCCCCACTGATGACCTCCCAGCACAAGTAGTTAGGCAGTTACAATTATTGGATGATCCAAGAGTGAACAAATCAGTGAATCAATTATGGCCTGAAGCAACTACCGCATCGTCTGCTGATAAAACTGCACACATGAAAAGAATTGCTACGGTACTGGATTCAGGAGACGGAAATGTCTCCTCTGGTAAAAAACTATATCAACAACTTTGCGGAAGCTGCCACCGCCTTTTTGGTGAAGGGGGCTCTTTGGGTCCAGACCTTTCCGGCTACGACAGAAACAATATAAACTATCTGGCCATTAATATTGTGGATCCAAATATTGATATAAGAGAAGGGTATGTCAACTATAAGGTAGTTAAAGAAGACGGCCGTATCCTAACTGGTACTATATCTAATCGAAGCAGTGAAATGGTTACACTTAAAACTATCGGTGGGGAGGAGATAGTAATACCAACTGACCAAATTCAAGTGATGGAGGCCCTACCAGTCTCTTTAATGCCTGAAAGATTAACAGATAACTTAACTGATCAGCAACTACGAGATCTTTTTTCTTATATTATGAAAAATACTGATGATCCAGGTATCTAATATAAAATCGATTTGATCCTCAATAACTTAGAATAATACTAATTGAATTTAAAAATCTAGCCACATGACACCGCTAAAACGCAGAAAATTTATGAAATATGCTACCGCCAGTGGTTTGGGCATAGCACTGTCAAACACAGCAACTCTTGGTTTGAGCACCAGGTACAATGCTAATGTCTCCATCGGTATTATAGGAATAGATACCTCTCACAGTGGAGCATTCACTAAATATATTAATGGTCAGGACAATGGTTTTGAAGTGGTTGCAGCATATACTACCGTAAGCAAGGATATTCCTGCCAGTTACAACCGGGTTGATAAGTTCACTGAGGAATTGAAAAATATGGGCATAAACATCGTTGAGTCCATTGAGCAGTTGCTGGAAAAAGTGGATTGTATCCTGCTTGAAACAAATGACGGGCGACTCCATCTTAAACAGGCTGAAGAGGTGTTTCGAACCGGTAAACCAGTATTTATTGATAAACCCGTAGCAGCGTCTCTGAAGGATGCGGTATCGATCTATAAAGCCGCCAAAAAACATAATGTGGTGACATTTTCTACCTCTGGTACCAGATTCATGACTCAGGCACAAAAAGTAAGGAATGGGTTGATCGGCAAAGTATTGGGTGCGGATACATTTAGCCCCGTAAAATACATACCCAGTCACTCCGATCTGTATTGGTATGGGATGCATGGAGTGGAACACCTGTTTACAGTAATGCGAACTGGTTGCATCAGAGTACGAAGGACAAAAACTGACACTTGTGATACTGTAGTTGGAGAATGGGACAATGGCAGAATTGGTACCTTTCGCGGCATAGTAGATGGCTCAGGCGGGCATGGAGGGCATGGTGGTCAGGCATTCGGTACTGATGAAATAGCCTATCTTGGTAGGTGGGAAGGCTATGAACCCTTAGTCGATGCAATATTGCAATATTTTAGAACCAATGAGGTTCCTGTGGAACCCGCTGAAACCCTGGAAATTTATGCCTTTATGGAAGCTGCCAGAATAAGCTCTGAACGAAATGGTGAGTGGGTGACCTTAGATTCTGTGTTAAAAGAGGCTGGGCATTAATAGCAGTTTTTAGTTTTTAGTCATTAGTTTTTTGGACGCCCACAACTAAACACTCAAAATTTAAAACTTAAAATTTTATTTGTTAACCAGCCCATTCTCAAATCAAAGCACTTAATGACAAAAAAAAGGATATCGCTTTGGTCAGGCCCACGCAATGTATCCACCGCTCTGATGTATTCCTTTGCTCAAAGGCCGGATACCACAGTGCTGGACGAACCTCTTTACGGACATTACCTGGAAAAATCCGGGGCGCAACATCCAGGACGAGAAGAGGTCATCAGAAGCATGGAATTGAATGGTGAGACCGTGCTTTTGGAACTCTGCCAAAAGGATTATAAAAAGCCCGTATTGTTTATCAAGAATATGGCCCATCATCTGCTAAACCTTGAGATGTCCTTCCTGGATGGATTGCATAATCTTTTGCTTATCAGGGACCCCAAAGAAATGATTCCATCCATAGTCAGACAAATTCCCCACCCTGAATTGAGTGATACCGGATTGAAAAGGCAGTGGGAACTCTATAATTACCTAAACGTTCGCGGACAAAATCCCATTATAATTGACTCCAAAGAATTACTTCTGGATCCACCAGGCACTTTGACAACAGTTTGCCAGGTACTGAATATACCCTACTTCGAAAATATGACCAGTTGGGATGCCGGGCCGCGAAAAGAAGATGGTATATGGGCGAAGTACTGGTATCACAACGTGCATAAATCCACTGGTTTTCAGGCATACAATCCAAAACATGAACCTATTCCAGAACATTTGTCAGAATTATGGAAGGAGTGTAATTACTATTATCAATTGTTGTATCAACAGGCCCTGAAAGCTAATGACTGAGGAATTCAAGTGCATCCTTAGAGGTCTTTTGTGGAGCTTCTTCCATGGGCAGGTGTCCCAACCCTTGATAGATTATCAGCTGATTATTGGGCAAAAGTTCTTCGAACAAATGAGCGTATCTCACATCAATCCACTTTTTATCTTCAGCACCCCACAGGATCAATGTTGGTGCCTGGATTTCAGGTATTCTTGATGTCCTTGGATTATAATCAGCGGTGACGATGGTATAAAATGCCAGCCCATTACCAGGTCGGTTATTAATCTGATAGTACCTGTCAACCAAGTCATCAGTGATCTTGCTCTTATCTCCATAAGCTTGCTTCAGGAATTTACGGATGGCAAAACGGGGCGCGCCTTTTATGGTCCTTTTTTTGAATTTCTGTGACAAACGCAGTGGTTTGGGCGGATTATCAGGAGTAATAAAACCGGCAGCATCTATTAAGATCAATTTCTTTACCTCATCAGGGTAGTCCAGGGTATATTCCCAGGCCAGCCAACCACCGAGTGAATTTCCTGCCAGATAGTATGTTGAAATATTCAATGATCCTAGAAAGGAATGTAATATTGAAATATTCCGTTCCATGGAATAGTCATTAGTGGAATCTGCACCGGTTAGCCCAAACCCGGGAAGGTCCAATCTAATGATTCTAAAATCAGATTTAAGTGTGGCAGTCCATTCATCCCAGGTATGCAGAGAACTGCCAATTCCGTGTAGCAGAATTAACGGCGGACCACTGCCCTCATCGCGGTAATGGATGTGTGAACCTTCAATGGTAGTGAATTCAGACTGGTCGTTGGTGTACTTATCATTTAGGTAGTCAACAGTGAATTTGGATCCGGAGGAGCACCCAAAAACCACCAATACCAAGAGAAATAAATAAGTACGAATTAATACGATTTTCATATACACTCAGGTTGGTAAATGTACCAAAATACGCCGTGCAATTATGACAAATAGACTTAGAAATGATGATATCATGAGTACAAATTCCCCAGACTGTAGAAATTTTACACAATTGGGCCAAATACCGCAAAATAACTTTATTGAATTATTTCAATAATCAAGGCATAAATCACTTGATTATATTGTATTAAAATAATATTGCTACTCTTTGGCATTAAATTTACACTAGAGTCAGATGTCCACTTTAACAATTTTAAAAACGAAAATTATGAAACGAATTGCTTTAATAATCCCAGTAGTTGTTGGAATTTTTTCTTGCTCACAATTGGATCTTGAAGATCAACTGGTTGCCCTACAACAAGAAAACAACGACCTAAAGGAAACATCAATACAAAAAGACCAATCACTGGCAGAATTTGTAGAATCGTTCACTGATATCGAACAAAATCTGGCGGAGATCAGGGAACGGGAATTAAACATCAGCCTAAATGATGGTGACGCCAATCTAACGGCAAACCTACACCAAAGAGTAGCAGAGGATATTAAAGTGATCAATGAGCTTATGGTCGAAAATAAGCAGACCATCAAAGATCTGAATTCAAAGATCAATAAAGTGTCGCATAAGAACTCTAAACTCAGAAAAGCCTTGGAGTCGGCTAAAAAAGAACTGCTTGCTCAGATTGATGAAAGAGACTTACAGATCACAGAGCTTAAGGAAAATCTGCAGAACATGGATTTTACCGTACAGGAGTTGAACAGTCAGGTCGACACTCTGACCTTAGCTAAAATTAACCAGGAGCAGATCATTCAGGACCAAACTAACCAAATTCTAACGGCTTATTATGCCACCGGCACCTCCAAAGAGCTGTTAGCCGGAAACATCCTGACCAAAGATGGTGGGTTCCTGGGTCTTGGAAAAACTGAAAAGTTACTAGATGATTTCAACTCAGATCAGTTCAATAAAATAAACATTACCGCCATCACCACTATTCCTATTAGTGGAACTACGGCGGAATTGGTAACTAACCACCCTACAGATTCCTATATGCTTGAAGGTGATGACGGAGAAAACGTAGATCGACTGGTAATCATAGATCCCGACAGATTCTGGAACTCTTCCAAATATCTGGTGGTGGTAACCAAATAAGATCAGGGGTTTGGTTTGCTTGTTAAGTGTAAAATAGGGTCGGTTGAAATAACTGGCTCTATTTTCGTTTATTACATAGATGAGTTGCATAGAGAGGCTCATTTAGCAGGCTTTAAGTACATTTTAAAAGGCTGAAATGCACCAGAAACAAAATACTATTAAAATAAAAGTAGTTGGCTGGTTCCTATTGGCTGCCTTAGCAGTGCTTTTGACGGGGATCATCAGTTACAACAGTTATCGTGAACTGTTGATTTCGCTGGAAAATCCTTCAAATCAGCAGACTAAACTAATAGTATTGGGTGATATACTGGCTGATATTACCGAAGCAGAGGCCAAGATGCGAGCATACGCGCTTACCAGGGACCCGGACCTGCTGGATACTTATCAGAGTCTGGTGATCTCCATAAATCAGGAACTTGAAGCCATTAAAACTACTGAGCCTGTCAATGATGAATTCAATGTGAAAGTCGACAGTGTCTCACACCTTTTAAATGACCAAATGAGGGGTGTTGCCAGTTTTATCGAATTGAAAAGTACCCTGAATCAACTGAGTTTCTCATCAATCGCTCTGGAAGAGATCAATAGTACTACTGACTCCATACCTGCTCTTCTAACTACCACAACCACCACTACTACCACTACCACAGTAGAGCCATTACCGCTGGCTGGAGAAACTGATAGGAACCGCAAGAACACCAAGCGCCAACAGAAAAAAAGGGCACAGGAAATAGCCCGGGAAATTGCAAGATTAGAGCAAGAACCTCAGGTAATAACTGAGACAACGGTAACTACCGATACCAGTTTTATGCAATCAGACACGGTACTGGGAAGTATTCAACAAATCCTGGTAGACCTAGGAAAAGAAGAGAGTCAGTATCAAGAAGTGCTGGCCAGTAAGGAACTGCAATTAATTCAAAGCAGTATGCTTATTATAGATCAAATACGCGGTTTGATTAGTGGACTGCAGAAACAGGAACTGGCACTGAATATACAAAGGGCAAATAACGCAAAAGTAATTGCCAGTCGTTCCACATTGACCATTTCAGTAATTATTTTCGTATGTCTGGTGGTTGGGACTTTATTTACATATTTGATTTTTAAAGATGTTAGAATCGGAGATTACTACAACAAACAACTGATTGGAGCAAAGAAGGAAGCGGAGCAGCTGGCGGAGTCAAAACAGCAGTTTCTTGCCAATATGAGCCACGAAATCAGGACACCACTGAATGCCATTATTGGATTTACCGAACAATTATCCGGGACTTCCTTAAAACCTGAACAACAGCAGTATCTGGAGGCGGTACAAACTTCCAGCCAGCTTCTGTTACATACGGTTAATGATATTCTAGACTATTCAAAAATGGAGGCCGGGGAATTAAAAATTGATCAGGTAGTTTTTGAACTTGGGAACACCCTGAAAGAGGTAATAGCGGCTCTTCAGTTAAAGGCATCTGAAAAGAGACTTAGTTTGAGGATGGAAATAACTCCACAAAAACCTGTTTATCTCGTTGGAGACCCCTACCGGCTTAAGCAAGTACTTTTTAACTTGGTGAGTAATGGAATCAAGTTCACCGATAACGGTTATGTTAAAGTCCGATGCGTATATACCATCTACAATGGTCTGGCAAAGGTTAATCTCTCGGTAAAAGATACCGGTATTGGCATACCAAATGAAAAGCGAGACGAGATCTTTAGTGACTTCAAACAGGTAGACCCTTCAGTTACCAGAGGGTATGAGGGTACGGGTCTGGGGCTGGCAATTTGCAAAAAGTTGATAGAGATGCAGGCAGGAAGTATTTCCGTGCAGAGCAATGGGAGTCAAGGTTCAGAGTTTTTGGTTAAGCTGGAATACAAAGTAAGCAAGAGTAAACCAGTTAAAGAATCTCGGGCTGTTGCTGTTGCCCACCCTTCCCTCAATGGACTCAAGTTATTAGTGGCCGATGACGATCCTTTCAACATACAACTGATAAAGACAATTCTGGATAAATGGAAAGTACAGGCCACCTATTGCATAAACGGAAAAGACGCCATAGAGCAAGTCACCAGGCACTCTTTTGACATGATATTAACAGATATCAATATGCCTGAAGTTAGTGGTGTAGAATTAAGCAGGTTGGTTCGTTCTTTGGATGATCCTGAAAAAAAGAAGATTCCTATCATTGCCCTAACGGCCAATGTCATGAGAACTGACTTAGAAAAGTATTTGAAAGCTGGAATTAATGATTTCATTTTGAAACCCTTCAAAGAGGCGGAGCTGTACCAGAAGATTCGGGAATTGTTGCCAGCCAATGAGAATGGGAAAAGTAAAACAGCAGTCCAGTTCCAATTCGAAGACTTTAAAAGGTTCTCCGCCGGCGATAATGAAGCCCTACTGCCAATTCTGGAAGCATTTCATAACAACCTGCAGCAAAACCTGAAATTATTGGTAGAATCTTCCGAAAAACAGGATCTGAAGTCAGTAGCAGAACTAGCCCATAAGATGATCAGCTCCTTTGGCCATGTACATGCAAATAAACCGGTTAATATACTACGCCAGCTTGAAACCAAAATCAGGACCAACCAATCGGACATGAATCTGAAGGCCGCGGTAGCAGAGATCCAGCAACTCTCCCACCCTATTTTGGAGGAACTGGAAAAGGAGATTGAAGGACTGGGAGGTTAATCGCTTAACGGATGTTAATCATTGCAAACCATATTTAGAAAATAAAATTATGAAAAATCTCAGAAAAACATTCCCTAATAAGTTAGTAGGTGTCATTAGATTGATGTTGGGTATAATTTTTATTATGACGGGAATGATGAAACTTACCTTAGCTGATTTTGGTGCTGCCTGGTCTATTCAATTGATTGAAGCTGAAATCCCTTTCTATACCCTTAATTATTGGTTTGTACCGGTATTTGAAACCATACTAGGTATCATTTTACTTTTAGGGTATTATTCCAGAATCGCAGCATTAATGATTTTACCGGTTATGCTGGTGGCTATATACGTTCATCTAACTGTCAGTAATCCGGCTGCGTTCCCCGCTCAACCCCAAGAGCCATATATACCCATTGCAGTTATCATAATGGCATTAATTATTATAATGAAAGGTGGAGGAAAATGGAGCATGGATTTGAAATGACGGATGCAAGTATTAAAGTGATTATTACCGGTTCCAGTGGAATGGTCGGTAAAGGGGTATTACTGGAATGTTTAGATAGTCCAATAATTTCAGAAGTGCTAATAGTTAATAGAACTGCACTAAATATTACCAATCCCAAATTAACAGAGGTATTAATTTCCGATTTCTTGGAACTTAAATCAATAAAACAAGATTTGACTGGCTATGATGTTTGCTTCTTTTGTCTTGGCACGTCATCACTCGGGAAATCTGAAGAGGTATACAATAATATTACTTATGATCTTACAGTGAATTTTGCACAGTCATTCTTGGCTCAAAACGACAATAGCGTTTTCTGCTATATCTCCGGAGCAGGCACTGATAGTACTGAACAAGGACGTACCATGTGGGCCAGGGTAAAAGGCAAAACTGAAAACGCACTTTTAAAAATGTCATTTAAGCATGCCTATATGTTCAGGCCAGGATATATTCAACCGTTAAGGGGTATTAAGTCAGGGACAAATTGGTATTCTTTAATTTATATGATATTTAGTCCAGTCTATCTCATTCTGAAGCATTTTCCAAGTTCGGCTACTAATACTACAAATATTGGTAAAGCAATGATAAATGCTGTTGCCAAAGAACCTGAGCTGCACATTTTGAATAATAAAGAAATTAATGAATTAGCTAGGTAAAAACTAGCTACTAACTGCGATAAGGAAAATCCAGCATTTTGCTAAAAATTAGACCAAAGTACTCGATTAATATACTAATTATATATACCTTTAGTATATACTATAATGAATTAGTATGAAAACTGTATCCCTAAAAATAGATGATTCTATATTCGGTGAGACAGAGAAGATACTCTCTCGAATAAAGAAACCGCGTAATAGATATATTAATGAGGCTATTGATTATTATAATAGACTCCAAAGACGGATATTTCTTGAGAAAAGACTTGAAAATGAATCAAACTTGGTAAAGAAGGATTCCATGTCTGTACTTAAAGACTTCGAGAAGTTTGATTTAAATGATTAAGCAATTTGAGATATGGATAGCAGATTTGAAACCCAGGATTGGAACTGAGACGGGTAAGACTCGGCCAGTTTTGGCTATCCAGACAAATCTCCTAAATAAGATACCTCACCCATCAACGATAATTTGCCCTATAACCACTAGTGTCAAAAAAGACGCTAAGATTTTAAGGGTCCATATTAAAAAGGGAGTTGCCAATTTGCATGATGATTGTGATATAATGATTGATCAGTTAAGGACCATTGATAACAGAAGACTCATTAAGAAAATTGGAGATCTCCCCACTGAGTCCAGCGATTTAGTTAAAGAAAATTTAATGATTGTACTGGATCTAGAATAAAGTGCTCCATGTTTACCGCGCCATGCCCTACTACCTCTCTATACCATACTGCTTCATCTTATTATACAGCGTTTTTCTATCAATACTCAACAATTCCGCGGCTTTTGATTTGTTGTAGTGGGTTTTCTCCAGAGTTGATAGAATAATCTCCCGCTCCTGAGATTCGGTTTGCTTTCTCAGATCACCGGATGTCGCCTGCTTTAGTGAATCCGGTTGATACAGGATCTCCGAAGGGAGATGGTCTTCATTGATCTCATCCCCTCTACATAACAACACTGCCCTTTTAATGACATTTTTCATTTCACGGATATTGCCCGGCCAGGAATATGAATGAAATACCTGGATCACCAATGGGCTAAACCTGGATACTTGTTTGTTAAGTTCTTGGTTAGAACTATCAAGGAAGTAATTTGCAAATAAATCGATGTCTTGGTCCCGCTCCCTTAAGGCAGGTATATCAAGAGTGAATTCATTTAGTCTGTGATAAAGGTCCTCTCTGAACCCTTTGTGGGATACCGCCTCCCGAAGATCTTCATTAGCAGCAGCAATGATCCGGACGTCCACCATCATATCATTTTTTCCGCCTACTTTTTTGATACTCTTTTCCTGCAGTGCCCTCAGTAACTTAATTTGTACCTCATAGCTAAGATTACCGATTTCATCCAAAAATAAGGTGCCGCCACTGGCCATTTCGAATTGTCCAACTTTGTCACTTACCGCCCCGGTAAATGATCCTTTAACGTGTCCAAATAACTCACTGGCAGCCAATTCATTACTCAATGCTCCACAATCTAAAGCTACAAATGAGTTTTCACACCTGGGACTTTTTTGATGGATCTTGCGAGCAACGTACTCTTTACCTGTACCACTTTCGCCCTTTATTAGCACCGACATGTTGGTAGGTGCTACCAGATCAATGTGTTGTTCCAACTTAATAGAAGAAGTGCTCTTTCCAGTTAAGTATTCAATTCCCCCAGTCGAATGATCCTTGGTTGTAGTATTTGATGTAGACTCCAGGGCAGAATTGACTAGTAATAATATCTCATCGGGATTAACTGGTTTGGTTACATATTCGTACGCGCCCAACTTGATGGACTGGACAGCGGTTTTAATTTCCCCATAACCAGTCATGAGTATCACTGGAATTCCCGGGAATTTGGATTTGATTTCTCTCAATACATCAATTCCTGTCATATCCGGTAATCTCAAGTCGGTCAGCACCAGATCATAAGAAGCTTTTCCCAAAGCTGACAAACATTCTTTCCCGGAAAGGGCTTTAGTTGGCTCAAAGCCACTCTTTTCCAAAAAAGTAGCCAGCATTAAGCAGAATGCCGGGTCATCATCTACGATTAGTATTTTGGAATTGGCCATATGGCCTAAGATAAACAAATGATCTCAAATCTGAAATCTGAAATCTGAGATTTGAGATCTACTGATAAGTATCCAATATCCCTCCTGTGAGTCGTAACAATTCCGTATCCGTTTGAATCAGATCAAATTTTGATTCCAGGTTACGCAGAGCAGCCAGTAGATAGCTGACTTGTATATCCCGGTAGTTGAAAGAATTAATAGTTCCATTTTTGTAACGTTCTTCTGACAACTCAAGGTTTAGAGAAGCATTATCCAAGCTTTCACCAGAAATGAGGAGTAACTTGACTCGTACATTGTAACGATCGTAGGCCATTAACAGGTCGTTGTTCAGAAGGAGTTTTAACTCATCGGTCTGTAGGGTCCCCATGGTTTCCTGAATTCTGGCATTTTTTATCTGCCGTTTAATTCTACCCCCATCGAACAGGGTGAAAGCCAGGGTGAAATTGGCAAAATAGTTGGTGGTCCTTGATTTGATAACATTGGGAGGTCCTGTTTCATTTCCAAAATTGGCCTTACTCAGGTCCTGCCAGTTCTTGGAATAAGAATATCCAAAATTCATATCCAAACTTGGACTACGATTGGCCTTGCTTAGTGCGTAGGTATTCCGTAATAACTCCTGATTTATAAATTGGTTGCGCAAATTACTGTTGTTCTCAGTCATTTTTGCGTATAGATCCTGATAGTTGTAGGCATGTGATTGACTATCCAGGTTACCGGTAAGTATATATCTTTTAGTCAAGTCTTCTGCCAACAAAAGATTAAGACTGCGCATAGAGTTTTCATAAATCAACTCCTGTAGAACATAATTGGATGAATCAGTCAAATAAGAATTTTTATCCTGTAGAATATCAAAAGTAACTGCAGCACCCAGGTCCTTTTTGATCAATACATAGTTGTACCGATCCCTTGACAGAGTCAGCACTTCTTCCAGCACTTCCGTACGCTCTTGCTCAAGTAATACCGTGTAGTAAGCCACTATGATAGCCTGTACGGCATTCTCTATTACAATCTCAGCATTACCATCACTATGCTCTTCGAGCAATTCCAGACGTTCTTTGTTGATCTTTACAGAGAAGCCGTCAAATATGGTCCATCGACCGGCAATAACAGGATTCAGATTATTGGCTCTTATTTGTCCCTGAAGGAATGAAGCCGGGTTATCAATATCGGTAATGGAGTTACTTTGGTCCACACTGATGTTGATCGAAGGATACCGCCCCGCTTCTCCCCAGGTATTGTTGTTGCGGGCTATTTCCTGATTGACCTGTTCAATACGAATGCCAAAATTATTGGATAAGCCAATCTGGATGGCATCTGACAGGCTCAATTGTTCCTGGGCCAATAAAGCGCCGGATATCAGAAAAACAAACAAAGCAATAAGTACTGTGGATTTCATTGGCTATACAGTTATCTCCCTTTCTTTTGGATCCTGTACTACATCAAACATATGTTCTTTCTGCATATCGATCACTACCCTTTCAACACTTTCCGGGTCAGGCTTAGTACCAGTCCATAGCCACTTGGCAGCTCTTCTGATATCATTGAAAATTAGAATCATTACAGGGAAAAACAGCATAATAATCAGCGTGCCTATCAATACACCATAGGCAATAGAAGCCGCCATGGGAATTAGGAATTGGGCTTGAAAACTCCCTTCTAAAAGTAGGGGGAATAAACCAAGAACGGTAGTGATTGATGTCAAAACAATGGGCCTAAAACGGGCAATTCCGGCCTGATATGCCGCGTCGAACAGCGACTGCCCAGATTTCATATTGCGATTGAAACGATCCAAAAATACCACCGCATCGTTGATAATTACCCCGGACAGGGCAACCAAACCCCAGGCACTTAGCAAACTAATTGGAATCCCTTGAATACCATGGCCCACCACTGCTCCCAGCCAAGCCAGCGGGATCATGAACATTACCATAACTGCTTGATAAAATGACTTAAATGCTAGAATAATAACAATGAATATCACCAAAAATGCCATTCCGAAATAGCTTCCAATCTCGGCCTGAGCCCGGGAACTCTCTCTGGACTGACCAGCCAAATCGATTTTCACCCCTGGAAATTTGTCTAACAACTCTGGTATGATTTGGGTATTTACCTGTTCCATGATGGGAGGTACTTCTGCATAAGGATCTATTAGGTCCGCTTCAACATTTACCGACTTGATGGTGCGATAATGTCTGATTGAAGAAACGCCCCGTTCTATTTTGTAGTTGATCAGTTCGCTGATTGGATATTCAGTATTATTCTTGTAGTCCTTAACTTTCATGCGTTCCAACTGGCCGATGCTTACCCTATCTTTGCCTGGATATCGCACCCATACCTTTACCTCGTCACTTCCTTTCTGCAACCTTTGAACCTCTTCACCGAAAAAGCCCTGGCGAATTTGTTTGGTAATCTCATTGTGGGTCAACCCTAGAAAATAGGCTTGTTGATTCAGGCTAATATCAATTTCTCTCTTTCCTACAGAAATATCATCTTGGATGTCCTTTAAGTCAGGAATGTTCTTAAGTTCGGATTTTAAGAATTCTTTGGCAGCTGCCAGCTCATCCATGTCCTTTCCCAGTAGACGAACAGACACTGGTTTTCCGAAACGCATAAATCCTCCAACCGTTAATTTTTCAGCTTCCGGTACCTCACCTATCTTTTTCCTTACCAGGCTTACCAGTTCAAACCCGTCTATAGGATCACCATCCAAATCGCGGTGAAAAACCTGCACTGAACCCGCATGACCTCCGGATTCCGAGCCATCGCTGGTATTTCCCAGACCCCCAAAAGTGTAGTTTATAAAATCCTCCTCTCCCGGATACTTTTCTTTTAGCTCCTCATTCAATTCCCAGACCTGTCTTTCAAACCTTTGTATAATTTCCTCAGTCTTCTTTTCAGGTGTTCCTGCCTTTAATACCAGATTCACGCTAAAGCCAGAAAAAGGAATGCGAGGGAAAAAAGTAGATTTAATTATTCCTCCTGCTACCAATCCAAAGACCAATGGAAACAAGCCAAGTAGGAAAGCCATAGAGATTAGTCGGTAACGCATGGTAATACGCAACGCTTTTCCATATATTTCATTCCGAACATAGATTATCCCACCATCCATAAACTTACGAATGCGGTTAGCTTTTTTCTTTGAACGTAAAACATGAGGTGTTCCCAAGTGTGCCGGTAGTACAAAAAACGCTTCAATCAAGCTAAACGCCAGGCTACTAATCACCACAACGGCCATATCAAATAGGAATTCAAAGCCACCCTCTAACAAAAGCAATGGTATAAAGGCAATAATGGTAGTGGTTACTGAAACAAAAACCGCCGGCATTACTTCAACAGTACCATCTACAGCAGCCCGATATGGATTTTTTCCCTTTTCGAAATGACTGTAAATGTTCTCTGCTATAACAATTCCATCATCTACCAGAATACCCACTACCAGTATCATCCCGAACAGGGAAAGCATATTAATGGTAATTCCCACGAAACTGCCAATAATGAACATACCCAAAAAAGAAGAGGGTATGCCCCAAGCAACCCAGAATGAAAGTCTTAAACTAAGAAACAAACCCAGGGATGTTAGCACCAATAGCAATCCAAACCCGCCGTTTGACATTAACATCACCAGCCGTTCCCTTAGCATATCCATAAAATCGTAGGATACCTCCAGGGTTACTACGGACTGTTTGGCATTAAATTCTTTAACATAGTTATTTACGTATTCAGAAATGGCCATTAAATCTTCCTCGGCCAACTTATCAACGCGTATAAATACCGCTGGTTCACCATTTAAGGTGGAACGATTAGGGACCTCAGCAAAACGTTCCGTCACCTGGGCTACATCTCTTACCAACAGACTACTGCCATCAGAGTTAGACCTAATCACAATGTCACTTATAAGATCAGCTTCGGTTTGCTTAGCCCTTGACCTGATCAATACTTCTTCAATCTCCGTCTTGATAATTCCCGCTGAAATGTCCCGATTGGTATTGCGGACAGCTTTTGTAACATCGTCAAAGGTCAATCCATACCTTGCCAAATTAACCTCAGAAACGTCTATGCTGATTTCAATTTCCGGAAGGCCCACTATGGTTATTTGTGATATCAGGCTTGAAGCAAGCAGGTCGTCCTCAATATCTTCAGCCATCCTCTTTAATGTAAACTTATCCACATCCCCTGTTAGACCTAACCATTGGGCAGTTGTTTGAGGCTTTTGTTTAAAAATAATAGGTCTTTCAGCTCCTTGGGGAAAAGAGTTTATGCGATCCACCGCATTTTTAATTTCGGTATAGATTTCATCAATATCATATGCCTTCAAAGTCACCACATTGATGCTAGCCACATTTTCTGAGGAAGTAGATAGAATTTCATCAATCCCTACAATGTTGTGAATGGCCTCCTCCACCTTTAGGGTTACTCCTTCTTCCATCTCCTGAGGGGACGCACCGGGGTATACCACCTGAATGGTGATGTTTCTGGGCTTTGTTTCAGGAAAGAACGAAAGGTTGGTGTTAAACAGGGTAATTAGACCAAATATTATGGTAACTGCAATGACAATGTTCGCAAGTATTTTGTACTTGACAAACAGCCCTACCATTTGTTTTAATGTTTGCTCCATTGATGGTTAATCAGTATCAGTTTTAGTGGTCACGATCATGTTGTTGTAAGCATTGATTAAAGGTTCAATTACTAATTCCTCTCCTTCATCTATCCCATTAAAAACCACTGTTTTACTATTCAGTCTGTGGACATGTATCTCTTGCACTTTTAGGATCGAGTCGTTTTCTACTATAAATACCTGGGAGCCATTATAAACGGCACTACGATCTATTTCCATGGTTCCGGAAATAGTTGCCCCTGGAATAACCGCTTTTAGGTAAAGTCCGTCATAAACCATATTTTCATTTGGCAGAATCTCAATCATTACATCTATGGCCTGGGTAGTTTGATTGACTACATCTCCAATTCGTCGGACCCGGCCCTCCCAGGAAAGAAATCCATCTTCAGTTGAAATTTTGGCTTTGCTCCCCATCTTGATCCACTTCACATCAGAAGTCTCCACGGGCACTTTTAGTTCCAGTTTGCCACTTCTGATAATTCGCCCAATCTTGTTCCCTGGATTTACAAAGGCACCTGGTTCAAACAAGACATCCGAGATGCTGCCGGAGAAAGGTGCATACACCATATGTTTACTTAAATTAGTTTCTGCGCGCTTTATATTAAAGTAGCTACTGAATATGTTCTTGGTGGCCAGAAAGATCTTTTCTTTATCGGTTTTATACTTCGGTAATTGTGGTAAACTCTTATCAATGTCGATGCTTTCAAAATAGGCACTCCATCGAGGGTAGGCATCAGGGAAGTCTATTTTTAGGTCTGGCAAAATGGTCGCCAAATCCTTAAGGAAGTTGCTCATTTGAGATTTCAGAGCCAACCTGGCCTCGGAGTCTTCAATTCTAAACAACAGTGTTCCTTTTATGAAATCTTGGCCAGGTTTTAGTGGGACCCGACCAGGCAATATTCTACCGGAAACTTCCGCAATCAGATCAATGGGATGAGAGGACTCTACTCTCCCGAAAGTGGTAATGCGGGTATCAATGTCAGAATATACTACCGCAGTGGTATTAACCTGCTTTGGAGTAGGTTTTAGGATCATTTTTGGTGGCTTTGTCTTCATGCCAGCAAAGAACCCTCCAGCTGCCAACATGATAATTAAAACCCCTACAGCTACAATTATCGTTTGCCTCTTTGTCATAAAAATTAGTACAGATATCTACTCAATTGTACCAAAATTAGCTCAAAGAGTTAACCTTAAAGGAATAATTTATTTGGAAGGCAAGAATCTTATTTGAATGCGCCCGGTTGGTGCCCAACCCCTGAATAGTGTCAGATTACTTTGATAATCTGCATGGAACTGTTGCTTGGAAGATCTATATACTTGAGATTGTCATATTTATAGAACTTCACTCCAAGTATCAATAGCAATCTAATGTCACTCGGCAAGGCCTCTCCATTATACACAGATAACTGTTGGGTGGTGCTTTCTTCGGGGTAGTTAATGATTGGATGGATGGGGTTTTCTTTGGTGCTGTTTCGAGCATGTACCTCAGGGGCACAAGGATTATATTCCTTCGATTCTTTAGTATAAATATAGTCAGATAGTAACAATAGATGAGAAAACAATTGATAGTGTGTGGCATTATCTGGAGCAATCAGGTCATCTTTGGGAGTATATGAAGGGATATGCAAAATCAGTTGGCCGTAGTTGGAGCCACTCATCACCATAATATTATTGGGAAAAGTCTTTTTAAAGGGAGCATTGGAGTTAAAATCGAATCCCTCAAGTATTTTACCGTTTTCACTTAAAAGGATGGGACGTTTGCCTTTGTCACCTTCACTTAACTGGGCAAGGTTTCTGAATCTAGCGGTCAATTTACCAGAAACATAAGGTTCGCAAATCTTGGCCATCTTTTTTGGCAAGGAGTGCCTCAAGGCCTTAGCCAAATTAGAAGCTGCAGAAAATTCTTGTTGATTTTTGCGTAATTCGGCGTAATTCTCACCGGTTTTAACTTCCTCCGAACTGGGGCCCCCTTTTCTTGCAATTATAGTTTTGTCAACCCCCTTTATCTTGTAAACTCTTAAATTATCTAAATCCTGCTGATAATTCGTTAATCTCTTAGACGTACTTGCCATATACCTGCTTTTTAATTATTCTTACTTTACTCATCAATACCAACTTCTTCATCACTACCAAATTTAAATCATTAGGTTTATGGATTTCCTGCAATTTTTGACTTTTTATTACTCGTAAGATATTAAACCTTAGTTTATGGTTAAATGAATGATCCTATCAATAAAGCTTTTAAAATTGAGCTCACTAAAAAGCAGAAAATATTTGAAAAATGCAAAAAATGAATGAATTATTTTCGAATAAATAAATACCTGTTTACCAGATACTTATAGTATTGTATCAAAAATTTAGTTAAGATTTATAATTCGGATTATTTCAAGAGCGGCACTAAACGTTGTTTAATTCCTCTATCAGCTTGCTCAACGAACTTTTGGCGTCTCCGAACAGCATGCGAGTGCGTTCTCCGAAGAACAATTGGTTTTGAATGCCGGCATAACCAGGGTTCATGCTACGTTTTAAGACGATTACGTTCTTGGCCAGTTCCACATCCAGAATAGGCATGCCATAGATCGGACTGGCAGTATCGTTTTTAGCGGCAGGGTTGACCACGTCATTTGCACCAATCACCAATACTACGTCTGTACTGGCAAACTCTTTATTGGCTTCATCCAAATCCATTAACTTGGGATAAGGTACATCAGCTTCCGCTAATAGCACATTCATGTGCCCTGGCATTCTGCCAGCTACCGGATGAATGGCGTATTTGAGACTCACCCCTTCCTCTTCTAATGTCTTTTCCAGATCATGAACCGTATGCTGTGCCTGGGCCACCGCCATTCCGTAGCCAGGAACCACAATTACTTTCTGAGCATACTTGAGCATAATAGCAGTATCAGTGTAGGTTGCGACTTTGGCAACTTGGTCACCGCTGTCAACAGTACCTCCTCCCGATGCCGTAAACCCTCCAATTATCACATTCATTAGTGAACGGTTCATGGCCTTACACATCAACATCGTCAGTATGGTCCCAGCAGCGCCTACCAGCACCCCACCAACTATCATTACCTGGTTTCCATATATAAGCCCCGCCAGGGCCGCGCCCAGGCCTGTAAATGAGTTTAGTAAGGAGATTACTACCGGCATGTCTCCGCCACCTATGGGGGTAACAAATGTGACTCCATAGATCAGGCTAAGAACTAATACCAACATTACATAGTTAAAATTAAGCTCAGGCTGCATGATGGTATAACCACTGACCAGCAGAATTACCAAAAGAAGCAGTATATTGACCACCTTAGGAGCTGGTGGAACCAGGCTGTCTCTCAAGAATCCATCCAGTTTGCCGTAAGCCACCAAGCTTCCGGTAAATGAAATACTTCCTACAAACAGCGCAAAAAAGGTGGTTATGATCTGTCCGCTCAATAGTGTCTCACCTGCCGGATGGTTATAAAATTCCACAATGGAGAGCAACATGGCACAAGCACCTCCCAATCCGTTAAATAAGCTGACCATTTCCGGCATGGCGGTCATTTTTATCTTTTTGGCTGCTACCAGACCTATAATTGTTCCAACTAATATTCCGCCAGCAATCCAACCGTAATTATTATCTCCACCTGGCAATGGAGTTATCAAAGTAACTATTAGCGCTCCGATCATTCCTGCGGCAGCCAGCAGATTTCCAGTCCTGGCGGTATCAGGGTGACTCAACTTTTTAAGTCCAATGATGAAAAGTGCGATACAGATCAGGTAAGCAAAATTGGTAATGGTACCTTCCAAAGCGTAATTATTTAAAAGTTATTTCTTTTTCTTTTTAAACATTTCAAGCATGCGATTGGTCACAGCAAATCCCCCCGCTACATTGATCATAGCCAGCATAATTCCGAAAAAGCCCAGAATAAGTATGACATAATCCTCTGAGCTAGCCTGTCGGATCAGGATTACTGCTCCAATAATTACTACTCCGCTAATGGCATTGGCACCGGACATCAACGGAGTATGAAGTACTGTTGGAACGTTGGAAATTACTTCTGTGCCAAGAAAAATTATGAAGACCAGGATATATATCATGGTCAGATTCTCTCCGATTAATTGATAAAATAGCTCCATTTTTAATTATAAATCATGAGTTATCAATTCTTAAATCTTAATCGTTAATTGGAATAAAGATCCTGCCCATTATGGGCAATACAACTTGATTTTATAATCTCATTTTCCATATCCAAATTGAGCGTACCATCCTCTGATATCAATACTTTAAGAAAATTGAATGTATTCTTAGCGTATAACTGGCTGGCGTGCATAGGCACTTGTTGAGCCAGGTCTGAATTACCAATAATGGTCACCGCATGGACAACAATGGTTTCATTGTCCTTTGTAAGTTCGCAATTTCCGCCAGTCGATGAGGCTAAATCTACAATCACAGCTCCTGGTTTCATGGATTTGACAGTTTCCTCAGTGATCAGCAAGGGCGCCGGTTTACCTCTTAGCTGTGCTGTAGTTATGACCACATCTGCTTTTGTGGCTTTCTCCTGAATAAGCGCCTGTTGCTTCTGTTTGTACTCTTCAGTTTGCTCAACCGCATACCCTCCAGCATCTTTATCATCGGTGGCGCCCTCCACCATCACGAACTTAGCCCCGAGGCTCTCCACTTCCTCCTTTGCCGCCAGCCGGGTATCAAAAGCTTCTACCGCTCCCCCCAGCCGTTTGGCGGTAGCAATGGCCTGTAGTCCCGCTACACCAGCTCCTAGTACTAAAACTTTAGCTGGTGGTATGGTACCGGCTGCAGTGGTAAGCATAGGAAAGTAACGAGGTAAATTATTTGCAGCTTCCAATACAGCACGATAACCTGCAATTGAGGCCATAGAAGATAACACATCCATGGATTGAGCCAGGGTAATTCTAGGTATCATATCCATGCTAAATGCAGTTACATTTTTGGTTGACAACATTTTAGATACACCAACGTCATTAAAAGGTTGAAACAAAGCAACAACCACTGTATCATCTTTCAAACCGTCATATACCTCTTCCGAAAACCTATGGATAGATACCAGCATATCTACATTATTTAATATTTCTTCCCTGGCAGTTACCTTAGCTCCACTCTCTTCAAATTGCTGATCCGAAATATAGGACTGCAAACCTGCACCTGATTCTACCAGCACATTGTTCTTAGTTTCGATCAGTTGCTTGATCACATCGGGTACCAAAGCCACACGCTTGTCTGAAGGTTCGGAAATAATGCCTATTTGCATGTATAAATTGCTTTTTTTAAAGCGCTCAATATAGATAATGCATGCCAATTAAAAAACCTCTACCCTTGATTTTAGTTCCTATTCATGAAATGCACTGGGAAAAGCTGACTTGGGGAGTAGACTTAGTAACACGGGCAGCGTAATGAATGTAAATGGCAAGGCAATAATTACAAAGGCAGGGATAGTCTTTAATATATCTATAAGTTGTTCATTTACAGTATTTTTCTCTAAAGTAGTTAAATCATTAGTTCTGCTCTTACCTAACAGATGAAATAGCTCTTTGCTTTCCCTTATTTCTTGGACCACATAATCCTTGTTATTATTGATGAACCCCTTAAATCTCACTAAAAAGCGATTACCTACTCTTTCTATATCACCTTTCCCCAATAGGTAATGCATTGCTGACCAATTTTCCAGAACAAAACTTTCTACCGCTAGTTGACTTTCCGATATTTCATTGGGTGAGAGTTTTAGTTTGTACCCAATCTCGTTTACAAAACTCTGTTCTTTTTCATTCATTTTTTTATCAGCCAGTGTGACCAGAATGGCCATTTCCAATAAGTACTTTCTTAATATCCAACTGTCCACCTGGGGAACATCTACCGTAGACAGGCTTATTATGTTGCTAAGTACTGATCTGGCTTTTTTTTCCATATCAGTGGTAAGATTGGCTGATTGCAAGAAAAATTCAAAAAGCGCTCGCTCTTCTTTTTGAAGTTTATCATCCGCCTGAGCTGCCAAGGCCATAATACCCAGGATGGTCAACCGCATCTGTTCCTTCTCCTTCCGTATTCGCTTTGGTGATGATGAGCCTAAACTACCCACCCACTCTCCAAAAAATATAACATCAAGAAAAAGCAAACTGTTGTGAAAAAGGTTTGCCAAATAGTTCTTGACCAGTGATGTTTGTATGGTAACCCGTTTGTCGATAAGGATTTCAGCTAAATAGTAAGAGTCTTTAAGGTAACTGGTAATTTTTCCTTGGTATAAATTGGGATAGAGATTTAGAAAATAGTCAGATATTTCGGGTATTAATTGTTCCGTTATACCATCATGAGCTATGGAAGGTTGTCTTTCCTCAAGATGCCAACTTCCGGCATAGATAAGAGATTCAGCAAAGATCAATTTTATACGGCCTACCGGGTCTAAGTGGTTAATTTTTAAGCCTGAATTTGTTGCGTCTCTTGCAGGATGGCCATACATGATACCAGAGGATTGAAGCAGACGGTAGAGAGCCCGCTCTGAATGTGACGGATGAATCAGTCCTGGCCCGCTGTTTTCCATTGAATCAATGAATTCACAGTATTTGCGCAACCAGCCTTTAGCGTGAGGATCCATGCCTAGTGAGTTGATGAATGCGTGAGTATTTTGGTCAAATTGATAGAAGTTGTAAACATTATACTTTGATTGTATTGTTTAAAAGAACTAACTCTTTCTCCATTTTGAGTATTTATAAATCCTCGGTTAAACGATACTCCCAAATTAACAGCCTCAACTATCTGGAAGTACAAGGCAATTTTAACCCCTACGTCCAAACTCGAGATCAGATCGGTAATGTCTTCTTCAAAATCATCTCCCTGATCCTTGGCATTTATTAAATATCCCAAATAGGGGCCTAATCCCAAGCTGAGTTTCGGCTGGAACTCATAAGTAAACATCACCGGCAACACTAGATAGTTAAGGTGAAGTTTCGAATCACCAATACTGGCAAATCCTGTCCCTAGACCAGCGTAATAGAGCTCAATCATTAAACCCAGTGGGGGAAATTTTTGTATCGAACCATAAATTCCCGCACTAAAATCTCCTATGTAAGAATGGTCATCGGTCAAATCACCTTCAATGGTACTAAAAAGAAACCCACCCATAATCCCATATTGCCAATGTTCATTCTGAGTTAATCCAGATGCCTGTTCATGGTTGGCAATCAGGTCTTGGGATATCGACTGGGCCGGAAGCAAAACAATCAGCAGAAAAATGGGCCATTTAAACAAATTCATTCAAATCATGTTTTTATGGTTCATCTAAAGCTATAAAAATTATATCTTTTAGCAGATGGAATTAAAAAGGAATATCAATCGTCTTCATAATCATTTACAGCAACCGGTGGACAACACCTCTTTGGTTCTTTTCCGAATGGCCTTCGGACTTTTGATTGCGGTAGAGTCGTTTGGTGCAATCCTCACAGGGTGGGTTAGAAGGGCCTTTGTTGAACCTACGTTCACTTTCAGCTTTATAGGATTCGAGTGGCTGCAGCCACTATCAGGAAATGGCATGTATTATTATTATGGATTAATGGGTGTTTTGGGTTTGATGGTTATGGTTGGATTATTTTATCGATACAGCCTGGGGCTGTTTACTTTGTTGTGGTGGGGTACTTACCTGATGCAAAAAACCAATTATAACAATCACTATTACCTGCTTATTCTACTGTGCTTGCTTATGCTGTTGGTTCCCGCACACAGGAATGCTTCCATTGACTCCGGGATGGACTCAGGAAAATTAGCTATTAACTGTCCGAGGTGGTGTGTTGAAGTTATCAAGTGGCAGCTGCTTATTGTTTTCACTTATGCCGGTTTAGCCAAACTATATCCGGGTTGGTTACAGGGTGATTTTATATCCATGGCATTTTCCGGTAAAGCACATTGGCCAGTGATAGGCAGCCTTTTACAACTTCACGAGATACAAGTGCTGGTTATTTATGGAGGTATCGTTTATGATCTTACAATTATTCCTTTAATGTATTTGCCCAAAACCAGGAAATTTGGCCTGATTGCATCCACAGCATTCCATTTGTTCAATTCCATCGTTTTCGGAATTGGAATTTTTCCATACATGATGCTGGCAGTACTGGTGCTTTTCTTTCCTACATACCTATGGCAACCTCATATTCCCGGATATATTACAGAGGTTCCCAAATACAGGAGCGATTCATGTTCTGCCCTATACCCTATATTGGTGGTTTATTTTGCCATACAGCTATGGCTTCCTGTTAGACACCGCTTTATCCAAGGAGATGTATTCCAGACCGAGGAGGGGCACAGAATGGCCTGGAGGATGATGTTACGCTTCAAGACCGGAACAGTAAGTTTTACTCTGGTAGATAAAAATACCGGCAATAGCTGGAAGGTGTTCCCCAATGAATATTTAACCACCAAGCAAGCCCATAAACTTGGAGGGCATCCTGACATGATTTGGCAGTTTAGCCAGTATCTGGCAAGAACATACGCCGAACAAGGCATCACGGACCTGCAGATTTATGTTGATTCTAAGTACAGCCTAAATGGATCCGTATTGAAAACATTAATTGATCCTAAAGTAGATCTGCTAACTGTCGATTGGCAGCGATTTGGACATAATTCATGGATTATAATAGATTAATTACGAATCGTTTTTTTAACTCTTAGTTATTACTTGAGAATCACATGGGACAGATTGTAGTAGACAGCCAACATAAAGGCTTGATTTTTATTAAATGAATTGGAGCTATCGGACTTTTGAAAATCAGAAAACCCTTTGGAAAAAGCCAATGAAATTGTTAAAAACGAAGTGGCCCTATAAAGGGCAGAAATTTTCATTCCAAAATCAAAGCCATTGGCCATATCTTTAACATCTTCATTAAAGCCATCACCCTTGTCGCGGGCGCTAATTAAAAATCCAAAATAAGGCCCCAATCCCGCCATGAACTGTGAATTGATGGTGTAAAGCAATACTATCGGAAGCATGATGTATCCCAGTTTTAGCTTCTGATCAAAATCTTTGGGAGCAGTTCCCTTCCCTGTATAGTAAAGCTCGGGCATCAGCGTAAACATTGAATTGATAGCATACATGGCATAAATTCCAATCATGAAATTTCCAATATATTTGAGATCACTTGTAGAATCACCGGTAAATGTACTAAATAGTACTCCTAGAAACGCTCCTACCTCCAAAGCTCCTTTATCAAATTCCGTAACAGCTGACGGTTCTTGAAATAGCAAAGGAAAATCGGTTTGGTACTCCTCTCCATCGCCCACAAACACTCCTGAACCAATCTCCTTAGTGTAATGTTTATAAGATGCTGCATCGGTGGTTAGGCCGATCTTTATACCGGATGAGAATAACGGGCTACTGAGTAATAGTCCACAGATAATAATAATGATCTTTTTCATAGTGTTAATAGTTTTGGCTAAAAAAACAAGGTGTACTACAATTTAGCAAAATTTATAACAATCAAAATAAATCTTATTAATATTCTAAGTAATTCACTTTATCTGCTCCGTGCATGCTTCCTTCCCTGGCAATCACTGAATTGTTGCCGTATAAAAGGTAAATCTTCCTCAATGTTACCTCCAGGACGAAAGGGTTCCATGATTCTTATTTCCCTGCGAAAATAATCCATTCCGATCATCACAATGGGTACCTTGGCTTTAACCGAAATATGATAAAATCCAGTACGCCAGTCTGTTACTTGTGACCGAGTGCCTTCAGGTGCTAATGCCAATAAAAAAGATTCCTGTTCACGAAAAACCTCTGCTACCTGATCAACAGTTGATTGACTTTGCTGACGATCGACCGGATAACCACCAAGAGCACGGAAAATCCACCCAAAAGGCGGCTTGAACAATTCTTTTTTACCTAAGTATCGTATATCCCGTTCCAAGATTCCCCTGGCCACTACGCCCAACAAGAAATCCCAGTTACTAGTATGAGGGGCAACAATAACTATAAATTTTTTCAGGTCAGGAAGGTCACCGGTGATTTTCCAACCAAAAATTTTAAAAATAAAACTGCAGAATGCTTTGAACATTACCCCAATTTAGAAAAAAACCTCTTGCAAGGTGGGTATTCAGCTGGTTAGGAATTTCTTGAAAATATATTTAGTCAGACTAGTTCAATGGGAATTTAACTCCCGCGATGAATACCAATTGATCAGCTTGACCAACCACTAGCCTGAGTTCACCAAACATGGTCATTCTTCCTACAGAATAATCCATGCCCCCTCCGATATTCAAACCAATATCGGTGTCACTACTTTCCTCGCATATCGACCCTGGGAGGTTATTACAATCCAAGGAGGTAATGGCTATATTAAGTCCTCCCAAGGCGTAAGGTACCAGATCAGGGTTATTGATTTCGATCAGATAGTGTCCATTTAAGTTTATGTCAAACCAGTTGACATCCACAAAATCATTCTTCCCGAAGAAATACATAAAGTCCGGGGCAATCAAAATGCTTGTTGTCACGGCATAGTCTCCCCTTAATCCAATTCCAAAGGTCTCAATACTGGTCCCGTAGCCCAGATGACCCCCAACCCGAATGGCTCCATCAATGCTTTGTGCCTGGATATGTTCCAGCCCAAAAAATGTGCTACCCATCAGTATTACAAAAAATATCTTCTTCATATTCACAAGTGTTGTTTCTACAGTACGCCCTTTTCCGGATATTTACCCTTTACCCCACGATAAAAGTCCATGATGGTCTGCATATCCTCTTCAATGCTTTCACCAGGATACACATTAGCGTGGATGTGTGTTATTGCTG
>PVMK01126686.1_pt1 | contig 45867 bp, 40 predicted proteins | sample 1853481 | NCBI WGS metagenome assembly PVMK01 (sample SAMN08533507, study PRJNA380276) | Marine sediment metagenome, whole genome shotgun sequencing project.
AAGGGTTTACGGCCGAGGACGATACCTTACCGGAACGGCTATTAAGTGAACCTGTTGCCGAAGGACCCAGCGCTGGCTATACGGTTAATCTGGAACCTATGCTGCAGGAATTTTATGAGTTCCGCGGATGGGACGAGCAGGGTGTGCCACTGCTGGAGACGCTAAAAGAGCTTGGGTTGGACACACTTGTAGAGGCGATAGGAACAGCATCATGATCGATCAACGACTTTATGAAGAGTTTCGAGATGTAGGGCGAGACATCTACGTCGGTGGTATGACCAGCACACATGGGGGCAATCTCAGTGTGCGGGTTGGCCGGAAAATCATCATCAAGCGGCGCGGCGCGCAATTGGGGCGTTTGAAGCCATCTGATTTCGTAGTGACTGCGCTGAACGGGGAAGATAGCGGCGTCATCAGGGCCAGTAGCGAGCTCATCGTTCATCGGGCAATTTACCAACAGACCAATGCTTTGGCCATCGTTCATTGTCATCCGCCAACGGCCGTCGCTCTCAGCCTCACCCGCAACGAGATTATCCCTGTTGACAATGAATGTTCCTATCTATTACACCGTGTGCCAGTAGTGGCGGCTGAACTCTCATCTGGTTCGCCCGAAATGGCCAAGCTTATCTCTGAGGAATTACGCCGCTACAAGCTGATCATGATGCGTGGACACGGCGTATTCTCCATCGGACAAACGCTTGACGAGGCACTGCAATGGACATCGGCTTTTGAAATGGGCTGCAACATTCTGTACAAGTTGGAAACGCTAAGCGGTCAGCATATTGAATTTCGAAAACAAGCAGAATCATATAGTACGTGGTAGTTGGTGAAGGAGATCATGACGCGAAAAACCGTCCTTGCCATTGACCTGGGCGCGGAATCGGGCCGAGTAATGGCGGTCCATTTTGATGGCCTTGGGTTGCAGTTAGAGGAACTGCACCGTTTCCCCAATGGTGCCGTCGAAGTGCGCGGTACGCTCTACTGGGATTTCTTGCGACTATGGTCAGAAATCCAGATAGGGATCGAAAAAGGAAAAGCTCACAATCCGGCAAGTATCGGCGTCGATACCTGGGGTGTTGATTTTGGCTTGTTGGATAAAAACGGTCGATTATTGGGAAACCCTGTATGTTATCGAGATACCCGAACTGAAGGCATGATGGAAGCAGTCTTTGCCAAGGTGCCGAAAGAGCAAATCTTCGCCCGTACGGGTATCCAATTCATGCGTATTAATACCTTGTACCAGTTGATGAGCCTAGTCGAAACAGACTCTTCCCAACTCCAAACGGCCCAAACGTTCCTCACTTCACCTGATCTGCTCAACTATTGGTTGACTGGAGAACAAGTATGTGAGTACAGCATTGCCAGCACCACCCAGATGCTCGATGCTCAGACGAGTAGTTGGGCCAATGATTTACTAATGGCCTTGAATATCCCCAGCCACATCTTCCCTGAAATTGTTCAACCGGGAACGAGGCTAGGCAAATATGAAGAGATCCCGGTGATCGCTCCGGCTTGTCATGACACGGGCAGCGCGGTAGCGGCAACACCTACCGAAACGGCCGAATATGGTTACATCAGCAGCGGTACCTGGAGTCTAGTTGGATTAGAAACGAATCGGCCATATTTGGGAGCGGATGCCTTAGCAGCCAACGTGACCAATGAAGGTGGCCTCAATGGTTCTGTTCGCCTCCTGACCAATGTCGTTGGCCTTTGGCTGATTCAGCAGTGTCGAGCCACCTGGCAGAAGGGTGGTCAAAATTATGATTACAGCACACTAGTCCAGCTCGCACAATCGGCACCTGTTTTAACTAGTTTTATCGATCCTGGTCAGCCTGAATTTCTGTTGCCTGGAGATCATCCGGCCCATGTGCGTTCTTACTGTGAAAAAACAGGACAGCTCATTCCAGATGATGAAGGCAGTGTGGTGCGCACGATATTAGAGAGTCTGGCGCTGGAGTACCGAACTGTTTTTGACCGGCTGGTCAATCTGACAGGGCAGAACATCGATGTGATCCATATTTTGGGAGGTGGCAGCCAGAACCATCTCTTGAACCAGCTGACCGCCAATGCTACCGGCCGGCAGGTGGTTGCCGGGCCGATCGAGGCCACTGTCATTGGCAATGCGCTGGTCCAGTTAATCGCACTAGGTGAATTAGAGAATTTAGATGAAGCCAGACAAGTTGTGATCCACTCGGGTGAATTAAACTGTTTTGAACCAAAGGATACGGCTGCCTGGGAAGAAGCTTATCAACGATATAAAGAATCATGAACTTTCAGCAAGGCCATGTCCATGACCAATTGGTTGCCAAATTGAACCGCAACCCGAGATTCTGTTTTTACTGGTCTGGCTCGCCACTGGTGAAATTGACGTGAGTTTGGTGACTAACTTGACCGGTATTATAAAATCGATTATCATGGAATTATAATTTATAAATTATAATATCTTGCGAGGATCTTATGCCGGGTTCAAGTGAAAAACTGTCTGTACAGCCGCCACCGACGACAACGGCCTATGTTATGGATTCCATTCGGGAAGATATATTAAACGGACACCACCCATTGGGTTCGCGCCTCGACCAAAAGGCGATGGCCGAAGCACTGGGTGTCAGCTTGGTTCCGGTCCGCGAAGCGCTTCGCATGCTCGAAGGAGAGGGTTTTGTCACTATTAACCCGCGCCGAGGCGCGTTCGTGACCGATATTTCTGCTGACGAGCTGGAAGAGCTCTATCTTATCCGGGCTGAATTGGAAGAATTAGCAACCCAAATGGCAGTTCCAAACTTAACACCCACCCAAGTGAATGAATTATCTGACATCATCGAACAAATGGAAGAGGCCACGGTTGAACAAGATTTTGCCCACCTAATGGACCTTAACCAGACATTCCACTTCACTATTTATGCCGCTTCCAATTTACGCTTGCTCATAGAAATGATGACCAGTCTATGGAATCGTTCCAGCCTATACCGTCGAGTCTTCACTTACTTGCCCGAACGAGCCCTCCAGGCACTGCAGGAACATAAAAATATTTATGCCGCTTGTCAGATTGGCGACCCAGTAAGTGCTGGGAAAGCCGTCCGGAATAACATCCAACAAACTGTCGCTGCCCTCCTGGATGAACTGCAAAAAGACGAGATTATGACTATAGAAATTCAGGATGAGTTAGATCGAGCCATTAGATAGGTAAAATGGAATGATTGGCAAAGAAATTTCTATGTATGACACAGAAGTCCTCAAGCAAAAGGCGCATGATCATCTCTGGATGGCCTACCAACCCCCGGTACCTTTTGAAGACGTGGGTGGGCCAAGGGTATTGGTGGAAGCTGAAGGTTGCTGGATGACTGATTCTGAAGGTAATCGCTATCTAGACGGGGTCGGCGCCCTCGAAGCTTGTGTGGCTGGACATCGTCGAAAATCATTGGCCGATGTGGCTTACGAGCAAATGAATACACTCGAGTTTCTCGATGTTTTCCGCTACACATCGCCTCCAGCAGTCAATTTGGCGGCCAAATTAGCGGAGATTGCCCCTGGTGATTTATCCCGGGTGCATTACACGCCGGGTGGTAGCGAGGCCGTGGAAACAGCTATCAAAGTTGTCAAACAGTATCAGCGTCTAATCGGTGAATCGAACCGCTTTAAAATCATTACCCGAGAAGGGGCATATCATGGTTGCACATTCGGGGCGATGGGTGTTGATGGTAATTATTTTGGAACTCGCCCCCACTATTACGAACCCATCCCTTCCTTTCGCCTCATTGCCAAGGCGCCATACCGCTATAACCGGCGTGGCAGCAACGGTGAAGAGCTTGATTATGCTGAACAAGCGCTGCGTGATCTCGAAGAACTCATTTTGACCGAAAGACCGGAAACGATCGCTGGCCTGATATTTGACCCATTGGCTTTGGCAACAGGTGTCTATCCGCCGCCACCGCAATATATGTCTGGCTTACGAGCATTACTAGACAAATACGGTATTCTGCTCATCTTGGATGAGGTCATCACCGGCTTTGCCCGTACGGGGAAAATGTTCGCCGCTGAGCATTGGGGAATCGTGCCAGACGTGATGACCATATCCAAAGGCTTAAGCAGCGGTTATATGCCCATCGGAGCGGCTGTTGTTCGCGAGAAAATAGCCGATGCCTTTAAAGGGCGACCGGACGGCGTATTATCCCACGGCCAAACGTATGGCGGACATCCAGTTGCTTGTGCAGTCGCCCTGGCCAATATTGAAATAATCGAAAATGAAGGATTGGTCGAGCGTACGGCCGAAATGGGACAGTATTTTGGCGAAAAGCTTGGCCTGCTTCAGCACCATCGAGCCTTGAAGGAGGTTCGTGGTTTGGGCCTGGTGCGAGGGATTGAGTTTACCTTAAAACACGATAGTGGAGCCAAAGAAAATGCGCAACAAGCCGGCTATCATATGCGCACAATCTGCCGGGACCTGGGTCTGATCACTTTGACCTTACATCCGGGAAATGTGCTGTTCCTGGCTCCGCCATTGGTTATTTCTCGTGAGGAAATAGACCAGATGGTTCATATCGTTGATCGAGCCTTAAGCCAGTACGAAGAGAGGCATCTTTAATGATGACGCTAAGCGATTTGCCTTTATTACCAACCCAAACTGTTGGCAGCCACGGTGTTCCTAGCTGGATGTGGATATTCCGTCAAGCCGTAGCCGATGGTGAAGTTGGACCGGCCGATATACAGGAAACCCTGACGGACGCGGTCAATCTGGCCATCATGGATATGACCGGGGCGGGCCTGGATATCATTTCTGATGGCGAATTGTACCGGGCTGATTTCACCTGGAATTTTCACGAACGAATCCGCGGAATGGAAGCTATACCTTTTGAACGACGCCTGGGATATCCCGGTCCAGACCAGCTTGATTCCTTTCGCTGCGTAACCGAGGTGACTGTCCCAGATGGATACGGTCTCGTCCCAGAAGTCGAATTTATGTTGGCCCACACGGATAAACCATTCGTCACCGGCTTGCAAAGCCCCGTCACCCAGGCTTTTCGCATTAATCCAGGAGATATTTATAAAAATAAAGGTGAGGTTGCCTGGGCGCTGGTCCCCTATATCAACAAGGAATTGAAAGACGCCGTCGCCGCCGGAGCCCATTATTTGCAATTCGATGAACCGGCTTTCTGGACAATGCCAGGTGGAGAGGAAGAGCTGACGGAACTATTCAATGCTTGTGTAGAAGGTGTTGAAACGACTATCGGCATCCACTTATGTTTTGGCAACTTCCGTGGCCGGCCGGCAACGGCCGATCGCACCTATGCCAAGATCGCCCCTTACATTCCCAAAATGAATACCGATGTTGTGCATATGGAATTCGCCAATCGAGGCATGTGGCAGACGGAACTTTGGCAAGCGTACGGTGATGACAAGATTCTTTGCGCTGGTGTTATCGACGTGAAGGGACGATCGTTGGAACCGGTAGAAACAGTCGTGGAACGAATTCATAAGGTGCTTGAGTCCGTCCAACCAGAAAAACTCTGGCTAGCAGGAGACTGCGGTTTTAGTCAGACGGCTCGCTGGTTGGCGGTTGAAAAGATGAAAGTGATGGTGGAAGCGGCCGAGATAGTCCGCCAGGAATTGGAAGGAAGATAGTCAGTAATGCAGAATCCGGATTACAATGACCTTCTCGGTCGAACACTACGCGTAGATGGCATCGATACGATTGGTAATTCGACCTATTCGCTCATCGAAGATGCCGTTCAAAACGAGCGCGGAGATGAAGCGTTATCTTTGATCCCCTATTATTTAAAAGAGCTTCAGATCATGCATGAGATCTTAATGATTTGGGCTCAAGATATCATGCGTTATCTGATCCGGAACGATACGAGGACGGAAAACAGCATTGCCGACACCCTTTCAACCGTGATTTGCAAAACGTGGCGCGATTTTGAGCTGGGCATCGCGCCAAGGCAACGGTTGGAAGCGGCCGTTCGCGCCAATGACAAGGACGCTGCTCAGACTTGGCTAGAACGAATGTGGCTGGAGTTCAAAGTTCCCCACGATGTGTTAGTGGCCTGGATCAACGAGATGTTCGCTTATCTGGCCCAAGATACTGAACAACACATTTTAGATTCCATTTTAGAGACGCACCAAAGCATTTGGGGCAATCGTTACGAAAAATGGGATCTGATGACTCCCTGGGAGAAGGTGGCCTTGACGGTTGAAGGGATGCGTGGCCACCTAAGTGGGCAAAGCCGCAAAGGCGATGTCCGTGTTTGGGAAGAAGTGGATCGTTTTGTGATTGCCTTTGATCCCTGCGGGACAGGCGGCGTTTTACGACGGGGCGATCCGGACACAGGCCGGCGACCCTACCAAACGGATGGTCTGAGCCAAGAACCACATGAGTGGATCTGGGAAAATAAGACCGGTGTGCATTGGTATTGCAGCCATTGCGCTGTGGCGATGGAGTGGCTGCCTGGTAATCAACGTGGCTACGTTTTTCGGCCCTTGGACCATAATCTGGATCATCAGGCTCCTTGCGTTTGGTATGTCTATAAGGACGAAAAGAAATCACGCGCCTATCATTACCCACGTACCGGCTTAGAGATTCCATTAGAAGCTAATCGCAACGAATGAATCTGTTTGAACATGGAAATGAGGAGGAAAAAGTAATGGCGATCAAGGTGGATTCACATCAGCATTTTTGGAATCTGGACCTGGTTGAGTATTCATGGTTAATTCCGGCCTATGGCCCCTTATACCGCACCTATGGTCCCCACGAGCTCCAGCCATTACTGAAAACAGCAGGCATAGATAAAACTGTGCTTGTCCAGTCGGCAAACTCCTACGCAGATACGAATTATATGCTGGCTCAAGCTGACAAGTTCGACTGGATCGGAGCCGTTATCGGCTGGGTTCCTTTGTGGAATCCACGTGAAGCGAAACATATGCTGGATACGAAATATACGAAACATCCCAAATTCAGGGGAATGCGTCATCTGATCCACGAAGAGCAAGATCCGGAATGGTTGTTATGGGATATTGTGACCGAGGGTTTAAAATTGTTCGAAGAACGCGAACTCGTATTTGAAGTCGTGGCTGTCTATCCCAACCATCTTAATCTAGTTCCCGCGTTGGCTGAAAAGCTACCTAATCTGACGATAGTGATTGACCACCTGGCAAAGCCCCCTATCAAAGATCGCCTGATGGGCGAATGGGCAGAGCAGTTCGCCGCCGCCGCCAAGTATGCAAATGTGCATGTCAAGGTGTCCGGCTTAAACACGGCCGCCGATTGGGAGACATGGACGGCCGCCGATATCAAACCTTATATTGATTTTACGCTGGAGAATTTTGGTGCAGATCGCATGATGTTCGGCAGCGATTGGCCCGTAGCAATCTTAGCTGGTGATTACCAAAAAGTTTGGGAAGCCACGAAAGAAGCTATCGCCGATTATGGCCAGGATGAACAGAATGCGATTATGGGCGAAACGGCCATTAAAGTTTATAGACTTTAGAAATTAACAAATGGCTTGGAGTGGCAAACTAGTTCAAGCTTTCAACTGGAGAAAAGAGGGATGAAACGATTTGGTCAAGTGATTGGCGTAAAGCCAGAAAATTATGAGGAGTATGTGGAAGCGCATGCGGCTGTATGGCCAGAAGTACTGGACATGATCAGCCAAAGCAACATCAAGAATTATTCCATTTTTCACCACAATAACCTGCTTTTCGCCTATTTTGAATACCATGGCGATGATTTTGAGTCAGATATGCAAAAGATGGCCGACCATCCTAGGACACAAGAGTGGTGGGATTGGATGATGCCCATGCAGGAACCTTTGGAAACGCGTGCTGAAGGTGAATGGTGGACCACGATGTTAGAAGTCTTTCATCACGATTAACTTGGTGAGAAGATGAAACTAGGTCTTCTGGGTCTGATCGAGAGCGATTTGACCGACGTAAATTACAACAAAATTCGCTGGGCTGCGGAACTAGGCTTTCACGGTTTGGGTGTCCACCTCACCGTTCCCGCTGACACCATCTCCGATGAGACGGCTCATACGGTCAAATCTGTCATCGCCGACCAGGGCTTGGAGTTCCTACAATTATGGGGACCGTACCCTTGTATTATTTCACCCGATGAAAAAACCCGCCAAGCCGGCGTGGCTGGTGTGCGAGAGATCGTCAAACTAGCCGCAAGAATGGGTGTGCCGTCAGCCGGGGTCCGGCCTACCAGCTTAAATCCAAAAGGCGATTGGTTGCCTCACCCGGACAATTACAGCCTAGAAACGGAAGATCGATTTGTTCGAAGCCTGCGGGAAATCCTGAAAACGGCCGACGATCACAATATTGACATCATTTTAGAGACCCATATCACCACGGTCTTGAATTCGCCACAGCGCATTAAACGGGTCATAAAACGGGCCGAGTCAGCCCGGGTTAGATTGAACTTGGATCCCGCCAATTTTATTGGTGACCTGACCAGCGCCTTTAATCCGACGTCTGTTATTGATGAACTGTTTGAGGTACTCGGTCCCTTCACAGACACGGTTCATGTAAAGGATTTCTACCTGGAGGATCGATTTATTGTACACATCAGCGAGACCATACCTGGTACGGGCATGATGGATCTGGCTACAGTCCTTCGTCGCACCCAGGCGCTTTCGCCAGATATGTATGCCATCATCGAACATTTGCCAATGAGCCAGATACCACTAGCTAAACGAAACTTGACGCAGATTATTCGGGATTTGAGTTTGCCACTTGGTTAAAGCAAGAAGTGAAAGATGTCTAACCACTACCAGAAAGTACCCATAGTTGATAGCAATGCCCTTCATTGGGAAGAACATCCGCGAATTAAAAACATTTACATGAAAACGCTGCTCACGTCAGCCGAGAATCCATTGGCAAATGTCAGCCTGATCAGGGTGCCGGTTGGAAATATTGTAACGAGACATGTACATGTCAATGAAGAAGAAACTGTCTACTTGCTGACTGGAAAGAGTGAATTGGTATTGGGCGACGAGCGGGTTTCCTTTGACGCTGGCTCCGTCGTCGTTATTCCCAAAGGATTAGAACACGAGCTACACAACGTTGGCGATGAACCCGTGGAATTGTTAGCATTTTTTACGCCTCCACTTAGCTAACAGAGAGAGATTAATGGAACGCTTTAAAGGACAGGTCGCTATTGTCACCGGCTCCGGACAGGGCATCGGCCAAGGAATTGCTAAACGTCTCGCCCGCGAAGGAGCGACCGTGGTGATCGCTGAATACAATCCTGAAACAGCGGCAGCGGCCGTTGAAGAAATCCAAGCTGTAAAAGGTCAGGCGATGGCCTATCCCATAGATGTATCCGACGTTTCGGCTGTTCAGAATATGGTTGCCGATGTTGCCAAAAAATTCGGCTACATAAATATCCTTGTCAATAACGCTGGAGTCGCTCAGACCAAACCGATGATGGATCTCAGCGAAGAAGATTGGGACCGGATCATCGCCGTCAACCAGCGAGGTTCATTCTTTTGCCTGCAAGCTGTCGCTGCCCAGATGATCAGACAAGTGCCGGAGACGATACGGCAAATGGCCGATAAACCGGCCGATATCATGAATATCAAATCAGAAGAAAATGTCGTTCTAGAAACGCTCGATACCCGCACTAATTTCGGCAAGATCGTTAATCTCTCTTCTATAGCTGCCCGGCGAGGACGTCCTCTATCGACGCACTATGCCGCCAGCAAAGCGGCCATCGTCAGCATTACGCAGTCGGCCGCCCTGGCGCTGGCACCCTACCGAATCACTGTCAACGCTATTTGCCCTGGTATTGTCCCCACGCCAATGTGGAAAAAAATCGATGAAGAACGGGGTGAATTATTCGGGGCAGCTCCCGGCGAAGCAGCGAATGCATTTGTCAATGCTGTGCCACTTAAACGCGCGGCGACGGCCGAGGATATTGCCGGCGCCGTCGCCTTCTTCTGTTCAAACGATGCTGATTACATTACCGGTCAGGCCTCAATGTCGATGGCGGCTTTGAGATGAACTAAGGAATATCAATGCCTGTTCACGTAACCGATTCTGTGATTTTTCGCGATTTTTATAGTACCGCTCAAATGCGGGTTATCTTCGACGATAGCCATCTGGTGCAATGTTGGCTCGACGTGGAATCCGCCCTGGCCCAAGCCCAGGCGAAACTTGGCATTATTCCTGATACAGCTGCTAAAGAAATAAGCCGGCAAGCCATGGCCAAGAGCATTGATCTCGAGGCTTTGCGCCGGGAAACAAAACTTGTAGGTTATCCTATCCTGCCCCTTGTTCGCCAGCTAGTAGCTCTTTGTAATGCCGAAGCTGAGCGATATGTCCATTGGGGTGCGACTACCCAAGATATCATGGACACGGCCAATGTTTTGCAACTTCGGGAAGCGATGGTCATCGTAACCCGGGAACTAACCAACCTCATCACCATCCTTGCCGATCTGGCTAAAAAACACCGTGACACGCCTATGGCCGGTCGCACACATGGACAACATGCCTTGCCGATTACCTTCGGCTTTAAGATTGCCGTTTGGATTGATGAATTACTGCGGCACCAAGAGCGCTTTACACAATGCCGGCCGCGTCTGCTTCGTTGCCAATTCGGCGGCGCAGTCGGAACTTTGGCTTCGCTTAATGGAGAAGGTTGGCAGGTTCATCAGGCCTTAGCCAGTGAATTGGACCTTTTTCCGGCTACCATTGCCTGGCATAGTGCCCGTGACACGTTTGCCGAGTTTGTCGCTCTGTGCGGTCAACTAAGTGCCACGTTAGGCAAAATGGCTCACGAAATCGCCATGATGCAAAAGAATGAGTTTAGTGAGGTTCAAGAACCGCATGAATCAGGCAAAGGTAGTTCCAGCACCATGCCTCAAAAGCGAAACCCCATCCTTTGCGAGGCAGTTACGGGCATCGCCCATTTAGTATGCCAGCAGGTACCGCCGATGCTGATTTCCATGAAGCCGGAACACGAGCGAGCAATGGGTGAGTGGCATGCTGAGTGGGACGTTATTCCTCATGTATGCCAGCTTATCGGAGCAGCGTTACAACAGAGCCTGGGAATATTTGAAGGATTGGTGGTCTATCCTGAAGCAATGATCCGTAACCTTCAATTAACCAATGGGCAAATTGTCGCCGAAGCCGTCATGATGCGCTTAGGTGAATTTGTCGGCCGGCAACATGCCCACGACCTGGTTTATGAGGCCTGCGAACGATCCATCGATGAAGGAAGATCACTTTATTCTATTCTGGCTAATGATCCAGAAATCACCAACGTCCTATCTCCTAGTGAACTACAAAAACTCCTGGAACCAGCAAACTATATTGGCTTGGCTCCATTTTTCGTTGATCAGGTCGTCCAGACCGCTGTTAGCCATAGCCAAGAGGAGGAGTTTATGGTGTAAATATAGTTTCTGTATTAATGAAAAGGGCAGAGCTTAATTAGATGTTATTGACCTATTAGATGACCTAGTTGGTGTTATCACCACTATATCAACTCAGCAGGTCGAAACCTTATTCAAATAGTTATGAGGAGATGAAGATGAAAAATATCAAATGGTTTACCATCATCATATTGTTGTTGGCACTGGTCCTTGTGGCTTGTGGCGGTTCGGAGGAAGAACCGGATACTCCAGAAGAACAACCAACAGCTGTGGAAGAAACAGGGGGCGGCGAGGAGGAAGCCGAAGCCGAAGAAGTGGCCGAAGAGCCAATGGGCGTATCTGACGGTCTAGATAAGGATCTTTCAGGCATCACTCTACGCATGGCCAACATCGGCGGTCAACCCTACGAGGCCATGTATGACTCCATCAGCCAATTCGAGGAAGCCACCGGGGCAACGGTTGAGATCATCTTCCTGGGCGACGGTTTCGAAATTGACCGTTACATGAAGACCAATTATGCCGCCGACACGGTCGACTTCGACGTGGCCTGGAACCACACCAGTTTCATGTCCCAGTTCACCAACTTCGTGGAACCGCTCCAGAACTGGTTCAGCGAAGAAGAATTGGCGGCTTTCAGCCCGGCCGTCATCGAAGCGGCGACGATTGACGGCAATCTACAGTTGATTCCGCGCCATGCCGATATCAGCGGTATGCACTATCGCACCGACCTCTTCGAGGATCGCGGATAACTGCAGGCGGCCTTTGAGAGCGCCTATGGCTATCCCTGGCCCCGCGGAAACGCTGGAGCAAATGTATGACATGGCGAGTTCTTCGTCGCGAAGGCGTCGATCCAGTATGGCACCAGTTCGCCGGCAAGGAAGAGGCTCTGGCCGGCCGTTTCTACGAAGTCTTGGTGGCCAATGGCGGCAATTACTTCGATGCCGACCTCATCCCATCTTCGACAGTGAAGCGGGACAGATCTCGGCCAGTGGATGCTGGACCTGTACGAAAATGGCCTCATCCCGGCCGATACGCCAACCTGCTCTGGCCCGAAGTCGCTCAGAACTTCTGCGACGGCAACGTCGCCTTCTACCTGGAATGGTACGGCTGGTACAGCTACTTCCAGGACCCGGAAAGCTGCGAAGTCGCCGGTAAGTTCGGCATCGTTCGCGGCCCCTACGGGGCTGGCGATGACTACACAGGCTGGGCTGGCGCCCACGCCTTTTCCGTAGCCAAGGACTCAGAGAACAAAGAAGCGGCCGTTCAACTGATCAAATTCTTCACCGCTTTCGATGCTTCCTACGAGGAAGGTAAACTTGGCTTATTGCCGGTCCGTGATGACGTCTGGGCTCGGGTGATTGCCGACGCGGCTGAGTCTGATGTAGAGTTGGACGCGGTTCGTCTGGAAGTGGCTCAGACTCAGATCGCCGAAGACTTCTTCACGCCGCCGCTCTTCGCCGATTGGATTTCCTTCACTAATACCTGGTACCCCACCCTACAAGGCATCATCTTGGGTGATATGAGCGTAGAAGAAGGTCTGGCTCAAGGCGTTGCTGACACAGCCCAACTGCTGACCGATCTCGGCTACGAAAACGAACAATTGGCCGTGTTAACCAGCCCGGACATTGGCGCTGGTGCTGGCGTTGCCGAAGTAGAGGGTGAAGCAATGACCGCCGGATTAGATAAAGATCTGTCGGGTATCACCCTACGCATGGCCAACATCGGCGGTCAGCCTTACGAGGCCATGTATGACTCCATCAGCCAATTCGAAGAAGCGACCGGGGCGACGGTGGAAATTATCTTCCTGGGTGATGGTTTCGAAATCGATCGTTACATGAAGACCAACTACGCCGCCGACACGGTCGACTTCGACGTGGCCTGGAACCACACCAGCTTCATGTCCCAGTTCACCAACTTCGTGGAACCGTTGCAGAACTGGTTCACGGAAGAAGAACTGGCGGCTTTCAGCCCGGCTATCATTGAGTCAGCTACGATTGACGGGGATCTGCAATTGATCCCCCGCCACGCTGACATCAGCAATATGCACTATCGTACCGACCTCTTTGAGGATGCGGATCTGCAGGCAGCCTTTGAGAGCGCTTATGGTTATCCCCTGGCCCCGCCAGAAACGTTGGAGCAAATGTATGACATGGCTGAGTTCTTCGTCGGGGAAGGTGTCATCCAGTATGGCACTCAATTCGCCGGCAAGGAAGAGGCTCTGGCCGGCCGTTTCTACGAAGTGTTGGTGGCCAATGGCGGCAATTATTTCGATGCCGACTTCAACCCCATCTTCGATAGTGAAGCGGGACAGATCTCAGCCCAGTGGATGCTGGATCTGTATGAAAATGGCCTCATCCCGGCCGATACACCCAACCTGCTCTGGCCCGAAGTTGCTCAGAACTTCTGCGATGGCAACGTGGCCTTCTACCTGGAATGGTACGGCTGGTACAGCTACTTCCAGGACCCGGAAAGTTGTGAAGTCGCCGGTAAGTTTGGCATGGTTCGCGGCCCCTACGGCGCTGGCGATGACTACACCGGTTGGGCTGGCGCCCACGCCTTCTCCATAGCCCTGGCCTCCGAGAATAAGGAAGCGGCCGCTGAGTTGGTCAAATTCCTCACCTCAGAGGCTATCTCCTACGACGAAGGCAAGCTCGGTTTGCTGCCGGTCCGGGATGACGTCTGGGCTCGGGTGATTGCCGACGCGGCTGAGTCTGATGTAGAGTTGGACGCGGTTCGTCTGGAGGTGGCTCAAACCCAGATCGCTGAAGATTTCTTCACCCCGCCGCTCTTCGCCGACTGGATCTCCTTCACCAACACCTGGTTCCCCATCCTACAAGGTATCTTTTTGGGTGACGCCAGTGTCGATGAAGGCCTCGAGCAAGGTGTTAACGAGGCTCGCGACTTGCTGGACAGCTTTGGCTATTACGAATAATAAAGAAGTGTAAAGGATCGGGTATCGTCTCTGTTGAAGGGGCGATACCCCCTCTCATTCCTGAACCATAGGTGGTCCTATGACTACAACTGATGCTGGACAAGTGGAACAAGGCGAACTCAATAAGGCGCCACGCGCTCATAGGCGATCGGCTGGAACAAGCTGGTTCCCCTGGCTGCTTATCGCCCCGTCACTTCTTGTGATCGGCATTATTATCATATACCCGGTGTTATATTCGATCTATGTTAGCTTCACCCCCTTTCACCTATTGCGCCCCGAGCAGACCTTCGTTTTTACCGTCGAGACGATGTGGGACAACTACATCAGGCTGGCGGGAGATGATGTCTTTTGGCGTTCGATGCGCAATACTGTTCTCTTCCTGGCCGTTACGGTCAATTTATCCTATTTCATTGCCCTAGCCCTTTCCCAATTAATGGCCCGGGTAACCCGGGGTCAAGGTGTGATGCGCACCCTGCTGATGGTGCCCATGATGTTTGCCCCGGTCCTGGTCGGCTTTCAATTCGCCTGGTTCTTTAACGCCACGGTCGGTCTGGTAAACAACGCTTTTTATGCCTTTGGTCTGATGTCCGAACCGAAAGCCTGGCTGGTAGACCAGCCGACCGGCATGATGGCCATCATGATCGCCGCCATTTGGATGAATATACCCATATTGACGATCATTCTTCTGGCCGGGACTTTGTCGCTGCCTCGAGAGACCTTTGAGGCGGCAAGAGTGGACGGCGCCTCCACCTGGCAACAGTTTAGACATATAACCATGCCCTTGATCCGGCCTTTCACCCTCATAGCCCTAACCGTTCTTTCTCTGGACATCGCCAGAGCCTACGACATTGTTCGCATTATGACCGGCGGTGGTCCGGCCCATCGCACTGAAATGATCTGGACCTATGCCGGCCGCATGGCCATTCGCAATTCACAATTCGGCCTGGCCAGTGCCATGTCCATGGTGGCCGTTGTTCTTGGTGTGGCTTTCACACTTTACCTCTTTCGACAGTTGATCAAATCAAGGGTGGCTTACTGATGTTTGGAAGACGACAAAAAATACAACAGACATTACTCAATTTAGGGGCCATTAGCGTTCTATTGCTATTTGCTCTGCCGGCCATCTGGATCGTCTTCACTGCTTTCCGGCCGGGCAACGAGGTAAACGTCACCCCGCCAGTCTGGATCCCCAAGAAAATCACCCTGGATGCCTTCGGTTCCCTCTTTGGATTTAACCCAGAAACCGCCGCCGGCGTGCCTGTGGGGAGTTACATGTGGAATTCTATCCGCGTTGCCCTATTAAGTACCGTTGTATCGGTATCCCTGGGTACGATGGCCGGTTACGCCTTTTCACGTTTCCGATTTCGCGGGGGATCCTTGATCTTTCTGCTCATCATGTTATCCCGAGCCGTGCCGGGCGTAGCCCTGGGCTTACCCCTGTTTATATTGATGCGTCGTTATGGATTACAGGATACCGTTCAAGGTCTGGCCCTGGTGTACGTGGCTGTAAATATACCCTTCACCGCCTGGTTAATGGATGGGTTCTTTCGCCAGATTCCACAGGAACTCGACGAAGCCGCTTACATAGACGGGGCTAATCATTGGAGTGCTTTCTGGCGCATTGATCTACCTTTGGCCCTGCCCGGCATGGCCGCCGCCAGTATCTTCGCCTTTTTAGCCGCTTGGAATGAGTATCAGATAGCCAGCCTGGTCACCAATACACCGGCAGCCAAGACCTTCCCCGTGGGCCTGTTTGACTTCACCAGTCAATTTACCGTCGATTGGCGCGGGATGACGGCGATGTCGGTGTTGATGATTATCCCGGCCGTCGTATTTGTAATCTTGACCCAGCGCCGTCTCACCGAGGGCCTCACCTTCGGTGCAATTAAGGGATAAGAGGCCGAAAATGAAAACCGGATCGCGGAAACCATTTGGAGACAGGATAAGTGACTGATCTGAACGTTGATTGGCGGATTAAGTTAGGAGATAAGACTGACTACGGTATCGGCAGTATTGGATGTGGAGGCATTGTCCAATACGCACATATGCCGGCTTATAGAAAAGCTGGTTTCAATACCGTAGCGGCCTATGATATAAAACGAGAAGTAGCAGAAAAAGTAGCCGCGGAATTCTCAATTCCCAAAGTATATGACACGGTTGAAGAATTATTGGCCGACTCGGCCGTCGAAGTGATCGACATTGCCGTCCCTCCCTGGGTGCAGTTGGAGATTGTCGAAAAGGTAGTGGCTGCAGGCAAGCCCATGCTATGTCAAAAACCGCTGGCCGATAAGTTTGCCACTGCGGTCAAGATCGTCGAGTTAGCCGAAAATGCCGGCCTTAAACAGGCCATTAACCATCAAATGCGCTGGGATGCGGGTATCGCCGCCAGTCGAGACCTGATTAATCGTGATTTTATTGGCATCCCGACTGCTGCCCAGATCCAGGTTAGCACAGAAACACCTTGGCATATGTGGCCCTGGCTGGCGGCCGCCCCAAGACTAGAGGTGATGTACCATAGCATCCACTACATAGATGCCATGCGCTCGATCTTTGGTGAACCAGAATGGGTCACCAGCAGGCATACTCGTTATGCCGAACAAGGGGAAGTGCGTGCCGAGACCAAGACCATCACTCTCTTAGACTACGCTGATGGCTTACAGGTAATGGTCGCGGTCAATCACTACGATATCCATGGAAAATCATATGCAACGTTCGCCTTCAATGGCACAAAAGGCGCGATAGAAGGCACGATAGGCTTGATGTACAACTACCCCAACGGCCGTCCAGATACGATGGTCTACCGCAAAAAATATGACCACCCAATTCATCTAGAACTGGACGAAATGTGGATTCCCGATGCTTTCATTGGCCCCATGTCCAGCTTAATGGAAGCGATTGATAAGGATGAGATACCCCTTACCAGCACCAGGGACAACTTGAACACTTTACGCATTGTCGAAGCCGCCTACCTTTCAGCTCAGGAAAATCGCTCTGTACGACCAGAGGAAATCGGATAGTTCAATATGACGACAGATATTATCATGCCCAATTTAGGCTTCGATACCCAAGAAGGAAAGCTGGTGGAATGGCTCAAACAGCCGGGTGATCCAGTGGCCAAGGGTGAGCCCATCGCCATTATCGAATCGGATAAAGCCAATGTGGAACTGGAGAGCGTCGCCGGTGGGTTGTTGATCGAGCTGCTTTTTACCGAAGGCGACGATGTGCTCGTCGGCGCTGTGATAGCCCGTGTGAACCAAGAAGACGAAAAAGCGAAGGGCATGGGAACGTCCTCGACACCTGTGGCTGCCATCCATTCGGCTGCCAATAAAATAGAAGCTTCTCCAATCGCCAAGCGTTTAGCGAGCGAGCATGAAATTGATTTGATAAATATAAAAGGCAGCGGCCGACACGGACGCATCAAACGAAGCGATGTGGAAGCCTATTTGTCCAGCCAGGTTGCAGAACCGAGTGGCAATGGAAAGAGTTCACCCCTTGCCCTTCCCAAAGTGCGTAAGGCAGCTAGAGAAGCTGGGATTAACCTGGTTGAATTGACGGCAACTGGCTCTCGAGGTGAGGTCACCTTAGCCGATTTGAATGCCTTCAGGGATACCTTATCATTACACGCCCCGGCAGTAGCCGAAGCGGGTCCCGTTCCTGATGGTGCACACGAAGTAGCTCTAAGCCGCGTGCGCCAGGTCATTGGTAAACGATTAGGGGCCAGTAAACGAGAAGCGCCCCATTTCTATGTAACCGGCGAATTCGATCTCGAAACAGCCCTACTGCGCCTGAAAAATATGCCCGAACCTCAGCCCCGATTCAATGATTTGATTCAATACCTGACTGTACAAACGTTGCGCCAGGTTCCTGAACTGAATGCTACCTATGAAGATGGGCATCTGTTCAATACGAGTCCATCAATCTGGCTGTTGCCGTCGCTCGTGATGACGGCTTGATCACGCCAATCATCCATAAAGCCGACCGTTATTCATTGACCGGATTAGCCGCTGAAAGTAGAGAGATTATCGAACGCACCCGAGTCAATCGCCTATTAGCCGATGATTTGTTAGGCGGCACTTTCACCATCAGTAATTTGGGTGTTATCAAACAAGTGGATCGATTCACGGCCGTCATCAACCCGCCCCAAGTCGCTATTTTAGCCGTTGGCACAGCCAAACAACGACCCGTCGTCATAAATGATGGTCTCTTCATCCGCCACACCGTCCACCTGACATTGAGTGGCGACCACCGAACGGTAGATGGCATGCACTTGGGCCAATTCATGGCCACCTTTCAAGAAAAACTTGAGCGTTTTAATCAAGGACAGGAGATATGAGCAACGAACTGGAAGCCCAAACACGTCAAGATATGCTTAGACGGATGCTGGAAATTCGCATCACTGAAGAGCAAATACAGGAGCTATTCTTGCAGAACCTCATTCGCGGCACGACCCATCTGTGCATCGGTCAAGAAGCCTGCTCCATTGGCGTCGCTTGGGCCTTGCAGAAAGGCGACACAATGACTTGTACTTACCGCGGGCATGGACATGCGCTGGCATTAGGAATGTCCATCAAAGATATGATGGCCGAAATGATGGGCAAAGAAAGCGGTTGTTGTAAAGGGAAAGGTGGCAGCATGCACATGACCGATGTTTCCATCGGGTTATTAGGAGCAAACGCCATCGTCGGCGCACAACTTCCCATTGCTGTTGGCGCTGCCCTCACCTCTCAAATTAAAGAGCAGGGCAGCGTGGCTGTTTCATTTTTTGGCGATGGTGCGACGAATATAGGCGCTTTCCATGAAGCCCTAAATTTGGCAGCCATCTGGAAACTGCCGGTTGTATTTTGCTGCGAAAACAACCTATATGGCGAATACAGTGCTCAAAACAGAACCACGCCTGTCACAGATCTGGCTGTTCGGGCTCAATCATACAATATGCCCGGCGAAGTGGTTGATGGGCAAGATGTGGAAACAGTTTATGCCGCAGCAAAAAAGGCGGTCGATCGCGCCCGTAGCGGTGGCGGCCCTACATTGCTTGAATTCAAAACCTATCGCTATCGTGGGCATTCGCGTACCGATACCGGCCCTTATCGCCCCGATGGAGAGCTAGATCGCTGGTTACAACGGGATCCGATTGACATCCTAAAAGAAAAGATGATCACTGATGAACAATTGGACGAGACCGAGTTTAGTGAGCTGAAACTGGCTACCGAACGCCTGGTGCACAGTGCCATTGAATGGGCTAAAGAGGAACCATTTCCGCCGCTTGAGGCGTTATATGCTGACGTTTACTACGAGGGTTAGGAGAGGAACAAAATATGACCGAAATGACATATCGTGAAGCTGTCTGTAAGGCACTGGCAGATGAATTACGCTCCGACCCAGACGTTATCTTCTTTGGTGAAGATGTGGCTGAGGCTGGGGGAGTTTTTAAAGTAACGCCCGGTCTGTACGAAGAGTTTGGTCCTGTACGCGTGCGCGATACCCCGATATCAGAACAAGCCATAACAGGCGCAGCGCTGGGTGCGGCCATCACCGGTTTGAGACCGGTTGCCGAATTGATGTTTGCCGATTTTGTACCCGTAGCCATGGACCAAATTGTCAACCAGATTGCCAAATATCGTTATATGAGTGGCGGACAGTTTGTGGTACCGCTGACTATCCGGTCGGCCCAAGGGGGTGGCAATGGGTTCGGCACCCAACATTCGCAATGTGCCGAATCGTGGTTGATGACCGCCCCGGGAATCAAAGTGGTTGTACCGGCTACGCCAACCGATGCCTACGGCTTGCTACGTGGGGCTATTCGGGAAAATAATCCTGTGTATGTACTGGAACACAAGGGGCTATACAATCTCAAAGAAGATGTTCCAGATGACACCGGGCCTATGGAACTGGGAAAAGCTATTGTGCGACGCGAGGGTGAGGATGTGACCATCGTGGCTACTCAATTAATGATGCACCGCTCGCTCGAAGCGGCCGAAAAATTGGCCCAAGAAGGCATTGATGTTGAGGTCATTGATTTGCGTTGTATGGTGCCACTGGATGAGAAGACGATTATCGAATCGATTGGTAAAACAAATAGACTGGTCGTAGTAGAAGAATCTCCCCATTCGGCCGGTTGGGGAGGCGATATCGTTTCGCTGGCAGCAGATGCCGGCATCTACTGGCTGGATGCACCTGTTAAACGGGTAAATATGGGGGAGGCTCTCATCGCCTACAGCCCCCCGCTGGAGGATGCCGCCCTACCTAATGTGGAGAGAATAATGCAGGCCGTTCACGAGGTAATGGCTTAGCGATTAGTGATGGTCTGAACCGACACTTATGTCGGTTCAGGTAAAGGAAGAATGATCTCATGGAAAGAACAGCCAATTGTCTAAAAAAATTAGACAGAATGAACAAAGCCTTGAATCATGAAGAACCAGACCGCGTGCCTATCAGCGATTTTTTCTGGGGGAGTTTCCTAGATCGGTGGCGAGAAGATTTAGGCTTGCCCGAGGACACCGATATCTACAAATATTACGACCTCGACTGGCAAGTCACGATTCCAAATATGGACCCCCACATCAAGCAGTTTGAGATACTGGAGGAGAATGACGAACACGTCATCGTGCGAACCGGTTTTGAGGCGGTGATGGAAAAAAAGTTTGCCGACCCCATGCCCAGATGGTTGAAATTTGAAACAGACACTATCGAAAAAGTAGAAGCCTTTGAATTTGACGACCCTTGGGACGATCGCCGTTACTTCAGCGCAGGTGATAATCAGATTGCCGGTGTCGGCGACGGTTATGCCCGAAATTCACCTCCCTGGGTCCAGACCGTCAAAGATCTTTACCCCGACTTTGCTGTCTATGGCAGCGTTTGTGAGGCAAATGAGTATATGACCCGGATCATTGGTCCGGAAAACAACCTGCTTTGGGCAGGTCTCTATCCTGAGCGGTTGGGTAAATTCGTCCAGCGAACCATGGAATTCGCTCTTGAACTGACCAAGGCCCAAATCAAAGCGGCCGATGGCTTGCTCGACGGCATGGTCATCTGGGGCGATATCGCTTACAAGAAAGACATGTTTTTCTCACCCGTTTACTGGCGCAAATATTACAAGCCTGGCCTCAAAGCGATGATCGATCTGTGCCATGAAAACGGTTTGCCCGTCATCTATCACGGCTGTGGCAACGTCAAGCGCGTTTTCCCCGACTTCATTGAAGTTGGCGTTGACGCTTACAATCCTTTGGAGGCCAAGGCCGGTTTGGATGTGGTGGATTTGCGGACCCAGTATGGCCATCAGATCGCCTTTTGCGGCAATATGGATGTCATGGAATGGGCTGGACTGGACGAGGAAGAACTTAAAAAGATCGTCTTGACCAAGCTGAATGCGGCCAAAGGCGGTGGCTGGATCTTCCAATCTGATCATTCTGTACCCCCAACCATTTCGGGGCAAAAATATGACTATGTGGTCAATTTGGTGCGCGAGTATGGAACTTATCCGCTCCAGTTAGGCGAGTACGATCTTCCGTCTTTGAATTAATTGGCCCGGCCAGTATAAAATAGAATTTTTAATGCGTCTACAATACGTAATGCCACACCAATTAGAGCAGGCTATTGATGAAAAGCATGACACATAATGGCGGAATGACTTCAAAGGAACGAGTTCTGGCCACATTTGAACATCAGGAACCGGACCATGTTCCGGCCTGGTTGGGAGCAGCCCCCGAAACTCGGGAGTTGTTGATAGAACATCTGGGGTTAGATAATGATGAAGCATTATCGGTTTATCTAGGAGATGACTTTCGAAGAATATATTCCACTTATTCAGGACCCGTTGAATTTAGCCCAGAAGAAAATCTCGCACCCGGCTCCACCTACCGTACACCGTTTGGGGTAGAGCGACATGGCTACGGCTATGGGATGCCCCGAGAACACCCATTGTCCAAAGCCACCCTTAAGGAAGTGATCGATTATCCCTGGCCGAACCCAGCTTGGATGGACGCTTCCGGTATCAGAGATGAAGTAGAGGGGTGGGGCGGGCAATATGCGATTCTTGGAGGTGACTGGTCGCCTTTCTGGCATGATGCGATCGACCTGCTTGATATGGAAAACCTTTTCTATACGATGTACGACGAGCCTGAGTTAGTCGACTTATTACTCGAGCGTATTGTCGATTATTATTTTGGCGTCAGCCAGCGTATCTTTGATGCTGCCGCCGAGGTAATCGACATATTTTTCATCGGTAATGATTTTGGCGGTAAGACGGGCCCGTTAATGAGCGTTAGCATGTTCAAGCGCTTTATCTTGCCACACCTGAAGCGGCTGATCGACCTTGGACATGATTACGGGCTGAAGGTGATGATGCATTGTTGCGGTGGTTTTGCGCCCCTCATCCCGTCGATGATTGAAATTGGGTTGGACGGTTTGCAAGCGCTCCAACCTTCGGCCAGCGGAATGGCCCCGGCCGAACTCAAGGCGGCGTTTGGTGAAAGACTGGTGTTTAACGGTTGTATCGATACTCAATTTGTTCTGATTGAAGGCGCACCAGACCTAGTCAAATCCAAGACGCGAGAGATTTTGGATATCATGATGCCCGGTGGTGGGTACATTGCTTCTCCTAGCCATGATTTTTTGCTGCCGGAAACACCCATCGAAAACATCGTTGCCTTGTACGATACCGTGCGCAAGTATGGGCAATACGAACCATAAACCGCCCCATGAGTTTGCTGGAGTTAGGGAGAAAAGAATGACTCAAAATGGAAGAATGACATCGAGGGAGCGGATTTTAGCCAGCATCCGTCACGAAGAGCCCGATCAGGTTCCGGTTGATCTCGGCGCCACCCCCAGTTCGGGCATATCGGCCATCGCTTACTACAATCTAAATGAGCATCTGGGTATTGATGAAAGTCATACGCGCGTTTACGATGTCGTCCAGCAACTCGCTCAACCTGAGGACGACATCATTGAACGGTTTGGTATCGACGCCCTGGATGTAGGGCGGATGTTCAATACCGGCGAAGAGGATTGGTACGATGTGACGTTACCCACGGGACAACTCGTTCAATTCCCAGCCTGGTTTCGACCAACAAGAAATTCTGGCGGGGGATGGGATGCTTTTGCCCCTGATGGTACTCGCATTGCCACCATGCCCAATAAAATAGCCACTTTTTTTGATCAAACTTATTTTCCGTACCTCGATGGTTATCCTTCAGATTACGAAAAGTTGTCGGAAGAGATGCCCAAGATCCATTGGGCCGGATTAGCCCACAGCCCCTGGGATCATGCCGCCGAGCCTGACTTCTGGCAGCAGTTAAGGGAAAAGGCTCTTTATTTGCGTGAAAATACTGACAAAGCCCTGGTGATTGTGGCCGGTTGCAACTTGTTTGAATGGGGAACTTTCCTGCGACGGCTCGATAACTTCCTGACCGATCTGCTTCTTGAACCAGCCGAGGTCGAACGTTTGCTTGATGCTCTGATGGAAATACACCTGACCACACTAGAAAATGTCTGCAATGCCGTTGGTGATGTGGTGGATATCATTCGCTTTGGCGATGACCTGGGCATGGATACCGGCCCATTCATGAGGCCGCAAATCTACCAACAGTTATTTAAGCCTCGCCACGCCATCCTGTGTGACTACGTAAAAAAACATAGCGACATGCACACCTACCTGCATTCGTGCGGCTCTATTTACAAGCTTATCCCCGATCTGATCGAGGCCGGTTTTGAGATCATAAATCCTGTGCAGATCAGTTCACGGGATATGGAACCTGAGCGACTTAAAAAAGAGTTTGGTGACGATATCACCTTCTGGGGTGGTGGCGCTGACACACGCCGGACCATTAACCATGGCACTCCTGATGAAGTGAAAGATCACGTGCGTTACAACATTGAAACCTTTTCTCCAGGTGGTGGCTTTGTCTTCAACACGGTCCATAATATCATGCCTGACGTACCACCAGAAAACATCGTAGCCATGTTCGAAGCAATAGACGAATATAGAAACTAGAGACTTTTTACTTTTGACTTTCAAATTTCAATCATTCTAAAGAGGAGTCAAACATGAGCAACAATTACCAAGATATATACAATGCCATCTTAGAGGGCAATCAAGCTGCAACTGAAGCTGGGGTAACCCAGGCCTTGGAGGCCAATGGTGATCCGGGCGAAATCCTGAATCAGGGCATGATTGCCTCTATGAAAGAGGTAGGCCGGCTTTTCGAAGAAGGCGAGTATTACGTTCCCGAAATGTTGATCGCTGCCCGGGCGATGCAAGCCGGCTTGGTCTTGCTGAAACCTTTGTTGATTGATTCGGGCATTGAGCCAGCTGGGAAGATAGCGGTTGGTACGGTGAAAGGGGATTTACATGACATTGGTAAGAACCTGGTGGCCATGATGTTAGAAGGCGCAGGTTTTGCCATAACAGACCTGGGTACAGATGTGGCTCCCGAGAAATTTGTGGCTGCTATCCAGGAGGATGGTGTCGACGTAGTAGCCTTGTCGGCCTTATTGACCACTACTATGCCTAGCATGAAAGTCACTATCGACGCCATATCGGCCGCCGGTTTGCGGGATAACGTGAAAATCATCGTTGGCGGCGCTCCGGTAACCCAGGAATATGCCGAGCAAATCGGCGCCGATGGATTTGCGGCTGATGCCAGCGGCGCGGTCACTGCGACAGAATCTCTATTAGGCATCTGACCTCTATGGTTTGTGGTTAAAAGAGACACGCCTAAGGAAAATAAGAATGAAGATACAAACTGGTCCTGATAAATCAGACGTCAACCGTCTGCTCACGGCCTTAAACCATCAAGAGCCTGACCGCCTACCCCATATCGAGCTTTGGGTGACGAACCAGGGTGTTTACGAATATGTCTTGGAACGTAAGCTAAATTATAAGATTGGTGACGCGGCCGAAGGTGGCCAATCCATCAGGCCCGAAGACGATGTCGAGTTCGCCCAGAGATTGGGCCAAGATGCGGTACTTTGTAATTTCAACTGGCGACCCAATAATGTCTTTAAATTTGCCGAGGATGGGACCCGGCACTATGTCGACGGTACCATTAAGACCTTGGCCGATCTGGATGATCTGGATTCACCAACGCCGCTAGATGAGCAACTTGGCTATCTGGAACGTTATTTGAATGCTGCCCAGGACACAGGCGTAGGGATCATCGCCAACCTGACTTCCTTCTTCGACAGTGCGATGTTGGCCATTGGGGTGACCGACTCCTTATATATGTTCTATGACAACCGGCCGTTGATCGAAAAGTTGATGGATATTCTGCTGGAACACCAGGAGGAGGTTATGCAGGCGGTCTGCGATGAATTTGGCGATAAAATCGCCTTGGTGATGGTCAATGATGATATTGGCCATAATGCGGGATTGATGGTTCATCCACGAATGTTTTTGGAGATCTTTCCTGAGCGAATGAAACGTTTGATCGGCCCAGCCAAAAACAGCGACAAACTGGTCCTCATGCATACCGATGGCAAGCTAGATAAGATTCTACCCATCCTTTATGATGTTGGCATCGACATCAACCACCCAATTGAACCAGAATCGAACGATATTTTTGCAGTCAAACAGCAGTGGGTAGGCAGAATGGCTTTGATCGGCAACGTTCATACTCCTTTGCTCGCCTATGGAACGAAGGACCAAATTGAGGAAGTGGTCAAAGAATACTGTGAGAGGCTCGCACCAGGTGGTGGTTACGTATTAGGTTCATCTACAAGCATTATGGACGGAATACCCGCAGAAAACTTCGTAACCATGGTCGAATCGGTGCATAAGTACGGGCGCTATAAGGCATAGGAAAGCTTTCATGGCAGATAACTTAACAACAAGCATCTCTTCAAAGACAACGACTGTCGAAATTAGCCGGGATAAACCCACTGTCATTATCGGAGAGCGGATCAACCCAACCGGCCGCAAGAAGGTCCTTGCCGCGCTTAAAGCCGGAGAATTCGGCCTCGTGCGGGAGGACGCCATCTCCCAGGTGATAGCCGGCGCTAAAGTATTGGATGTAAATGCTGGCGTTCCTGGCGCTGATGAACCGGCACTGCTTCAGCTGGTCATGCGCACAGTAATGGAAGTCACTGAGGTTCCTCTATGCATTGACACCGCCGATCCAGCAGCTCTAGAAGCGGCCCTATCGATCTATGAAGGTAAGGCGCTAGTAAACTCAGTCAACGGAGAAGAAAAGTCGCTGAAATCCGTGCTGCCACTGGTCAAAGAATATGATGCGGCCGTTATCGGATTATGCATGGATGACGATGGCATTCCACCTACCCCGGAAACCCGCCTTAAAGCAGCTGGAAAGGTAATCGAACGAGCCGCCAAGTTGGGTATCCCACCCGAAAACATTATCATTGATCCCTTAGCAATGACGATGGGCGCAGACCATACTTCAGGCCGTATCACCCTGGAAACAATCGAGCTTGTCGTTAAGGAATTTGGCGTCAACATCACTATGGGAGCCAGTAACGTCTCCTTTGGCTTACCTGATCGTAAGTTCATCAATTCGACCTACATAGCTATGGCTATTCACGCCGGTTTGACCTGTCCCATTACCAATCCGCTTGTGCCAGAGGTAGCCATTGTTGTGCTAGGGGCAGATCTGTCTATGGGACGGGACGAGTATGGCATGAACTGGATTAAAGCCTTTCGCTTACGCAAGAAAGAAGCCGAACGGACAGTTGAGGTATGACAGACAAACGCCCCGTCGTCGTTATAGCCTGTAAAGTATTTCAGGGTCTCTTAGAAAATTATTTGCCGGCCAATCTAAAGGATGAGGTCACCTTTCTGGATTATGGATTGCACCAAGTCCCTAAGAAACTCACCGAAGCGGTTCAAGAGACGATCGATGACATAAACGAACCAAGTCGAATTTTGCTGGGTTATGGTTTATGCGGAAATGGCCTGAACGGCATTCAGGCCAGGGAGCATACCTTGCTCATACCCCGCGCCGATGATTGTATCGCCATCTTATTAGGCTCTTATCAAGCATATCTGAAGGCGTTCAATGACAATCCCGGCACCTATTATCTTACCAAAGGCTGGTTGGAGTCTGGCAGTGACCCGCTTAAACAATACCAGCAAACAGTAGAGAAATATGGCCTTGAGACCGGCCTATGGATCATGGACCAACAATACATGCATTACAAACGCTTAGTATTGGTCGCGCATACTCAAGAGGATCTAGAGACCTATCGCCCTCGGGCTTTGAAAGTCGCCAAATTTTGCGAACGCTGGGGAATGCAATACGAAGAGGTGCTTGGCTCAGATGCCTATATCCGGGAACTGGTGGGAGCTTCGACCACTTTGTCTGAATCAAATGACCAATTCTTGATAATCCCTCCTGGTGGAGTCATTCAACAAAGCCAGTTTCTCCGGATACCGATGTAGAAATATCATGCCAGAGATAACCATTATCATTGGCGAAGAGTCAAGACGGACGGCCGTCGAGGCCAACCGTGTCCTCGGTGACATAATAGCCGAGCTTGAGCTGCCTTTGGAGCAACCTTGTGCAGGACGGGGTACTTGTGGTAAGTGCAAGGTCCTAAACGAAGGTGGGCTTGAACGACCAGATGAAATCGAACGTAAGCACCTGACCGATGGAGAACTAGCAGTAGGCAACAGGCTGGCGTGCCGGGCGCGAATTGCCGGTGATGCCAGGATCGTGCTGGCTCCCATTGCCGTTTATTCGAACAAGATCCTTAAAGCCAGCAATAGATACAAACGTCAGCGCGATGTACCTCTGGGTTTGGCTATCGACCTGGGATCGACTACGGTAGCCGCCTTTCTGACCATGTTGGACGATGGTGAGGTGTGCATTGGGGGGGCTGGCCTGAACCAGCAGAGCGTTTATGGCGCCGATGTGATTTCCCGTTTAGCCGCCGCCGTAAACGACGAGGCTGATGCCGAACGACTACACCGCCTGGCGGTATCTTCTATTAACCAGGCCATCGATTCCCTTAATCTTTCCAGCAAAATCCGGGACCGTATCGATCGAGTTGTCGTTGTGGGGAATCCGGCCATGCATCACTTATTCGCCAAATTGCCAGTTGACAAACTGGCGATCATGCACTTTCAGCCATATCGTATTGACGCCATCAGTGACGCTTCTTCTCTCATGGAAGGGATCCTGCCTGAAAACAGCCGGGTTCTCCTACCACCCTTGATTGGTGGATTTGTCGGTTCGGATGCACTGGCCTGTCTGGCCTATTTTCGATTTGACGAAGCGACGAGTCCCATGGCGGCCGTGGATTTGGGAACAAACGGCGAAATCATGGTGACTGATGGGCAAAGAATCTTAACGGCTTCGACGGCCGCGGGACCGGCGTTCGAAGGCGTGAGCATTTCCTGTGGTTCTAGAGCTGTGGATGGTGCGGTTACCCGAGTTTCCCTGGAGGGTGAGAAACTGGTATTGGAGACCATTGGCGATGAATATCCGGTCGGTCTCACCGGGTCTGGTTTGTTGAGTGCGATTCAAACGCTACGCCAGGCCAACGCTATCGAATCCAACGGCCGCATCAACCGCGATTCTTGGCTGGTCAGGCAAAATCCCGCACCGCAGCGCCACAATGGACGGGCAATTCCGCTGACTCCGAATGGGGATCTTCAACTATCGCAAATGGATGTTCGCGAACTTCAAAAAGCCAAAGGTGCTATTCGTGCGGCCATTGATATCTTGATGGCTCTATTGGGTCTACAGCCTGAAGACATGAAACGCGTGATTTTAACCGGATCCTTTGGGGGGCAGGTGGACGTCGAAGCCGCCCTAGTGATTGGCCTGCTTCCCCCAGTGCGATTTGAAGCAGTTGAAAATATCCCTAATGGCGCTGGCTTTGGAGCCGCCAGCTTCCTGTCGGACGAGGGTTTCACACGGGCAATTCATATCGCCGAAAAAGCCGAACAAATTGACCTGGACACCAATGCCGAATTCATCAATCGTTTCATTGATGGTATGGCCTTGATGCCCTGAGTATCACCCAGACTACGATATTCAACTCTTAACTTCTAACAACTCATGAATTAACCGAATCTTTCAGCCGGCCTTACAGATGTTGAAGAGTTGGATGGAGAACTCGCTCTCTCAGGATCCTTCGTTTTGACAGACGCTATACTTCTCAGAGCATCTCGATTTCAATGTCGAATAGCTGGCAGACCATTTCGATGTCGGCCAAATGATGGCCGGACATGAGTAAATAATGGTGAGATGAAATCGAATTGACTAAGTGACGGCCGTCAGAGACGCGCAGAATTGCTCCATTCAAAAAATCCGAATCATCATACTGGGCATAGCCTGTCAACTGGCCTTCTGTGATTGTGAGCTTGTTCAAGGTCGGATGAAGCTTGGCCAGGGTCATCGCCCCCTCGGGCAAGCGGGCGTCGATAGCCGACGCATTGTCATCCACAATCGCCAGTACCTTGGAGCGCAATGTCCACTCCGTGGAGAAAGACGGCGGCACGACACCAAGATAGCCACAATGGGCCGCCAGGATGTGATCGTCCGGATTGCCTTCCACCTCTGGGAAATTGGGAATTCGCTCATGCTTTAATGCCGCTTGGCCCATCAAGAAAGGATAAAGGTTTGTCATCATGATTGGCATACCAAGCGACTTGTGCATTAAATACTTGGTAAGCATCGACATGGTATCGGCTTCGCAACCCCAGATGAGTCCCATTTCTTCGTACAACATACTCCAGGCAAGGCAAGGTGTGGTATCAGAAAAGCGAGACTCATTCAGACAGTTGATCCCCACCCCCCGGATAGAAGGATCCTTCTCCAGTTCTCGTTTGATCATCAAGTAGATTTTTACAGCACTTAGCAGCTGTCGGTTATTGATGTCCGTCGGCCATTTCCACTGTTTCCAAGCTGATTCCGCTTCTGCATCGGAGATTTTTTTGGCTTCAGCACCCATTTGTTTGAAGCTTTTTTTGAGGATTGTGATGCCGTATTTTTCCATCATTCTTTGGGTACATTCATCTTCCCACCAGTAGAAACGTTTAAAGATACTTGCTTGAAAACCCTCACCTGGATTGTCTTGGTAGACAAGGAATTTGGTATCCTTCAACTCGCGCTTTACGCCTAGAGCTCGGCATGCTTTTTTCGACTGTTCCAGGCTGTAAGGGGCAATAACGTTCATGCCTTCAGCCCGTAAGTAGCTGGCAATCTCCCAGTCCCACATCAATACCGTACCAAACTCAGAGGTTATTGTGAGCAGCGGTAGATTGATTGCCTTGAAATCATCCAATCGTCGATAAGTCTCGCCGAGCATCTGTGGAAAAACAATTGCCTCGGCCTCTGGCAATGAAGATCCCAAAGGTAGTTCTTCCAGAAACTCGGCTTCGTCAGCCAATTGCTCTTTAAGGACGGATAGTTGCTCGTCAAACTCGACATCGCGACCTTCAAAGTAAAGGGGGATTAAACGTGCTTTCATGGTTTCCTCGTCTGCATTTCCACTAAGCTTTAAAACCAACCAGATCTTGTCAGAATCAGATTGTAGTTTAATGAAAAGTTTATGTATCTCACAATATAGATCGACCCCCTTTTTTTACCTACGAAAAGAACGCAGCGGGGCAGTTCTGCGACTTAAAGGGATAAGGCTTTGACTTGAACAATAAAGACATTAATGTTATTATACGCTTGTTAGGTTGTCCGGACAACCTGATAAGTTAAGAAATGAGGAGTAGAAATTGGCTAGCATGACACTACGCGATCAGGTCAGCCATCACAGCAATTCACCCTTATACCAGCAGATCTACCAGTTGTTGCGAAACAAAATCCTGGGAGAGTATTGGCGTCCAAATGAGATGCTTCCCTCTGAGGCAGAATTGACGGAGCAGTATCAAGTGAGCCGGGCAACTGTCCGGCAGGCCCTGGATGAGTTGGCCAACGACGGTTTAATTTACCGGAAGCAAGGGCGGGGCACCTTTGTGTCACCGCCAACGGTAGAGCAGGGGTTGGTCCGGATCGTTAGTTTTACTGATGATATGCAGCAACGCGGCTTGATGCCTGGCACCAAACTTATTTCTGCTGGGCACGTACCAGCGACGGAAGCGTTAGCCCATCAGCTTCAAATTGACGTCGGGGAGCCCTTAGCTCGAATTGAGCGACTACGTTTGGCGGACAATGAGCCGATGAGCGTAGAAATTTCGTTTCTGGTCCAGCGCTATTGTCCCGGTATTTTGAGCCAGGACTACACGACGCATTCGCTGCGGCGTATGTTGGAAGAAAATTACGGTATCCGTATTACTAGCGCTAGACAGACCATTCGAGCTATTTCGGCTTCCGAGGAATTGGCTGAAATTTTAACGGCTGAGAATGGCGCCGCTCTGTTGTACATTGAAAGACTTTCTTTGTCAGAGTTCGATGTTCCAGTGGAATATTTGCGCATTTACCATCGGGGTGATCGTTACACACTTCACACGGATCTACGCGGCTAACGCCAATGGATTCCGGGCAAGATAGGCGAACATGATGCACATTGTCTCTTTGGGTGAAATTCTAATTGATATGTTTCCGGCGGAGGTTGGACGGCCGCTTATACAAGTCTCTGCCTTTCATCCAAAGCCAGGTGGTGCACCGGCCAATGTAGCCGTTGCCGCTCATCGTCTTGGGGCCGATACTGCCTTCATTGGTAAAGTTGGGGATGATATTTTTGGGTATCACTTAATTGATGTCTTGAAGCGAGAAGGGGTAGAGACGCGCGGCATGCGTGTAGACGAGAAATCCCGGACCACCATGGCCATCATCGCCATGCCTGATGAGAACACGGCCGAATATGTTTTCTATCGCAATCCTGGTGCTGATCTCCAATTACGACCAGATGAACTGGACATTGATCTGCTGCAAGGTACGCGGGCACTTCACATTGGTTCGCTTAGCTTGGTGGATGAACCAGGACGCAGCGCTACCCACGCGGCTGTCGCCGTTGCCAAAGATCGCGGCGCTCTAATTTCCTTTGACGTGAACTATCGCCCTAGCCTATGGCGCAGCTCGGACGAGGCGATAATACAGATTCAGGAAATGATCCCTAAGGTAGACCTTGTTAAAGTCAATGAGGTGGAGTTGGCTTTACTGCAGGGAGGAGAAGGGGATACTGCCCTGGCGGTCAACAATATTCTGGCCCAAGGACCTGATCTGTGTGTGCTGACTCAGGGACAAAGTGGTAGTTATGCTCAAATAGCCGAGGGTTTTGTCGAAGTGCCGGCATTCTCCGTTAAAACAATTGACGCGACGGGTTGTGGCGATGCCTTTATCGCTGCGCTGCTTTACCAGATTACGCAAACCGCGGATTGGCGACAGACGTTGGTCTTAAACCGTCTTGAAAATGCCCTGCGATATGCCAGTGCCGTAGGTGCTTTAACAGCCCAGAGGCGAGGTGTAATCCCGGCCTTGCCAACATCAGAGCAAGTAGAACTCTTTCTATCCCACCCTGAAACAAGCGCATAGGAGTCCTAATGAACGGAACCAAAACACCAACCGTAAGGGTGGATGAACTTCAAGAAATTGCCCGCCAACTGCGCCTCGATATTCTGGACATGACCACAATAGCAGGGTCTGGTCATCCCTCTAGCTCATTTTCGGCAACCGATATCGCCACCGTTTTGTACTTCGGTGACGTGCTGCGCTATCGAGCAGACGAGCCCCACTGGCCTGAGCGAGACCGCTTCATCATGAGCAAAGGCCACGCTGCGCCGTCGCTCTACGCGGTTTTGGCTCAGGCAGGGTACTTCGAGCGCGATATGCTTTGGACGCTACGCCAGGTGGGTAGCCCGGTGCAGGGCCATCCAATCCAAGATCTATTGCCTGGGGTGGAAGCGACAACCGGATCGCTAGGACAGGGGCTCTCGGTGGGGATTGGTCATGTGTTAGGTAATCGCCTAAACAAATTAAATTATCGTGTCTACGTCCTCCTTGGGGATGGCGAATGCGAGGCTGGACAAATTTGGGAAGCGGCTATGGCGGCCGCTCACTTCAAAGCCGACAATCTGGTCGCCATTCTGGATTACAACAAATATCAAGAGACGGGCCCAATCAGCCGTGAGATGGCCTTGGAGCCACTGGTCCAGAAGTGGCGGAGCTTTGGCTGGCACGTCGAAGAGGCGGACGGGCACGATATAGTCGATTTGCAGGATAAATTTGCTGCCGTCGCCGATATTAAAGGGCAGCCCTCCATCATCATCGCCCACACAATCAAGGGCAAGGGTGTCTCTTTCGTGGAAGCCGACTTCACGTTCCACGGCCGGGCGCTCACACAAGAACAAGCCGAAATGGCCCGGGAGGAACTTAATGGAACTCGATAAAAAGGCAGGCCTCAAGCCATATCCACTGCCACTACGCAATGTTTTTGGCGAGGCGCTACTCGATGTCGCTCGCGAAAACGACAGAGTTGTTGTACTTGATGGCGACCTGAGCAATTCGACGAAAACTGAGTATGTACGGCAGAATTTCCCCGACCGTTTCTTCAATATCGGCATTGCCGAAAGTAATCTTGTGGGCATCGGTGCGGGGCTGGCTGCTTGCGGATTTATCCCCTGGATTACCAGCTTTTCCTCTTTCTTGCTGTGCAACGCCTACGATCAGATACGGCTAGCAGTGGCCATGTCTAACATCAATGCCAAGGTGCTGGGCAGTCATGGGGGCATCACGCTGGGCAAAGATGGCCCGACACAAATGGGCATTGAAGACTTGGCTTTGGTCGGTGGTCTACCTACCTTCACCATATTGGTGCCCAGCGATCCCGCCTCTATGCATGCGGCCGTACGGGCAGCGACCGATCACGAAGGGCCGGTCTTCCTGCGATCCAGTCGCGTCGCCTTGCCAGAGATATATCCCATGGATGACTGTCCATATGAAATTGGCAAAGCGAACGTTGTTCGTCAGGGTAAGGACGTGACCCTGATAGGCTGCGGCATCATGGTCGCTGCAGCACTGAAAGCGGCGGTGATGCTTTCTGCAAAAGGCATTGAAGCTCGCGTGTTGGACATGCACACCATTCGACCGATGGATGTTGATGCACTGGTTGCAGCAGCGCGCGAAACTGGGGCTATTGTCACGGCCGAAGAGCATCTGTTACAGGGTGGCATGGGCAGTAACATAGCTCGCATCGTGACTCAGAATTTTCCTGTGCCAATGCGTTTTGTTGGGCTGGACGATACTTACACCGAGTCGGCCGATCCGGAGGACCTGCTGAAAAAGTATAAGTTGACGGCCGATGACATTGTCGCTGCCGCTCGCAAGGCAGTTGCGGCGAAAGCAGAAATAAGACATGCTGTATGAGGAGTTGAAGCGAAGGGCCGCTGAAGGCAATCCTATTCGCGTGGCGGCCAGTGGCGCCGGTTGGATGGGCAGTGGATTTGTGGCCCAGATGGCTCACGTTACGGGTATGGAACTGTCCGTGCTCATCGATCCCAATCTGGAGGCGGCTTATGAAGCATTCATGGCCACAGGACTGGACGCCGGAGACATTGTAGAGACAGCCAATGCAAGCCAGGCGATGGACGCGATTCGCCAGGGAAAGCACGTCGTTACTGACGATGTGAATCTGGCCGCTCAGTTGGAAGCCATCGACGTCATGACCGATGTAACGCCCTCTCCAGCATCCGGTGCCGAGACCGCTTTTGCGGCTATTCAGCACGGCAAAGATGTCGTTTTGGTCAACATAGAGGCTGATGTGACCGTTGGTCGGATGCTGAAGAAGATGGCAGCCGATGCGGACGTGCTTTACTCTGTTTCTTCTGGTGATGAACCAGGTTGCCTGATGGAGCTGGTTGAATATGTCAGCATGCTGGGTTTCGAAACAATTGTGATTGGTAAAGGAAAGAACAATCCGCTCAACCCTGAGGCCACACCAGTCACCGTAGCTGAAGCAGCCAGGCGAGCAAACAAGGATGCTTACCAGACGGCCTCCTACGTCGACGGTTCCAAGACGATGTTTGAGATGACCTGTGCCGCCAATGCAACCGGTTGCGTGCCGATGAAACGAGGTATGGTGGGGCCAGAGGCAACGTTAGAAACAGTTACAGAGATCTTTTCGTTAAAAGAAGATGGCGGATTAGTTCCGTTCCCCGGTATGGTAGATTTTGTGCAGGGAGCGTCGATGGCTGGTGGGGTATTTGTAACGGTGCGAGTTCAGGACGACCGGATTGCTGATGATCTGAAATATCTGAAAGTCGGCAATGGTCGTTACTCAACTTTCTTCCGTCCTTACCACCTCTGGTTTATTGAAGCACCTATCTCTCTCGCCCGGGCGGTGCTTTACCGCCAAACGACCCTGGTACCGCTGGATCGACCTGTGGCCGATGTGTTGACCATCGCTAAACGCGATCTGCGCCCGGGTGAGCGGCTGGATGAGTTTGGTGGCTTCACCTTTCGCGGCCTAATGGATACGGCAGCGGCCGTCGCTGCTGAAAACGGGCTGCCAGCGGGGCTGGCTCCCGACGCGGAAATACTGCGACCGGTTACTGCCGGTAGCGTTATAACCTGGGATGACGTTCGGCTAGATGAGTCGAGCACGGTGGTCCGCTTGCGACGGCAGCAGGATGCGCTGTCTTTACGGTGAGTGAGGTTCTTGATGGCAATAGATCATACTCAAATTGATCCCCTAGCGCGGGAGCGTATAAAGGACAATGGACTGACGAAGGAACAGCTTCTCGATGCATTGCGTAGAATGCACTTGATTCGCGCCTTTGAAGAGAAAGCGGAATCGCTCTATGCCTTAGGCAAGATTCATGGCACGATGCATCTCTCTATCGGGCAGGAAGCATCGGCAATGGGAGCCTGCCTGGCATTGCAACCTGACGATCGAATTCTGAGTAATCATCGCGGCCATGGCCACTGTATCGCCAAGGGGGCCAAGCTAAACTTAATGATGGCTGAGCTCTTTGGCAAGGAAGCGGGCTACTGCCGTGGTCGTGGGGGGTCGATGCACATTGCTGATGTAGCCGGCGGCAATCTCGGAGCAAACGGCATTGTGGCCGGTGGCATTCCCCTGTCAACGGGCGTAGGTCTAAGTATACAGATGCAAAAGCTGAATAGGGTATGTCTGACTTTTTTTGGTGATGGAGCGGCCAATGAGGGTGCGTTTCACGAGTCTCTGAATTTGGCGGCCATCTGGAAGCTGCCTGTTGTGTATGTTTGTGAGAACAACCAGTATGCGATGTCGATGCCGGTTACGGCCGCGTTCCCTATCGAAAAAATCTCAAAGCGGGCGGTAGCCTACAACATCCCTGGGGTAACTGTCGACGGCAACGATTTGTTTGCGGTATATGAAGCTGTGAAGACGGCCGTTGATCGTGCTCGCGGCGGCGAAGGACCGACTCTCATCGAATCGGTTACCTACCGCTGGCGGGGACACTCTAAAAGCGATCGGCAGCGCTACCGCACACGAGAAGAAGTAAAGTCCTGGCAGGCTAAAGATCCCATCGCCCGCCTGGAGAAGCAGCTTATCGCTGCTGGCATGTTTTCTGAAGAGACATTAGTGGAACTAGGAGAGGCGGCTAAACAAACGATCGAGAGCAGCGTAGCTTTTGCCGAGGCCGCCCCAGATCCTGATCCGAAAACAGTTCTGGATGGTGTGTATGCCTGAACAATACCTGTCAACCGCATCGGTGAAGGAAATCGAGGCTGACCGCGAATTAACCTACGCCCAGGCAGTGCGTGAGGCGTTACAGTTGGCGATGACCCGGGATGAGCGCGTCTTTATGCTAGGAGAGGACATCGGCGTGTATGGTGGCGCATTCGGCGTTTCTGATGGCCTGATAGAGGAGTTTGGCCCTGAAAGAGTGCGAGACACGCCTATTTCCGAGGCGGTGATAGCCGGGACCGCAATTGGCGCGGCGATGACCGGCATGCGGCCGATTGCCGAAATCCAATTCATGGATTTCATTACCCTGTCCATGGAGCAATTGGTCTTACAGGGGGCCAAGATTCACTTCATGTTTGGTGGCAAGGCGACAGTACCCATGGTGTTGCGCACGCCGGCCGGCTCAGGCACTGGCGCGGCAGCCCAACATTCTGAAAGTTTGGAAGCTTGGTTTGTGCACGTTCCCGGCCTTAAGGTAGTGATGCCCTCAACGCCCTACGATGTTAAGGGACTGCTGTTGGCGGCCATTGAAGACGATAATCCAGTTATTTTTATTGAGCATAAGTTGCTCTACCGTACGAAAGGTCATGTTCCAGAAGATTACTACACCATTCCGCTTGGCCAGAGTGAAGTCAAGCGGTCTGGGCGGGATCTGACTGTGGTGGCCACTTCCATTATGGTGCCGCGGGCACTTGAGGCAGCAAGTAAAATGGCAGAGGAAGGTATTGAGTTGGAAGTAGTCGATCCTCGTACATTGAAGCCATATGATGCCGAGACGGTTACACGATCGGTGATCAAGACTGGCAAAGCGCTGGTAGTGCATGAAGCCCCCAAGACAGGCGGCTTCGGCGGCGAAGTAGTCGCCGAAATAGTTTGCAGTGAGGCCTTCGATTATCTGGAAGCTCCCGTGCGTCGACTGGCCGGCTTGGATATACCTATTCCCTACAACCGCGAACTTGAAAAGGCAGCAGTGCCACAGGTAGATGATATTGTTCGTGAAGCAAGAGCTCTTGTGCAGGGGAGTTATTAACTGTGGCCGTTCCCATTATTATGCCCAAGTTTAGCATGACCCAGGAAGAGGCCATCGTCCTCACCTGGCTAGTGGCTGAAGGGGAGGTCGTAACAAAGGGAGATCCTCTCATGGAAGTGGAGACCGATAAGGTAGCCATGGAAGTGGAGGCCCCGGATGATGGCGTATTGCGGGGCCTGAAGGTCTGCGAAGGGGACGTGGTGCCGGTCACTGAGGTAATCGGTTACATTGTGCCTGAGGGAGAAACCTGGACCGCGGAGCCCGATGAGGAAATGAGTGCGGATCTATCTGCCTCGGCCTCTTCTTCTGATGTGCATGCTTCCAGCAGTACCCCGATAAAAGCGACCCCAGTTGCCCGGCGCATTGCTGCATCCGCCGAAATTGACATCACCGAAATACCTCCGCCAAGAAACGACCATAGAATACGGCGGCAGCACGTGGAGCAGTACCTTCAGCAGCTGAGTGAAGGGGTGCCTAGCAATAGCAACAATTTACTAACCAACCCAGACAAGTTACGGGCAACGCCTGCTGCCCGGCGGTTAGCTCGTGAGAGAAATCTGACGCTGAAACAGATAAGAGGGAGTGGCCCACTTGGGCGTATTCAAGTTGAAGACGTGGCTCGCTTTCAGCCGCGGAAGATAGAAGCTGGTAGCAAGCCGGTTTCTGAGTCAGATAGTGACAGCGACGAGATGCTGGCCTTGAGCCGTATGCGACGGGTCATTGCCAACCGAATGGTGCAAAATTACCAGTCCATCCCGCACATCACTTTTACGGTTTCTGTCGATATGACGGCCGTAATTGAGCTGCGAAGGCGTCTAAATGTGGAAATCGAAAAAGAAGAGGCAGCGCGGGTGTCGGTAACGGCTGTGCTGGCCAAGGTATGTGCCTGGGCCTTGGAACGACATCCACTGGTTAACGCGGCTTGGAGTGAAGCAGGCATTCAATTGCACGACCAGATCAAAATCGGCGTAGCCGTGGCCCTGGATGATGGGTTGATTGTGCCCGTGATTCAGAATGTTGCTTCCCTGGGATTGCTTAAGATTGCTAGCCAACTGCAGAAGTTGACGACACGAGCACGAAGCGGGCACTTGCAACCCCAAGATGTTCAGGGTGGCACGTTTACAATCAGTAACCTTGGCATGTTTGGTATTGACCAGTTTACTGCCATCATCAATGCGCCACAGAGCGCTATTTTGGCCGTTGGACAAACGGTGAAAAAGCCTATTGTTGTAGAAACGCCAACTGGCGATGAAATGGTGATCCGGCCGATGATGATGATGACTTTGTCGGTAGACCATCGCCTTATTGATGGAACTGTTGCTGCCGGTTTCTTGCAGGATGTGGTGGGAGGCTTGGAGCAGCCTGACCGAATGCTTTGGTGAGCGGCTCTAGTGAGCGGCTCTAGTGAGTGGCTCTGATGAGTGGCTCTGATGAGTGGCTCTGGTGAGTGGCTCTGAACCATGATTTGATCGACCAATAAATATCTCATTTTCCCAAAAATTAGGAGGTTTCGATGCGAATCGGTGTATTTACAGCTTTGTTTCAGGATCTACCCTTTGAAGAAGCATTGGAAAAGGCAGCGGACGCCGGGGTAACGGCCGTTGAAATTGGCGCAGGCGGGTATCCTGGCAGCCAGCATTGTCCTGTGGATGTGTTGCTGGAAAGCGAAAGCCGGCGTGAAGAATATTTGGAAGCGATCAGCTCTCGTGGCCTTATCCTGAGTGCACTCAGCGTTCATAACAACCCACTTCATCCCCATCCCGAAATTGCCCAGGAAGCGGACACCGTTATTCGCAAGGCAAGCAAGCTCGCGCGATTGCTAGAGGTTCCAGTGGTCAATGGTTTCTCTGGGCTGCCTTCGGGAGCGCCGGGCGATACCATGCCTAATTGGGTGACCTGCCCTTGGCCACCGCATTTTCTCGAAATACTGGACTATCAGTGGAACCAGGTTGCCATTCCCTATTGGAAAGAAGCGGCCAAGTATATTGGGGACCAAGGCGTCAAGTTTGCCTTTGAGATGCATCCGGGAATGCTGGTTTACAATGTTGAAACTCTGCTGAAACTCCGTAAGGCGGCCGGTCCGATACTAGGCTGTAATTTTGATCCCAGTCACCTGTTCTGGAATGGGGTCAACCCCGTGGCGGCAATCCAAGAATTGGGTGAGAGTATCTTCCACGTGCATGGCAAGGATTGTTACGTGAATGAGCTAAAAATTGCCGTGAATGGCTGCAATGATCACAAACCTTACGACCAGATCCTGAACCGTGCCTGGACGTTCCGCAGCATTGGCTACGGCCACGATGCCCAGGTTTGGAAAGATATCTTCAGCGTGCTTCGCCTTGTGGGTTATGACTATGTTGTTTCCATTGAGCATGAGGATTCACTAATGTCGACGGATGAGGGACTGGCCAAAGGTGTGGCGATGCTCAGGGAAGCTAACATATTTGAACAACCGGGAGAGGCGTTCTGGGCCTAAGCGGCCCACATCGAAAGCAAACTTACAAGAACTCTAAGTTCGCTGATGAATGCGGCACTTGGTATTCAATCGTTGCCAAGACCATTCTCAAATACATCTACTAGTTCAATATGGGTCAAACGCCTTAGTTGCCTACAGCACCGTCAAGCGTACAATAAATGTGCTCAAGCCAGTCACTTAGTTTGGTCACTCTGACCAGAGAAGATTAGTTGTTGAAATGTCGATTTATTGGACTACCGGCTAACGCAACCTAAAAGTGTCATAATTTCCGCGAGTGGTCGTATTTGTGTTTTTGACGCAAAAAGTATTGTTTCAATATTGCAAATCGCTCCCGAGCCACAACGAGGGCGGTAACTTTTTGGTAGACTTTATCTTAGGAAGTCCCTATCATCTAATGAGAATCATTAACGCGGTTTATACTATGGAAGGTTCAAACCATGACGGAATCTGAGCTTAGCTTCCAGTCACTGCCGGCCGAATACCAGCGTATCGTCCAGTTGGCCCAAGAGCAGCTCAACATCTCCATCAGACCGCTCCAGGAACTGGTTGGCGGGTGGTCGGGTGCGGCTATTTATCTCGTTGGTGTGATTTCTCCGGATTCTAGTCGAGTAGAGCACCTGGTCATGAAGCTTGACCGGAAACGACCGATGGCCAAGTCCGATGAGATTTCACGGCATGAGATGGTACTCAGGAAATCGCCGCCTAATTTTGCTCGCCAGCACATCCCCGAAATCTTCTATGACCGGGTCGACAATGAAGATGCACTGGCCATTTTTTATGCTATTGCAGGCCAATCGCTGTACAACTTCCGTACATTGTCGAAACACCGGCGGCAGAGTCGATTGGAAACCCTGTTCGCGGCCACGAACATGTATGTGCTAGAAACGTGGAATGCTAACCTGACCTTCGAACAAATCGATCACCCCCAGTCCCTGTTGAAAAGATGGCTGGGTTTTCGCCTCAGTCCCGGACAGAAAATCGAACAATTTCTACGTGAACAATGCCAGATTCAGCCCGATATGGCTGGATTTATCATTCAGGGGAACATCTTCCCAAATCCGTTGCTCTATGCCCGAGAACCAGAGGCTTGGGGTCCAATCCGGCCGCTAGATGCCATCGTTGGACTGCAGCATAGCGATCTTAATACGAACAACATCCTGGCAAAGTTTTCACGTCACGGAGAGGAGCTGGATGGCTACTATCTGATCGATTTCGCGCTTTTTAAAGAGAACATGCCTCTGCTATACGATCAGCGCTATCTGGAAATGTCATACCTGGTACATGCAATTTCATATGGCTCTTTTACCAGCATAGTAGACTTAATCACCCGGCTGGCGGAGCATGATATTCTTGAAGCTCAGCAAGTCCCAATTGAGATGGCTGGTGTCAACGCGGTCATAAGGGCTGGGCGGATGGCCTTTGAGAGCTGGGTACAGGAGCACCATCCGAGTTTGCATGATGACCTTTGGGGTCAATATTGGCTCGCGGGTGCAGCCGCTGGCCTTAGTTACTGTCACAAGGCAGGCCAGGCTGATGAAATCCGGCTAGCCGGGTTGATTTATGCTACCGCCAATCTGAAACGGTATTTCAATTTATTTGGCTTATCGATGCCGACCGAGGCCACTCAGCTTTACAGCAGGGGCCAATATGATAGTAGGGTAGTGGGCGAAGGAACTCTAGGCACGCCAGACGTGAAAACGCCCAACAATCTTCCGGTGCCGCTAACAAATTTTGTCGGCCGGGCAGCTGAGCTGGCAGATATTACGGATCTGCTACTCCGTCCGGAAGTGCGGCTGGTTACCCTGACCGGGCCCGGCGGGACGGGCAAGACTCGCTTAGGACTGGAGACAGGTCGGGCCGTATTAGATCATTTCTCTCATGGTGTTTACTTCGTCGATCTGGCACCGATCAGCGATCCATCCCTCGTGGTGACCACTACTGCCCATACAATTGGAATTCGTGAAGGCGGCGGCCGGCCGCCGCTAGAAAATCTGAGAGACTTTCTAGCCAATAAAGAGATGCTTCTGCTGTTCGATAATTTCGAACAGATTACTGGAGCGGCCTCTGTTGTGGCTGAGCTGCTGGCTACGGCGCCGGGAATCAAGGCTCTGGTTACCAGCCGGATTCCCTTACAGCTACGAGGAGAACATCAATACCCGGTTTCCCCGCTGGATATGCCCTCAGACGCAAACCAAAGCCCGGCGGAAGTTCTTGCTTTTGAAGCCGTCGCTTTGTTCAGACAGCAGGCACAGAGTGTCCAGCCGCGCTTCGATATTACGGATGAAAACAGCAAGGCGGTAATCGAGATCTGCCGCCGCTTGGATGGGCTGCCTTTGGCGATCGAAATCGCCGCTGTTCGCGTCAGGATGCTCCCACCCCGGGCTTTGCTCAAACGTCTGGATCAAAGCCTGAAACTGCTAGTTGGTGGAGCCAAAGATTTACCCTCCAGGCAGCAAACTTTACGCCGGACTATCGACTGGAGTTACGATCTGCTCGAACCGGAAGAACAAGCGCTCTTTACTCGTCTAGGCATCTTCGCCGGAGGATTTACCCTGGAATCGGCTGAAGGAGTTTGTAATTCATCGGGCGATATCGATGTTTTTTCCGGCATAGAAACGCTTTTAAACAGCAACCTTCTTCGACGAGTTCGGTCAACGACTGATGAGCCCCGTTTTGACATGCTTCAGACTATCCGCGATTATGCTTTGGAAAAAGAGGAGGAGGCTGGTGTGATGGCCGATCTGCAATGGGCTCACTGTAGATATTATGCCCAATTGGCAGAAGAGGCCCCCTTCGCTTTGGCCGATATGTGGCTAGATCGCTTTGCTGAAGAACACGACAATTTCCGGGTTGCCCTCGAGTGGGCGATGCTGCACGAGGAGGGGATACCGCCGGGGGTTACAATGCTAGTCCCTCTGGCCTGGTTCTGGTACCGTCATGGTCACCTTGAAGAGGGGAGTGAATGGACCGAGCGCGCTCTGGTGCTTACGGCCGAGATGGGCGATTCGCCTCTACGCGTCTTGGCACTGGTAGTGCGGTCTTATCTGGCCTTATGGTCAAGCGATCTGATCGTTGCCGCCGAACTAAGTCGAGAATCTGTGGATATGGCCGAACGACTAAAATTTGACGAAGGCTTATCCGCGGCCAAGCTTGGCTACGGGACGACCTTGATTAATCAGGGAAGAGATAGGGAAGCCTATCCCCATCTAGTAGATGCTATAGAGCTATTTGATCAGCAGGCGCAACCTTGGATGAAAGGAACAGCCTTGGTTCATCTTGCCAATGTGTCGCTAGGACTGGGCCATCCAGACCGTGCCATTCAATGGTTGGACATGGCCATGCCCTTCTTCAAAACAAGTGGCGATACTTGGAGTATGGCTTTTGGGTTTAACAACTACGGGGAAGTTGCCCGAGTTCAGGGTGATTATGAGAAGGCGGAGGATTATTATCGCCGGACGGATGACTTATTTCAACAGGCTGATGCAAAGGGCGACCAGGCCAGACTTGTGCATACCCTCGGTTATATCGCCCAGCATAAAGGAAATTTTGAGGAGGCACGGCTGCTGTTCCTCGAAAGCCTGACCGATTTCCGCGAACTGGGCAACCATCGGGGCATCGCTGAATGCCTCGCCGGTCTAGCCGGCCTGGCGGCCGAACAAGGAAAGCAGGAATGGGCTGCCCCTCTGCTTGGCGCCGCGGAATACCAGTTGAAAGTTATCGATGGGGCCTGGTGGCCAGCAGACCGGGTGGAAATAGAAGGCGCCAGGGAGCGAATGGAGTCAGCTCTCGGAGACCGGTTCGAGGCACTATGGAACCAGGGACGGACTATGGGTACTGAAGAAGCGATAGCCTACGCATCAACTGGCGCATGACTCAGATAGATAGTTCTCGAAGCTTTGGCATCGGCCCGACCAAAGAATTGAGTTTACGCGTCAGCGTCGCTACCTTGGCGCGGATCGTCTTTCCCAGACCCGAAAATGGCGAGCTTATGTTAGCCTTGGAACACAAGGCAACGCTGCTAACGCATGGAGCCGAACCGCATGTACTCGTTAAGGCCCAGCCATTTGGGGGTGCCATCCGCATCCTAAACTTTGCCCGCCTGCAAGCACTCATCGGCAACTTTCATTTTGATAGCGAGCGCTCTAGGTCTGAGAAGGACTTTCGCCTCTTTATCCGGCCTTCTGATTGGCCTGATGTTCGGGATTTCTGTTTGAGCAGTTTTAGGCAACAGGATGATTCAGACCTGGAAGCCGATCCTAAAAGAGAATTGGTCGAGGAATTTGATGATGCGATAGGTATTGATCTCAGGTCAGATCAATATATTGTGGCGGAGATTGGAACGGTGGTGGAAAACGAGCCAGTGCTCACTGGCAATATCCATGCAGCCGGCAAACCGACCGTACGCGTTTACAAGATTTTCGAAGCTCAAATCACCGACTTCACCTTGTCCCAAGCTATAGTGGTTAACAGCGAGAAGCATTCCAGCGATGTTTTGAGGAGTCTGGCCGTAGAAGACAGCCGAAAAGGGGGACGCGGCCGAGCGAATGGAATGCTTGTAATTTCCATGCAGCGTATTCGTGATTTCTATTTAGCTATATCACCCCATAAACGCGGCGAACTGTTGTCTTATGAAAATACAAGGCTAGAAGGGAATGTGCCTGTCGTTTTAGACGATATTTACATACCAAAATACCAATATGGCAATGACTGAGGAGCATAATATCGTCCTCTAAATTGCTTTGCATTCTTCATAGATTCTGGCATCGTTTATGGCTAGCCCACCTGAAAGTGGCCGATTATTCGATGAACTTGGATGTTCTTAGCCTTTGAAACCAAACTGAAACAGTGATTTGGTTTGATGTGCCTGATAGAGCCAATTTAATCACTTGAACGACGGTGCTACCACAGTTCCCAATGTGCAATCTCATCTATAGTCTTGCGGCCGCCCTTGCGTGGTAGACGATTGCGTGGATCAGAGCCAGATGTTGGGAAACCAAAGGAGATCGCCCAAGGCACAGCGCGATCAAGCGGAATTTTGAGTATAGTTCGAGCTTTTTCCGGATCGTAAATTGTTGCCAAACAAGACATGATGCCCATTTCCCAGGCAACCAATATCATGTTTTGGCTAGCACGCCCTAGATCGAAGGGCTTGGTATGCGTCGACGGCTCGTCCATTTTCTCGACAGTCATCACAACGGCGAATGCTGCTCCGGCCAAATGCCCACACCAGGGACCGCATTCACTTAGAGATTGGAGATTGTCACGTTCAGTCACTATGATGAACTGCCAGGGCTGGCTATTCTTGGCCGATGCGGAGTATCTTCCTGCTTGAATTATCTTTTCAATCTGCCCACGAGGAACGACTTTATCATCGAACTCTCGCACTGCACGCCTGTTTTTAATAGCGTTGAAAATCTGCATATTTAATTCAGAATATTCCTTCATAGCTAATGGTCCTTGATCAATATTACCTTTAAGTCCGGCCGGCGGC
>PVMK01189075.1_pt2 | contig 45856 bp, 50 predicted proteins | sample 1853481 | NCBI WGS metagenome assembly PVMK01 (sample SAMN08533507, study PRJNA380276) | Marine sediment metagenome, whole genome shotgun sequencing project.
GCCCTGGCCGAGTCGTTCAACATGGCGACGGTCCGGCTGGGGATCGAAGTTGGCGTCGACCGCGTCGCCGACTTATTGTTTCAACTCGGTGTTCCGCGGCACGTGAATCCGTATCCGTCGTTGTTGCTCGGTGCCGTTGAAATGGCGCCGATAGAGGTGGCACAGGTCTACAACACGCTCGCTAATGGGGGTTTCAGAACGCCGTTCAGAGCCGTGCGGTCGGTCGTAGACTCGGCCGGTGAACCGCTCGAGCGCTACCCGATCCAAATCATCGAAGCAGCCGATCCGGCTGCCGTCTATCAACTCAACCAGGGACTCATCGAAGTCATAAATCGTGGCACCGGTCGCGGCGCACGCAGCCGCTTGCCGAGAAAATTGATTGCCGCGGGCAAGACGGGTACGTCCGATGAATTTCGCGACAGCTGGTTTGCGGGATTTCACCGCGAACACGTGATGGTGGTCTGGGTCGGATACGACGATAATCGTTCGACCGGGCTGACCGGGGCCGGGGGCGCACTCAAGATCTGGGCCTCCATCATGAGCGACATGGCGAGCGCGTCATACGCGCCCACCTTACCGGCGAATCTGAAAGAAAAATGGATCGACTACGGAACCGGCTTTGTAACCAAGGGGCACTGCAAGAACGCGACACAATTGGCGCTGCCACCCGACACGCGACTCAGGAAGCGCTCGGGTTGCTCGCTGGATATCGGGCGCATGGGCCAAAGGACTTTGAATTGGTTAGAAAACGCGATCAACTGAACACGCGTGAGCTCGCATTGATGATGCTCCTGCTTGCGCTGGTCCTTAGCGGTTGCGCGGGCAGATCTGCCTATGAAACCATGCCGGGCAAAGACGAGGCAGGCACTTCGGCGATGGAACAGGCGATTACGCCTGCCAGCCGGTCGCTGCTGCAGACCAGCCGCGATCAGAGCGCGTCGGGGAATTATGTTCATGCGGCCGCATCGCTGGAACGAGCGATCCGGATTGACTCGACACAGCCGTTGTTATGGCTCGAACTCGGACGCGTGCGTCTCCTCGAGGGGGACTATAGCCAGGCCGAGCAACTCGGCAGGAAGGCGCGCACGCTGTCAGCGGGCAACGCGACAGCCGAGGCACAGTCCGTGCAACTCATCGCGGACGCGCTCCGCGGCCAGGGTCGATTTCACGATGCCTACCTCGTCCTGTCTCCCGACGATTGAGATATGAGTCGAAAGATTGACTGACTCTCGTAGATCGCATATGAGACATAACGCCCACTGACGCAGCAAATAGAGCAACCGTAAAGTAGATTCAGACCCCGGGTTTTGCGAGGCCGCGCACATAAATCACGGCTGTCTCCGTTCCATAATGCCGGTTGTTGATGACTGGCTAAAAAATGGTTGAATTCAAGACGGGTCGTGGTCTTCGGACCATCAGTGTCCTGGCTTTTTGCCAGGCCCTGACGGCGTGTGTCGGCACGCCATCGGTCATTGTCAGTGAACCGCTACCGGCGCCCATCGTCATTGCGCCCGCGCCGATACCCGTCGCCGCTGCGCCGGTCCGCACGGCAATTTTGATCAGTAACAATACTGCCGGCTACCAGCTCGTCGCGAACCAGATCGCGCAACGCATACCGACAAACGAGCGTCGTATATTTAACCTGAATGGCAATCCGGCGAACGGTTCGAGGATTCTGAAAAATCTGACTGAGTTCGCTCCGGACCAACTGGTCGCCGTCGGATTGCTGGCCGCGAAAACCGGAAGGCAGATGCCCGAATTACCAATGATCTTCTGCCGGGTATTCAACTATCAGGATCACGACCTGATATCGCCCACATCGACCGGTGTAAAGTTATTGCCACCCTTTGCTCTGCAATTGCAGGCCTGGACGACACTTGCACCAGACCTGCAAACGATCGGCGTTATCACCGGCCCTGGCCAAGACGATCTGATCACGGAAATCACGGCTGCCGCCCGGCAATTCGACATCGAAATTCTGAGTCGCACCGTGCGCTCGGACAAAGGCACGTTATTCGAATTCAAACGACTGGTCCCTCTTGTACAGGGGCTCTGGATATTGCCCGACAACCGGATTCTCAGCGTACCCGTGCTCAAGGAACTCATGGCATATGGGATCAAACACGACAAGCAGATCGTCGTTTTCAATGAAAAGCTGCTGAAATTCGGCGCGCTGCTGAGTGTTACGAGTAACGATACGGACGTCGCCGACCAGGTCGTTCATCTGTTGCGGAAAAACTCATCCGGCGGCACCGCGGCGCGGCCACACATGACACCACTCACGGACATGCGCATTGAGCTCAATACCCAGGTTGCACAGGAACTCGGGTTGATCGCTACGCCTCAGTTCAATCGATTTCTTCCGGCAAATTAGCGGCAAACTGTCGTGACTTCCTCAACCCGAAATCGCGATCGAGTTTCTGCCGCGGGGCGTGCCCTGAAAAACGGAATCAATAAGCTGAGTCATCGGCGCAGCCTCATCGGTGAAATTCTTGCGCTACAAATCGTGTTCGCACTCTTTCTGTGCACCTCCGCGATCGGGTTTCTGTGGTGGACCTCGGGCTGGGTCGTCGAAGATAACCTGAAAAATTGGGGCGAGCAGTGGATCTCCGAATTAGATGATTTGGGCATGCCGTTATATATGTCCCTTGACGAAGAGCGATTCCTGCGCATCGAAAGGTTCGTCAACGCATTCCCGGAAATTTCCTTCGTTCGCTACTACACCACCGATGGCGAGGTGATTTTCACGAGTCAGACAACGGACTCAGAGATTCAGGTTCCGCAACTTGACGCCGATCAACTTAGCCGCCTGATGCAGATCAGCCATACGGCATCGGACGAGGCGATCGTGCTCGAGAAGGCGGGACAAGGGATGGCCCTGGTCCGCGTCAGCAAACCGATCTGGACAGAGTCCCTGGCCGAAGACGGGCTGCTCGATTTCGATCCCGATGCGATGAACTCCGGTGACCCGGTACTGGTCGGCTATGCGGAGCTTGCGCTCGATTTTCGTAACTACGAGGGGCGACTCAATCAAAATATCCTGACGGCCAGTCTGCTCGGAATCATCGGGTTGCTCCTTCTGACGCTTGCATCTTCGGTTGTCTTCCGCCGTGCCATGCGCCCCCTCGCTCAGCTGCAGAAGCCACTCGAGCAGCTCGCCCATGGCAGTACCGATTTCAAAGTAAAGACAACCGGGCACCGGGAAATCGTCGCAATCGCCGACGCGGTCAATACGACCGTGACGGCACTGAACGAGCGCGACAAAATGCTGTGGCAACTCGCTAACATGGATTCGTTGACCGGCCTCGTGAGCCGCCACCGGTTTTCGGAATTACTCGAAGAAGAGCTGACAAAGATTGGCGGGCGGTCAGAGCCAACCGCCCTCTTATTCGTTGATCTCGACCAGTTCAAAAGTGTGAATGACACGCTGGGACACGCAGCCGGAGATCGATTCCTGAAAGAAACTGCAGAGAGACTCCAGAAAGGCGTGCGAAAAAACGATGTCGTCGCGAGATTCGGTGGCGATGAGTTCACCATCCTGATACCCGAAATCGCGCGCGAAGAGGCCGAGGTCATTTGCCAGGCACTGGTGAAGGACCTCCGCGATCATCATTTCATGGAAGGTGGCCAGACATTCAGTGTCCCATGCAGTATCGGCGCCACGCTGTTCGACTCCAATGTGCTTTCCGCGGAAGACTTGATGGCGCAGGCCGATATGGCCTGTCATGACGCCAAGGTAAAAGGCCGTAATCGCGTCCAGTTCTACGAACTCACGGACAAGGAAATGAATCAGAAGACCGCCGATGCCGGATGGTCTCAGCAAATCCAGCGGGCGCTGAAGGAAGACCTCTTCACCCTGCACTATCAACCGATCGTCGATATTCGCACTGGCCGCGCAACGCATTACGAAGCGCTGTTGCGGCTGCAAGCGGACGACGGTCAACTGGTGCCGCCGATGGCGTTTCTGCCAGCCGCGAGCCGGTTTGGCCACATGCAGGAAATCGATGAATGGGTGATTCGAAACGCGTTGACAAATCTGGCGGAATTTCGCAAGCGCAAGAAAGAGCTGCGATCTCACCGTGAATATTTCCGGCACGATATTCGAGGATGAAAATCTGTTCCCGTTCATCGAAAAAAACCTGGCGGACAATAATTGAAGCCCGGACAGCATCGTCCTGGAGATCACTGAGCAGGTCGCGGTGCGAAATCTTGGCGGCGCTCGCCGGCAGATCGAGACTCTGTCTGAGTTCGGCTGCAAATTTGCTATTGATGATTTCGGCGCGGGATACAGCTCGTATTCCTATCTAAAGAGTCTGCCGGTCGATTACATCAAAATAGACGGGTCATTTATCCGCGACCTCGCCACCGACGAAGTGGACAAGACCATCGTCAAATCGATTAGTCAGATTGCGAAAGCGACGAATAAACTGACCGTTGCCGAACATGTCGGCGATGCCGCAACCTATGACCTGCTGCTCGACCTCGGCGTCGATTATGCGCAGGGATTCTATGTCGGCAAGCCGGCCGCAGAACTTGCTGCGCCTGAGCTACCAACGTCTCTGAAGGCGACGCGGAAACGCAAGAAGAAAGCGGGTTAGCTCAGCTGATCAGCAATGTCCTGTAACAGGCCCGAATCTTCCGGAGTCGTCGCCGGCGGATAGCGCTTGATCACCTTGCCGTTGCGGTCGATCAGAAATTTCTCGAAATTCCATTCGATATCACCCGGGAAGCCGTTTTCATCGCCCGTGAGCCACGCGTAAATCGAATGCTGCCCCTCGCCGTTGACGTCAATTTTCGTCGTCATCGGGAATTTCACGCCGTAATTTGTCGTGCAAAAAGATACGATCTCATCTTCCGTACCCCGGCTCCTGCTCGCCGAACTGATTGCACGGAAATCCAACGACCACCAGACCCTGGCTCTCGTTCTCCTCGTAGAGTGACTCGAGTCCGGCATAGTGCGGCGTCAGCCCGCATTTGCTGGCCACGTTCACGGCCAGAACGACCTTGCCATCGAGATCGGGGATCAGATTCCCGCCGCCCTGGATCGTGTCGATTTCAAAATCCTGCAATGTGCTCATGATCCACTCCTGTTCCCTGCTTTTTAAATGATTGTTATCGTCAGATGACGACCGATTATCACACAGTCGCACCTCCGGCTGCCCATCGCCCACCTATGTCACAATAGCGCGTTCAGGCACACGTATTCGGAGAGATATCCTATGGGCGCCCACTCCTGGTTATATGAAACGCCGTGGCCAACCAAGCAACTGCCACGAGAGGAACTGACCGCTCGCATCGAACATTTCCTGGCAACCCATTGGATGGGGGTGCTTTGCACGCTCGGCAAGGACGGGCCGATTGGCAGTCCGATTGAGTTTTATGCCGATGGCACGATCATCTATCTTTTGCCGCAACCCGGCAGCCCAAAGCTCCGGGCGATGCAGAAAAATCCGCGGATCTGCTTCGCCGCGCATGGCGAAAATTCCGGCTGGGCCAGCGTGCGCGGCGCCCAGCTGTTCGGCGATGCCCAATTGCTTGACCCCGGCACACCGGAACACGATCATGCGATGACAATTTATCGCTGGGTGCCGTCTGCCGTGCAGCTCGGCAAATCGCTGGATCAGCCTCCGCAGATGCAATTATTGAAACTCGATCCGGACAGGATTGTGTACACAGAACAATGGCTCAGGAAAGACGGGTTCGGCCCGCGCCAGATCTGGCACAAGGACCCCGAGCGATCAGGCGGCGCGCTCCAGTACGGACACTAATCGGCGCTGATTTTCCTCGCCAGGACATAGACCGAATCGTCTTTCGCCATTTTCGCGTGACGCCCGATGTCCAGGATTTCGAAAGACGGCTCGAGCAACGCGGTCAGATCCTGCTCGGTATAGTAAATAATGCGCAGGCCCTCATAGTCCTCCTCCTTGCTGCCGTGCCAGAAGGAGTGCAGCAAAAATCCGCCGTCGTTCAGAATCTCATGCTGCCTGGCCAGTGACCGGGACAACTCGTCGCGTGTCAGGTGAATCAGGACCTTGTTCGAATAAATGCAATCGAAACGCCTGTCCGTATCCAGCGTTAAGGCATCGAGCAACATCAAATCGGCTCCATTGCTCCGCTTCCGGTACAGATCGAGAAATTCCTGTGATGAGTCCGATCCGGTCACATCGAACGTTTCGGTCAGATGATCGAAATCTTTTCCGGGACCCATGCCGATTTCAAGAACGGTCGATCCGCGAGGCAAGACACCCGCGAGCACGCTGACCAATTCCGATCCGTCGTGGCTCGGCGTGAAGCGAATGTAACTCTCGACGTTCTGTTTGTTTTTATAGAAATCCAAACCGACCCGCTCCGGTTCTCATAAGCCACCCAATGACGTGTAACCCGATCATTGTCCGATCTGCTCGATCGCCGCGACGATCTCGTCAACGCCCTCCGGCGAAACTTCGCCCTTGAACGACCGCAGCGGTTTGGCTTCGCTCGTCGCAATCACGATCGTCGGTTGTCCGTCGACGACGAGTCCGGCCACCTCGGCAAACGCTTCGAGGTCTTTGATAAACAGCACGCCGGCCTGATCCAGCGGCACCTTGCCTTCATACGAATCGCGAATCGCGCCGACAATAATTCCCTTGACGAAAAACGGGACGCCCTCCATGACCGGGAAGTGATACGCCATGACGTCGTCCGAGAACACGCCGCGCTCTTCGAGCGCAGCCTGCCAGGCCAGCAATGCGTCCTGCTGGTAGGTCCCGTCTTCCCGGTCGCCGCCCATCGCGAGAAACATGATATTCAGCTGCGCGCCGCGGATATCATCCGGGAAAAACAAACTTTTCCTTGTCCAGGGTCTTGGCCTTGACGGTTGCGAACGCCGCTTCCTCAGAGAGCTCGGTCCCGGCGCCGGCGGGCGCGCCAATGACCCATACGGCCGTGAATATCGTCAGCAAAGCTTTTCGCATCGCGGTATTACCCAGGGTGTCAGATCCTGCCATTCTAACCGCGGTATGACCTCATTTTGGGGCCCGAAGCCTTTATTTGCGCGACATAATGAGCCGAATCCAGGCCGGTTTTCGGCACGAATAGGGGATAATGGACGGCGAGGGCCATTACGGTTGGGGTCCCACTGGGTTTAAAATAGCATTTGCACACGAAACAGACTTTGGTAAAGCTGCCTGAGAGGCATTGAACTAGATGTATATTAATTTTTGGTACCCCGTCGCTCTGATCGACGAGGTCACGAACGACAAGCCGCTCCAGGTGCAGATCCTGGGCCTCAAATTCATCGCGTTCCGCGACACCGACGGCACCCCGCGTGTCCTGAGCGACACGTGCATACACCGTGGCGGTTCCCTCGGACTCGGGTGGGTTCGCGATGGACGCGCGATCTGCCCTTACCACGGCTGGCAATACGGCGGCGACGGCAGGTGCATGAAGATTCCGACCCAGGGTGATGATCAGAAATTATCGGCCAGGGCCAAGGTGGACAGCTATCCGACGGAAGAAAAATACGGAATCCTGTTCGCATTTCTGGGCGACCTGCCGGCAGCAGAGCGTCCGCCGATTTATGACATTACTGTTTTCGAGGCCGAAGGCTGGCGCGCGAACAATGTCGTTTGCTTCGAGGTCGGTGCGTATTACGAGCGTTCGATAGAGAATGGGCTGGATGCGGCACACAACGAATTTGTGCACCCGTTGCAGGGCAGCCCGTCGATCTCGGCGACGTTGCGTGATCACCCAATCAAGATCGACGATGAGCCACCCTGGGGCAGTGGGTTCCTGCAGCCGTACGGCGGTTATGCACAGAAAGAAAGCCAGAAACTCGGCGCGGGCGTCGGTTCGACTCGGGCGGGCTCGGCGCATCATGGGCCGAACACATTGATTACGACCATTCGATTCGATGACGACAGGGCCTTCATCCAGTACTTTTTCGAAGCACCGATCGACGAAGGCCACACGAGAATTTATTTCGTCAATATGCGCAGCTTCATGCTCGAGCCCGAAAATGATCAGAAACTGATCGACATCAATATGACGATCGCACACGAGGACATTCGCATCATCGAATCTCTGGATCCGGTGCGAACGCCGGACACGACGACGAAAGAATTGCTGACGCCGGCGGACAAGCCGATCCTCCATTTCCGGCGCTATCTGCAGGACTGGGAAGATAATGGCTGGCGCATCGACCGGAAGCGGCTGTGGGACCGGAAAGGTGACGTGGCCTTCGCGATACCCTGCCCGGACCGCCGCGAGTCAAAAAATTGGGTGCTCGATCCGGTTCCGTTGATGCCGGCCGCCGCACGGGAAGAACGGAACCTGCGCTCGGTCAAGTAGTCAGGGCTGCTGACTGCAACCCATTGACCAAGACTTATTGAGTAATCAGGGGGCCGACGATTTGCTCGGCGCCCGGATACGAGTAATCCCGCCAGAGGACGATCTTGCCGTCCTTGATAACCAACAGGCCGACGACGTGGAAATGCGTGTCCAGCTTTCCGCCCGGCCCGTAATAGTCCTCGACGCGTTCGTGGCTGACGACCGGCCCGATCGCGCTCATGCGCACGATTTCAAACTCGACGCGTTCGTATTTCGCGAGGAACGGACGCACGGCGCCCTCGACAGCCGCGTGGCCAACATGGACCGGACCACCTTCGTAAACCATATAGGCGACTTCTTCGTCCAGCAGTGTCATCAGGCGATCACAGTCGCGGTCGGACCAGCACGCGTTAAATTCCCGCGCGATGGCGATGTTGCGCTGTTCCTCGGGCGTCGGAGATTCATTTTGTTCAGCCATGTTATTCCTCCCTTTGACGACAATAGAGCCTGACCATCTCGGCAACGGATTTAGGCGGCCGGCCAGCCGCTACCGCGAAATCTGATTCGACATCGAATGCGCCGACGCGAATGCTCTGATAACACCCGGTGATCATACGCGCGACGAGCTCACCGCGCACCGGCTCGACCTTACGCAAATACGCCTCGTCGCTGATCGCCTGGTAGGTGACGCTCAGGCCGCAAAACTCGTTAACGAGTGTGACCAACTCGGCCTGCGTCTTGCTCTCTCCAACGAGATTAAAGACCTTGCCGTTGTGTGCGTCATCCGTCGCCAGCTTTGCGCAGGCCGCGGCCAATTCCGGGCGGGTGATGTAACAGCACAGACCATCACCACCGCTGTTGTTGAACACGCCGTCATCGGCCGCCTTGATGATGTGCTCGACGTCCAGTTCGAGGTAGAGGCCATTGCGACCAATAACCCACTCCATCCCGGAATCCATGACATCCGCCTCGGTCTGCCTGTTGATGGCCCGCGTCGGGCCATACAACGTATCCTTCTCCTTGCCGTTGCCGATGACACTCGTGAACAAAATCTTGCGGACGCCGGCCTGCCTCGCGCCGGCGATGATATTTCGGTGCATCGCCACGCGATCATCGGGTCCCGTAGGTGCCGAGATCATCAGTGCGGTGTCGATGCCCTGAAATGCCTGTACAAAATCGCTTTCTGATAAATAATCAGCGCGACGTTTCTCGATCTGCCCGACGCTGATTTTCTCCGGAGCCCGCGCAATACCGACAACGTTCTCCGAACCAATTTGATCAGCCAGAGCCTCGAGTATGACGTTTCCAAGGCGCCCTGACGCGGCCGTGACGCCAACCCTCATGTCAGCACTTCTCCGTGTTCTCGTGTCGTATGGAAGCCGATGTCGGTCCAGCGCTCCTCGGCCAGCGCCAGGACGTATTTACTATTCGCCAAAAACACCGGGTTGCCGTCGACATCGACTGCCATCGACGCGGCTTCGCGCCGTTCGAACTGTTTGCGGGTCGCGTCATCCGGAAAACTGAGCCAACGGGCCGTGAAAATATTAACCGTGTCGTAAGCCGCATCGACTTTATATTCAGTCTTCAGGCGATGCGCGACGATCTCGAACTGCAACTGGCCGACCGCGCCTAATAACGCCTTACCATTTTCCGTCGTAAAAACCTGCACGGCGCCCTCTTCGCCGAGCTCCTTCAGACCTTTTTTCAACTGCTTGCTCTTGAGCGGGATCCTTCGGCCGGGCCGACAGGAACAATTCGGGTGCGAAATACGGGATGCCCTTGAAAACCAGCTCCTCACCTTCGGACAGTGCATCGCCGATCTGCAGCTGACCGTGATTGTGAATCCCGATGATATCGCCCGCCACCGCTTCTTCGCTCGCTACCCGTTGGTTGGCCAGGAAAGTCTGCGCGTTCGCAATGCGCAGCTCCCGCTCCATACGCAGGTGGCGAACCTTTATCCCGGGCCGGTAGCGACCCGAACAAATTCTGACAAAGGCGATCCGGTCGCGATGCTTCGGATCCATATTGGCCTGAATCTTAAAGACGAACCCGGTGAAGGCCGGCTCGGCCGGTTGCACGATTCGGATGCCCGCCTGGCGCGGCTGCGGCGGGGGTGCCCAGTCAATCAGCGCACGCAAGACATCCTCGACACCAAAGTTGTTGATACCCGACCCGAAAAACACCGGCGTCTGCATGCCGGCAAGGAACAGTTCCTTATCGAACGGCGAACTGGCTTCACGTATGAGTTCGACTTCGTCGCGCAATGTCGCGACCTCCCCCGGATAAAGCGCATCGAGGCGCGGATTGGCCAGCCCCTCTATCAATTCACTGTCGCTTTCCTTGTGTTGTTTGCCCGGTGTAAACGCGAGCAATCGATCCAGCAACAAGTGAAACACGCCGCGGAAAGTCTTACCCATGCCAATCGGCCACGTCACCGGGGCACAGTCGATCTTGAGGGTCGCTTCGACTTCCTCGAGGATTTCGAGCGGGCCGCGGACCTCGCGATCAAATTTGTTGATGAACGCAATGATCGGCGTATCACGCAAGCGGCAGACCTCGAGCAACTTGATCGTTTGCGCTTCGACACCCTTTGCGGCATCGATGACCATGACCGCCGCATCCACCGCGGTCAGCACCCGGTAGGTATCCTCGGAGAAATCCTCGTGACCGGGCGTGTCCAGCAAGTTGATGGTCCGCCCACTGTACTCGAATTGCATAACCGAACTGCTGACCGAGATGCCGCGTTGCTTCTCGATTTCGAGCCAGTCAGAGGTCGCATGGCGCGACGCGCGGCGGGCCTTCACGGCCCCGGCTTGCTGTATCGCGCCGCCATAGAGCAGCAACTTCTCCGTCAGCGTGGTCTTGCCCGCGTCCGGATGAGAGATGATCGCAAACGTACGCCGCCGGGCGACTGCATCCAACAAATCGGACTGTAAGGCCGGCTCACTCATTCCTGTCATCGCCCTGCAAAATAACGAAACCGCGGACCAGGCTGGCCGGCGGTTTGGGGGCACGCATCATACCATCGAAAATTTTGGAGTCGGACCCGGACCCCGTATATTGCGGTCTGAGTCTATTTTTACCAGGAGATATGCCATGTCCAAACCACCCCCGATGCTGAATCTCGCCGACCTGAAGTTCAGACCGTTTGAAAATGGTGGAGCTTTCTGCGCGTCACTGGGCGCAATCGGCCGGCCACTCGGCATGAAAAAAATGGGCTGTGGCGTCGTCATTCTCGAACCCGGCAAGCGGGCCTGGCCGCTTCACGAACACTACGGCCAGGAGGAAACCTTCATTATCCTCGATGGCGAAGGCACGATTCGATATGGAGACTCGGAGTTCCCGGTCAAAAGCGGTGATGTGATCTTCACGCCACCGGGCAAGGGGACGGCGCATCAGATCATCAACACATCGAATGCGACGCTGCGATATCTGGCGTTGAGCACCACGGAAAATCCGGAGCTTTGTTATTACCCGGATTCCGGAAAGTATGCCGCCTACGCATCTACAAAAGATTCGACCACGCATCTGGTCGCTCACGAAGACTCGGCAGTCGACTACTGGGACGGAGAGCTGTGACTGGTGTCTGACACCAATATTAATTGACACCAACATTAATTGAGAGGAATCCGGATTGTTAAAGTTTGTCGTTTGTGCGCTGTACCGGTTCGTCGAGATCGGCGCGCCTGAGAATATGCGCGAGCCGCTGCTGGATCTGATGCGGGAACATCGCATCAAGGGTACCCTGTTGCTGGCGACAGAGGGCATTAACGGGACCGTGGCCGGAAGCCGCGCGGCGATCGATGCACTGCTAGCCTGGCTGAAGAAAGACCCTTGCTTCGTTGACCTCGCGCACAAGGAATCGTACACGGACGAGATGCCGTTCCTGCGCGCCAAGGTCAAATTGAAGAAAGAAATCGTAACGCTCGGCGTAGACGGCATTGATCCCGCGAATGCGGCCGGAACCTATGTGAAGGCGAGCGACTGGAACGCGCTGATCGCGGATCCCGATGTGACACTGATCGATACCCGTAATGACTACGAGGTTGAAGTGGGTACATTTAGCAATGCCATCAACCCGGGAACCAAAAGTTTTCGTGAGTTTCCCACGATACGTGGCGGAGAATCTCGACCCGGCCGAGCACAAAAAAATCGCAATGTTTTGCACCGGCGGAATCCGCTGCGAGAAATCAACGGCTTATCTGAAAACGCAGGGTTTCGAGCACGTCTATCACCTCCAGGGCGGCATCCTGAAATATCTTGAGGAAGTGCCGGCGGAAGAATCCCGGTGGCAGGGCGAATGCTTCGTGTTCGATGAGCGTGTCACGGTCGATCAGGAACTGAAGAAGGGACGATATGCGCAGTGCAATGCCTGCCGGACGCCCATCTCGGAAGACGACCGGAAGAGCCCGCACTATATACAGGGTGTAAGCTGCCCGCATTGTTTCGACAAGACCACCGAGGCGCGCCGGCATCGCTTCGCGGAACGCCAGAAACAGGTCGATCTGGCCCGGCAGCGCGGTGAAATACACATCGGTGCGGAAGCCATCGGATTTCGCCAGCGCCGAAGAAGCGATAAACTAGAGAAAAAGAACCGGCAGCGACACTAGCTCGCCTGGAAGGAGCAACGATGTATATCAATTTCTGGTACCCGATATGTACTTCGGAAGAACTGAAAGCCGATGCGCCGGTTCAATCAGACCTTCTGGGTCTTGGTTTCGTCGCATTTCGCGATCAGGCGGGCGCACCCCATGTCCTCAGTAATGTCTGCGTCCACCGGGGCGGGGCGCTGAGCAAGGGCAAGGTCGTCGATGGCGGCATCGCGTGCCCGTATCACGGCTGGCGTTACGCGGGCGACGGCCGCTGTACCGCAATCCCATCCATGAACGGTGACAAACCGCCTGCACGCGCCAAGGTCGACAGCTACCCGGTGCAGGAGAAGTACGGCATCGTGTTCGCGTTTCTTGGCGACGCGCCGGAAGAAGAACGCCCTCCGCTCTATGAAATCGAACAATTCAGGCAGGACGGCTGGCGTGAAAGCGAGGTCATGATCGTAAACATCGGCGCCTATTACCAGAGGTCGGTGGAAAACGGCCTGGACCCGGTGCATAACCAATTCGTTCATCCCTTGCAGGGTGCACCGGCCGTCAAAATGGATCAACTGGAAACCTCTCAAATGCCCTGGGGCAGCAAGATGTACGCCTACATGGGTCAGCCCGAGGTCGGCAAGACGCGTATGGCGGATTTACGCGGCAAGCCCGAAGATCTCGGCGCGGGCTCCTGGCACTACGGCCCGAACGTTCTCATCACGTCGATCGACTTATCGGCGGAGAACAACATCACGCAGGTTTTTTTCGAGGCGCCGGTCGATGAAAGTCACACGAAGATATATTTCGTGAACTTGCGCAACTGCATGATGGACCCGGCCATGGACGGCAAGATGCGCGATGTGAACCTCAGCATCGTCGCCGAGGATCAACGGGTACTCGAGAATCTCTTCCCGGTTCGCACGCCGGAAACCACGACCCGTGAAATCCTGATCGGCGGAGACGAGTCTGTCGTCAACTATCGCAACTGGCTCAAAAAGTGGGAAAACCTGGGCTGGCGCATGGATACGAGAACAATGCGAGATAATTATGGCGACATCGCTTACGCGATCCCGTGCCCCGGCCGGCGTCGGTCAGGCAACTGGGTGCTCGACCCCGTCCCGTTGATGCCAGCGGAATAACCGCTGGACTTATCTCCCCCGATCCGTCGTGGGTCACGCGCCAGATCCGGCCGTGTTTATCCTCGGTGATATACAATGCGCCATCCGGCCCTTCCGCCAGGCCAGACGGCCGGTAGGCTGTATCGGCGGGACTCTTGATCGACTCCCTGCCAGTGAAGCCGTCGGCAAATGCGGTCCATTCGCCTGACGGCTCGCCATCCTTCATCGGCACGAACACGACTTTAAAGCCCTCCTGATTGAACGGCATTCGATTCCACGAACCATGAAAAACGACAAAAGCACCCTCCCGGTAGGTGTCCGGAAAGTTCGTGCCCGAATGGAAAACGATGTCCATCGGCGCCCAATGCGCCGGAAATCCGATCAACGGATCCTTGTAATCACCCGTAGCCCGTGAATTACCATCACCGCCGTACTCCGGCGCCTGCATCCGGGCATTCAATATCGGGTCGTAATAGGTATACGGCCATCCAAAGTCATCCCCTTCTTCGGCCACGTGAAATTCTTCAGCCGGCAGATCCCGGTTTTTTTCCTTCGGCAGATCCTTGCTTTGTTCCTTGCCAAATTGATTCGGCCACAGCATCCCGAGACTGTCCCTGCCGTGCATGACAAAATACAGCCGGTCCGAAAACGGATTCCAGGTCATCGCGACTACGTTGCGCGTACCGGTCACGTAACGCTCACCATCGCGCCCCTGATCCTGCAAAACCTTGTCCGCCCGGAATCGCCAGATGCCCCCGGAATTTTGCAGGTACGGGCACGGGTCCATGCCCGGCGATTCGCGGCGATTCGCTTTGATCTGACAGGAATTCGTCGGCACTCCGACGTTGACATAGAGATTACCTTCGCCGTCGAATGCCATCGTCTTCGATCCATGTGACCGCTGGATCGGGAAACCGCCCGCGATCGGCTCGGGCACACCAGCGGGCACCAGGTCATCGTCCAATGCAACCCGGTAAACGACCACGTCGGATGAGAAATAGAGAAAGCCGTCGTGAATTTTTACTTCCGTCGTGACGTCCGTCGGACCGAACGGTTTGACGATGTCGGCCACGCCGTCCCCGTCCGTGTCGCGCAGCGCGACCAGCGAACCATAGGTCGCGACCTGCCCGAACATCGGCATGTCCAGCAAATTCTGACGCACGACATAGACATCCCCGTTCGCGCGCACGGCGATGTGGCGCACCGCCCCGAGTCCCGGATGGAATACGGTGGCCTTGAACCCCGGTGGAATCGATATATCGGGCAGATGCACCGGGGCCGGGGTCTGGCAGTAACCAGCGACAGGGAGGCCCGTCAGAATGAAAATCAGGATCCAACCGAATATGCGCGTCACATCAATACTCCTGGAGGCAGGTTGCAGGGCCATTGTATAGCGCGTAAATTGATCGGTGTTAATAGGACTGATGAAAAAGAACGCCCCGCCGCCACCCGAGATTCTACGCAAATCCGGCCCGCACAAGGACCGGACAAAATATGACCGCAAACGGGTCAAACAGGACGACAAAAAGCGAGACCAGCGACCAGGCAAAGGTAAAGGGTCGTTGCAGGATTAATTTCGAGCCTGATCGGTCTACGGACAATCCGAGAGGTCACCCCCCCACGAGTTATTGATTACGTACAGAATTGCGCAGATCCGATCATGAAATCGAACGAACAAACGCCTACGGAGCACACCATGCCAAAACCCGAATCCGAGCCGAAAACCCTTTCTAATAATGACGGCGTCTCCCGCCGAGACGTGCTGGCACTGACCGGCACCAGTCTCGCGGCACTCGCGGTCGCAAGCTGCGCGCCTGGCGGAGATGCTGCTCCGGCTGCAACGGCCCCGGCGCCCAAAGCGATGCCGGACTCCGACCTGGACCCGGACATCACGGCGATCCTTGCCCGGAAGACCCAAGCGCCATTCGATTCATTTCGCGATTGGATGGCGGCGCTGGAGGCCAATGGCTTGCTAATGCGTTTCCATCGCGTGGATCAGGACGCCTGGGAGATTCCCGCATTATTTTTCCGCGCGACCGACCGGTTCAGCATGTATGGCGCCCCATCGATGATGTTCGATGAAGTCAAAATCGACGGCGAGTGGGTCAAGGGCCCGGTCATCGTCAACGCCCAGGGTCACTGGAATACCGACGCGATTATCTGGAATCTGCCGATCGTAAAGGACGATCATTACGCGACCTATCGCGGCGCTCGCGACTACCTGCAAAAGATGCTCGCAAAGAACGGCGGACGCTACCCGGAACTTCCGCCGGTCGAGGTCTCTGCCGACAAGGCCCCGTGCAAGGAAGTCATCCTGACCGGCGATGAGATCGACCTGACGAAATTCGCCTTCGTCAAGACGAATCCGGCCGACGGCGGGCGCTACGTCAATACCGGTTCGCATTTCATGGTCGATCCGGAACTCGGCGGAAACTTTGGCACCTACCGGTGCCAGATCAAGGGGCCGCGCAAGCTCGGCATCAACCCGGAACACAACCAGACCGGTTACAAGATGCTGATGGCCGCCAAGGAACGCGGCGAAAAGAGTATGACCTACTCTATCGTTCTCGGGCAGGACCCAGTCGTCTGGATGCTCAGCGGCACGCGCATCGCGCCGCGTGGTTTCGGGCCGAAGCCGAAGCCGGCCGATGAACTCGCGATCGCCGGCGGCATGCGCGGCAAGCCGATCGAGATCGTCAAGTCCGAATTGACCGACATCATGATTCCGGCGCATGCCGAATTCGTGATTGAAGGCGAAGTGCCGCTCGACGAATCGACGTACGAGCCCGAAGGCCCGTTCGGCGAGATGTTCGGCTACCTCGGTCCGATCAAGGAAGAGAATTTCGTCATGCACGTCAAGACGGTCACGCACCGCAAAGACCCATGGTTCATGAACGCGCTGACCGGCATGCAGCGCGGAATGGTGACTGCCCCGATGGACGCCATGTACAGCGTCATACTGAAAAAGCAGATTCCACAGTTCGTCGAGTACACGAATCCACAGGACACGATGGGCATCGTCGTCATGAGTATCGACAAGACCGGGCCCGGTCAGGGTCTCGAGGGCGGTCTGAAGATCGCCAACCGGAATCCAATCGCGAAAGTCATTATCGTCGTCGACAAGGACATCAATGTCCTCGATCGTACCCAGGTCATGTTCGCGGTCGGCTCGCGCTGGCAACCCTACCCGGCCTCCGAAATTATCGAGGAGATCCTCGGGCTGATGACCGATCCGAGCCAGGTAAAATATGCGCGCACGAGCAAGATCGTCATCGATGCGACGAGGCAGTTGCCCGGTGAAGGCGGCAAGGAAGTCTTTCCCGAGACCAACCGTAATCTGCTGATCGACGGAGCCCCCGGAGTTTTTGAGCAGGTCGAGAAATTGTACGGCGACGCGCTCAGTAACTGGAAACGAGTCTAGCGTCCCAAATGATCACTCGTCGCGACGCGCTGCGGGTGATTGCCGGCGGCGCTGTTTCGCTGTCAGCAGGATTCATCAGCCCCAGCAATGCTGCGGCTGAACGCGAACCGGGAATTCTCGATAAACCGGAAGAACTGTTAACGGCGTTCATGCGCCTGTCCGGAAGCCTCGACGATCGCCTCATCATCTGGTGGATGGAAGGCTTGCGCTACGGCGTCGTCGATGCGCGCGCAAAGCTGCTGTTCGGCATGCAGGTCGGCATGTTCCACCGATTCTTCCGCCAGGCCGACGGCAGCTACAAGCTCGCGATGTTCGAGCTGACTTACTACACCGACCTCGCAACCGGCGAACTCCTCGAGGAGTTCGAGAATCCGTACACGGGAGAAACGAACCGGGTCGCCCATGTTCGCCTGGGTCCCGAGGTCCGTCATCAGACGGTTAACGGTCTCGCCAACCCTGACAACCCGATGGTGCACGACTACAACAGCAAGCTCGGCCCGGCCCTGATCCGGGGCGACGATATTTGGATACCGACCGACGTCGAGGCGCGGATCGTATTTCCAAAACCGACGGCGCCCGAAATTATTCTGAATCTCTACACGACCGTGCACGGGCGATTATCCGACGCGCTAAATTCCGAACTCGTCTCCGCGCCAGCCACGCTGGCCTTTCAGAACATCCTCAAATGGGAGCCGTTCATGCGCATGGGCGATCACGCCGGTCACCTGATGAGCCGCGCCGCAGGCCGGAAACTGGAATCAGTGGATGACTTGCCCGGCTATTACCTGGACATGGCCGAAAGGAAGCATGCGAAGTTCATTGCCGATCCGATCGCGACACTCGAGCCACTGACGCGCAAGCTTTGATCGTCGATTTGATGGTCAGTGGGAGCCCGGTGGCTACCAGGGCTGAATTTCGCCCGTATAGCGAATGAAGCTTCCGGTATTGTCGAGAGACAGCTTATCGATCACTCCGATCAGGCCGGCAATGCTTGCAGGCGGCTCGATCAGGCCCGGGAACCGGCGCTCGGGTGGAAGGTCATCGCCGGCCGTATTGACCATGCCCGGCGACAGCGCCGCCACCGCGATACCGTGTTCCGAGACATCTTTGGCGATGTTGCGCATGATCATATTTAACGCGGCCTTGCTCGACTTGTAGAAATACATGCCAGGCAATCCGCCGCTGTCCAGACCGAACGAACCCGCCTGTGACGTGATCGCGACGATCTTCTTGTATTGGCCTGCCTTGAGGTGCGGAATAAACGCTTCGGACATTTTCAATGGCCCACGGGCGTTCGTGCGCATGCACAGATCAAACAATTCATGATTGATGGCGCCGAACGTCTGATCCGCGAATTCCCCGAAATATCCTGCATTATTGATCAGCAGGTCGATCGGCTGACCAGACAGTTTGGCGGCCAGCGCATCGATCGAATCCAGATCACTGACATCCAGTTGCTCGATCGTGACTTTCGGATATTCCTCGGTCAGCGCCTTGAGGTCCGCAGCCGCACCGGGATTCCGCGCACCAGCTATGACATACCAGCTCTTTGCCGCGTATTGTTTAACAAACTCAAAACCGATTCCCCGATTCGCGCCGGTAATCAGTACGGTGAACTCGTTGTTGCTATCTGCTTGATCATTCATGCGTCTATGACATCAAAAACTAGCGCGAATAGCTAATCCGGTAACAGCATGCGAACGCAATTAAAAACGACTGATTAGCCGGTCATGATTATTATTCCCGCTCCTCGACGCCCTCCTCGTCGACCAAGGTCTCGATATCCGCTTCCCCGCGCTCGGCCTCGATTTCGATATCCTTGTTCTTAAGTAATGCGATTTCTTCTTTCGTAATCGGCGTGAACCGGCCCATTCCGCACCCGGCACCCGGTCTAAGGCCGCCACCGAAATTTCTTAACGGACGAATAATATCGAGATCGCAGAGCACGTTCAGTGAGGTGCTATACATGAAGCTGTCGGCAATGCGCAGCCCCGGACAGCGATTTGGCAATCGAACGTGATAAATATCCGGACCGCGCATATAAAATAAAATATTGTAGTCATCGATGACGTCGGTGCGATCGATTCTTTGCAGTAAGACACAATTCTTATCGAAAGCGGTGTTCGGTAAACCAGCGTCTAATCCGGCCTCGGCCTCCTCGTTTGAATCTGCTGCCACCGAGTCAGGCGCACGGGCGCCTGACTCTCCGGCCATCGTGGCCGAAGCCGCGCAACAGGCCGCAAACAATGCGGCACATCCGCCAAACAATGCGCCCATCCGATTCATCGCCATAGATCAGACAACAAAACAAATCAGGAGTTTCAGTTCGTCTTATTGATCTGCGCGTTCGCGCGTTCAACCACATAGGCCTGAATCGCCAGCGCATCCTCCGGTTCGAACGCAGCGGCAAATGAGCGCATGCCTTTGTCCTCCAGCGCGCCTTCAATGACGATATCAATCCAGGCCTCGTGTACAGCGCGATCGGAATACCTGAGGTCCGGCAATACACCGCCGCCTTCGAGGCCCAGCCCGTGGCAGAAATAGCAGTACTGATTGTAGAGTGCCTTACCTTCGGCCACCGTCTGTGCGTCGGCCGTCACCGGCGGTGGATCGAGTACCCGTTCGATTATCCCGGGGGGCGGCAGCGCGGTTTCCCCGCCCAGCCTGAACGTCAAAACGCGATTGACGTTGCGCACGCCCCCCCCAGGGCCGGCCCATAGGCCCGCCGATCAGTCCGCTGCCTCCGCCGCGCCCGGCCATAACCGTGACGTATTGTTCGTCATCGATCGTATAACTCACGGGACCGGGCATGATCGATGTTCCGGCGTCGAACGACCAGAGTTCGGTACCGGTATCGGCCGCATAGGCGTTGAAGCGTCCCGCACCTGTGCCCTGAAACACCAGGTTGCCCGCGGTCGACAGCACCCCGCCGCCCAGTGTCTGTTGCGAAACGCGCCACGCGGCTTTTTGTTGCACCGGATCCCAGGCGATCAGGTAAACGCCAAACCGGACACTGGGCTTTTCATCATTCGGGGCGAGCGCCGAAAACTCCACGATGCCCTCCTCGATCCCGGTGTTCTGGAATCCTGGCACAAATCGATAGCGCTCATTGAGTCGATACGTGTTCGGGACATCATGCGCCGGCACGTACGCCAGACCGGTCCTGGGGCTGAACGACATCGGGTACCAGCTATGACCGCCGGAAGCACCGGGTACGATCACCCGGCCCTCGGCCCCATAGCGCGCAAACGGGTACTCGACCGGACGGCCCGTCTCGATGTCGACATGGCTGGCCCAGTTGACCGCGGCGTAAGGCTCGGCTGAGAGCAACTCGCCCGTGGCCCGATCGAGCACATAGAAAAATCCGTTCTTGGGCGCCTGGATCAACACCTGACGTCTCTCGCCGTCGATTTCGAGCGTCGTCAGGATAATCGACTCGACGGCCGAGTAGTTCCACGACTCGCCCGGGGTGGTCTGGTAATGCCAGACGTACTCCCCGCTATCGGCTTTCAGCGCGACGATCGATGACAGGAAAAGATTATCGCCACCCTCCGGGCTTCGCTGTCGCTGACTCCAGGGCGTGCCATTGCCGACGCCAATATAAAGCAGCTTGAGGGTTGCATCGTAGGCCATCGCATTCCAGACCGTGCCGCCGCCGCCGCTCTTCCACCATTCACCGGTCCACGTTTCGGCCGCCATCTCCAGTGCATCGGATTCGAAGGGTTTGCCCGGATCGCCGGGGATCGTGTAAAAACGCCAGGCCTGCCTGCCGGTCGTCGATTCATAAGCCGTGACGTAACCGCGCACGCCGTAGTCGGCGCCGCCGTTTCCGATAATGACTTTGCCGTTAATGACGCGTGGCGCACCCGTGATCGTATACGGCGAATCGCGATCGGTCGTCTGCGCTTCCCAGATTCGCTCGCCGGTTCTCGCGTCGAGCGCAATCAGCCGTCCGTCGAGCGTGCCGACGAATACCTTTCCCTGCCAGACGGCGACGCCGCGGTTGACCACATCACAACAGGCTTTCGCGGCCCATGCACCGGAGACCTGCGGATCGTAGGTCCAGATGATCCGGCCGTTGCGGGCGTCGATCGCGTGAACAATACTCCAGCCGCCCGTCACGAACATAACGCCGTCAACGACGATCGGAGTCGCTTCGATGCCCCGGTCGGTACTCAGTTCCGTATACCAGGCCAACCCGAGTTCGGCGACATTCTGATCGGAGATCTGATTGAGCGGACTATAGCGTTGCTCCGAATACGTCCGCCCATGGGTCATCCAGTTTCCCGGCTCCTTATTCGGCTGAACGAGTCTTAAGTTATCGACCATCGTAATGGGCGGCGGGCTGGTGTCACATGCAGCCACTAAACCGCAGGCAAACAGGCACACTAAGTTTTTGAGTCGGCAGATTTTTCCACAGAGGCACCGCATGACTATTATTCGTGATCCTTTACCAATGGTTTAACCAGACAAACGGACATTAAAACACCTGCGACCAAAATCGGGAATGACACGACCAGAACAACGCTCATAATCTTGACACGATACACCCCGAACAGACAAACTCCATGAATCGTCTCAGCATGAAGAATACCAACCCGAACATCATGCGTAAGGGCCGTCAGGCACGGACGCTCAAATATCCTGCGATGAAACAGCGTGTTTCATAGCCTGGTCAAGACCGAATGATTGAACTTACGCCCGCCGCATCCTCCTACGACTATCAATTGCTGATCGGGCAGTTACTGCACACTCCGCTGACTCAGACACCGGGCCAGGAAATCGTTTACCGCGACCAGCGACGATTCAGTTATGAAACGCTGGCCGAGCGAATAAAAAAACTGGCGGCCGGACTGGCCACCCGGGGCATTGAGCCGGGCAGCACCGTGGCGGTCATGGACTGGGACAGCCACCGCTACCTGGAATGCTTTTTCGCGGTGCCGATGATGGGCGCGGTACTGCATACGGTCAACGTTCGCCTTTCACCCGGACAAATTCTGTACACCATTAATCATGCCGAAGACGACGTCATTCTCGTGCACAGTGATTTCATGCCGATCATCGAACAGATCAAGGGTGACTTCGAAACAGAAATACCGATCCTCGTCATCGATAAAGACTACGAGCCGTTGCTCACGGCCGGGGACCCGGATTTTAGATTTCCGGATCTTGATGAAAATACCCGAGCGACGACGTTTTACACGACCGGCACAACCGGCCTGCCGAAAGGCGTCTACTTCAGTCACCGCCAGCTTATGCTGCACACGATGGCCTCCATGGCCACGCTGGGCTGGACCGCCGGGCACGCTCGATTTCATCGGGATGACGTCTACATGCCGATTACACCGATGTTTCATGTGCACGGTTGGGGCGTGCCCTACGTCGCAACGTTAATGGGCGTTAAGCAGGTCTACCCGGGGCGATACGAACCGGAAATGCTGTTGGAATTAATTGAACGGGAGAACGTCACGTTCTCACATTGTGTACCCACCATTTTGCACATGTTGTTGAACCATCCAAAAGCCGGGCAGATAGACCTCAGTCGCTGGAAAGTCATCATCGGCGGCGCCCCGATACCGCAGGGCCTGGCTCGGCAGGCGCTCGATCTCGGGATCGACGTGTTTTCGGGTTATGGCATGTCCGAAACCTGCCCGTTCCTGGCGATCTCACAACTGACCTCCGCGATGCTCGACGGCGACCCCGACGAACAGGTGCGGATGCGCTGCAAGACCGGCCGGTCCGTGCCGCTGGTGGAACTTCGCGTCGTCGACGAATCCATGAACAACGTGCCGCAGGATGGACAGTCGACCGGTGAGATCGTCGTCCGCGCGCCCTGGCTGACGCCGGGTTATCTCAAGGAGACTGATCGGTCCAACGAACTGTGGCAGGACGGTTACCTGCACACGGGTGACATCGCAACGATTGACGCCGACGGGTATCTACAGGTGACCGACCGCATCAAGGATGTCATTAAATCCGGCGGTGAGTGGATTTCATCACTGGAACTCGAAGGCATCATTTCACAACACGACGGCGTGAGTCAGGTCGCGGTCATCGGCATCCCGCATGAAAAATGGGGTGAACGGCCGATCGCGCTGATCGTCAAGACAGAGAATTCGACTCTCGACGATGAAGCGATCAAGCAACACGTCAAAACCTTCGTGAATCAGGGCGTCATTTCAGTCTGGGCGATTCCGGAGCGAGTCGAGTTCGTCGACGCGATTGCCCAGACCAGCGTCGGCAAGATTGATAAAAAGTTGCTGCGGCAGCAGTACAGCTAGCCCTGGGCAGAGGAGCGTCGCAGAACTTCCGCGAGCCAGTTTCGGTATATCGTTTTGCCCGCTACGCCCCATGAATTGAAACAGACGTCACCGAATTCGGCCTCGGGAAATACCGGGAGCGTGGCGAACTCGGAATCAGACTCGGTCGCCTGCCGCTGATAAGCCTCGAGCCGTTCTTTCGCAGCACTGTCCAGGTAGTCCTGTGGAAACGGCGGATAAACCGATCGCTTACCGCTCAAAAATTTCTGGACCTCGCGCTTGAATTCCTTCAACAGGCTGATCGAATCGTATTCAGGATGCCCCTGAAAAAATACGAAGCGAAACTGGTCGTCGCTGACGGCCATGTGCACACCGGCCTCTGCACCGGCAATAAGGACCGTCTGACCCGCGGACTCCATGGCCGCGCGGGAAATATCGTAGCGGTGGGAATGCGGCGCATGGACCGGCGTTGTCACACCGGTCAGCAACGGATGATCCTCGACCAGAACCTGATGTTCATAAACGCCCCACCTTCTTTCGGGCAACTCGATGCGCTCTACCTGATGATAGTGCTGCAACACGACATGGGTCGCCAGGCAGGAACAAATGATCGACTCGACGTGGTTCCTGGACCAATCGATCACGTCGATCAAAGGCCGCCAGAAAGCTTCATCGGTAACGTCCGGCATCGCTGGATTCGCGCCCGTGATGATCAATGCATCCAGCCCCTGTTCCTGCAAACTTTCGAAACTCGAATAATGCTCGGCGACATACTCCTCAGCACTATTTCCTCGAAATTCAGACGTCAGTGAGAAAGGATAGACGTAGAGATTCACATCGGGACCGCCCGCATCGATCAGACGCAAAAACTGCCGCTCTGTCGCTTGCAGCGCAGCGTCCGGCATCAGGTTCAAAAGGCCGATGCGCAGTGGCGGCAGTCCGGATGCCGCAGCTGTCAATGCGCCGACTAATTCGAAGCCTTCACGACTTAAAGCCTCAAAGGCCGGTAATTTTGAATGCGCCACCAGCGGCATGATTAGCCCGAATATTGCCGGCCACCGCCGATCATCCACATTCCGGGTGTTGCATTGCCGACCCGTGGCTTACGAGGCATCGTCCGTTGACGCGTAGTCAAACGTATCCATCAGCGATGGCGGCGTGTAGTCGTCGACCATCTTCTGGAAACGCTTGTCGGTCACGACGGATGCCCCTTCGTCGGTAACGATGCCCTCGGCCATTTCGCCGACCATGGCCCGCACCTCGATCGGCACCTTCTGCAGCAACTCTGAAGCGCCATCCTCCCACTCGAGCTTGGTTACGAATTTGAAGCGCGCCTGCTCCTCGGCCGGCGGCGATTTGACTTCATCGACCTGTATGTCGCCGATTCGGGTCCAGTGGAAAAATTTCTTGCCTGCATCGCCGAGCGTAATGACCGGATCGACGGCTTTGGCCAGCTCCGGACGGGTCACATCGAGTAATTCTTCATCAACCATGATGTTGACGATGTTGCCAATCGCATGCCCCTGGGTCTTATCCAGTTCGTAGAAACGATCAAGCGTACATTCGATCGCCTGCCGGGACTGCACGAGCGTTGGCGGCTTGACGGATTGTGACGGCACGGTGTCCATTCTCATGAAATCCAGCTCATTCACGCCTTTCGGGTAGAAACGGCAGGCTTCGAGGATATCGTCGGTGTAATCATAGGATGGAAAATTCACGACGAATTCGCCGGTCGCGATAATGTTCTGCATCGTGTGTGCATGGCGGCGCATGCAAACCAGCACACGTGGCTGTGCATCCATGTTGTCGTAATGAATGATGCCCGACACCGGCGCCGCGTTCGGCACGCCTTCCTTGTTGAGCGTTGTAATAATCGTGACCGTTTTCGGCCAGACAATTTTATCCGAATACCAGAATGGCTTGATCGGTACGCTTTTTTTCATTCTATGCCCTCGCAGTTCTTCGTTCAAAATAACAGCTATTGCCGGCGTTCAACACAGTTTTTTCTTCATCAACGCCCATTCCGCACCCGGCTTGACCGGCGGATCGGACTGATAACCCGTCGCAAGATAAAAGATAATCGCGGTCCCGGTCGCCCGTAATTGTACGGTTTCCAGGCCCTCTTCCTGCGCCAGCTTCTCCAACGCCGACAATATCGCCCGGCCGACACCCTTGCGATGGTGGGCCGGATCGACGAAAACCGATGTGATCTCGGTTTTAGGCACGTGCAACGCGCCGTAACCGACCACCTGCCCGCCCTTCTCGACCACGACGAAGCGCTCGGCCTCCATCTCTTGCGCATAGGATGCTGGTTCCCGTTTAGCGAGATAGTCCACAACGCCCTTGTCCATCGACTTGTTCGCGTGAATACCGCGAATCGCACTGTCTTGCACCCGATGGAGATCCGCACAATCGTCGAGGGTTGCCGCGCGAATTCTCATACCGGTGCCATCAACCTTTCTGCTGCTTACGCTCAGCCAGCATCTTATAGAGCCATTTCAGAAACTCCTCCAGTGCCACATCATAGGCATCGGCGTTCTTTCTACATCCCGGATGATTCTGTATCGCCTGCCACCAGGTTGTCAGCCGACCGCCCGCCTCGGTCGGATCCGGAATTTCGTCAAAATTTGGAAATACCGTCCGCTTCAGCAAAACGATGAACGGGGTCAGTGCGCAATCACCGATCGTCGGAATATCCCCGGCGGCGAACGGGCCCGGACCCATAAAAAACTCGATATACGAAAAAGCCTTGGCAAATTCGGTCGCGGCGTTATCGACGACGGCCTGGTCCCGATTCGCCTGACCCCTCATCCGCGTTAACGGCGTGTTGTGCGGCGCGACGTAAAGATCCGTCATTCGCCCGATCATCCGGCTTTGCGCCTGTCCCATCGGATCGGCCGGCAATAAGGGAGGATCAGGGTAGACACTCTCCAGGTATTCGCAGATAACCTCCGACTCGGCAATACATTGTCCGTCCACCTCCAGGCTCGGAATCTTGCCGGTCGCGTTAAATGCCTTGTATTCGTCCGATCCCATTCCGCCTGGCGCCGATTCCATTGGCAGATCTATGCCCTTCAGATCGGCGAACATAGTGACCCGGGCGACATAAGGTGAGGCAAGCGCACCAATCAGTTTCATGTTTTTATCCTCGTTAGTCGTGCAGTGTATGAATTATCGGGTGACAGGTTTTCTGAATTTCAATACGGCCCTGTCTGTTCGGCCGCGAATCGAATTGTCAAATACGGGCTGTGAATGATCATCCGTAAAATTACGCAATACATCGCTCTCACCATCAAACAGAAACCCGGCTGCAACGATGTCACGTTTAATCAGTTCCGGGTCGAGGCGATGCAGCGTCCCCCCGGTCGTGGCCGGAGCGCCCCGGTCAGCCACGTGATCCACGATACCGAGCACGGCACCGGGACGCATACTCCGGAAAATTTCCGCGAGCATCGCTGGTCCGTCGATCTCGGTCCAGCCCATGTCTTCATTGACGAAATACACGTCATGGTAGGCCAGCGTCATCAACACCGCATTGAATGTATCGGGCGGCAAATCCAGCTCGTTGTTCTCGCTGAGAATTCGCTCGACGTTTGGCAATCTGCCGTTCGCATAGCGTTCCTCGATCTCGGCGCCGGCGAAACTCGCGAAAGGTGTATTGTTGTGCGCAACGACTCGCCCACTCGAACCGACCATGTAAGACAGGAGTTCGGTGTAATAACCACCGCCGGAATACAGGTCCAGAACCGTCATCCCGGGCTGAATCCCGAAAAACGCCAGCACCTGATCGGCCTTGCGTGGCGAATCCCGCTTCCGGTCAGCGGGGCTGCGCCGCGGATTATCGATCGCTCTTTCAACGACGGCCGTGGATGGCGGACGGATCGAATCAGCCGCAGTGACAGTTGACGATGCGGCCGCTCCCTTGGCAAGGTTCTCCGACGCGACCGGATCGAGTTGGATGCATCCGCCGATCGATACGATCAACAGCGTCACCATACCCCCCCTGCAACCCGGCCGGCGATCGAATAGCGTCACCGCAGGAGAGCCTCTAGTTCTTCAGCACGGCATACCATTCTTCAATCATACTCATCATGAACGGGCCACGCCCTGATCGATATTGAACTCTGCCATCGGCATCGATGACATAAAGACGTTCCGGAGAACCGGAATACAATTTTTCAATGTCATCGTTCATCGTGTCCAGTGCCATCGGCATTCGAATCCCATGCCGGCTCATGCAAACCCGGGCAATCTCCGCACGCTGATCAGTGGTCTCAGGCTGATGGTACGTCACCCCCTGAGAATGATTGATCTCGACCTGCCAGCCGTCCTCCGGATGCGCCTCCCGCGTATAGATCGTCAGGAATGCATACTGATCCTTCAATTCATCATAGATTTCATTAAACCGGGCGATCTGACCCCGGTACACCGGACAGGTGTAACTGCCGAATAATAACGCGACGGGTTGCCCGCGAAATTCGGCAAGGCGTACAAACTTTCCACTTCGTTCACCGTCTTCCGACATCAGTTCCGCTTCGAAGTCCGGCGCCTGATCGCCGGCCTTGGGCGCGGCCGCTTCGATCGGCTCCCGCTCGATGATCAGTTTTTCGATGATGTCCTTGGGCGGCACCATATCGGAAAGGTAGTCGTTGATATCGGAATCCAGTGTCCAGCGCTGTGTGTTCATCGTTTTTTTTCCAGTCGTCGGCTGAGCCTTGGATTATCGCAGGCGGGCCCTGCATCGGCCAGATCACGAAAGACCACCCCGTGGCCACCGTGGACCATGGTGCCCGGAGTACCATAACGGCGTACTGGTGCAATAGGACGGGGATGAGACGACGTTTCCCGAAGGCAACAGGTTCATGCGGACCGAAGGCTATGACCGCTACACCGATTTGTCGGAATCGATCCGGTCTTTCGTCGAGGAATACGCGCCTATGTGGAAGAAGCCGCCAAAGGATCTGGATGAAATTCGCGAACTACAGCAGTAGTGCGCATTGAGTTGCGTGAATCAGGCCCGCATGAATCAGGCCCAGTTGATCAGGAATTTATTGCGCTCAGGAGACCTTGAATCGCGTCACCCACCGGCGCCGGCAAATGATCGATCTTGCGTGCCATCTCCTGGGCCGAGACTGAAATTTCCGGCACGCTGATCTTGTCGGTCGGTTCACCGCTACCGAAAATCAACCAGAACGGATTGACGTTCAGGCAACTGGCGATTCGCAGTGCAACGACGGCTGACATCGCTTCTCCGCCGTTGGACTCCCACTTCGAAACTGCCGCATTAGTCACGCCTGCAGAGTCTGCAACCGATTTCTGACTGAATCCGTGTGTAATTCTCGTGGCTCGCAATCTCGCGCCGATGGTGTTCATATGGCCTGTACCCGATTGATCATCAAATATTTGGTAGCGCAGATTGCCACGCGATGCATCAACGCACCAGTGTTTAGGTTTACAGATATTTAGCCCATGCCCGTTCTGTTTCTGGTAATTTTTGTAAACGTACTCGGGTTCGGACTGATCATTCCTTTAATGCCGTTTTATGTTGAACGGCTGGGCGGCAGTCCGGAGGTGGTCACCCTGATCATTGCCTTGTATTCGCTGCTGCAATTTCTGACGGCGCCCCTTATCGGCCGGCTGAGCGACACCTACGGCCGGCGTCCCATCCTCGCGTGGACAACATTGGGCACTGTACTGGCCCACCTGCTACTCGGGATCGCGGACAGCCTGTGGCTCGTCATCCTGTCACGATGCATCGGCGGAGTTATGGCCGGTAATATCGGCGTTGCCTTCGCCTACGCGGCGGACATCACGACACCGGAACAGCGCGCACGGGCCATGGGCATCCTGTCGGCTGCGTTCAGCCTGGGCTTCATGTTCGGACCCGGTATTGGCGGCCTGCTCGCAGGTTCCGACGTGGCAACAGCAAATTTTATGCTGCCGGCATTTTCGGCCGCTGGCCTGACCATCATCGCGTGGTGCGGAATATTATTTTTCCTGCCGGAGAGTGTCAGGCGCGAAGACCAGCTGGCTCATCAGGATTTGCCCAAAATCAGCCTGGGCAAACAAATACGCATGACTTTCAGTTCCCCAACATTGGGCTCAATGGCGGTCATTTCCTTTTTGCTCTATATGGCCTGGACACTATTCCTGGCTATTTTCGCACTGTGGGCAAACCGCGTGCTGGATCATGGTCCCAGGGAGATCGGTTTTCTTTTCATGTATTCGGGGTTGGTCGGCGCCGTATCACAGTTCACGATCATCGGGCCACTGGCAAAACGCATCGGCGAAACAAATGTAGTGCTACTAACGGTCATCGCGATGATCATCGGCTTGCTGACCATGGCCGTCGCAACGACTCCGATGACTACTATCATTGCATTGACCCTGCTTTCGGCAGCGCACAGCATATTTACGCCCATCGTGACGACGATCGCGTCTAAAGAATCTACACCGAGGGATCGGGGCGTTATCCTGGGTGTCTTTCAATCGATTGGCGGCCTCGGGCGCGTAGCGGGCCCACTATTTTCCGGCGCGGCATTCGCCCAATTGGGCTATAGCAGCCCGTTTCAAATTGGCGCGGCCGTTATGGTGCCCTGTATCGTATTAACGATTATCGCCGCGCGGCGCCGGCATTACCTGAATGCGGTCTCCCGGCGCAAAAATTGACCGCGGATTATGTCACATTTAGCGATCGCGGGTGCCCCCGCAAGGTATGCTCGGAGGTCCTCTAACCCGGATGCGGGAGGGCGCACCTTGAAGAAAAATAATAATGGGGTAGTAGACTTAGTTTCCAAAGACGACCAATTACGCCACCTGGCATCTGACCTGCGGGAAGCCTATAAGGTTCTGGATATGCTCTGCACTCAGTTGGAAGGCGGGGGTGTCGTTCCCGCTCGCGATGTCAGACCGGCGGTGTCCGAAGCGGTGCCAAAACTGCGAAATGCGGTCAACGTGTTAGACAATGTCACGCGTATCGACCGGGCTCGCGGACCAAAACGTCGCGCAGGCGACAAAAGGTCGATCAGTAAGAATCCTCTGCTGATTTAATCGGCGGCAGGGTTCGCAAAAATTCATAGATTGCACCGAGGTCTGCCTCTGTCATACCGGAGTAAGCCGACCAATTCATCAGGGTGTTGTCCTCGATTCGGTCCACCGGTTGCGGATCACCGAATCGCTTGAATCTGGCGACAAATGCCGCTTTGGTCCAGGTGCCGATGCCCGTCGAATCCGGCGTCAGGTTTTTGGACGGCGTGATCTTGCTGCCCAGCGCAAACGGAACCCCGCCCGAGAACTCCATGCCCGGAATGCCATCCTTGCCCTGATTCTGCCGCGGCGTGTGGCAAAATCCACAGCGTGCAATCGTGGACAGGTACTCTCCGTAAGCGACCGGGTCCGATGGGTCCGGATGTGCGACCGGGCCGTCCAGCGGCTCGGGAAACATCTCGATTAACAGGTTCATCGGAAAGTCGATGGACCGCTCCGGTCGCATCGCTTCGACCGGCTTGAGACTGCGCATATACGCGACGACCGCCGCGGCATCCTGATCCGACAGACTCCGGTAAATAAAATAGGGCATGATCGGAAACAGGCCCAGCCCCTTATGATCCACACCTTCGCGTATTGAACGAATGATCTCCCCGTCAGTCCACCGCCCGATGCCCGATTCGGGGTCCGGCGTAATATTCCGGATACACAGGACCCCGGGGAAATTTCCCTGCCCGCGTGATACCACGACGCCGATGCTTTTTGTTTCCCGGGTCATGCATTCGCGCCCCGCTCCAAACGGGGGCTGGGGCGGGCCCCCATAGAAATTCCAATCGCGCTCCGAATGGCAATCGTTGCAGAGTAATACATGATCGACGAGGTATGTCCCCCGATCCAGTAATTCCGGTGTAATTTCAACGGTGATGTCATCCGGCGGACGTTGCCGGGGCAGGTAAAAATTGATGGTTATGGCAGCTAATAAAATCAGCGCGACGATGACGCCGATCAAACAGACGAAAAATCGCTTCACTAAATAGATGCTTCCACCGCGTCCGCCACTATGGTGTCAACAAATCGCTGATCCTGGTTTACCGCATCGCCGAATTGCAGTTCCGCCAACCGTGCGTACAACGGGTCCCGGGCGACGAGCTCCTTGTGGCGTCCAATATCGACGATCCGGCCCTGGTCCATAACGACGATACGGTCCGCCTCCAACACCGTCGCCAGCCGATGGGCGATGACGATCGTTGTGCGATCTTTTTCCAGAAATTCCAGCGCTTCTTGCACCAGTCGTTCGCTTTCTGCATCGAGAGAACTGGTGGCCTCGTCCAGTAACAATATTGGCGCATCCTTAAGAATGGCGCGGGCGATCGCAATGCGCTGCTTCTGGCCTCCCGACAGCCGCGTACCTCTTTCGCCGAGGAAGGTGTCATAGCCCTCCGGCAGCTCACGAATAAATTCATCCGCCGCGGCCGCTTTCGCCGCCGCCTCGATTTCGTCAACCGATGCGCCTGGCCGTCCAAAACGAATATTGTCACGAGCACTCGCGCCAAAAATCACGGTCTCTTGCGGAACGACGCCGATCCGGCCCCGAACATCGACCGGGTCTGCCATCGCGACGTCGACGCCGTCGATGACGATGCGGCCCTTTTGGGGATCGTAGAAACGCATGATGAGTTGGAACGTCGTGCTTTTGCCTGCGCCGGAAGGTCCGACGAAGGCGACTTTTTCACCCGGTTTGATGTCGAGCACAAGATTATCCAGGGCCAGTGTCGTTGGCCGTGACGGATAGCTGAACGTAACCTCCTCGAAACGAATACGCCCTTCGCGGTGATCGGGAAAAGGCACCGGGTTTTCCGGCGCCTTGATCTGTGGTTCCGCGGCCAGGAGTTCGAGCAATCGTTCCATTGCTCCAGCCGCGCGCTGCACCTCGCCCCAGGTTTCGCTCAGGGCCGCCGCGGACATCGCAACAAACAAGGCATACAGGACAAACTGGCCGAGTTCACCACCGCTCATCTCGCCGGCAAGCACGGCACGCGCCCCGATCCAGAGCACCAGAATCAATGCACTGAACATGCCCGTGATCGCCGTCATCGAAAAGAATGCGCGCGCTTTAACCCGGCGAACCGCGGTTTCGAAACTGATCCTGATCAAATCACCGAAACGTCGTGATTCCATGTCCTCGGCCGTAAACGCCTGGACCGTTTGTGCCGCAGTGAGCGTCTCGGTGGCGAGGCCGCTCGCATCGGCGATCCGGTCCTGTGAATCCCTGGACAGGCGTCGTACCCAACGGCCGATAATGAGAACAGGCACCAACACGGCCGGGAACAAAACCAGGATATATCCCATCAGCTTCAGATTGGTGAGCCCCAGCAAAATCAGTGCGCCGAAAAATTGAATCGACGAGCGCAAAATAATCGACAGTCCGACGCCCGAAATCGACTGGATCAATGTCGTATCCGCGGTCAGACGTGACATCACCTCGCCTATTTTCGTGACCTCGAAAAAACTCGAATCCATGCGAATCATGTGCCGGAATACTGCATCCCGAAGGTCCGCAACGACACGTTCGCCAAGCCAGGTCAGAAAATACGCCCGCGCGGCCCCGGCTACTCCGAGCAGTATCACGACGCCCAATAGATAAATGAAATAGCGATCGACATTCGCGGCGTCCTCGGATGAGAAACCGAAATCAATGACATATCGGACCGCGATCGGCGTCAGTAAAAACGCCCCGGAGGCCAGAAGCAACGACACGATGGCCAGGACCAAAGTACCTGAATAAGGTCGAATAAACGGTACGAGCGCACGCAGCGGCCGAAGGGAACGGCCTTTCGGTCGATTGATATCGTTATTGAATGGCGGCATAGCAGGTAATGATCACATATCCGGGGCTTGAAGACCCGCCCCATCAGGCAACGACAAAAAAGACAAAGGCGACCGTGAATAAACGAAAAGAACGACAAAACACGGTGGATGACGGCCTTTTTATCAGTGTTAACATAACATTAGGGCAATATATTTATCCTGTATTCGGGCAATATTTTTTTTTGACTTTATCGGTAAGGCAAATATATTTTGGCCACACCGTGCCCCAACCTCGCTAACAATATTGCAATGCGAAGAGATATTTGATTAAAAGTTCAATATTATAGTTCCAACAAGGGCCTATAAACCGCGAATCGGGCCATGTGTGACTGTCCCGAATATTGTGAATTTTGACGTTCGGCGGTAGCATAGCCTCTCTAAATTCTAAAAAACTACGGTGAAACAATGTCAATAAAATCATCAAACCATTTTGGTCCCCGCCTGACCGGCTGGACGCCATCACCGGAAGCTCAGATGGTCATTTTCTGGCGCATCATGCACCTTTATATGTCACGCTACGGGAGTATTCCCCTGGGCCAGATGCTGGTCGAGCTGACGACTGTCGTTCTCAACGAATTGGGCCGACCACCGACAGTGACAGATCTTTGCGAAGCGAGTGGCCTGCCGAAGTCGTCGATCTCCCGCTATATCTCGGCGCAAATGACACGAGACATGGTCGCTGAAGTCATCGACCCGAAGGACCGGCGCCGACGCAAACTCGTGCTGACCGAAAAAGGCATCGACGAGCGGCGCTGGCAGGTCAAACAGGTGCGCAAAATCATCGAGGACGTGAAGGGCTGGGATCAGAAAGTCAAAGCGGGACAACAGGTCGATCCCGATCTTGAACTCGAAAGAATGAAGCACGTTAACGCTCACCGCCCGGAACTCGTCGGGACGCAAACGAAAGAAGCGCAAGGTCGCGGCGTGAATCACGCCGGGATCTCTCCTGCCGGCGGCTGTTCTTCTGGCAGCGTGCCTCGCCTCACCGGTCCTGGCTGAAGACCGGACAGAAGATACGCGCATCGAAAGATTACCCGCTGATCAAAAGACGCTGGCTCTGCGCATGAGCTCGTTCATCGCCAGCATGGATGAAAAATATTTCGCGCGTATTGATTTGATAAACAGAGAGATAAAGGGCGGCGTTACGAACGAAGAGATGACCATGCAAAGCGAGTACTCGGATTATGACATCCGCGTCACTCGCGGCCCGGTCATCGAGAAAGCGGGACGTATGTTATCGGTCGGCAGGAAGACTAGCCCGGCGCGCGGGCCTGACAATGGTCCGCTGGTCTGGGGTCGTTTTTATTCGCTGGATATTCATCCGAAAACGCCCCTGGTCGGCATGTTGCACGCGACGATTGTTTTGCAATTTTTCGAGAACGGCAATTCGTCCGTCGGTGGCTGGCTCGATGTCCTGCCGGGTACCCGCGTTGAGGAGGATATAGAAATACTGCACGAACTCGTCGACGCTCATTTTGCCGCGCACGAAAAAGACCCCGCGATCTACCGCGAACTGATGTGCAAAGGCACTGAGGACACCGTCGCGGAGTTTCGGCGCAAGCCGTCGTGCTCGGGCGTCAGCTTTTACGGCCCGCCGGTTTATCGCGGTGATACGGAACAATCCTACTTATTCATCGAGGAAATTTTCGACCAATTCGTGGGCGCCTTCCTGGATATCACGGAAAAGCGCGCGGACGATGCCTATACCGACGCGGACATCGCGGCGCAGGATGATATGCGCAAACGCTGGCTGATCGATCAACTTTATTCCGACCCGTATGCCAGCTCGATCGTGCCGTTTCAGGCCTGGTTCATGGCCAATGTCCCGCCGGTGATTAAGTTCTGACGCATTCCGGCGGTCAGGCGGGCCACAGCCCGCCCACAAATGGCCTTATAACCTGAATTTATCTCGTTCTAAGCAATCCGGTTTGCCGGTGCCCGCCGTTGATCCGTAGCATTACGCCTATGTCACAAATGATTATTGCCAATCGCCTCGTGGATGGCCGAGTCGTATTTATGACGGACCAGGGCGCCTGGACCGACTCGATCAACGAGGGTTGCCTGATTCTTGACGAGCCGGAATCCGTGCGCCTGCTCGACATTGCCCTGCGCAGCGAAAAAGATTGCGAGGTCGTCGACCCTTACCTGATCGACGTCAGTGAAGACAACGGAGTCCGGACGCCAACCTTGTATCGCGAGCAAATTCGGGCGATCGGTCCGACCGTGCAGACTGGTGGTATCTGAACATGTATCGCTATGACGAATTCGATCACACGCTGGTCAGTGAGCGTGTAGCTCAGTTCCGGCGCCAGGTCGGCCGGCGGCTCAAAGGCGAAATGAACGAGGACCAGTTCAAACCGCTGCGGTTGATGAATGGCCTGTACCTGCAACTGCACGCCTATATGTTGCGGATCAACGTACCGTACGGTTGCCTGTCGTCAAGGCAACTGCGCAAGCTGGCCCACATCGGACGGCGTTACGACAAGGATTTCGGGCACTTTACGACGCGTCAGAACATTCAATTCAACTGGATCAAGTTGGAAGATACGCCCGATATTCTCGCCGAGTTGGCCGAGGTCGAAATGAACGCGATGCAGTCGTCCGGCAACTGCGTGCGCAATATTACTTCGGACCAGTACGCCGGCCGAGCCAAGGATGAAATCGAAGACCCCCGTGTCTGGTGCGAACTCCTGCGGCAGTATTCGATTTTGAATCCCGAATTCTCCTATCTGCCGCGCAAGTTCAAATTTGCACTGACCGGTTCACCCCAACGACCGCGCCGCCGTCGCGGTACACGACATCGGCCTGCGGATGTACCGCAACGAGGCGGACCAGCCCGGCTTCGAAGTGATCGTTGGCGGCGGTCAGGGGCGCACGCCGGTTATTGGCAAAACGATCCGCGAGTGGATCGAACCGCAGCACGTGATTTCTTACATCGAGGCCATTCTTCGCATTTACAACATGTATGGCCGGCGCGACAACATTTTCAAGGCCCGCATCAAGATCCTCGTGAATGCCCTCGGCATCGACCGTTTCCGCGAAATGGTCGATGCGGAATGGGCAGAGATCCGCGACAGCGAACTTCAGATTGCGCAGGCAGAAATCGACCGGATCAATACCTATTTCGAACCCCCCGCGTACGAGAATATTGAGGACCGATCGGCCGAAATCGACATGCTCCGCCAGGGAGACCGGGCTTTCGACGCCTGGTGCAGGAGTAACGTCGCCGAGCACAAAGTTGCTGGGCTATGCGATCGCTAATCTTTCCCTGAAAGCGCCGGGCCAGGTGCCGGGTGATCTGACCTCGGACGCGATGGACGCCGTCGCGGACCTTGCTGATCAATTCAGCATGGGTGAACTGCGGGTAAATCATCGGCAAAATCTCGTGTTCGTCGATGTCCTGCAGAAAGACCTGCACGCGCTCTGGCGGGCGCTCAACGAACTGGAACTGGCCACGCCGAATATTGGCCTGGTTTCCGACATTATCGCTTGCCCAGGTCTCGATTATTGCGCGCTGGCAAATACTCGCTCGATTCCGATTGCACAGGAAATCGGTCTGCACTTCTCGCAAACTGACAAGTTGCAGGAGGTCGGCAACCTGACGATTAACATTTCCGGTTGCATGAACGCCTGCGGACATCATCACGTCGGCAATATCGGCATTTTGGGTGTCGACAAGCGTGGCAAGGAATTTTTTCAGCTCACGCTGGGCGGATCTTCCGATGAGAACGCTTCACTCGGCGACAGGGTCGGTCCCGGATTACCGCAAGCTGAGGTTCCGGCCGCGATTGAAAGAATTGTCGATTTGTATATCGACCTGCGTAAAGCCGATGAACAATTTCTTGATACCTATCACAGGGTCGGCATCGAGCCCCTTCAAGGTCGCTGTCTACGGTCAGGATGGCCCGGCCAAGAGATACGCGTGATGGCCCTGATCAAGGACAGGAAACTGATCGACGATCGGTTCGTATACGTCGCGGATGGCGAAAAGATCCCCGAAAACGTTCCGGTCATCGTGTCTCTGACGCAGTGGCAAGATCAGCTCGACGCGCTGATCAGCCGTGGCAAACCTGTCGGCGTGCTCCTTAAAAGCGACCAACACCCGGAAGCGATAGTGAATTCACTGGAGCATCTCGATGTCATCGCATTGGAATTTCCGACCTTCAGAGACGGCCGAGCGTACTCGTATGCCCGATTGATCCGGGAACGTTATGGATTTTCCGGAGAGCTGCGAGCTATCGGCGACGTGTTGCTGGAACAGCTGCATTATATGGAACGTGTCGGCTTTAACGCGTTCGATTTCGAAAGTGACGACCCGGAACGGGCTTTCAAAATTGCATCGGACGATTTCAGCGTCTGGTATCAACCCTCGGGTGATGACCGCCCCAACGCCGTCCAATTACGGCAAAAAAAAGATCGTTCAGACTGAATCACACGCGCACTGTCTACTGTGTCCGGGCCTCGGGACCCAGGGGCTTGAGCCAGATCAGCAATAGCGGCAACAAAGTCAGATTGGCCACCATCGCAAAGACCATCGCGAATCCTATCAGCAGGCCGAAATAAATCGTCGGGATAAAGTTCGACAGCATGAGAATCGAGAATCCGGATGTGATTATGATCGAGGTGTAATACATCGCCCGTCCGATGCTGCCATGCGAGCGCCTCATGGCGGCCTCGTAATCCTCGTCACGCTCAAATTCGACGCGAAAGCGGTGGAGATAATGAATGGAATCGTCCAGACCGATACCGATGATAATGGCGGCGATGGTGATCGTCATGATATCGAGCGGAATCGAAAAAAGCCCCATGACCCCCATGACCGCTGCCGCCGCGAGCATATTCGGCACGATCGCGATCAGCGCGATGAGGAACGATCTATAGAGAAATACGAACATCACCATGATCACGGCAAATACGAAACCGATCGTCAGAACCTGCGATTTATAGAGGCTTTGCAGAAGATTGTTATACAGCACCAGCATACCGGTCAGATGTACTCTTTCAGGCGCGAATCCCATCTCATCGACGAGGTGAGATCTGATCGTTGTCAATAATTCCTTACGGTTCAGATTTGGATCCGACTCAAATACGCGAATCGAGAATCGCATCTGGTTTCCGTCGCTGGACATGTAGGGATCGAACAACGTGGATTTCACGGCATCAGGCAAACGCTTGTAAAGCACCGATAGCCAGAAGGTCGACGGCTGTTCATCATTTATGATCTGCAGCGTATCAATCGTAGTCGCCATCGATAACACTTTTCCGGTTTCCGGGAGACTCTCGAGATACTTGTGAACCTCTCTGACGATCTCTAACTGATACATGTTGTACCAGTAACTGCTCGATCCCAGATCATCTTCATCCACCGCGAAATCATCTTCCCATTCATCGCCAAATTCATCGTCAAACTCGTCGTCCTCAAAGAACTCGTCCTCGGGCTCAAAAAAGGCCATATCGGCCTCGAGAATGACATCGAGCGGCGTCGTGCCGCCCAATTTCTGGTCAATGGTCACCATGCCGCGGTAAATTTCGGTCGTGTCCTTGAAATTATCGATGAACCGGTTTTCCACCGATATCCGGGTGATGCCCATTACACTCACAACCGCAATGACGCCATAAGCCAGAAAGACGCCAGCCGGCCATTTATGAATCAAGTCAGCGAGAAATCCGGTGATAGAGCCGGTGGCCGCTCCGAGGCGCTGAGGTGCCCGCGGCTCGAGCAACATGAGTCCTGCCGGGAACAGCGTAAATGCAACGACCATGACCACGGCCAGGCCGATCGTCATCATCCACCCAAAATCGATGACCGGCCGTATATCGCTGACGATAAAAGAAGCGAAAGCCACCATAGTCGTCACTGCGGTAAACAGACAGGGCATAAATTTATCGCGCACCGTATGCGTGACCAGCCAACGCTGATCCTGCTCCGGATTTTTACTATGTAATTCGCGATACCGCACGATCAGGTGCACGGTAATGGACAGCGAAAAAATCAGCAGTAAGGCAGCGAAATTGGCCGATACCACTGTGACGGGCCAGTTGGTCAAGCCCAGGTATCCGGTCATCAGAATCACCGACGCAAAACAACTCAGCATCGCCAGAATCACCCACCGCGGTCGAACGAAGATCGCAGTGAGCAACACAACCAGGAAAATCAGAATACTGATTCCGAAAACGATGACGTCATGGCGGATATAGTCGAGCATGTCCGCGACGATCATCGGCAGACCACCAAGCCGGATTTCCGCCCGGTCGCGGTAGCGATCGAGAATACTGCGGATGGTACCGATGTCTTTCTGCTGCTGTTGCATGCGGACCGCACGCTGTTTCTTTATAACCTGATCCAATTCACGAAGTTTCTGCCGATCATCGGTCGAGATCTCGCCGATCAACCGCTTGACACGAATTTCATCACGCTCGCTCAGGAGCGCTTCATATCGAGGGTTTTTCGTAAACGTGCCGAGCAGCGCAGTCGTATGGCCGTCCCGGCTCATGACCAGCTCACGATATAGTGGACTGCTCGTCAGCTCCGTGCGCGCGAGCGCCCTGTCCGTTCGCGGACTAAGCAGCGTTGGCACATCCTTCTGCAGCTCTTGCAATGATATGCGTGGACTGTTGATCAGCGGTACGTCGAGCAAGCTGATAACTCTCGAAATACCATCGATCGCCGCGAGCTCGTCGCGAAGTTGGCCGATATGCGCCAAGGTATCAGGATCAAAAAGGTCGTTATCGGTTGTATAGGTGACGACCAGGTAATCATCCGAGCCGTAACGGGCTCGGATTGCACGCAAATACCGCAGGTCCTGATCGTCTTCCAGCAACAACGAATCCGAGGACGCATCAAGTTTGAAATTCTGCGCAAAAAAAGCGAAAAAAGCGACGACAACCCCAATACCCACCAGGGTCAAAACAGGGCGGCCGATGATTAGCCGCTCGTAATAAAGTTTCAGGAGATGCATGGGCCGTGATTACGCCACATAGTACAGCTGGCTGCAAAGTCGCCCTACTTGCAGATGTACCCGCTGATACGCCAGGATAAGGTCGGAAGGCAGGTTAATCGCTGATAATTTTCAAACTGCCCGGAATACGGCCCTGAACACTATCGAACAAACTCGCCTCGCGTTCAATTTCGTCATCCGTGATGGCGGCCATATATTCCCAGTCGGTGGTCGAAAAAAGCTTGACGCTTAGATCAGAGGTCGCCCCATGGTGGCCCATACTGGCCACAACAAAATCGGAGTATGCCTTGCCGGCTTTTTCGAACCGTTCAAGCGCCGCATGACCTTCTTTTTTCAGTGCATCTCGCGCGGCAAGAAATGGCTTCAAATGCTCCTTCGCACCCTGCAGCCGCTCATCGAGTTCTGCCAGCGCTTTCTCGACACCCGCATCAACGGATTCGGCTTTCTCCCGAATCATGTCGCCCATTCGTATATCCTGTGCATGAACACGTTGCATGGTCGCATCGATATAGTCTGCAGCGGCAATATAAAACGGAACATACGCCTCTTCTCCACCGGACCCCTGCTCTATTGCCGCGATCATGTTCTGACGTACCGCACGTAATCGACGGCGCTCATTCCCAATGCGTTCCTGTAATGTTGTCATTGTTTTAGCCTCCTCGAAAAATCAACTGAAAGGGCCCGTAAAGCTTGCCCCCATTTTTTACCAGTTACAAATCTAAAGTGCCCATCATGATCTCCGGATAACGCTGCCCTTGCACGAGATCTTCGGGCAACTTCCTGGCAATCTCCTGCAAATCTGCGTCGGTCAACTCGATGGCCGCAGCCGCGGCATTTTCTTCAATATATTTACGTTTCTTCGTCCCCGGGATGGCCAGCACACCGTCCCACTTGGCCAAAACCCAGGCCAACGCCAATTGAGCCGCGGTGCAGTTGATGGTTTTCGCAAATTCCGTGAGCTGTTCCGCAGCCGCAATATTAGCGGCTATATTATCCCGGTGGAAACGAGGAAAAATTTTACGCGTATCACCTTCGGGCAAATCAGCAATATTCTTCATTGCACCGGTCAGAAATCCACGCCCCAGCGGGCTATAAGCAATAAAAGCAATTCCCAGCTCTCTGCAGGTGTCGAGTGCCGGCTGCGCGGACCGTTCGGACCACAGCGACAATTCACTCTGTAACGCTGCTACGGGATGAGTATCGTGCGCCCGGCGCAAAGTCGCGGGACTGGCCTCGGAAACGCCAACGAACCGGACCTTGCCAGCGTCGACGAGTTCCGCCATGGCGCCCATGGATTCTTCAATCGGCACGACTGGATCAATTCGATGCAGGTAAAACAGGTCGATATGGTCGGTCCCCAACCGTTGCAGACTCGCATCGCATGACTTGCGAATGACATCGGGTCGGGTATCAACCTGGATTTTGCCTTCTGGAGATCGTTCCATGCCGCATTTCGTAGCCAGGAAAACGCCATCGCGCTGCCCCTTGATACAAGTGCCGACGAAACGCTCATTCTGACCGTCCTGATAAACGGCGGCCGTATCCAGATGAGTAACGCCGATTTCCAGTGCGCGGTGAACCGTTGCCGCGGCTTCCGCATCATCACGCTCACCATACCAGCCCACAAGACCCATACACCCCAGCCCTATGGCCGAGATCTGTTGGTCAGTATTGCCTAATTTACGTTGTTCCAACCGATTGACCTCGTCGCGGAAATCTGACCTTATCAAGGTCACTTTAATTCTCCAGTCTAGCAGGCCAAAGTCAGCAGTCTAAAGCCCGGCGAATATATGACTTGATATCGGACATGTCTCAGGGTTGCCGTCGCCGCCTTTCGTCAACCGCCCACAGTCCGACTTCACCCTTTGGATTACCCAACTCATGGGCACGGCGGTAGGCGGTCTCGGCCTCATCGAGCCGGCCGGCGCGCAAATTAGCAGCACCGAGGTTCAGGTGACCGTCCGAAAATTCCGGCGATTTGACCGTTGTATCCTGCCACAGGGTCAACTCCGTTTCCCAAACTGCCGAGCGTTGATAAGCAAGGCTACCGTAAACGAACGCGATCGCTGCCATACCGATCAACGCGACCCGGTTTCCGGTCACCTCCGATTTCGGCCGATTCACCGTAAACCGGCGATACATCCAGGTCGCACCCATTCCCGCCATCACATAGAAACCGATTCCGGGCAGGTACATATATCGATCAGCATAATAAACGACCCACGGAATCAAGCCCGATGTCGGTGCGAAAAAAAACACCGCCCATAAAAACCAGAATTTCACCTGGCGTGATGCCCGGAAAAAAATTCGCTCCAGCACGACGATCCAACCCAGAATCGCTGCCAAGACGACCGGGTCAAAAAAAGAGCCCCTAACGATCGGGATGTAATAAGCGCTCAATCCGGTGGGAAAAATTAGCAGGCGAATATATTCCCACCAGATGGGTAACATCGTGGGATACACCCGGCCGAACAGAAATTCCGGTGTGATGTCCAACCCTCCGCCAACGACCTTCGTACCTAACGTAGCCCAGAGCGTCGCACCCGCAGCCAACAGTGAGATGACGACAAATGGAATCAGGTGACGAAAATTGCGCTCGCCCTTTTCTCGGAACAGCCCCTCATGGCACAGCAATACCATCGATAAACCCATCACGGTTCCTTTGGCGAACACGGCAAAAAGAAACAACACCAGAGAAACGGCGTAGCTCCCTCGCCTCCCATGACCCGAGGCTCGATAGCGCAAATAAAACAACAGCGATGCCAAAACGAAGAAAGCTGAAACGAGGGTCTTACGCTCCGCGATCCAGGCAATATTCTCGACATTGAGTGGATGCACGGCGAACATCAATGCTGCAAAAAAAGCGAGCATGAATTCGCCTGTCAGTCGGTGCAGGACGAAAAATGCCAGGACAACGTTCGCAGAATGAATCAGAACGTTAGACAGGTGATATCCGAACGGATCCAGTCCCCAGACCTTATAGTCAACCATATAGGTCAACATCTGAACCGGGTTGTACAATCCTACATACGGCCGGTCGAAAAGACTGATCAGATTCGCGAGTGTAAACCCCGTAATGTGGGGATTATTCAACACGTAGGCTCCATCGTCCCACGTGACCTGGAAGTCAAATGACGTTGTCGGGAAAAACAGAATTACAGCAACGGTAAAGAGTGCAGCGCCCGCGACCTGATCGCGCCACTTTCTTATAAATTCCGCCACTGTGAAAATTACTTAGAAAATAAATTGTATTTGAAGATACAGAAAATCGCATGGAAACCGTCTTTCCAGTGTATTTTTTTTCCTTCCGCATAGGTCCTTCCATAATAGGAGATGCCGACTTCATATATCCTGATATTCTCCGTCTTTGCTCTTCTCGCGATCTTTGCAGTCACTTCCGGCTCAAAACCAAATCTGCTCTCTTCGAGTCTCATGCTTTTCAATAAATCGGCTTTGATCAATTTGTAACAGGTTTCCATATCAGTAAGATTCATATCAGTCAAAGCATTTGAAAGCATCGTCAAGAATCGATTGCCGATCGTATGCCAGAAAAACAGGACTCGGTGTGGCCGTCCGCCCATGAACCGGGAACCATAAACCACGTCTGCAAAGCCATCGACGACCGGTTTAAGCAATAAATTTAGCTCCTGTGGATCATATTCGAGATCCGCATCCTGAATGACAATATAGTCTCCGGTGGCATTCTCAATACCGGTATGTAATGCGGCCCCCTTACCCCGGTTCACATCGTGTTTAAAAAACGATATATCTGAATCCGGAAAGCGGGCGACGTACTCCTGAATTATCTTTTCGGTGTTATCGGTCGAGCAGTCATCAACAATGACCAGCTGCTTCGAAAAATTTCCGACTAATTCTACATCCCTGACTTTATCGAGAATTCTCTGAATCGTTTTTTCTTCATTGTAGGCGGGGATGAGGATAGATAATGTAGACATCTGTAATTTGTCTCAACAACACAGTCTGTTTAATCTTTCAGAGATTCTGGTCAATTTTTTTGTTCAGTTCCAGCTGTTCCTGAAAAAAGGCCATGAATGGCGCATCGTCGCCCGCAAAATAACCGACCTGCCGGATGCTCGAAGCGTCGCCGTTAACGATAAGCCGACGCGCTATCCACGACGGATGTGCCGGGTGCCCGAGTTGGGTAAAGGTCCATGTCGTGACGGTTTCGCGGTCCTTGAAAATGACCAGGTGTTGCGGGCGCGCCTGCTGAACAGAATCGCCGTGCAAATTCTGTACCTTGTAAAAATAGGTTTGCCACTGCGATTCCGTGATGCGGTTGGTGGGAAATGGCTCCAGCTCCTGGCCCAACGCCATCGACATATTGATCAACGTGCCGACAACAAAGGCAAAGGACAGTCGGACAATTAGAAAACCAATTTTTCTCATATTTCTTGTTGCGTAGTGTCTAGACGATAAGCCGGACAATTATTGATAACAGGTAAAATGCCACGCTAAAAATCAGACCTATCGAAAGGGCGAATATCAGCGCCTGTTCGGTCGCGACCAGCGCCGGCGTGTAGTTATCCCACGTTGACCTTTCCAGCTCAGGATCGCCATTCTGGTAAAGGTATAGCGCTTGCTCAAAAAAAGACAACCCAAAAGCGGCGCTCGCCTCGGCGAGGCGCGTCTGATCGGCGACCATGCTCTGTATCGCTATCCCCTCGTCGTGAAACGTCGGGTCTTCACTATCCAGATGATACTGAATGAGCGTGGCCAGACTACCTTCATGATAGCGGTCAGCGATGTCTTGAAACAGGGCTAAATCCGCGGCGACCTGATGCAGCTGTGCATCAAGCGTATGCTGATACTGAAAACTGTAGCTCGGGAAAATACCCCCGGCAAAAGTACCGGCGGCGAAAACGGCAATATAAATCACGCTACGCAACATTCTTCAATATACCCAACGTCCTTGTCGGGGCGCTATTTTAGCATCTCGTGCAGCGTCTCCGCTTGCCTGGGTCTCGATCTGACGTCTTGACGCATCCACCCTGCCCCCTATGATGCGATTTGACGTATCCGTTGAATGTTCCGCGGTACCGCCTGACACCAGGTGACTTGTAACCATGACGATGATCAACCGGACCTTTATCATCTTCGGCGCGCTGTCCCTGGCCGTAGCCGCCATGCTCGGTGCCTATGGCGTGCATGGCCTCGCTGATACGATCACCCAATCAAAGCAACAATCCTGGGGCTGGGCTGTGCAAATGCAGTCCTATCATTCCCTGGGTCTGATAGTGGTCGCCTGCCTCGCCGGACCACTCGGTCAGTCGACTTTACTCAAAATTGCCGGATGGATCTTTATTGCCGGAATTTTTCTGTTTTCCGG
>PVMK01180188.1_pt1 | contig 45850 bp, 66 predicted proteins | sample 1853481 | NCBI WGS metagenome assembly PVMK01 (sample SAMN08533507, study PRJNA380276) | Marine sediment metagenome, whole genome shotgun sequencing project.
TGATTTAATTGAGTAGATATGGCTGAGGAAGAATTACAGGGATTTCTGTAGGAGAATTTGAAACAATACCTCAGCTTTTAGCTTCTTCAGAGTCTCTTCAACTAGCCTTTGTTTCTTTTTAATCATTGGTTTGGTAGTTATCGGAATAGTTTACCGTAAATTTTCACATTGGGTTTCTTCTCAAAAATTTAACTATACACGACCACATTTTCTCGATTTGTTCGCAAGGCAGTACTACCATTTTTTGCAATAGCTTTAGTATCGATCCATTAATGTATCCATACAAACTGCTGATCTATTTGAGGAAGAGATTGAAGGTGGATCAGGGTGGGTGCTGAAAAATTCGCAAAACTTCTTGATTCTATTAACATACTAGTAATTGGTTGGACAATATCACACCTAATTCCAATTGCTTTAACAAAACGTGATAGTTCTATTCTGGAAAGAGAAGATTATGAACAATGGAATGACATGCGAGGATTTACAGACGACGATGATTTATTCCACAAATGCTTCAAGTGGATTCCACCTCAGACAGCTCCTTACGACATGAAAGATGAAGAATTTCAAGAATATGTTCAAACAGAAGATGGTCTAAAATTACTTGAAAAATATCGTACTTCCAGAGGTTTGCCTGTTGGTAGTTATGATAAACTAGTAGACGATCCATTTGGAGAATGGAAAAAATCAGAGCATTAAAGTATAAAAAATATTATGAAAATTGTATAACTGGAAAAAACCAGACAGGACAAAAACTAAAACCTGGTGCTCGCCAGATGAAATTTATCCTATAGATATATGGCGAGAGCAAAAGAGACAAAATAACTATGAGCCACTTATTCCAAGCTCAAGACCACCTGGATATGCAAGAAAACAAAAAGAAGGAGTTCCAAAATCTGCAAAACAAAGTTCTTCCAATAGGAATTTTTGTTGCTACAGTGCTTGGTGTAGTTACATGGTGGGGAGTAGACTTGGTAGTTTTGGCAACTGCAACTGGTGGACTTGCACTTGGTTTAGGACTTGCATTAAAAGATACGATGGAAAATTACTTTGCATATATCATGATAAAGAAAGACAAAGTTATCTCAGTAGGTGATAGGGTAACATTACCTAGTGGATACAATGGTCTAGTATACAAAATTACACCTAGAGTAACCTATGTCAGACATGGTCTCAACGAGTCTTTGGCAATTATTCCCACAAAACAAATCGTCTCAGAAGAAATAATCAACTTTACTAAGGAATTCAAAGCTTGTTCCTGCAGTTATTGAGGTTGGAGTTTCATATCTAAATGATCCTGTGCAAGTAGAAGCAATTCTAATAAGATAGGTAAACGTGCCATGAAAGAAGTTAAAGATGGACAGGGTAACCATCTCGCCAGACAAAAAAGATGTCCATATCTTGATGAACACAAACCAAGTTGTGGATGTGATAAAGAAATACACGTAGAAGTAGGTGATCCTGTTGTAAGGTTTAACAATTTTAATGATTCAGCACTTGATTTTGCACTTAGAGTGTTTGTGAAAGATTATGGTTCTCAGTTTAAAATGAAAAGTGAAATGAGAACAATCATGTATCAAGAATTCAAAAATTATGATATTAGAATTCCATGGCCTATTAGAACAGTATACCAAGGAGATGAGAAAAGAGAAGCAGAAGAAATTGGAAAATTCGATAAAATGCGTAACCAAGTGGTTAAGGAGTATGGATCTAAAGATACTGCAGGGTTCAGCAGAAGAAGAATGATCTTCTCAAAACTTAAGAATCCCATTAATCACATTTTCTTGTTGAGTAAGATATCAGTAATTTCAGGAAAATCTTCAGAAGATTTAGCAAGAAAGTTATCAAGAAAGATAAAGGCAAATCTGGTAAAATCAGAAGTTAGAGTTTTTGCTGATGGGGAAAGCAAGATTACACTTGGTGGAAAATTATCTAAAAGAAAAACTATTGTTGTACAGTCAATTTATCCTCCTGTTGATACAAATCTAGTTCAAGCATTATCACTAATTTCAAAAGCTAAAGAAACTTCGTCTGAGGTAATTGCTGTAATTCCATATATGGGATATGCAAGACAAGATAGAGAATTTTGCCAGGTGAAATTGTTACAATGAAAGTTCTTGGAAAATTATTCAAAGGTGCTGGCGCATCAAAAATAATTGCTGTAGATATTCACAGTATGATTGGTTTCAAGCACTTTACTATCAAAACAAAAAATGTGAGTGCAATTCCAGATCTTGCGCAATATTTTAAGAAATTGAGCCTAAATAATCCCTCTAGTTGTATCCCCTGATCAAGGTGGAAAAGATAGAGCAAAAGAATTTGCAAAAGAATTTGAATCAGAGTATATTGCTCTAGAAAAAAAAAGAGATAGAAAAACAGGCAAAGTAAAATTAAAACAAAAAATTCAGATAAGTTGCTGGCAGAGATCTTATTTTAGTTGATGACATGATAAGTACTGGGAGGAAGTATAATCAAAGCTACACAATTTCTTAAAAAACAAAAATGTAAGAGAGTGTATGTTGCATGTACACATGCTCTTTTAATGAATGATGCTGAAAAGAAGATAAAAAAAGCAGGAGTTACAAGTATTGTTAGTGCAAATACAATTCCTGGTAAAACATCAGTGGTAGATGTTTCCAAATACAATTGCAAAGGCAATAATATAATGCCAGAAAGTTTTTTTATTTTATCTAAAGATTATCTAGAGCTTGCAACTGATGAAATAATTGCAATATCAAAAATGTATGATAGATTTGCAAAAGCTAAAGTAATTTCTAATTTGGTAATCATTCAATCAAAAACAAGTTGGAATGAAATTGCAAAAGCGTGCCTCATTTGTTAAAGTTTCTGGACAAATATTACGTAAGATGTCAGGATTATTTTTAGATGAGATAATTTTGGAGTTCTAAAAAATGCAAAGACATTTGTTTGTAGAATAATTAATTTATCATCAAATCAATTCAATATTCCAGAATTAGAAAGCTCTATGGGGTGACATGATATCAAAATTCTCTCATGCAAAAGTAGATTAGAAGATCCTGATATTACTATATATCTAATTTTTACAGATCAAATGAAAACTTTTTTGGGTTTTCAAAACGAATCAAAGAAAAAAATAGACCAAAAAAGATCAAAAAATCATCCTCATGAATTAGATTGGAAGCTAACAAGAGTTATGATAAACTTGACTGGATTAAAAGAAGGAGAAACTGTATGTGATCCGTTTTGTGGTACTGGTACAACTCTTTTGGAGGCTGAATCTATGGGCATCCATGCTATTGGTTTAGATTTTGATGAAAAAATGTGTGAGATTTCAAAAGAAAATCTCAAGGTAAATGGATATCAAATCAAAGGTTTTCAAAATCAGATTTTCAAGAATTATCAAAAATCTCTGGAAAAGTTTGATGGGAATTGTTACTGATTGCCATATGGTAGAGCATCAAAAGCATCAGAAAAACCTGAAGAAATTCTAAAGAAATTTTTCTCAATTATCCTAAACGTAAGAAAATAGCAATAATGTACAAAAAAGAATTAGATAGTAATTTGAAGTTAAGTGGATTAAAGAAATATGAAATCTATAGGCATAAAAGCTTGACAAGGACAATTTTGATTAAATGAAACTTGTATTCTTAGGAACATCAGCATCTCAACCCACTGAAAAAAGAGGATTGTCTTGTATTTGTTTAGAAAGAGATGGGAGAGATCTTAATGTTTGATGCAGGAGAAGCTGCACAAATTTCCTATATGAAATCAGGTTTGGGATGGAATAAGAAAATGAAAATGTTTGTGACACATCTACATGGAGATCATTGTGTAGGAATTCTAGGATTATTACAAACAATGTCTATGCAAAAAAGAACTGAAACTTTGGAAATTTTTGGTCCAAGTGGAATTGATGAATTCATTGCAGCAAATATCAAAATATTAAATTTTGGATTATCATTTCCTGTTTTAATTACTATTATCAAAGAAGGAAAAATTTTTGAGAATGAAAAATTTTCAATGTATGCATGCAAAGCAAATCATTCAGTTACAGCATTTTCATATCTATTTGAAGAAAAAGATAAACCTGGAAGATTTAATGTTGAAAAAGCTAAGGAATTAGGCATACCAGAAGGAGAATTGTGGAATAAATTACAAAATGGAAATGAAATTATCATTAATGAAAAAATAATAAAACCAGAACAAGTATTAGGAGAAAAACGTCCCAGGTAAAAAAATAGGAATTTCAGGTGATACAATGCCTACTAAAGAATTAGAAAAATTTTTTGAGGAATGTGATTATCTTGTGTTTGATTCTACATTTCTAGATGAGAAAAACAAAGAGCAGAGATACATGTCATTCTACTGCAAAACAAGCTGCAACTTTTAGGAAAAAATGCAAAAGTAAAAAATTTGATTTCTGACACATTTTTCAGCTAGATATAAAGATGAAGTTGGACATTTGAAGAAGCACAAGAAATTCATAATTCAGTAATAACTGCAAGAGATCTTTTAGAAATAGAAATCAAATGAAAATGTTTGAATCAATTACAGAACAATTAAAGATATTCAAAAAATTGTATTCGTAACAGGTGCAGGGAATATCACAAGAGAGTGGAATCCCAACATTTCAGAGGTAAAGATGGATTGTGGAGAAATTACAGATGCAATGGAATTAGCTACAATTGATGCGTTTTATGATAATCCAAAATTGGTTTGGGAGTGGTATAATGAAAGAAGAGAGAATATCTTTGCAGCACAGCCAAATCTAGGGTCATAAAGCAATTGCTGAACTTGAAAAATATGCAAAGTTGTGATTTTAACACAAAATATTGATGGACTTCATCAAAAGGCAGGAAGTCAGAAGTGTTGGAATTACATGGAAGTATTGTAAAGATAAAGTGTTCAGTTTGTGATTTTAAAGATGAGATAATAACAGAGTTTTCTGAAATTCCGCCTTTATGTAAGTGTGGAAATATACTTAGACCTGATGTTGTTTGGTTTGGAGAATCATTACCACAAGAAGTATGGCAAAAAGCTATAATTTTTTGCAAGTGAATGTGATTTGATGGTAATTGCTAGGTACATCTCTTGTTGTATCACCTGCAAATACATTACCAATCTATGCAAAACAAAATAATGCAATATTGATAGAAGTCAATCCAGAAAATACAGAAATGTCATCAGAAATGGATTTAGTTATAAGAAATACAAGTGCAAGTTACACTGCCTAAATTTGTTTCAATGTTTAAAGAAAATTAAATTATATTTGTAAAAATATTTTGAATGGATTGAAGTGGATTAAAATTAGAAATTTTTTCAGTAATAGTTTGTTGAGCTGATTGTCTTACATCAGAAATCTCATTAGAAATATCGTTTCCAACATTACTAATTTCATCAGTAATAGTATTACTTGTTTTATCTACTATTTTATCAATAGATTCATCAATCCTTTTTTCTACAGAATCTGAAGCTTTAGTACTAAAATTAGATACATCATTCTTTAGAGAATCAGTTACAGTAGCAGAAGTATTTGGAAACAAACTACCAATTTCATTAGAGAATATCATGCCTCCTAAGATCACAATACCTACAATTATGCCTAATTTTATGAACATTTAGTAATAATTCTAAAATATAGATTTTAGATTAAAACTAAAAAAAATAATCAAAAAATGATTGAATTTTCTTAGCTAGATTTCCTAGTATTCAAAAATTATCCAATCAATAATTCCATCAATATTTGGTGAAGTGAGAATTACTTTGATTGGGCCTAAAGGAGATTCATCAGATTTTTCACAAATTGCTATTTTTTCAACAAAAGCCGCTTGTTTATTTAGATAAAACCATGTTGAATCATCTTTTAAATTTTTTTCAAGATTACGTCTATAGATGTTTTGAGATTGGTATGAATGAATTGTTTCATAAATCTTTTCTAAAGAATTAAGATCTTTTGATTGAGCAATAACTGAAAAAATTTCAGTTTTCATTGTTACATATGGAAAAATATTAGAAATTGCTTTTTTAATTTTTTCTGAATCTTCAGAAGGATTTATTGAACAAAGTATTTCTATTTTGCATTTAATATTTGGTATTCTCATTTTATCCAACTTTGAATAATTTTGAATGCAGCTTGGATTAGTTCATCTTTTGACAAACCAGTATTTGATATTGCATCATCAGATAATGCAATTGGGATTACTTATTCCAACACCCAATTCACGATTATCTCTTTCTTCAAAATGTTCTTTTGTTTGAGGATCATCTGATCTTCCTCTTTTTTGTAAAAAATCAAATCTGGCATCAGTTGATGCATGAATTGCGAGTAATTTTACAGTACCAAATGTTCTAAGAACTTCTATTTCGTCATTAGATCTTACTCCATCAATCAATATCACATTTGCTGTAGAAGATTTTATTTGTGGTTTTACTAGTTCAGCTATTGCACCAGGCCCATTTTTTTCTCTAAGATCAAGCATGAGTTTTCCAAGATTTGATCTAGTTGATTCCAGATTTCTTTTTTTTGCTTCTGCTCTAACAGCATTACCCATATTGATAATATCGTATCCTTTTGGTTTTAATCCATCAGCAATAGTAGATTTACCAGCCCCAGGCATACCAGTCAAGCATACAATTAGTTTTGTCAATGCATAACAAAATAGAAACTTCTCTATGAAGCTACCGGAAATTATTATAAACATACTTCAAAGAATGTTATGATGCGAGTTTTTGTAGCAATTGAAATATTAAATAATAAATTAATTAATTCAATAAAAAATTTTCAAACTACAATTAACATTGATGCTAAACCTGTCAAAGTAAAAAATTTGCATTTTACATTACAATTTCTAGGTGAGATTTCAGAAGAAAGTTCAAAGAAAGTTATTCTAGCTCTTCAAAAAATTGAATTTTCTAGTTTTGATGTAAATTTGAAAGGAATAGGTGTATTTCCTAAATCTAAACATCCACGAATAATTTGGATTGGAACAGAGAATAATGGTGGAAACAAACTAATCCAATTATCAAAAAAGGTTGAAAAAGTGTTAGAACCATTAAAATTTTTTTCAGATAAACCGTTTAAACCTCATATCACTATATTTAGAATTAAAAAGAAGGTTGATGATATAACAAAAGAATTGGAGAATGGAAAAACTATGGATTTTGGAGTACAAAAAATAACTAGCATTAAATTGAAAAAAAGTGAACTTACACCAAATGGACCAATTTATTCAGATTTAGAGGAGATAACTGCAATAAAATGAAACAGATAATTTCTAAAGTAGCTAAAACAGTAATTCCTTCACAAATTATAGAAAAATCAAAAAAAGGAATTGCTGAATTAGCATACAAATTAGTTGAAAATGAAATTGCAAAATATCCTGAAGTAATGGGTTTAGAATTTGGTGGTTCATTTGCAAAAGATACATGGTTATCAAAAGATGCAGATGTGGATATTTTTATTAAATTTAAAAAATCTACATCTGAAGAAAAATTTGAAAATATTTCAAAAAAAATTGGTTTTGAATCATTAAAAAAATATTCTCCATATGTTAGATATTCTGAACATCCATATGTTGAGGCTAGGATTAAAGATACTAAAATTAACGTTGTACCATTTTATGATGTAAAATTAGGTGAATGGAAAAGTGCAGCAGACAGATCTCCATTTCATACAAAATTCATGAAGAAAATCATTAACAGTAAAAATGAAGAATGAGGTTAGAATTCTAAAGACATTTCTAAAATCAAATGGAATCTATGGAGCAGAAATTGCAAAACAAGGATTTAGTGGATATGTTTCAGAAGTTTTGATTTTAAATTTTAAGAGTTTTGAAAATCTTATAAAATCAATCTCAAATATCAGAGAAAATCAAATCATAGGAAAAACTACAAAGAAATTTGAAACATCAATAGTAATTATTGATCCTATTGATAGTAATAGGAATTTAGCTGCTGCAATTTCAGATGAAAATATAGGAAAATTTGTTCTAATTTCTAGGGCCTTTAAAGAAAAACCTAGATTAACATTATTCAATAATAAGAAATCCAAAATATCAAAAAAGTATTGGAATAACTTACTAGTTGTAAAATTTGATTTTAAATCTAGAAGTCCTGATGTAATATGGGGACAAATTAAGAGAGCAACTACATCATTATCTACACAGCTAGAACTAGGTGGATTTAGAGTACTTAGAAGTAAAGCTCACACTGATCAGATAAAAGAAGCATATCTCTTGTTTTTCTTAGAATCTACAAAGATTTCTAATACATATTCAAAGAATGGACCAGATTTTTTCAGAGAAAGTAGTTCAAAGAGTTTCATTTCTCAAAATCTAAAAAATACCGAATTAATGTGGATTGGAACTAATGGAAAAATAATCTCACTTGAAAAAAGAAAGCATGTTGATGCTATCAAATTTATGACAGAATTTTTGAAAAAAAATCTTCAAACAGGCATGCCAAAAGGTCTTCTTGCTGATTTCAAACGAGGGTTTAGGGTTTCAATAGGAAACAAGAATTTGGGCAAATCAATTAAAGAGGAAGCTGGAGAGTTGATTTCAACAGATGGCACACTCCTTTATTTCAATTAAAAAATTTGCTGAAGAACCTTATTCAAAAATTCTTGGATACCCAAGAGCAACTAATCGTCAAATCAAATCAAGAATTAAAGAGTTAGAGAAATTAAAAATAAAATCCATATCATTAACTGGTCCAACTTCACTGGGTAAATTAGCAATTTTGGGTAAAGGGTATGTAGGTGTAGTTGTTCTTGCAAAAAAAAATAACAAACAAGTTGCATTAAAAATTAGAAGAACTGATTCGCAAAGAAGTAATATGAAAAATGAATCAGTTTTGTTAAAACTTGTTAACTCTGTAAATGTTGGGCCAAAAATGATAGATGTTAGTAAAAATTTTCTTGTAATGGAATATCTAGATGGTGATAAAATTAGTAATTGGGTTAATTCATTAAAAGGTGTTGGCAGTACAAAAAAATTAAAATCTACAATTAGAAAAGTTCTTGAGGATTGTTATAGATTAGATCAGATAGATTTTGATCATGGGGAACTAAGTAATATCTCAAAACATGTGATAGTCGGAAAAACAAGATCTACATTAATAGACTTTGAGAGTTCTAGTACGAATAGAAAACCATCAAATGTAACATCAATCGCTCAAGCATTTTTTATTGGTTCAGGAATTGCCAAAAAAGTGCAGAAAATTTACAAAAATCCACCCAAAGAGAAGATCATTGAAGCATTAAAACAATACAAACAAGAAAAATCAAAAGAAAGTTTTGAAGAATTATTAAAAATACTCAAATTAGAAAGGGCATAGTTAATTCATTTATTAAAATGGGATTGGCAGGATTTGAACCTGCGATCACTAGTCCCCCAGACTAGTATCATACCAAGCTAGACTACAACCCCTTGTCTCAGAGGCACAAAATGAAATTATTAAATCGTCGTATTGATAAATAAAAAATATGAAAAATTGTAGTATTTGTCATAAAATTTCTGCAAGTGATCAAGATCATCTTGATTGTATTCAAAAAAGAAGTATCGAAATGGAAGATGCAAATTTTAAAAATAATATTCCTGAAAAGTTGAATCTGTCAAAAAATACTCAAGATTTGGATGTGGGGGTAAAAGCTATCTTAGAACATCTTGCAAAAAAGAAAAACAGTGAAGATGAATTATAACCATTTTGATAATCTTTCTTTTTCAAATTCTAATTTTTTAGAAAGATTATCAGTTGTTGATTCTGAAAGATCTGTTGAAGGTTTTGAATTTGAAAACATATCAACTTCAAGAACAGAAGCTGTATCTCTGCCTGATTCTATAAAACATCCACCTTTTCCATCATATAGTTCAGTTTCTTCTTTTGATTGAATTTTTGAAATAATATTTTTAGCAACTGTGATGCCTTCCCCTTCTGCAAAAATTCCTGCTTTTGGAACTGCCATATTTTCTCCAACGGTTAGAATAGTTACATCTCCCACAGCAAAGACATTTTCAAAAGATGTTTTGCAATCTCTATCTATTGGAATAAATCCAGGTTCTTTAGCTAAACCAGAATCATAAATTACTTTTGGTGCAATATGTGGAGGAATGGCTAAAAGTAAATCAAAATCAGCTTTACTGTTTTCAAAAATTAATTTTTTGGATTCAACAGATTTTATTTTAGATGAATTATGAAAAGTAATATTTTCAGAATTTACAAGTTCTAAAATTTGTTTGCTCACTTCAAGACCAGCTGCGGGCAAAGTTATAGGAGCTGGACTGTAAAAATCAATTTGTACAGAATCACGTATTCCACGTTTTCTAAGCATGGAATCAATTAGTAAACTAGCCTCAAAAGGTGCAGGAGGACACTTGTAAGGCATTCCCATTATAGATATAGCAATTTTTCCAGAATTCATACACTCAAGTTTATCATGAATTTCTGAGAGTTGATTGTGATCATATAGATTAAATCCATTTTCTATTAATCCAGGAATTTTTTGAGGTGCTAAGATAGTCTCCCATAGAAATTATGAGATAGTCATAAGAGATATTTTGTAATTTAGTTTTTACGTTTTTATTTTGGAGATCAATTGTTAAAATTTCATCTTTAATGAAATTAATTTCTTTTTTTGATAATTCATTTAATGAGCCAATTGAGTTTTCAAAAGTTCGAGTTCCAGTAATTATCCATAACTTTGCAAATCCTACCATAAACCAGTCTTTTTTGTCAATTACAGTAATTTTTACTTCTGAAGCAGATAATGAATTCCTTAATTCATTAGAAGCAGCAAGACCACCAAATCCTCCACCTAAAATTACAACGTGTGGAATATTTGTCAATTTAAAGTGCTTGAGTTGTAGGTCGAATTAGAATTTCATTTACATTAACATGTGATGGTGAATCAACAGCATACAAAATAGCATTTGCAATGTCTTCTGCTTGTAATGTTTCCATCTTCTTTGCATTTGCAACAAATCCTTGTAAGGATTCATCAGTAATTGTATCAGTAAGTTCTGTTGCTACAACTCCTGGTTCAATACTAGTTACTCTAATGTTAGAACGAACACTAAACTCTTGTCTTAATCCTTCAGTAAATGCTGCAACGGCATATTTGGTTGCACAATAAACACTACCACCAGCAAAAACAACTCTTCCAGCTACAGATGAAAGATTCACAATATGGCCAGATTTTTTTTCTTTCATATGAGTAATTACTGATGCTGTAGAATACAATACACCTTTGATGTTTACATCAATCATTCTATCCCATTCATCAATCTTGAGACTTTTGAAAAAACTAAGAGGCATCAAGCCTGCATTATTTACAAGAATATCAATAGAGCCCCATTTTTCTAAAACTGCTTTAGCAAAATTATCACATTCTAATTTTTGTGTAACATCTAATTTTTGATAAAATACTTCCCCACCATCATCAGAGATTTTTTTTGCAAGAGCTTCCAATTTGTCTACTCTTCTAGCTCCTATTGCAACTTTTGCACCTGCTTTTGATAGTGCTAGTGCAGTAGCAAATCCTATTCCACTGCTTGCTCCAGTTATTATTGCTACCTTATCTTTTATCATTTAATTCACTTAAACACATTAAATTTCAACATCGTAAAAATGTTTAGACATTAAAAAAGTATGACACTGCAACTTTATTAAAAGAAAAATGGTAAATCAAATTGTGGAATCAGAAAAATGTGCTTATTGTGGTGATTTAACAGATTTACCATTTCATTGTAATTATTGTAAGGATCCATTTTGTGCAGAACACAGACTTCCAGAAGAACACAGATGTGTAAAACTTAGTCTTATTAGAGCAAAAAAATTTGGTGAAAAAAAAATAATACGTGATGGTGGTCCAAACAAACCAAATATTTTCAAACGATTTTTTGGAAGATTTTAGAAATCAGTAAGGGCTTTTATCGGGAGAAATTTTTGCGCGTTTTCCTTGATAAAGAAGTGCAAGAGCAAGTGCAAACATCACCATCGCTGTCATTGGGAAATTTTTAGGTGGGGATAAAATATACCAAACTTCATTTTCAATTACACTTCCTGCACCATAATAAATTCCAAAACCTACAGATACAATTGCTTGTACCCATAATTTAGTCCATTTTGGAGCTCTGATCAATCTGCTAATTACTTCAATTGTAAGTATTCCAATTACTGGATAAATTGTAAACAATAGAAAATCAAATACATCAACGCCTGTATGAGCAATACAATATGAAATGAACAGGTGTAATTTCTATCTAATCTTCCCAACGGACCTTTGTTGCAGCATTTTTGGCAATTAAGGCCTGAGCATTTTCATATGGAATTGTAGCTACATCCTCAGTTTTGAAAGGACCATATTTTTCAAGATCTGCACCTACTATTTCATCTACTTCTTTAAGAAATCTTATAACAATTTTTTTTTGTTTTGTGATTTTGAGCTAATGATTCTAAAAACTTTGATTTTCCATTAATTGTAGCAGAAAGAATCATTTCAATTCTTTCTTTTTGTTCCTCTTGTGAATCCAAAATAAATTTTTCTTCATCTAAAAGATTCCCAATTTTTAAGTTAGAAGATTTTGAAATTTTATCCAGTCTAAGATGTATTAACAATGATGTCAATTCGATTGCCATTTCAATCATGGTGTCTTTAATTTTATTTTCTACTCCATCAAATTCTTGCTTTCTTAAATTTCCAATAAAATCAGAAAGACTTCTGTAAAAAGTTGGAGAAAGTTCTGTTAGTAAATCGTTCTCAGTTTCCCGTAAAACTGTATTGTGTAAAAGATTAAGATCGATTTGATTTGATTCAGACATTTCTTAGCTAATCCTTAAATGCTGGATGTATTTGTGTTTGATTGAAGTACAAAAATTGCCATATAAAGTCAGTCACGGTAAAGCAATCCAAGTAACATATTCACCTGACGAAGTTTTTGCTAGGATTCAACATGAAGGTATACAATTCATTGATCTTCAGTTTACAGGTCTTACAGGTCATTTTCATCATACTACAATTTCAGCTAATACATTTACTCCTGATCAAATGAAAGATGGGTTACCTAAATTAGATGGTTCATCAATTGTTGGTTTTGCAACTATTGATGATTCTGATATGATTCTTAAACCAGATCCAAATACATTTGCAATAATTCCTTGGCTAACAGAAAACAAAACTGCTAGACTTCTTTGTGATGTTTATTGGGGAGGAAATAGAGGAAGATTATCAAGAGATCCTAGAGGAGTTGCTCAAAATGCTGAAAAATATATCAAATCTCAAGGATTTGATTTTAGTACATGGGGTCCAGAAGTTGAATTTTTTGTATTTGATAAAGTACATTGGGATGTTCTAACTCCATACAAAGGACAATCTTATTCAATTGAATCAAAAGAAGCACCGTGGAGTCAGACGGGAGATGGATATCCAATGGGATTACAAGAAGGATATTACCCAAGTACACCAGCTGATACACTTACACCATACAGAAATGAATGTGTAAATATTCTCAATAATGATTTTGGAATACTATGTGATAATCATCATCACGAAGTTGCAACTGCGGGACAATGTGAAATTGATATCAAATATGATTACCTGACAAATGCTGCAGATGCTGCACAGTCTTACAAGTATGTAATTAGAAATGTTGCACAAAAATATGGAAAAGTTGCAACAATGATGCCAAAACCAATTGCAATGGATTCAGGTTCTGGTATGCATGTTAATGTTAGTTTATGGAAAGATAAGGAGAATGCATTTTTTGATCCAGATGATGAAATTGAATTAAGCCAACTTGGAAGATATTTTTGTGGTGGAATTATTAATCATGCAAAAGCATTATCTGCAATTTGTAATCCAACAACTAACTCATATCATAGATTAGTACCTGGATATGAGGCCCCAGCATACATTGCATGGAGTTCAGGAAATCGTTCTGCTATTGTAAGAGTTCCAAAACATCTTACAGGGAAAAAATATGCAAATCTAAAAAGACTTGAATTTAGAGCTCCTGATCCTTCAAGTAATCCATATCTTGTATTTGCTGCAGTAACAGCAGCGGGAATGGATGGAGTAAAAAAGAAGATGGATCCAGGGGATGAAGTTCGTGATGATATTTTCAAGATGACAAAATCAGATAGAGCCAAAAAAGGAATTGGTGTTTTACCAAGAAATCTCAGTGAGGCATTAGATGAATTAGAAAGTGACAGAAAATTCCTTCTTCCAATTTACACAAATGATGTAATTGATAAAATCATAGAATTAGAAAGAAGAGATCAACGAGAGATATCTATTAGGCCACATCCACATGAATTTTATCTATACTTTGATGTTTAGACTCGTCCAGTAAGCTGAAAAATATAGTATAATGAAATTGCTATTAGTGCAAATCCTCCACCTAGAAATATTTCTCTTTTCTTCTCAGATGTAGCAGATCTGTACAATAAGACTCCGCCTGCAAGGCCTACAAATAATACTAAAACTCCAATAATCACACTATCAAAACTTGTGTTAGTGATTAGAGGATGAAAGAATCCAGCAAGTAATGCAAAGAAGGCTACAAGGTAAATGTATTTGAAACCAGTAAGCATTTTGGAGGATGTTTTATTCAATGTTGTTCGTAAATTCAGTTATCAATTAAAGTTTTAAAAAAATTTCAAAATAATTTACATCATTCCGCCCATGTCAGGCATTCCACCCATTCCACCCATTCCAGGTGGCATTCCACCCATTCCAGGTGGCATTCCTCCTTCTCCACCACCAGGTGGACCACCAGCAGATTTTTGGGTAGAAATTACATCATCTATTCTAAGAATCATACATGCAGCTTCAGTAGATGCTGATACAATCTGAAGTTTAACTGCAAGTGGTTCGATAATATCACTTGATTTCATATTAACAATTTTTCCTTTCAACACATCGATACCTGTCCATTTTTCTCCTCTTTGTTGTTTTGAACGAAGAGATGTTAGTGTATCAATTGGATCCATTCCAGCATTTTCAGCAAGTGCTAAAGGAATAGATTCTAAAGCATCAGCAAATTTTTCTGCAGCTAATTGTTCTCTACCTTCTAATGATTTTGCCCAACTTCTTAGTTTTGTTGCAGCATAAGTTTCAGGAGCACCACCACCTGCTACAATTGTAGGATTTTCAATTACATCTTTTACAACCATTAATGAATCATGAATAGAACGTTCAACTTCATCTACTACTCTTTGAGAACCAGCACGAAGAAGTATGGTAACAGATTTTGGATGTTTACATCCTTCCACAAATACCCATTTATCTTCTTCAATTTTTCTTTCCTCAACAAGATCTGCACTACCTAAATCTTTTTCAAAAAGATCATCAAGATTTGTAACTATTCTAGCACCTGTTGCTTTAGCTAGTTTTGTAAGATCACTTTCTTTAATTCTTCTAATTGCAATAATTCCTGCTTTTGCTAGATAGTGTTGAGCCATATCATCAATTCCTTTTTGACACAAAACTACATTTGCACCAGAACCAATTACTTTGTCAACCATTGTTTTTAGCATTCTATTTTCTTCATCTAGAAATGATTTTAGTTGTTGTGGATTTGAAATGTTAATTTTTGCATCAGTTTCAGTTTTACTAATTTCTAATGCTGTATTGATTAATGCAATTTTAGCTTCAGTAATTTTTCTGGGCATGCCTCCATGAACAATTTCTTTATCAAGAACAATTCCTTGAATTATTGTAGAATCCTTGATAGAACCACCTGCTTTCTTTTCTACTTTAATATCATCAATATCAACATCATAACTGTCGCCATTCTTTTCTGAAACAGCAAGAACAGATTTTACAACAAGATCTGCAAGTTGAGCAGAGTCTCGTCTAACAAGTTTAGTTTGCATTGAAGTTTTTGCAATTTTAATTAGAATATTTTTATCATTTGCAGAAATTGTATCTGCAATTTCTTCAAGGAGTTGTTTTGCTTTTTTTCCAGACTTTCTATAACCATCAACAATAATTGTTGGATGAACGCCTTGATCAATTAATTCTTCAGCATTCTCAAGTAAAGCTCCTGCCAAAACAACTACAGAAGTTGTTCCATCACCTACTTCATTATCGGTTGTCTTAGAAATTTCAACTAGCATTTTGGCTGCTGGATGTTGGACATCAATTTCTTTTAGAATTGTGGCACCATCATTTGTAATAGTAACATCGCCTAAAGAATCAACTAGCATTTTATCCATTCCTCGTGGGCCTAGACTAGTACGAACAATTTCAGCAATAATTTTGGCTGCTGCAATGTTATTCTTTTGTGCATCTCTACCTTTAGTTTGTGTACCGCCTTCTTTTAGAATTACAACAGGCATATTTCCTTTAGAAGTAGCTTGCATACCCATAAGTGCAAAAACTCCGGATTCCCCTTTTATACCTTCCAGATCAAGATGTAAAAATTTGATGTGATATCGGTGTTTTTAAATTGGTAAAATAAAATTTGAAAATATGGCAAAGTCACAAAATAAAGAATCTTACGATAAAATTTTCACAAAATTAAAAGAACATCACAAATGGTTTGAAAATTCAATTCCATTAATTGCAAGTGAAAATATTCCTAGTCCTGCAGTTAGAGAAGCAATAATTTCTGATTTTGGGAACAGGTATGCTGAAGGTTGGCCTGGAGAAAGAGTGTATGCTGGATGTGTCTACATTGATGATGTAGAGTTTGAATGTATGAAATTAGCTAAAAAATTATTCAAAGCTAAATTTGCTGATGTACGACCAATTTCTGGAGTTGTTGCAAATTTAGTAGTTTATTCAGCTTTTACAAATCCTGGAGATATAATGTTAGCACCTTCTATTCCTGCAGGTGGACATATTTCTCATGGTAAAAAAGAGCATTTTGGAACTGCAGGTTTAGTACACGGATTAGAAATCGAATTTTATCCATTTGATGCTCAAGAGATGACAATTGATGTAGATAAAACAAAACAAAAAGTAAAGGATCTAAAAAAATCTAATCGTCTTCCAAAAATGGCAATGTTTGGTGGTTCATTATTTTTGTTTCCACACCCTGTCAAAGAATTATCAGATTTTTTAAAGAGTTATGATATACATATCAATTATGATGCAGCACATGTTGCAGGATTAATTGGTGGTGGTAAATTCCAAGATCCTTTACGGGAAGGTGCAGATACAATGACTATGAGTACTCACAAAACATTGTTTGGACCACAAGGTGGACTTGTTCTAGGTTCTAAAGAACATGAAGAGGTAATTAAAAAGGCAACATTTCCAGGTCTTACAAGCAGTCATCATATTCATCACATGGCAGGAAAAGCAGTAGCATTTGCAGAAGCCTTAGAATTTGGAAAAGATTATGCTGTACAAGTAATTAAAAATGCAAAATTATTGGCTGATGCTTTAAGTGATGCAGGCTTCAAAGTGTTAGGGGAAAGTAGAGGGTTTACACAATCACATCAGATTGCAGTTAATGTTTTAGATTATTCTGATGGTGGTAAAGTTGAATCAGATTTAGAAAAAGCTAACATTATTGTAAATAGACAACTTATTCCAGGAGATATCAAAGCTGGACGAAATTATTTCCATCCAGGAGGGATTAGATTAGGAGTTTCAGAGATCACTAGACTTGGAATGAAAAAATCTGAAATGCAAGAAATTGCATCTTTCATAAAACAAATAATCATTGAAAAGAAGGATCCAAAGAAAATTCTTTCCAAAGTTAAAATTTTGAGAAAAGATTATCAAAAAGTGAAATTCTGTTTTGATAATAAATTAGGTGCCTACGAATACGTCAAACTTAGATAATCTTTAGGAATAATCAGTAAGAAGTTGTTGATCTCCTTTACTTTTACCAAATACTAACTCTATCTCATCAGAAAGTGCTTGAATTCGTCCTTTTTGATATTCACCAACATCATATTTCTCAACAAGTCTCTTTGCAAGTTTTAGATATTTTTCTACCGAGCCTCTGGTAATCGTAGCAATTAGTTTGTGAGAACAAGTACATGTTTGAATAAGAGGCATTCGGCGATAAGATTTTCCACATGCAGTACATCGAAAGCTTTGCCTAGCATATGCTCTAAGATTTCCCATTAAATCTGGTACAAGATGAGTAGAAATTACATTGGAAACAATTTCTGATGTATTTACTGCATCAATTAATTCTGCGTTTCTTACTTGCATATCAAATTTGTCAAGCATTGAACCAAGTGTGGAATAAGCACTACGAGATTTTGAAGTGGTAAGTGATGATGTTTTATGAGTAAAGAAATAGTCATAAAATTGTCTTTCAGTATCAATTCGTGATTCAACAATTTCTACTGATTTTACATCTGAGGCTTTGACTTGTTGTAAAGTAGACTCAAAGAACTCCAAGGGCAGTATTTTTGTAACTTCAAGATTGTGTGCTTGTGGTTGAGATTCATGTGGTAAAACAAGTGGTTGAATAAGTAATGGTGCATCCATCAAACCACCTATTCTATCAGAAAGAAATTGCCTTGAGAAATTAAGTAGACTATCCATTAGAAGCATAATTGAATCTGCATCACCGTCTGCATCTCTTCTTTTTGCAGAATGCCAATTTGGAGTTGCAAAACAAACGTGAGTTTCAGTATATCCAATTATTCGTCCTACAATCCCAACAGAAGTGTGTGGGGCTAGTCCAATTATCAAATGGCCAAGAAGATCTTCATTATTTTTTACATTATAAAATGAAGATTTACCATAAAATTTCTCCATTAGTGTATCAATGTATTTACAAGTTGAAACAAGATATCTCCCACTTTCATAAGGAATTATCACATCTTGCATACGAAGTTCAATGGTTTGATCTAAATTTTCAATAGGATTTCCTTCAATATCATGAGAATAGCCTAATTCTTTTAATTTTTCAATTGTTGTTCCAATCCATAATGGTTTGAAGTGAGTTAATGGGGAATTAGTTGCATCTAATCTAACGGTTCCATCTTTAAAGACTGTAAGACCAAAGTTTTGGCGTACAAGGCCCTTTTCAAGAGGTTCAGCAATTTTATTTTGGTTGATTAATTCCTTAACACCTTTGAATGGTTCTTGTGCACGTAAACGCATTTTTTCTTGAGCCAAAAGCAATCTTGCTTTGAGTGGAAATTCTTTATGTGAATAAGATGGTGCTTTGCGTTTACATTTTTCACAAAATGGTTCATTGAGAGTGTCTCTACAGTTAGAACACCTGTAAGTGATTGTTGTTTTTATACCACATTTTGGACATTTTATGCTAATAGAAGGTTCATTGCATTGAGTACAATGTCTGTTGAATAGATTTGTAAAGAAATGTTCATTTCTTGATGCTTTAAGAAGATCTCTTGTAGGTCCTCCTTTGTTACTAACTGGGAATAGAGTATGTGTTGGAGGTTTCATTTGTCTAGGAGCTGCTTTTTCAGGTCTTCCAATTCTAACACCAATTGATGTTGAGAATTTATTTCTAATTTGAATTCCTGATGATTTTGATAAAATTTTTGGAACGGATAAATCGCTAATTGTTGGTTTTATTCTAAATAATAGATTAAAGAAAATTTTTGCTTCTAGTTCTTCCAAAATTATAATTTCATTATTAATTTTATGAGGAGTTCCCAACTTTTCAAGAATTTTTTTGGTTCCAATTGAATATTCAATGGATTTTTCACTGACTTTTTTTGGTTCTAATAATTTACTTAATTCTTGAGAAGAAATCATATCCCAAAAATACAGATATTGTGGATGAAGAGGAATTTGGAAATTAAGAGATAATTTTAATGCATCATCAAATGTGGGTATTTTATTCAAAAATTGGTTTAGAAATTTGTCTTCAGGTTCATATTTTTGGATTTTTTGTTTTAATTCTTCAACCCAAAATTCCTCTACATACCCAGATGGAATAAGTTGAGCATTATTTTCAAGAAAATCCCCAAATGTAATTAAAATGTCTCCAAGATGAAGAATTTTTTCAATTTCATTTTTAATTTCTAATCCATGTTTAACATCTCTAATTTTTACAACATTTCCATTATTCAGACGGACTGTTGGCGTATCAATTGAATCAACAAAGGCAACTGTTGCTCCTTTTCCTGGAAGATCAATTTTGACTTGCGTTCCAACTACTATTGTATGATTAAGAATTTCTCCAACTACAGGATGAATTCCCACTGCAGCAAAGCCGGTATTACATGCTCTACCATATCTTAACCGAAATCCACCTAATTTGTTAGGCATTGATAGTACGGATCTACCTGTAATTACCTCACGCATTCTTTTAGCAGCAGCATCTTCTTGATTGTCACCTGTTTGAATTGCTCCTTTTAGTTCACCAAGCCATTCCCAACCATCCAGATTATACAATTCAATTCTCTTGAGAAGTTTCTTGGATCTTCCAATTAATCCATCATTTAATACACGTAAAGCACCGCCTCTAACTCTATCAGTTTTGATACGAGTCATTCCTTTATGATTTACAACTTCGTATGGATCAGTATCTACACCGTTTAATTCTACTGGAAGATTGGAAATTACATGTTCAATATCTTCATCTAAAATATGAAATTGGAAACTACTTGCTTCTCTTTCGTAGATTCGAAGTTCTTCAACAAATCTACCTGTTTCATCATCAAATGAATTTGCTTGATATTTTGCTAACCCTACTGTTTTTCTAACATGATCTGCAATTAGCATAGTAACTGCGGATTCTGTTCCTCCTGCTGAACGCATTGGTCCTGCAATAGAAATTGAAAGATATTCTGTTCCATCTTTGTTTTTCTTTATCTTTACTTCACTAATTCCTTGAAGTGGGGCAATAGTTACTCCTTCAGTTACAATTGCCAATCCTACACGAACTGCAAGATCTAGTTTATCTTCTAAGGTGGCATCTGGAAGGGCATATTTTCCTAGAGCAAGTTCTTTTGAGAGAATTAGAGCAGAAAGTTCTTTTCCATGGATTTTTAGTAATTTTCTAAGTGGATCTGCAATATCAATATCATGCATTTTGGCAACTCGATCTGCTAAATCAAATGCAATTTTTGGTTCAATAATACCTGAAGAATCTACTAGAGTTGATTTTGCCTCTGCTGCCTTCTCAAAAATAGTATACGATTCAGATGATAGGTTTGAGTAGTAATCAAAATAGTAATTAGGCATCTTAATATCCTTAATTCGAGAAATTGCGTCATTTTCAGACATAATACAGTTCTATTACTTACTTCTTTGAATTGCTTTTGCTATTTCTTCGAGTTTTTTGATACTTCCACCTTTTTCAAGAAACGTTCCAATAACTAAAGCATCAGCTCCTGCTTTTACCAAACTTTGAGCAGTTTTTACATCTCTAATTCCTCCTCCCACTATCAAAAATCCATTGAATGCATGTCTAACTGTTTGAACCATTTCAGGAGTGACATTGGTTTTAGCGCCAGAACCTGCTTCTAAATACACAAACCGCATACCAAAGAATTGAGCTGCAAGGGCATATGCTGCAGCAATTTTTGGTTTTTCAAAAGGAATTCCACGTGCTGAACCTACAAACCAAGCAGAAGTTCCATCACCTATAACTAAATAAGCAGTCGGGAGTGGTTCTAGACCAAATTTTAGAACACTTGGAGCAGCTAGTGCTTGTGCTTGTGTGATAAAATATGGATTTTCTGAATTCATTAAAGAGCTAAACAGGATTGCATCAGCGTCTGGAACAACTCCAGTTACATTGCCTGGAAACAAGATAATTGGGATTTTGATGCCTTTTTTGATGCCTTTAACCACCTGAGACATCTCAATTTGATCAGTAGCAGATGAACCACCAACTAGTATTGCAGAAGCTCCAATATTTTCTACATCTTTAGCTAGCTTACTTGACGCCTCTAAATTTGATACTTCAGAATCAATCAACACAAACAACAATGCATTTTTCTTTTTTAATTCAGATTTTAGGAATGATTCAACTTTATTTCCAGCCATAAAGGTGGTTTGTAGATGACTCTTTAAAGTTTAATTGGAATACCAATATACAGATTTGTATAGCTATGACAGAGATTGAAGAATCAAATTTTAACAATATTATTCAACAAATCATCAAAAAATCATTGTTTACAGAGCGACAAGTTGAAATTATTTTAAATCAGAAGGATCTTTTAGAGTCTAAGTTTTCAATTTCAAAAGGTGCGTATTACAGACAAGTTGGACAATCTAGAGAGAAATTAATTGGATTATACTACACAATCATCCTTTTTCGTGGTTTAGGCATACTTTTGCCTGATGATATTGATGTGATGTCTAGACTTTCTGAACAGGTTAGTGTGATTAATGATAGTGATATTTTTGCTGAAAGAGAAGATGAAGTGATAGGTGTGATAGATAGGCTGATACGTCAGGCATGTAGTATGTGATGATTGTGATTAGATAGTTCTTCTTCATGATGATTAGTTTGTGATAATAGATGTGAGATTGTTAATCTAAAGTGTGAAAAAATATTGGTCAATCACAATAAATCACAATGCAGGCATAAAATCTGTGATGTTAATAGAAATTCCTGAACCTGAAGTGATTTTAGGTGTGATTATTGCATTTTTGATAGGTTTAGCAGGATTATATGGTTACTACAAACTCAGACCGTTCATTAAATCTAAGAGTGAGATGACTGATATATCACAATCAGAGCGCTTGGAGTATTATGAAAGACAGTTAATTGATATGAAAATACGCCTAGATGCCATAGAAATACAAGGTATTGAGCAAAAGGTTGAGGATCCTAATTTAGAATTAAAACAATTTTTAGAGAAATTAGCAAAGAATGAAGTTCAAGAAAAGGAGGTAATAGACCAAGTTATTCAGCCTGAAGTTATACTTGAAAAAACAGTTTTGACGCCTGAAATTGCCAATATTGGATATTCTAGTCCAACAAATCACGTGTTACATTTAATCACAAACAAAGCTATGACATCACGTGATATACAAATCACATTAAAGAAGAGTAGAGAGCATATTTCTAGACTAATGAAGAAGTTATTTGAAGAAGGATTTGTTCAAAGAAATACGGAATCTAAACCATATACTTATTCAATTACCGAAAAAGGTATTTCAAAGGTTGAGGGTGTTCAACCCAATCCAACAGTAGTTTAATATTTTTTCAAAGTAGATTATTGATTTCTAAGTGGTTTTTACCTAAAATTGTTCATATTTCATTATTTATTATAAATTAATTATTTTAATAAATTATAAATATTATTAAATTATAATCATTATGTGTCAGTACAAGAAAATGAAGTTTTAGTAAAAATTACCTCTGCTGGAACAATCTCAATTCCTAAACAGTTTAGAAAGTTTATGGATATTCAAAAAGGGGAATATGTCAAGTTAATTCTTGGAAAAGATAGATTAATTGTAAGAAAAATTATTATTTCTTGATTAGTTATGTTGTTTTTGTCCTATCTTAATGGTTTGATATGTCCATTCTCGACCTGTTCTAGCCCTATCTACCCTACCTTTTGTAGAAAATCGTGATAAATATGTGGATATTACACTAAGTTTTACAGGTTCATTATATTCATCTTCATATTTTTCAAGAATATTTGTAGAGGTAAATTTACCCATTGGGAAAAATTTATCCACAATATGCCAAATTTTAGAACCTACCGAATCCATGTTTGTTGGTTCTTGTTCTTCCTCAATATTCATCAAATCCATCATTTCAAATATTTTTAGAACCTTTTCTCTTGTTACATTACCTTCTATTTTGATGTCAAAACGAGCACCGTCTGCGTCTTCCATGTCTATCCGAATACGTTTTTTAGTCATCTTTGAGATCTAATTGATCAGATGTTAACAGTTGAAATGATCCGAGAATGTTTGTTAACTAAGTGATTTGTTAATATTGACTGCCTAACACACGCCTAGTATGGTTTTTGTTATTAACAACTCAATTCCAATCAATCCCCTAAATTATGATAATTTCATGCCTGGAGTGGAAATAAAGGGGTGATTTTGAGATATTCACAGTGTTAACACCCATCTTAACGCCTGGAGTGGAAATAATAGGGTCAAAATAGGCTTTTTGGAAAATTTCTTAACATAATCTTAACAAAAATGTTAACTTCTATCTAATTTTGATATAACCCACACACCAATATTTCCACTCTATCTTTTTTCTAATTTTTTTTTAAAAGAAAATCTAAAACTAATTAAAAATAATTAATTACAAACTAAACTACAACTACTATTATGTTCTATACTCTCTTAATTTAGATATGGTTGTGTTAGTGTTGATAGGAAACAAAGGTGTGTGAGTATGTCAGATCCAATAGATAGATTACTTGATGCAGCTGAAAGCGGAAAATCAATTATTAAAAATAGAGATATTCTTCATTTTACTCATATTCCAAATACCATTTTACATAGAGATTCAGAACAAGAACTAGTTGCACAATCACTATTACCTATTCTAAAACATTCTAGACCATCCAATCTTTTAGTATATGGAAAACCTGGAACTGGAAAAACTCTAGTTGTAAAGAAAGTACTTTCAAAAATCCAAGAAAGAGTAGAAAAATCAAATTTTCCAATTAAACTTGTATACTCTAATTCTAAAGAGGAAACAACTCTTTATGGATTATTAGTCAGTCTAGGCAGGCAATTGAACCTAAATGAGAAAGAATTACCCACAACTGGCCTAGCAATTAGTGAGGTTTTCAAAAGATTACTCAATAGAATTGATGAAGAAAAACTTAATGCAATTTTTGTAATAGATGAAATTGATTATTTAGCCCAATTAGTCTCAAAAACAGGCAAGGATATCTTATATCAACTCACTAGAGCAAATGAGAGATTAAAACAAGGTTCTCTGACTTTGGTAGGAATTTCAAATGATCTAACATTCAAAGAAAAACTAGATCCTAGAGTAATTAGCAGTCTAGGTGAAGAGGAAATTGTCTTTACAAATTACAATGTAGAACAAATAAAAAAAATTCTAGAAGAAAGAATCAATGAAGCCTTTATAGAAAACTCTGTTGAGGAACCAGCCCTAAATCTATGTGCAGCACTAGCAGGAGGAGAACACGGTGACGCTCGTAGAGCAATTGATCTAATTCGTGTTGCAGGCGAAATTGCAGAACGGCAACAATCAGACAAAGTTACAATTGAGCATGTTAGAGAAGCAACTCAAAAAATTGAAGAAAATAAAGAAGAAACCTCTCTCAAATCATACCCATTACACGAAAAATTAGTGATTCTTGCTATCATGAAAGCAAACGGTTCTTCAACTGGTGAAATTTATTCATCATACAAAAATCTCTGTAAAGTAGTAGGACGAGATGAACTTACCCAAAGAAGAGTCACACAAATGTTAAGTGACATTGAATTATCTGGAATTATTACAGGCAGACTCATTCATCAAGGAATTCATGGAAGGACAAAAAAATACAAACTCACGGTATCATCTGAAATGATCAAAAGTACTTTCAAAGATGATCTAACTTTGCAAGATATTGTCTAAATTTGAATTATAATTTTGGTGGAAGACTTGAAAAGTTTTTAGATTTACCATTATTGCTATTCCTGGATTTGGAACCATCCCAACACTAGCCTGAAATGGTGTCTGTTTTTGCCATGAACCAGAATTCACCAATAAAATCCCCTTGTACAAATCAAGCTGTGCTCTATGAACATGACCTACATGAAAAATATCAGGAATATCTTCAATCACTAAAAGATCTTCCATTTCAGGTGCTATAGGTGTCTGACTACCATAAATTGGGCTTAGATGCCTTGCTTTTAGAAGATGTTTCATCACATCTGTTGGTTTGTTATAACTTAGACCAGGTGTTGTCTTTACAATATCATCAATACTTTGTCCATGAAACATCATTACTTTCACACCGTTTAACGAGACTACAGATGGGTTTCCTACCATAACCACATTTTCCATTTCCCATAAATTTGAATTGTATTTTATTGGAATGGCTGGTTGTGGTAAAGCTCTTCTTCCAGGATCATGGTTACCTGGCATTATTATGACCTTCATATTCTTTGGAATTTTAGCAATCAAATCTTCTGCCTTTTTTAATTGCTCTTCAATAGTTTGACAAACTAACTCTTTATTCTGATTTGGATATATTCCAACTCCATCAACAACATCTCCACCTATTACTACAAAACGAATCTTTCTTGCAACTGGATCAGGACTGGATAACCATGAAATAAACTCAGCAAACTCATCCTCCATGAAATATTTACTCCCAATATGTAAATCAGAAAGAAAAACAGCATATGCCTCAGTTTCTGATTTGTTTTTAGGCTGATCTGGAATGTCTGGTAAAATAAGATCTTTAATAATTAATCCTGAATTCTTTCCAAAACTGACTCTTGCCATAACAAATTGATCCAATAGAAGTGTGCCTGCAGATTTTTGTAATTCATTATCAAAAATTATACCCTCAAATGAGCCTGATGGATCCTCTAGTAGTATTTTTGTAATATTTCTCTCGATATTTTTTGATGTAACAAGACCACACACATACATATCATCTTCAATTTTTGAGGTTTTTACAACTGCTATGGACTTTAATTTTTTTGCTTCTGGCCTATCTGAAATAATCCGTTTTAGTTTGTTAAAACGACTTGAAAACAAAGCATTGTATCCTTTTACTCCTTCTCCTGATGTAATTTTGGTAGTAGGATCAGATAATACTTTAATTTCATTTTGTAGTCCTGGGTCTTCTTTGATACCAAGATATGTTTCTAAATCGTCTTGATTAATTTGAAATAATTTTTGTTTTGTTTTCTCTCTTACTATTTCCTTGATTATTTTCTCTAATTTTTTAACATCTAAATTTTCTAAAATTTTAAAGGCATCTGGATGAATTTGAAACCCTTTGTTCAAAGCATAGTTTAATGCAAAGGACAATTCCTTTTTCATATCAAAAAACACCTTATGGTTTAATTAAATCTGCGCCTAATGCCCAACCCTCAAATATTGTTCAAAAAGGAAGGCAATGTGAATAAAATTAGAATTATTTTATTTTTCATATTTTTAGGAATTTTTGTAGTATCATATCAAATTGGTTCAATGTCTTCTGTAAGCGAAGAAGAGGCAAAAATGTTCATGTCTGAATTCGAAAAATTGGTTTTAGATATTGACGCATTTGGAATATTTACACACAATACAACTATTGCATTACCCATGTTTATTCCTGGATTTGGAATAATATGGGGGATTTTTGCTGCTTGGTCAACAGGTTTTGCTTTTGCTTCAATTGCTACTGTTGCACCTGAATTAGGAAATATTCCACCACTTGCAATTCTTCTTTTATCTCCTTTTGGATTTATGGAACTTGTTGCATACTCTTTAGGAATTTCTAGAAGTTTTATTCTAATTCATGCAGTAACCAAAAAAATCAATCTTATTCCATTTATCAAACCAACAATTATTGAAATTGGAATTGTATTGGGCCTTCTTTTCTCTGGAGGATATCTTGAATTCTATATGATCGAATTAGCTCAAGAAGAAGGTTTTAAGATGCCTGGATTTTGATTTTTTTTAAAATTATGTACGAATTTGCTTAATCAGTCTAAAATAATTCAGTAGTAAATTATAAACCAAATTAAATGACTAAATTATCGTGAAGTCGTCTATAACATTATTAGTATTACTTGTAATTTTTTCAGGATATTTTATCAATGAATCATATGCTGAAATTTCTGAGAATCAAGCATTTCTTTTAGAAGGTTCGGGGTTTGCTGTTACTGAAGAATTTATCAAATTTTCAGAAATTGATCTAGGTTTATCTTCTCAACAACAACGTGGAAGCACAATTAATTTTGTAATAGAAGATGGTTTTATCACATTAAATGATGAAGAGTTTGTTGTATCTGATTCTAGAAGGAAAATTTTTGCGAGAAGGTCGTTATATTAGAATTAATGGAAATATTGAAAGTTCAAATGGATTTGATACATCAATTAGCTTCTTTGGAAGACTAGTTGAAGAAAGCAAGGATGCATCAGTCTATGGCTTTACTGGTAGAATTACAACTCCGGATGATTCTTACAAAGTGACTATACACAACAAAATTATCTACACTATCAAAAATTGATACAACTTCTACAGAATCTGAAATATCAGACTAATCTTACACTGTACATTCTTAGAGGTTCATCTTCACAAGGAGTTGCCAGTAGTTACACTGTGCAAGGCTGGGGAGCTATACGAGCACAGGCTGTAGCAACACAACACAGTGCAGATGGCCCCACTTAGATTGAGATATTTTTCACAGGATAGAATTTCAGTAGAACCAGGCACAACTATTACAATAGTAAATGGTGATGTAGTATCTCATAGCGTAATTTGAGTGGAAAAGAAAACTATGGTGATCGTCATAATCCATTTACTCCAGATGATAGAATTTCAACTGGAGTTATCTACACCTGGTGAATCAGTTACACATAACATTTGATGATGCAGGATCTACAGACTATATGATCCAGATTATGACATGGATGAAAATTGTGGCATATGTATTTCCAAATTTAGATAATTTGATTTTAGGCCAAGGAGACAACCTGGGAAAATTAATTTTCCCACTGCCATCTATAATTCATATATGAATCTAAACTTGTTTGATTAAACACCATTACAGATAAATCTGAAAATTCTTTTCCTTCCAATTCTTTTCACAGTTCCCACAAAACTAGTTTCACTTTTCGGTTGTTATTGCCTCAAAAACATGAACTTTCATTTTAGTAGTGTCAAAACCATGTTCTCGAAGATAAACAGCTATCTCAGATGGCATAAAGTGTTTGTCTGGCTGTTTTGGCCAAGGTCTTGGTACTAAAATTACACTAAAACCATCTATCAATGCTTTCTGTAACTCCAATTTTTTATCTTCAATAGGAGTTGTTACATGCATTGTGATCACTTTAGATTTATCAAGTGGAACTTGTGCTTTTGATGCAGCAACCTGAATTGAACTAATTCCTGGAATAATCTCAATTTCACCAAAAATTTCTATTAATCTATCAACAACTTCTGATTCAGAAAAATTTACATCCCCAGTAAATGGGACAACTAATGTTTTATCACCAATTTCAGAAGCAATTTTTTGATATGATTCTTCTTGATTACTCATAGTTATTTCATAGATTTCTTTTCCACCAATCAGATTTTCTATTGTTTTTAGCGTGTATTTGTAACCAATTACAATATCACAACTTTGAATAATCTCTTTTACAATTTCAGTTACATATTTTGGTGAACCTGGCCCAACACCAACAGCATAAACTTTTCCCAATTTTACTTCGTAAATCTTTGCCTGTCTTTAATATATTGCACAAAAGGTTTCCAATCAACTTTCATGTATTTTGTTGGCTCTTTTATCGGATATTTCACCCAATCTTGTGCTATTGCATACTGAAATTTTTCTTCCTTTCCATCTTTTTTATATTCTAATTGTAAGGCACTTCCCCAAACCTTCTCTTCGTAATTAATACTAGAAATATCATCAAATGGCACTTCCACATTTTTCTTATTTTCTAAATCATTTATGAGATCTTTTTCATTATACCCATCATGACGAATCATTGTATTTTTTGATTTGATAAAATTAATCACTTGTCTTTGAATAATTGCTTTCCACCAATTCATCTTAGATTCTGTTTTGTGAACAAACACTAAATGTTTGTCAGTAAGAATTAGCATACCTTCCCTTCCACCAATTGAAAAGAATTTTTTAGATTCTCTCCATACTGAAACTAAATGTGCCTGAATTGTTTCGTCAGGTTGCATGTTGATTGATTTATCTGAGTTGTTAAAAACTAATACAATTGGCTTTTAAGTGAGCCATTTTGAAAAAAATTATTGAATAAAATTATAATGATTTTAGCAGTTACATTACTTTTACTTAATTTTGGAAATTATTCCTTTGCTCAATCTAATGAAAAATTAGTTATTTTAGAAACAAATCTTGGAGATATTACAATAGAATTTTTCTCTGATGATGCACCAAATCATGTTAATAATTTTATCAGTTTAACTGAATCAGGATTTTATGATGAAACAATCTTTCATAGAATAATTCCTGGATTTATGATTCAAGGAGGAGATCCTAATACCATTAATGGTGATCCAAACACTTGGGGAACCGGAGGTCCAAACACAAGTGTAGATGCAGAATTCAATTCAATCAAACACAATCGTGGAATTGTTTCAATGGCAAGATCAGCTGATCCAAACAGCGCTGGTTCCCAATTCTTTATTGTTCATAAAGCTTCAAACTTTCTTGATGAACAATATACTGTATTTGGTAGAATTGTAACTGATGAAAGTTTTCAAACACTAGATAAAATTACAGAAGTAGAAATTGGAAATAGTGACAGACCAATAGACTCTGAACAAGTCAAAATTACAAAGGCTACAATTGTTAATCGTTCTGAGGTTACAAATCTTCTTGAATTATCTGAGCCTGAGCGAACTCAATCTACAATCCCCCAATCAACTGGAAATCAAAAATTTGAAAGTGTAGAACATGAAATATCATTTAGTGTTCCTGAAGGCTGGTTGTTACAAGAATCAGATGGAACTCAAGAAAATTCTCCTACTGTAGTAGCCGTTGGACCAAAAATTGGGGTGATGAATCCAGTTATTTCTTTAACTGTACAAGAAACTAATCAAAGATCACTTGATGAACTGATTTCTGAAAAAAATGAAACACTAAAAGAAGTTATAGAATCAGGGAACTTAAATATTATTTCTCAAAAAATCATCACATTAAATGAAAATCAAGCATATGTAACTGATGCAGAAGGAGATTTTTCTTCAAAAGGTGAAAGTTACAATGTAAAATTTAGAGAAGTAATAATTTATGATACTGAAAAATATTACACATTTTCTTATAGTAATGGAATAGATAATTTTGATTCACAACTTTCAAGATTTGATGAAACAATTAATTCATTTGAAATATTATCAAAAGATTCATCTACAAATGAATCAACTGAAACAGGTGGTTGTCTAATTGCAACTGCAACATTTGGTTCAGAGATGGCACCACAAGTACAACAATTAAGAGAGATTAGAGACAATTCATTACTTTCAACACAATCTGGAACTGCGTTTATGATTGGATTCAATCAATTCTACTATTCATTTTCACCAATCATTGCTGATTTAGAACGTGAACATCCTATATTCAAAGAAGCAGTAAAGATTACAATTACTCCAATGATTTCTAGCTTGTCATTATTGAATTATGTAAATATGGATTCTGAATTTGAAGTATTAGGATATGGGTTCTCATTAATAATATTAAATCTAGGAATGTATGTTGCAGCACCAGTTGTTATAATACATAAACTTCGAAAATAGATTTTTTACCAAACATCATCTACTTCATCAAGTAGTTTGTACTCTTTTCATCATCACGTTTCATTAGTTTTAATCTGGAAATATCTCTATCAAAGAACAAATCTATTGTCCAGTCAAGTAACACTCTAATTTTTTTATCAAGAGTTGGAATTTTTGAAAGGTAAACATTTCTCCAAATTAACCATGCCCAAAATCCTGAAATATTCATTCCCAAAAATGTAGCGATTCCAGATCTCTTTCCAATAATTGCCATTTGTCCCTTTGAATGATATTCGAATTTTTGTTTTTCTGAATTTTTGATTAGTGCTATTAAATTTTTAGCAGCAATTAACGCTTGAGCTTCTGCAATTTGTGCAGTTGGAGGAAATGGTCTTTTAGTTTCTGGATTTAAAAACAATGCACAATCTCCTATTGCAAATACACCAGGAAAATCTCGAACTTCAAGATAGTCATTAACAATCACTTTACCTTTTTCAGTTTTGAATAATGATCTCTTAATTGTATTTACAGGAGTTACTCCTGCAGTCCAAATCAAAGTCTTTGTTCTAATTACATCAATAATTGGTTCATCAATTGGATCTTTTGGATTCTGAACTAAGAATTTTGTTGTAACCTCATTTCCATCAAAACTAGTTATTGCAGTTTTTAATCTGATGTCAATTTTTCTATCTGTCATTTTCTCTTTTGCAAATCCTGCTAGTTTTTCATTAAATCCTGGCAGAATCATTGGTAATGCTTCTATTACAATAACTCTAAGATCTTCTTTACGAATTGTATGATAATGTTTACGTGCATCTAAAAGAAGATCCATTAATTCTCCTGCAGTTTCAATTCCTGCAAATCCTCCTCCTGCTACAACAAAATTCAAAAAGCTTTTTCGCAGAATTGGATTTGTTTCATTTTCTGCCTGTTCAAGCATATCAATTATTCTATTTCTTAAAACTACTGCATCATTGAGAGTTTTCATTGTGTATGCATTTTTTTCGACATCTGCCATTCCAAAAAAATTCGTTTCACTACCAAGAGCCACAACAAGAAAATCATAATGTATAGAAATACTTCTTTTATCTGCAGTTCCCCACAAATTTACTAATTTTCCATGAGGATCAATATTTTTAATTCTACCTTCATAGAATTTTGTTTTTTTACAGATAGTTCTGATTGGCATAACAATATGTCTGGTTTCAATCATCCCAGATGCTACTTGTGGTAACATAGGCGTAAATAATAAAAAATTATCTTCACTTATCATAATTAATTCAATTTCAGAATTATTTCCAAATTCAGATTCTAATTTTCTGGTACATGCTACTCCTGCAAAACCCCCCCCTAAAATCACAATTTTTTTCTTATTTCTAGCCAATTGTGTCCTTTTCACAAATTAGGTGAATATATGCTATAAGAATAATTTTCAGTAAAACTAAGAATATCAGGCTCTCATAATATCTGAATGTAAAGATATCATATGCCCTTGCAGCATCCTTTTCATTTAGAATTATAGTAATATTATCTTGACTGAAAAATGCATTTGACTAATTCAATTCCATTTACATGTAATACCTCAGCAACATAAGAAACTACATCTGATTGATTCTGATTTGTTGGTATTGAAATTCTAATCTTTGCAAGACCTGTACTAAACAAGTTTTCTCTGTTTGAAACATTACTAAAAATTTCTCTAATATCTTCCATATCCTCAGCAAGAAATCTAAAAGAATCAGACAATCTAAAAAACTCATAATTATTTCGTTATTTTGGAAAACTTATCTAAAATTTCTCATAGGATCTATTTCATTGAATCCTTTACTGAAAATTTAATATCCATAATTCCATCAGTTAAAGCCAATCGAGCATTTTTCAAAACTGACTCTTCTTTGATTTCTTCTTTGATTTCAAATGAATCTGCATATCGTTTTATTGCAACTACAACTGTATTGAGATTAACAGTATTTCCTAGAATTTTTTCAATTTCTGGTTGAATCTTTACTGCTAATGCTGTATAATTTATCAAATCCATTTTCATACAATCATAAATTGAACGATTTCTAGTAATGATCTCTCTAACAACTTCAGGTATTGACATGCTTGAAATCCTCATTAAGATTATTATGTAATGTCAGTTATAATAGGATTATGTAAGAAATCAAGTGATTTTCTAATAAACTTTATATAATGTCATATATATTACATATAGTAGATTAATATGACAACTTTCTTTGATAGTGAAATTGATAGACTCTTCAAAAAAATGTCAAACTCTTTTTTTAACACTAAATGACATTTTTGAAGAATTCAAGGGTAATAGCTCTGATTCTGGTCCATGTTATTACGGTTATACAATGACTGTTGGTCCAGATGGAAAACCCTGTTGTACAGGAATATGGAAACGTCAAACCAGACCAACTTCCAATTTCTGATACACGAGAACCACTGGTTGATACAATTGTTGATGAAAAAGAAAAGGTAGTAAAACTCATAGTTGAAATGCCAGGAGTTGAAAAAACTGATGTCAAAATTGTTGTTGAAGACAAAACTGTAGATCTTTCTGCAGAACATGACAAAAAGAAGTATCACGTAAAAGTTCCAGTACAACATAAAGTTGATGAGAATTCTGCAAAGGCTTCTTACAAAAATGGAATTTTAGAATTGATCTTCAAACTAGTTGAAGAAAAACCAAAAGGCAAAAAGGTGGAGGTTGAATAAACCCCCTCTTATTTTTTGAGGTAATAATATGAGTGAAATTATTTTAAAGATAGATGAAATTCCACAACAACATGTTGGAAGAGGTAAATGGCAATATTGATCCTAAAATAATTGAGGATCATAAATGGGAATTAGGACAAATTTTAGAATTAACTTACAACAAAAAAACACATGTAAAACTTTGGGAAGGTTCACCTGAAGAATATGGAACAGGAATTATCAAAATTGATGGAATGACTAGACTAAATATTGGAGCAGGAATTGGAGATAAAATTTCTATAAAATCTGTAGATGCAGTTGATGCTGAACAAATTACTTTATCTCCCAACTGAAAAATTACGCTATTGATGAAGAACAATTACATGATGTAATGATTACAAATTTCCAAAATCATGTTTTTACTATTCATGATTCAATCCAACTACCAACACAAATGGGTGGAAAAATACAATTTATTATAACTAATACAAAACCATCAAAACCAGTTATTGTTAATGATAATACCATCTTCAAACTTGGAGCAATGACTAAAGCAGTTGATGCATCAGTTCCAAGAATTACATACGATGAACTTGGAGGCTTGAAAAATGAGGTTCTAAAAATTCGTGAGATGGTAGAATTACCCATGAGACATCCAGAGTTATTTGATAAAATAGGCGTAGAGGCACCAAAGGGTGTCTTACTATATGGACCTCCAGGTACTGGAAAGACTCTACTTGCAAAAGCAGTTGCAGGAGAAACTAATGCTCACTTTATCTCACTTAGTGGTCCTGAAATTATGGGCAAGTACTATGGAGAAAGCGAAGGGAAACTAAGAGAGATCTTTGCACAAGCTGAAGAAAATGCACCTAGTATAATTTTCATCGATGAGATTGATTCTATTGCTCCAAAGAGAGATGAAGTATCAGGTGAAGTTGAGAAGAGAATAGTTTCTCAACTCTTGACATTGATGGATGGTATGAAGTCTAGAGGAAAAGTTATAGTAATTGCAGCTACTAACAGACCAGACTCTATTGATCCTGCACTTAGAAGACCAGGTAGATTTGATAGAGAAATTGAAATTGGAATTCCTGATGATGAGGGAAGATTCGATATTCTCTCAATTCATACACGTGGTATGCCAATTGACAAAAAAGTAGATCTTAAACAAATCTCAAAAATTACACATGGATTTGTAGGAGCTGATTTAGAAGTATTATCCAAAGAAGCTGCAATGAGATCTCTTCGTAGAATTCTTCCTGAAATTGATCTTGATGAAGAGAAAGTTTCTTCAGAAATTCTTCAAAAGATTCAGATTACTAGTGAAGACTTTAGAGATGCATTAAAAGAAGTCAGACCAAGTGCACTAAGAGAAGTCCAAGTTCAAATTCCAAATGTTAGTTGGGATGATGTTGGAGGTCTAGATCAATTAAAAGAAGAACTTCGTGAGGCAGTTGAATGGCCTATCAAATACAAAGAAGCCTTTGATTATGTTAATGTAGAATCTCCCAAAAGGAATTCTACTTCATGGTCCCACCTGGAACTGGTAAAACTCTGATTGCAAAAGCACTTGCAACACATGACAGAGTCTAATTTTATTAGCATTAAAGGGTCCTGAACTACTCTCAAAGTGGGTTGGAGAATCTGAAAAAGGAGTCAGAGAAATTTTCAGAAAAGCACGACAGGCAGCACCATGTATCATCTTCTTAGATGAAGTTGATGCACTTGTTCCACGAAGAGGTAGTGGAGGTTCTGGTTCACATGTTACAGAGAAATGTAGTCTCTCAAATTCTAACTGAAATTGATGGACTTGAAGAACTACATAATGTATTGATAATTGGTGCAACTAATCGATTAGATATTGTAGATGAGGCATTGCTAAGACCTGGGCAGATTTGATAGAATTATCGAAGTTTCCAAATCCTGATGCCAAAGGAAGACAACATATCTTTGAGATTCATACCAAAAAGAAACCACTTGCAAGTGATGTTAACATTACAAAACTTGTAGAGTTGACAGATAATTTTAGTGGTGCTGAAATTGCGGCTGTTGCAAATAGAGCTGCAGTAGCTGCTCTAAAGAGATACGTCAGTGGTAAATCTCAAAATGTCAAAGAAATCAAGATAACCCAACAAGATCTAATTGATGCAGTAGATAAGGTAAAGCCTAGAAAAAAAGAGGCTCCTCTATCTCAATCAATAAAATAGTCTAAATACTAAGGAAAATGATACAAAATAATGAAACTCTATCTTGATTTTGATCCCATGCCAAGAATGTAATACTATGATGGCTGAATTGAGTAGTCCCTGAAATGTTATTTGCTGATGAAAAGAAAAGAGCAGACGAATCTGCAAAATTTCTCAGACATTTAACATATAATCACAACGAAGTTGTTCAAGCTGTTATGGATGATCTTCCAAAACAAAAAAAAGATCAAGAGCCTGATTTTTACAAGTAACTCCTCTTTTTATTCTTAGAAATTTATAATCATATTCATATACGAAAATTGTTCTAATATTACTGTGAAATTATAAAATGAAAACTAGTTTTATTTTTGGCTTTAATTGTTATACTTCTTTTAGTTAGTTCTTTAGAATTTACATTAGCATTTGAAACTGAGCAAGAACCAAAACCACCAGAAATTCCTGAACCTGCTCCAGAACCAGAACCAATTAGACCTCCAGAACCTGACCTGCACCAGAACCATTCCCAGGAGAAACTGAATCAGAAAAAATACAACAATTAACTAAAGAAAATGATAAACTAAAACAACAAAACACCAACCTTCAAGGTCAGATATCAACTCTAAAAAATGAAAAGTCAAGATTACAAGCTGAAATATCAGAATTAAATGATGCTTTCGAAAGTCTTAAAGAAATAGCAATGGAGCAAGTCCGAGTAATAATGGATTTGGTAAATAAACTTAAAGATGTATTATTTGAAAAAATATTCTCTCCTACAATTAACTCTGTAAAATTTTTTAGAATAGTTTACTCAACTAACTTTAATGTTTTCTTAATCAAGACAGACCCTGTTTCTGATTGTAACATCACTTACTCCAGATTCTACTGAAAATTTCTTTTGACTGATTTTTTCACCATTCATTATACATGAAATATACAATGAAGCAGCAGCTTGCGCTACAGGATGTTTTCCAGCCGTAATCTGCTCTTTTTCACAACGCTTTAGTATCTCAAATGCATCTCGTTTGGTCTTTTCTTTTAAATTCATGTTATTTGAAATTTTTGAGATAAATGAAGCAGTGTCATACTGTTTAAGATTCAATCCAAGCTTTTTGATTATGGTTCTCAAATCTCGAGAAAGTATTCTTCTTTCAACATTTCCAGCATTTGCAATATCATCTAACGTTCTTGGAATGTTGTTTTCTCTACATGCTGCATACAAAGAGGCTGAAATCAATGATGCCATTGTTCTTCCTCTAGTTAGTTTTGCATTAACTACTTTTTCTGTAAATATAGGCAGCATTTTCTACAACATTATTTGGAATTCCTAACTTTGTTTTCATTCCATGAAGCAAAGTAAATGCCTTGCTTAAGGTAGCAGTATTTCTTGATTTGCTTCTCTGATCCCATGTTCGTAGTCTATTGAATTCATATTTTGTTTTACTAGGTAATGCGTTTCCAGAAAAATCTTTATTGGTACCAATTACAGTTGATAATCCTCTATCATACATTGTTAATGATGTAGCTGGACCTGTTCTTGCTAATTTCATAAAAGCTTTTCTTGAGTGTAACCATTGCTTTCATATGATGCATCAGCTATGTTTTGCACTAGGATAAGACCGCATCCCCCACAAACAATTTCTCCTCTTTCAGAATCTGTTATTCATGGGGTAGGTTTTGCAAGTATCTAGTTGACACTTGACATCATAATCATTAGAATAATTTTTACCACTGTTAACTATATTGGCGTTTCTGAAATAAAAATAATTTGTTTCAGGTAATTTTGTAATCAAAACAAAGCTTTACCAACAAAAAATTCCTCAAACTTTTCAAAAAATAAAATTCTTGTTTGTAATACAATATACATTGTAATAAATGTTAAAAATAAAAAATAATTTTCTTAAAAATTATTTCTTAATTGATTCTAAAGAATGTCCCACGATTTGTAATCATTTGAGTTACTGCTTCTATTGTATAATCAATTCCGTGTTCTTCTTCAAAATGGGTCTCTTAATTTTTTGATTAGTCCTATAGTTTTTTCTTCGTCAAGTGCAAATTCACACTCAAAACCATAATCATCACATCTTAGTTTAAGATTCATTCAGTCTGGGAAACAAATATTGAGCCTATAAAAACCATAGACACACTTCTCGAATTATTATGAAATTTAGGCACAGATTGATCCTAAAATCGTCCCAAATAGCACTAATAATGCCTTTAGTGTATGTCGATATAGATGAAAGGTCTGGAATTGTTTTTCTTGCAGTTGGTTCTGTACTTGGGAGCATTTCTAAGATTCAAAGTTACTGAATCACCTTTACTTTTCAATACATTACCTGTCAATGTTTTGATAGTCAATGTTATTGGCGCATTTATCCTTGGTGCATTTGTAATAATGTCAGAACAATGGCATCTTGATGGAAGATATTCTCTTTTTGCAGCAGTAGGATTTTGCGGATCACTTACTACAATGTCATCGATTTGCACTTGATTCGAATAATCTTCTTGAGAAATAATCACTATGGAGTACTTGCAATCAATATTGTTGCAAATGTGGATTATCTATTGCAGCACTAATTGGAGGCAAATCCTTAATGAGTGCAATTATTACTAATTAATTAGAAATGGTTTATTCCTATCAAGTTGTAAAAGTTTCAAACAATTTCTTTGTTCAGGGAACTAATTGGTCTCAATCAGCAAAGTGATAAAGGAGTTCTTTACAAATCACTCAAAGATCCATTTTCAAAACTCATTGTCCAATCTTCTAATGGTTCAAAAAAATTATACCGTGTTCCAAAGATAGAACAGTTATTGTAACTAATGATACTATTCATTTTCTAGGTGAATTGGCCTACTATTTGAAAAAACTGATCAACTTCATCTCTGTATTTAATTGCAATTTTTCCAAAATTCTGTAAAATCTTCTGCAGTTGGATATTTCATTCGTAGTTGCATATTGATTTACAAATACAGATAATGCACTACCAATAATTAGATTGTAAACACCATCTGCCATATTATTTGAGTACGGAAATGCTACTTTGATAAAAGGTAGATACGTTTCAGTTTGAGAAATCATTAATTTGATGTGCTTTTCAACAAATTCTTCGACATCAGTTGGAACTGCCATAATTTTACTGACATTGATTTCTTATAAGTAGGACTTCTTCAATTTTTAGGCGTGATTAAATCACTTATTTTACCTTACAATCTGAGCTAGATATTTTTCTTTTCCTTTTCTACTTCTAGGTAAACATCTTAACTGTCTATTACAACACGGACAAACAAGTCCATCATAGTCTACAAATATTTCGCAATAATTACATCGTTTTTGTCCAGCTGCGTATCTTCCAATTTGTGATGGCTTTAGAGCCTTGTATTTTTTACAATCACCAACACAATAAGTCATCAAAAAGCAATAAAATTATCTAAAGATAAAACGTTTGATTGCACTGCACTCACTTTCCCTATTTGAAATGAAATTGAATTTATACAACTAATTTTATTTCCCATTATTGGTTGAACTAGATAAGAAAGTATTTGGAAATATTGAGACTAAAGTAATAATTGGTGCTGAACCACCTGAAATTCCTGACATGAAAAATATTTTTGAAAAAGAGCTTGGAATTTTACTTGCAGAATTAGAATCACAACCAAAAGGAAATCTTGAGAATCTTTTAGAACAACAAAAAATTGCTGAAAAACATATCAACAGTAGACCTGGTGCTATGGCTCTAGCTCAAAACAAAATTCAATTATTCAATAAGTACAACGAAAAATATGTGCAAACAATAAAAGAAAAACTAAATTCTTAGTTAGAATCAGATTTTTTGACAAATCCGCCATCAATAGAATCTGTAATAGATTCATCATTAACTAAATTACCTTCCGAATCATCAGATGGTTTTTTGACAAATCCGCCTTCAACTGATTCAGGTGGTGGAATTTTCTTTGATTTTCCTAAACCAATTGTAGTAATAATTACTGATGATAAGATGATGAAGAATATTATTTCTGTATAAGCTTCAGCATTTGGTAAACCCATAGTTACAGGATATGTGGCAAGTACTGCAGCAGCTAACCCTCTAGGAATCATTGAATTTGTAACTGCCCTATCTAATTTGGAAAATCTCTTTGTCAGTGTTATTTTACTAACTAATGTTCTTCCATAGTAAACTGCAATTGTAATTAAAACTCCAAATACAATGTATTCTATTTTTCCAAAACTTGCCATCAATCCAACAAATACGAAGAAAAATGATCGTACCAAAAATGTTAATTGATTATGTGTGGGATCATCTAACTCAATTCTTGGAACTTTAAACCTGAATATTCGTGAAAGATGATTTTTGTTTCCAAGCATCAACCCAAATACCAATGCCGTCAAAGCACCTGATTCCCCAAATGAATTTGCTAAAAAGAACAAAACAAACAATACTCCTAATGTGAGCATGTATGCGTGTTGAGCATTTCCAAGCTTTGTTGAAATATACATCCAAGGAATCCCAACGCCAAAACCTAATACCAGACCTACAACAATTGCTCTTCCAAGAGTTTCTTCCAGTGTTTGCATATCAAAATGCCCAGCAAGTACTGCTTCAAATAATATGAATGCAACAATTGTAGCTAAAATATCTGTTAATGCCGATTCAAAACTCAACATTGATTTAGTTTCTTCTGAAATTTTGATATTTCTAACTAAACCAAAAACTATTGCTGAACTACTTCCACCAACAATCGAACCTAGTAGAATACTTTCTAACCATAACCATCCTAATGCATAATGAGTAGCAAGTGAAATCATTACAACTGATAAAATAAAACCAAGAATAGCAAGGGTAAATGAAAAGTGTGCAGTTTTTATCACATGTTTAATGTCTAGATTTAATCCACCATCAAACATGATTATTATCAATGCAAGTGCTGCAAAATATGGAACTATTTGTATTACAGCATCTGGTTGAATAATTCCAAAGACTGGTCCTATAATTACACCCAAAATCATTAAAAATGCTACATCTGGAATTCCTGTTTTTTTGAAAAATGCTTCTCCTGCAACACCAAGAAAAATTACGACCCCCGCTGCAAGTAATATCACATGAGCAGAAGCAATTGATTCACCTTGAAATGATAATGTACCTATAGAATTTTGCAGTTCTAAAATTTTATCAAAAATAAAACTTACATCAAAATCAGATAATGAAATAATTTCACCATCTTGCCCTCTAATCAAATTCAAAATAGACAAAATTGTGAGATTCATTAATAATTACATGTAAACATGTATGGATAAAAGTTAAACTAGATTTATTTGATTTTAGGATATAATTACAGAAATAAAATAGTTTGAAAATTAGTCTTGATTTAAAAATTAACGTAAGCTCTTTATGGCCTGTTTAGATATTTTTCTTCATGAAACCTTTCATTCTTTGGATGACCGGTCTCCCTTGTTCAGGAAAAACTACAATCGTGAAAGATTTGCAGAAAGATATACCAAATTTAGCAATGCTTGACGGTGATGAACTAAGAGAATGGTTTTCTCCAAAAGATTTTTCAAAAGCAGGACGTGATGAACACAACAAAAAAGTTGCCCATTTGGCTAAACTCTTGTTGAATCATGGTGTTCCTAGTGTAGTATCTCTAGTATCTCCATATGCTGAGAATAGAGAAAATGCAAGAGAGATTATCAATTCAGGTGATCAGTTTGCAGAATGCTATGTAAAATGTTCACTTGAAAAATGTGAAGAAAGAGATGTCAAAGGCATGTATGCCAAAGCAAGAAAAGGAGAAATCAAAGGATTTACAGGAATTGATGATCCTTATGAGGCTCCAGAAAATGCGGATTTAGTAATTGACACTGAACATGATTCACTTTCAGATAGTGCAAACAAAGTAAGGGACTTTCTTAAGGGAAGAAACCTACTCTAATTTTTTAAATTCTTCAACAATTTTATTATGAATTAATCCATTTGTAACTAAAATTCCATTTTGATGATAAACTTCCTTATTATTGTACGTGATATCATTTCCTAACATGTCTGTCATTTTTCCTCCAGCTTCTGAAATAATACAATAAGATGCAGCTGAATCCCATTCTTTCATTTTATTTGTAGTTGTAATGTATGCTTCAGCTTCCCCAGAACTAATTTTTCCAACTTTTAATGAACTACCTATGCTTGTAAAATCTTTAATTCCTAATTTTTTAATAAATGATTTTTCCTTATCTGACAAATGGTGTCTTGATCCAACTGTCCTACATTTTGGGAGTTCTGTTTCTGTAGTTACAGATATTTTTTGCCATTCATCATTTGAATATCTAAATGCCCACTATCTTTTTGTGCAACAAACAATGTTTTTTCTGTAGGCCAACCAATAACTCCTAGAATTGGTTTTTTATTTTTAATTAATGCAATCATCACCGTAAATTCACCTGTTTTATCAATAAAATCTGAAGTTCCATCAAGTGGATCTACAATCCAAAGCATCTCTTTTGATAATCTACTTTGATCATCATTGTCTTCTTCAGATAAAATTGCATGTTGTGTTTGTGAAAGAATTTTTTTAATTACTTCGTTACTTTTAAGATCGGCATCTGTAATGGGAGAATCATCACTTTTTTTAGATACTTTGTAATTTCTTTGATAAATTTCTAAAATTGCATTTCCAGCATCATTTGCAGCTTTGATAGCAATATCTAATTCAGGAATTTTATCAACTATGGGAATGTCTTTCAATTAAAATTTCCTAAGTTGTCAATTCGGGTTTTAGTGTCCATGCTACCCCTAGAGCAATAAATGGAATAGACATAATTCCTATTATTCCAAGAATTGTAATAAATTGAGATTCTGAAACTAGTGGATTATTTATTATCCATGGCAGTGGTAATGAAACAATTATCCAAATCCCTCCTAAGAGAATTATTAATTTAGCTTTAGCCTTTCTATCATTCATCATATTATTTTCTCCAATGATGTATTACATTTATGTGAATTCATTTTATTGATTGTCCTCCATCTATTGCAAGTATTGCCCCTGTGGTCCATGATGAGTCATCTGATGCAAAATACATTACTGCTTTAGCTACTTCTTCAGGTTGACCCATTCTACCTATAGGATGTTCACTATCCATGAATTCCCTATCTTTTTGAGTTTTCAAAAATGGCTTTGTCATATCTGTATCTACTACTCCGGGACAAATACAATTCACTCTAATCTTATCTTTAGCGTATTCAAGTGCCCAACATTTTGTAAGTAAAATCAAAGCAGCTTTTGAAGCAGAATAAGCATCAGCATTAAATCCCTGATATGCTTTTAATCCTGCATCTGATGAAATATTAATTATTGTTCCAGATGTTTTTTGCAAATGAGGAATTGCCTCCTTTGTAAATCTAAATTGTCCTGTAAGATTCACATCTAAAACTTCATTCCAATCATCTTCATCAATCTCATGTAATTGTTTAATTTTTGGAAATACTCCTGCATTATTTACAAGAATATCTAATTTACCAAATTTTTCAATTATTTTATTTATGACATTTTTTACATCATCTTTATTTCTAATATCTGCAACAATACCAATTGAATTAGGAATTTCTAATGTTGATTTTTTTAATCGTTCTGAGTTTTTGCTGTAATAACAACTGTTGCTCCATTTTCTGATAAAATTTTAGCTGTAGCAAATCCTATTCCACGACTCCCTCCAGTTACCAGTGCTATTTTTTCAGATAATTTCAATAATTTTTGAATGAAAATTCGTAATTTATAGATGAATTTACTTCTAATTAGGCATAAAATATTTTATAAAATATTATTATTTTTTCTAATTTATTATATTAAATGTTAAATAGTTAAAGTTACTATAATAATTGATGCCGAAGGATACTAATTCCTATCGACTAAACTGCGTAGCCCCGCAGAACGAAAAAGGCAATCAAATGTTGAGGCATTTGACACGAGAGGAAATCTCTCAATGTTCTGCAGTTAGGGGTTTACGCCTTTTCAATTTTCTAATATATCTACAGATACTGAACCCTATTACGTTTCCATTTGGATTAATAATTATTGAAACTTCTTGCATCTCTGAAATCTCAAAATTTTTTCTCCATCGTATTCCCATGTAAAATATTCAGATGTTCCAGTTTGGTGTGAGGTACTTTCAAGCGTAAAATCTTCAGAAAAATCAAAATTTTTCTACCATTTATTATTGATAAGATCTCTGGGCTGCTTCCATTTGGAACAAATCTAAAAGAATATTGTCCCTTGTCAATAGTAAATTTTTCAGCATAAACTCCATTAATGTATAAATCTGGATCAGCAAGAGTCACATGAAAAATAACATTATTCATTTTTTCAGATTTGTCTGATGAAAAATTTACTAAAAGAATTCCAATTATCACAACTATGAAAATTATTCCAATTTTCTTCTTCAATGTAGCAATTTCTAGGCTCTATTATAAAAAATATTTATCTCTAAATTTGCGAAAAAATCTAATTTTTGTTAGTGAAATTTCACATCTCAGTTAACCATTTTTCACACTCAAAATTAAGTACATATTCCTAAATCAAATTTATGCCTAGTTTACACAGTAAATGGTCAAAACAATCTAAACCCGGAATTTCTGAAAAAATTAATGATGCTATCAAGCCTAAAGGGGCACTCAAACCAAGAGTTCAGGATGGAGTTAAAAAATTACAATTACAAATTAAAAAATTAGATTCAATGTTAAAAAATCTACAAGAACGTGATACACAATTGTTTCAAAGAATTGTAGAGGCAACTCAAAAACATGATGTTAGAACTAGTAAAATTCTTGGAAATGAATTAGCAGAAATTAGAAAGGTTACTAAAATCATGAGCAGTGCTAGAATTGCATTAGAACAAATCGAATTACGTTTAACAACATTTAGCGATCTTGGAGATACTGTTGTAGCAATTATGCCAACAATGGGATTGATGAAAAATCTAAAATCTTCTCTTGGTAAAATTATGCCTGGAGCTGAGCAAGAAATTGGTCAAATGGCTGAAATGCTTGGAGGTTTATGACTGAAAGTTTCTCAGGGGACGCCAGCATTTGGGTTGACGAATCTACTAATGCAGAGTCTGAGAGAATTCTCAAAGAAGCTGCTGCTGTTGCTGAGACTTCTGCAGGTCAAATGTTTCCATCAGTGCCAACAAGTACACAAGAAACAACTAATACAAAATTCCTCTAAATCAATTTCAGAATTTTATAAAATATTATTTTAACTGTTATAATATTTACTACTGATTATGTCCTTTGTCTTGTATCCATTTTTGATTCAAGTGTTTCGAGCGTGGGATGTTGAAAAAACCAACAAAAAATAATTCATTATATTCAATTCAAAACAAGATTAACAAAAAAATAATTTTCATAGATCTTAACTTACAAACTAACTTTCAAGAGAATCTCTAGATTCTTTGATTTTTTTAACTCTACTACCTTCATCATCAATAACTCTGTCAATTCACTGAGAGTTTTCTCGTAATGTATTGATGATCGCACCTACTTCATCAGCTTCATCTTCTACTTGTTTTCTCTGTTAGCAAGCTCTGGATCCTCTATTTTCCTCATCTATGTATTCACTCACTTTCTGCAGTTTTTCTCTGAGATTCTTAATATCTACTGATTCTTCTTCAATATCTTTTTCAAGTA
>PVMK01159248.1_pt1 | contig 45822 bp, 30 predicted proteins | sample 1853481 | NCBI WGS metagenome assembly PVMK01 (sample SAMN08533507, study PRJNA380276) | Marine sediment metagenome, whole genome shotgun sequencing project.
AGGACAGGATTGAGGAAAGGAAAGGTCGGAGGGATCTCCACCACCTCGTCCACCATTTCCCTCAGCCGATCATCACTCTCAGTGGCGATGGCGATGACAGGGCCTTTCCGGCTCTTAATTTGCTGAATATTGCTTATCATTTTATCATACATATCGTCCTTCGGCACAATCGCCACCGTGGGCATCTCGGGGTTGCCGACAGCAATGGGGCCGTGCTTCATCTCACCTGCGGCGTCGCCCTCGGCATGGATGTAGGAAATCTCTTTCAGTTTCAACGCCCCCTCCATGGCCAAAGGATAGTTGTATTTCCTCCCCAGAAACAGCCAGTTGTCGCACTTATAATATTTTTCAGCGATCGCTTCGATATGATTTGACTGGGAAAGGACCTTTTTTATCTGCTCGGGTAGGGCTTTAAGGGCACGGATGATCTCCACCCCTTGAGTGACGGACAGGTTCTGATGTCGCCCCAACAGAACGGCCAAAAGGGTCAACACGACCACCTGGGATGTAAAAACCTTGGTAGAGGCCACCCCGATTTCGGGTCCTGCATGGTTGTATATACCCGCGTCTGTTTCCCGAGTAATAGAGCTGCCAACCACATTGACGATCCCCAAAAGGCTGGCCCCTTTCCTTTTTGCTTCTCTGAGGGCGGCAAGGGTGTCTGCTGTCTCCCCGGACTGGCTTATGGCAACAACAAAGGTATTGGGAGGAAAGTTGAGTTTTCTGTAGCGGAATTCCGAGGCAAGCTCCACCTCCACATCAATATCCGTAAGGTTTTCAAATATATGCATCCCCACACATCCTGCATAATAGGACGTCCCGCAGGAGACAATTACCAGATGCCGGCATTTTTTCAGGTTCTCCCAGACCGGTTCTATCCCCCCCAGCTTGGGTACGCCCTCACTGGCCTCGAGCCTTCCCCTGATTGCATTTTTCACAGTCTCCGGCTGCTCATAGATCTCCTTGAGCATAAAATGCGGAAAACCATTCAGTTCCACCTCTTCTGCCCGCCATTCCACGGTCTCCAGACGTCGTTCAATAGGCTTGGCCTGGGCCGTTGAGATGGAGAAATCGTCCGCAGTCACCGTCGCCATTTCATTATCTTGCAGGTGAACGACCTTGTTTGTATAGGCAACCATGGCCGCGACATCTGACCCCACAAAATGTCCGTGATCACTCACACCGAGAATCAACGGACTGCCTTTCCGGGCAACCACGATCTCACCGGGTGCGTCTTTGTGTATTACAGCCAATCCGAAAGTACCTTCCACTTCAGACAAGCTCATCCTCACAGCCTCTTCCAGGCTTCCATCGTAGTTAAACCCAATAAGCTGTGCCAGGATCTCAGTGTCTGTTTCTGACCTAAAGTTAATTCCCTGTTTTTCAAGCGTCTTTTTCAGAGAGTGATAATTTTCAATAATCCCATTATGGATAACGAATGTATTCTCATTCTGGTCTCTTTGGGGATGTGCGTTTTCTTCAGTGGGCTCACCGTGAGTCGCCCATCTTGTATGGGCGATACCCAAACTGCCTTTGATGTTAAGACCGCTCAACCTCCCGTCAAGCTCGGCGATTTTCCCGACAGCCCGGTGACATTCAATCCGGTTTCCATCCTGGATCGCCAGACCGGCAGAGTCATAACCACGGTATTCAAGCCGCTTCAATCCTTCTAAAAGGATAGGTTTTACCTCTTTTTTACCCACATAACAGACAATGCCGCACATTGGTCTTTCTCCTTTGTTTTCTTGATCCCTCAAATTGTGAGGCCTACTATACACTATTTTATTATTAATTCAATCCAAAAGGGCAAAACTTCCCAAGCAGAAAGCTGCAAGGGGCCAGGACTCGGAACCAAACAACATATGTAGTGCATGAACGAAAACCTCGTTCATACACGATTTTGGATTGGGGATTGCGGATTGCGGATTCAAAAAAAAGCAATTTCAGTAAGTTGAAGCCCTCTGATCAAAATTGGAAAACCATATTTCGGGGTTTTCGTTCAGCCACTATGTAACCGTTCACAGGTTCAGGCCCGCCCTGGTGCGACTCGTGGCATAATTCCAAATTTGTGTTGACTAGGCTTAGAATATACTTTTCGCATACATAGTGCCGATGATCGGTCTGGGCCAGGGGTTCAACGTTCAGGGTTAAATTCTTTGTTTCCCTTCGTCACTCGTCACTCCTTGATCGTTATTCGATTACTATTACACAGGCAACTTAAATTGCCAATTTTGCAGAAAGAACTTTCAAGACACGGCACCAGTAGCGGACTGTTGATACTAAGGGCTCGCGCAAAAATAACTTCACATTTTCGCATGCCATCTTCAGATCATCTTCGACCGCGCCTCAATCGCGAAATCCTCGGAAGAGTGTTGCTATTCCTGTGGTTTCGCTCAATCGGCGCAGCCAAATCTGATCTAAATCTGTGCGCCAACTCTGTGAATTTATTTTTGCGCGAACCCTAATCAACTTTCTGACTTCCCCGTTCTGTCAGGATACAATTTTGTATATCGCAGCACAGAAACCATACAATAATGTAGCGTTGTCATACGCCTCTATCGCCACCCAGAAAACCGTTTTCACCTAGAACAGTTTGTTTTATTGCCTTTTTTGAGGTTGGCATTATAATTGCTTAGTCTTAGGTGCAAAAATCTCAGAGTCTCACAAGAACTTTTTTCCTGGGGAGGAATAATAATGGGTTGCCATACGATTGATGATGTAAAAAAAATTATTGTTGATAAAGACGTGAGTTTTATTCAGTTTTGGTTTACCGATGTCTTGGGGTTTCTAAAAAGTTTTGCTGTCACCCCCTCAGAGATAGAGGAAGGCCTGACCGAAGGGATGGGGTTTGACGGTTCTTCCATTGAGGGTTTTGCCCGAATCCACGAAAGCGACATGATCGCCAAACCGGATCCCTCCACATTTCAACTGGTTCCCTGGCCAAACGAAGGGCGACCGGTTGCCCGTATGTTCTGCGACATTCTCAATCCGGATGGAACACCCTATGAAGGAGATCCCCGATACGTCTTCAAAAGGCTCCTGGTAAAGGTGGCAGATATGGGATTCACTTTTTATCTGGGCCCTGAACTGGAGTTTTTCTATTTCAAAAATGATCGGGCGCCTGAGACCCTGGACAAGGGCGGATATTTTGACTCCCGCCCCTTGGATCTGGGGAGTAATCTGAGACGGGAAACCATCTTTGCCCTGCAAGCCATGGGCATCCAGGTCGAATACAGCCACCACGAAGTGGCGCCAAGCCAGCATGAGATCGACCTTCGCTATGACGAAGGTATCAAGATGGCGGATCAGACCATGACCTACCGGCTGGTGGTCAAGGAAATTGCCCGGCAAAATGGGGTTTTCGCAACTTTTATGCCCAAACCCATCTTCGGTGAGAACGGCAGCGGTATGCATGTCCATCAGTCCCTGTTCCGAGGAGATAGAAACGCCTTCTATGACCCTGAAGACAAGTACAACCTCTCTGACCTGGCAAAAAACTATATTGCCGGTTTGCTCCGTCATGCCCCTGAGATTACAGCAGTCACCAACCAGTGGGTAAATTCATACAAACGGCTGGTGCCGGGTTACGAAGCGCCGGTATATGTATCGTGGGCCAAGAGAAATCGCTCTGCCATGATACGGGTGCCCATGTATAAACCGGGAAAGGAACAGGCTACCAGAATCGAGTTCCGTTCCCCTGACCCCGCGTGTAACCCATATTTGGCCTTTGCGGTTATGCTGGGAGCAGGTCTTGAGGGAATTGAAAATAAATATGAGCTACCCGATCCCATAGAGGAAGATATCTATGAAATGAACCCCACCGAGAGAAACGCACACGGGATTACGGATCTGCCAGGCAGCCTCTATGCCGCTCTTCTGGAGACAGAAAAAAGCGGGTTGGTTCGGAAGGTGTTGGGAGACCATGTGTTTGACAAATTCATTGAGAACAAAAAGATAGAATGGGATCAGTACCGGACCCATGTAAGCCAGTTTGAACTGGGGAAATACCTCCCAAAATTGTGATGCCAATCCGGGCATGGCGGAAACCAGAGGTCAGAAGTCAGGGGTCAGAAGTCAGAGGTCAGAGGTCAGGGTTCAGAATAGGAAACTTAGGAGAACTATAAAACCATGAAAGACACGACAATGTCAGTTATCGGCCAGAGCCTTTTCGGATTCCAGGCGGCCCTGAAACAGGCTGGTTCAAGCCTGGAGGAATACCTGGACAAATATTATTACAACAAGTGGATGGGGGATGTTCTGTATGCGGCCATGTCGCTTCGCACGACATTTGTAACGGCCATGCACCAGTTTCTGGCAGAGGAAGGGCTTTTTAATCTTGAGCGGGTGCAGATGAGCCCGGTTACCGATCCCCTGGCCCACGACGTTGAACACATACCCAACCTGCACTACAAGGGCCAACTTTACGTTATGACCCACAGCATGATTTACTCCAAGTTCCTTGCCTGTCACAACCCCAGAATAAAGGGGGTTTTTGTGGACTCCCCAAACATCAGGCTGGAAATTGAAAGCCCGGACCGAGACCAACGGGGAAAATATTTGATAGATTTCAGCCAGATGGATCTGGAAGTCAGGCGAAACCGCGGCATCGACATGGAGACCTATCTAAATGAACCCGACCGGGTCAAAAAAATCCTCGCTGAGGACATGGAAACGGCCATCGATCTCTTTGAAAGGATGATCATCCATGCCCTCACCCAGATGGTCGAGAAAAACGAGGATGACCTCAAGGCCCTCGGCGTGGTTATTGAGGTCCCCAAACAGCCCTTTCCCCGTTTCAAGTGCGATGAGGCAAAGAAAAAATATGGCAGGGAATATGAAGTAAAGGTGGGAGAAGAGATCAAAGAGACCTTTTTCTGGATCACGGGACTTTTAAGAGAAAACTATGATCTTATATATCCCTATCTTACCCCGAAGGGGAAGATTCCGCCCTCCGAAATTACCTCTGGAATGATCTACAATTACGATATTTGCGCAAAGAGCATTCTCAGGGACACCGGGAAACAGACCCCTGCCCTTGAGATCCTCTCGGGTGCGGTAAGGGAATGGTTAAACGAGCCCATCATTGAACGGCTCCTTGATAACGGTATCATCCCTTCAAGACCAATCATTCATGAAGGTAATATCAAAAACATCGATGAACTGGGAGGCTACGGGCCTTTTCTGTTGATGACAGCCAAGAAGGACGCTCATGGCAAATCCACATTCCCCGAGACATTTGGAGGGGGAATCGGAGTGGAGAGAGCCCTCTACGCTATCACCCGTGGCCCGTTACTCGACAAGGTTGACGACATCACCTGTTTTGGCAAAAATCCCCGACAGCCACCAACTGTATATGTTTTAGATTCTTACAGAGGTAGCCTGAAATAGTACTGTCATTGATAATCGACTATGTTGTGTCGGGTCTCCTGACTTTTCCTTTTCCAGCGAGATTCAGGCTTTTGTAAAACCTGCCTTGCACTTGAAAACCGGAACCTGAAACCTCACATTCGATGAGAAACTCCATGCAAATATCACGACCTAACCACATCATGTTGGGACGATTCCCCCGACAACAGGGGTTGTACGACCCAAAACACGAACACGATAGTTGCGGCGTAGGGTTTGTGGCAAACATTGATGGAATAAAGACCCATACCATTGTTAAAAAGGGTATTGAAGTTCTCAAAAACCTGGAGCACCGCGGCGCGATCGGCGGCGATCGCTTTACGGGAGACGGCGCCGGTATCCTTTTTCAGATTCCAGATGGGTTGTTCCGGAGAGAATGTCGGAGTCTTGAATTCACCCTGCCTGAACCAGGGGCCTACGGAGTGGGGATGCTGTTTCTGCCCCCTTCACTCCTTTTGAGACAAACCTGTTTCAATACCATAGAAAAGGCCGTCGAATGTGAAGGATTGAGATTCCTCGGATGGAGAGAAGTCCCCGTGGATACTGAGGCCATTCAGGGCCAGGCCAAAGAAGAGCAACCCTTTATCGCCCAATGTTTTATCGACGGGAAGGGTCTTAAACAAAAAGCACTCGAACGAAAACTCTATGTAGTCCGCAAACAGATTGAACGGTCTGCATTGGAGTCTTTTGAGAAACACGGATCCCTGTATGTTTCCAGCCTCTCCTGCCGGACCATAGTCTACAAGGGACTCTTCACAGCAACACAATTACCCGGATTTTATAAAGACCTTAAAGATCCTGATGTCACCAGTGCGCTTGCACTGGTCCACCAGAGATACAGTACCAACACTTTTCCCTCATGGGAATTGGCACAGCCATTTCGTTATCTGGCCCACAATGGAGAGATCAACACCTTGCGCGGCAATCTGAATCAGATCAGATCTCGAGAATCCTCACTGGAATCTGATTTTTTTGGCCATGACATCAAAAAGCTCCTGCCCATTATCGATGAGAGAGGCAGCGATTCATCCTGCATTGATAACATTCTGGAATTACTTGTAAACACCGGCCGGTCTCTCTCCCATTCCATGTTGATGCTCGTACCGGAGGCATGGGGCGTCAAATACCCCATGAGTCCCGATCAGAGAGGTTTTTTTGAGTACCATGCAGGGCTGATGGAACCCTGGGATGGCCCAGCCGCCCTTACATTTTCAAATGGTTATCAAGTGGGCGCCATGCTTGACCGCAACGGACTCAGGCCGGCCCGGTACACCATCACCAAGAACGGGTTTATCTCATTTTCTTCTGAAGCAGGTGTTCTAGACTTTCAACCCGAAGAAATTCTGGAAAAAGGGGCGCTTCGCCCCGGACAGATAATTTTGGTAGACCTGCTCAAGAATCGGGTTCTTAAAAACGGTGAAATAAAGACGCTGTGCGCGAGACAACAACCCTATCGCAGGTGGGTAGAGGAGAACAGGATTACCCTTAGGGGTTTTTATGGGAATTTGGCCCCGGTTAAGCCGGATTTTGACCGTCTGCTTCTGCGACAAAAACTATTCGGTTACACCCGCGAAGTCCTTCAAATGATTCTTGCACCAATGGCGTCAAACGGAAGGGAGCCTGCCGGATCCATGGGGATGGACACCCCCCTGGCCATCTTTTCGGAAAAGAATCAGCTCCTCTACAATTACTTCAAACAGCTATTCGCCCAGGTCACAAACCCGGCCATAGACCCAGTCCGTGAGGAACTGGTCATGTCTCTTATGACCTTCATCGGCAACCCTGCCAATATCCTCCGAGAGGTGCCCCAAAATGGCCGCCTGATCAAATTGTTTAACCCGATCCTTTCAAATGAGGATCTGGAACGTCTAAAAAAAACCTCAAAATCAAGGGCTTTCGGGCGAAGACCCTGTCCATGGGATTTCCCGCCAACGGATCCGGGAAGCAACTACAGCTTGCCATCGAACAGATGGGGGAACAGAGTGAGGAAGCCCTGGCCCAGGGCTATTCCCTCCTTATACTCAGCGACCGGAGCCTGCCGAAAACATTCGCGCCCATCCCTGCCCTTCTTGCCGTATCGGCCATAAATCAACGACTGACGCGAAAAGGCGTCCGAACCGGAACAGGATTTATCGTTGAAACCGGAGAAGCCCGGGATGTAATGCATATGGCGCTTTTGTTGGGCTATGGCGCGACAGCCATCAACCCTTATCTGGCCTTTGAGACCATTGCTGCCATGGGGCTTCGAGAAGAGTTGAGCAAGCCTTTGGGTGTGGATGTGGCCCTTGAAAATTATGTCGAGGCAATTTGCAAGGGTTTGCTCAAGATAATGTCAAAAATGGGCATCTCAACCCTTCGCAGCTACCGAAGCGCACAGGTCTTTGAAGCCATTGGGCTAAATAGGGCGATTGTCGACAAATACTTCCCCGGCACCTCATCACGGATAGCGGGTATAGGGCTCGATGAAATCGCCGCCGAGGCCAATGAGCGATATAATGAGGCCCATAACAAGGCTCCGGATGCCCCTTCAATTCTGCCAAGTGGAGGGCATTACCGGTTGAGATTGGATGGTGAACGACATCAATTGACACCCGAGTCAATAACTCTGTTGCAGCAGGCAGTCAGAAAAAATGACCCCTTGCTGTATAGCAATTACGCAGAGCTCATAAATAATCAGACCCAAAAGACGTCCACTCTCCGCGGAATGTTTCGTTTCAAGCCAAGGCCACCCATTCCCCTTGAAAAAGTTGAACCGGCAACGGAAATCGTGAAACGATTTGTCACTGGCGCCATGTCCTTCGGCTCCATCAGCCGTGAGGCGCATGAGACTATAGCGGTGGCTATGAACCGAATAGGCGGTCTCAGCAACTCTGGAGAGGGTGGAGAAGACCCCAAACGATACAAGCCCCTTCCAAACGGTGACAACCGTTCAAGTGCGATCAAACAGGTTGCGAGTGGTCGGTTCGGGGTGACCACCGAATATCTGGTCAACGCACGGGAACTTCAGATCAAGGTAGCCCAGGGTGCCAAGCCGGGAGAAGGCGGCCAATTGCCAGGATACAAGGTGAATGAAGAAATAGCGCGAATACGTCATTCAACCCCTGGTGTCACCCTCATCTCGCCGCCCCCACACCATGACATTTATTCCATTGAAGACCTGTCTCAACTTATTTTCGACCTAAAAAATGTCAACCAAAATGCGCGCATTTCGGTCAAACTGGTATCCGAAGTCGGCATAGGCACAGTGGCTGCCGGAGTGGCCAAGGCCCATGCGGAAATGGTCCTTATAAGCGGTTATGATGGGGGGACCGGCGCTTCACCACTTTCATCGATCAGACATGCAGGCGCACCGTGGGAACTGGGGCTTGCCGAAACACAGCAAACACTTGTGCTCAACAATCTCAGAAGCCGAATTCGGGTACAAGTAGATGGCCAGATTAAAACCGGACGAGATGTGATTATCGCCGCCCTGCTGGGGGCCGAAGAATACGGCTTTGCCACAACAATACTTGTGGCCTTGGGGTGTGTTATGATGAGGAAGTGCCACACCAACACCTGCCCCGTCGGCATTGCAACACAGGACCCGGAATTGAGAAAGGCCTATTCCGGCAAACCCGAATACATACAAAACTTTTTCAGAATGATTGCCGAAGAGGTTCGAGAGTACATGGCTCAATTGGGATTCAGAAAACTGGAAGACCTCATCGGGAGATCAGACCTGTTGGAGATGGACAGGGCCGTTGATTTCTGGAAAACAAAGGGACTGGATTTTTCAGCGGTTTTGTATAGACAACAAGCTGACAAAGACACCCCCAGCCGTTGTGTCGAACCACAGCAACATGAAATTGATGATGTCATGGACAGAAAGCTTATCTCCCTCGCGCAGGACGCCCTTGAGTCCAAAAAAAGAGTTGTGATTGAGCAACCCATAAGGAATGTGAACCGGTCAACATGTGCCATGCTCTCAGGTGAAATCGCAAGACTTTACGGTGGGGATGGACTGCCCGATGACACCATCGTGTGCAAATTTAACGGGGCAGCTGGACAGAGTTTTGGGGCATTTGGCGCAAAAGGCCTGACCGCCATCCTGGAGGGTGAAACCAACGACTATGTTGCTAAGGGTTTGTCAGGTGCCAAAATCATAATAAACCCCTATAGGGGAACAGATTTTGATCCCTCTCAAAACGTTGTCGCGGGCAATGTGATCCTTTACGGCGCCACTTCCGGCGAACTTTACATCCATGGAAAAACAGGAGAACGGTTTGCCATCAGAAACAGCGGGGCCCACGCCGTGGTGGAAGGAGTGGGAGACCACGGATGCGAATATATGACCGGTGGGCGCGTTGTAGTTCTTGGAGAGACGGGGATCAATTTTGCCGCAGGGATGAGCGGCGGGATTGCCTATATCTATGATCCGGAACAACGGTTTGATAACCGTTGCAACCTCGACATGGTGGACTTGGAGTTGGTAACAGACAACAGAGATATCGACGAATTAAAAGATATGATCCAGCAACATCTTAAATACACAGGGAGTGAACGGGCAGCTCAAATACTCGAAAATTGGGAAGCAAATCTCCCTTTTTTTGTAAAAGTCTTCCCAATGGAATACCGAAGGGTTCTTGGCAAGATGACCAAAGAGGATGAAGCCACGGACAGGGAAGAGGTCCAACATGGGTGACCCCAGAGGTTTTATTGAAATCAAACGTAAAGATGCACCATATCGCTCCAGAGATGAACGTCTCAGGGACTATAAGGAGGTTGCGCGTCAACTGAGTTACAGCGACCTCAACAAACAGGCTGCACGATGCATGGATTGCGGGACACCATTTTGTCACGCGTATGGGTGTCCCATTCTTAATCTGGTCCCGGAATTCAACGATTTTGCTTTCCATGGAAACTGGCAGCAGGCACTGGAAATACTTGTCTCTGCGAACAATTTCCCCGAATTTACCGGTCGCATATGTCCTGCGCCCTGCGAAGCGGCTTGCGTGGCGGGGCTCAATGGCGATCCGGTGACCATCAGGCAGATAGAATTGGCGATTATAGAGAAAGGCTTTGAAAGCGGTCTTATCTCCCTCGGAACCCCTCCCTTCCGTCCGTTTGGATAAAAAGGTGGCAGTCATCGGTTCAGGCCCGGCCGGACTGACAGTCGCGGACTCGCTTAACAGGGCAGGATACCGTGTTACGGTGTTTGACAACGCCAATTATCCCGGCGGGATTCTCACTTATGGAATCCCGGATTTCAAACTCGAAAAATGGGTGGTGGAACGTCGAATAAAGTTGATGGCCGCCCAAGGCATAACCTTTGAAACGGGCGTAGAAATCGGAGAAGACATATCATGCCACTACCTCAAAAAACGTTTTGATGCTATTTGCCTGGCTTGCGGGGCTCGTAAACCGAGAGATCTTCCTGTGCCCGGGCGTAATTTAAACGGCATTCATTTTGCGATGGATTATCTCTCTCAACAAAATAAACGAAACAGGGGTGAATATGTAGATCTTTCTGATGACATTATAGCCCGAGATAAAAAAGTTGTAGTCATCGGGGGTGGTGACACAGGCTCGGATTGTCTCGGCACGGCTCTACGGCAAGGCGCCAGAAGGGTCTCACAACTCGAAATAGTGCCAAAACCATCGGTCAAAAGAAGTGATAATACACCCTGGCCCATGTGGCCCGTGCTGCTGCGTCAAACACACGCCCATAAGGAAGGCGGCGATTTGTTTTGGTCTATAATGACTAAAGAATTTCTGGGTGAAAAGGGAGCGGTAAAAAAGATTCGGTGCGCAGAGGTCGAATGGGTGGTTTCTGACACAAACCGTCCTCCTGTGCCTGTAGAAAAGGCGGGGACCGAATTTGAGATAGAAACCGAAATGGTGATCTTGGCAATGGGGTTTTTGGGCCCGGATAAAAGCAACCTCGTAACGGAACTCGGCGTTGAACTGGATAGCCAAGGGAATGTAAAGGCCGATCACCACGGGATGACAAATCTTGACGGAATTTTTGTTGCTGGCGATATGGCCATGGGCCAATCCCTGATTGTCAGAGCTATCGCCGACGGAAGAAAAACAGCCTTGGGGATCAAGGCCTATTTGCATTAAACACCGTTTATGACCGAAAGAGTTATGTAATGATTGCAATCATCGATTACAAGGCGGGAAATCTCAAGAGCGTGGAACGGGCCCTGAATAATCTTGGGTATTCCTGTCGTATTACCAATAATAAAGAGGAGATCCTTAACTCTGACAGGATCGTGTTTCCGGGTGTAGGTGCAGCAGGGAAGGCGATTGATGATTTGAAACAAATGGGTCTGGACAAGGTCCTTTCTCAAGCATTTCAAGACGGCAAACCCATCCTGGGGATCTGTCTGGGGGCACAGATTATCCTGGATAGAAGTGAGGAGAACCACACGCCATGTCTAAGTCTGATGGAAGGTGAAGTAAAGCGGTTTCCCTCACCCTTGCTTTCCTTTGAGAATGAGCAGCTGAAAATACCCCACATGGGATGGAATGACGTCCGTGTCCTCAAAGAACATCCTGTTCTTCCGGGAATCATGCCAGGTGATGAGTTCTATTTTGTCCATTCCTATTATCCACTTCCTGACTCCGAAGACCACGTGATCGGAAAGACGGACTACGGTATTGAATTTCCGACCATTATAGGGGTAAAAAATCTGATTGCCACCCAGTTTCACCTGGAAAAGAGCGGTCGAGCCGGTCTGCGGATATTAAAAAACTTTTGTAATTGGAACGGGAACCTATGCTGAGTAAACGGATCATCCCCTGTCTTGATGTGAGAGATGGGAAAACCACAAAAGGGGTTAATTCAAGGGGAACGTGGATATTGGTGACCCCGTGGAGATGGGAAAATTTTATTACGAAGAAGGTGCGGACGAGATTGTTTTTTATGACATCACTGCTTCCAGCGACAAAAGAGGCATCATGCTCGATGTGGTGCGGCGTGTGGCCAAGGAGATCTTTATCCCGTTTTCAGTGGGGGGCGGAATCCGCACAGTGGAGGATATGAGAAGTGTCCTCCTGGCCGGTGCTGAAAAGGTGAGCGTAAACAGTGCTGCGGTAAAGAATCCGGAAATCATTGCCAAGGGCTCGAAGGCCTTTGGGAGCCAATGTATTGTGCTTGGGATGGATGTGAAGATGGTTGCACCCACGGAGATCATTCCATCCGGCTACGAGATCGTGATCAATGGAGGCAGGACATTTACAGGGATTGACGCCATGGCCTGGGCCAAACAGGCAGAGGAACTGGGCGCAGGTGAAATATGCCTGAACTCCATTGATGCGGATGGCACCCAGAACGGTTATGAACTGAACCTCACGTCCCTTATTTCTCAAAATGTAACCATTCCTGTTATCGCCTCCGGAGGGGCAGGAAACACCGATCATATCTATGATGCATTTACTCAAGGAAAGGCGGATGCCGCTCTTGTGGCATCCATCATCCATTACGGGACCCATACGATCAGGCAAATAAAGGCAGATCTCAAGAGGCGAGGAGTTAAAGTCCGTGAAAAGTGGTGAGCTAAAGGCTATGCTGGCCCTGGAAGATGGAAAGATCTTTACTGGTCGTTCTTTTACAGGCCACGGTGAATCGACCGGTGAGGTCGTATTTAATACCAGCATGTCCGGCTATCAGGAGATAATAACCGACCCTTCCTACGCCGGACAGATGGTGACCATGACCTATCCCCTGATCGGCAGCTACGGTATCAATGACAAGGATGTGGAATCCAAAGGAATCCAGGTCAAGGCCCTGCTCGTCAAAGAATATCAACAATTCCCGAGCAACTGGCGATCCCAGATGGCCCTGGCCGATTATCTGAAGGCAAATAACATACCTGGGGTTGAGGGGATCGACACTCGAGCACTCACCAAACATATCCGGCTTCAGGGCGCCATGAAGGCCGCCCTCTCAACGATCGACGTGGATCCTGATTCGTTGGTGGAGAAAGCGCGGCAGACTCCGGATATGATCGGCAGGGATCTGGTCAAAGACGTCACCTGCGCCAAACCTTTTTTGTGGCAAAACGGAAACCCGAAAGAACTGGGTGGCGGGATCGATGGCTTTTTGTGGCCAACCAAAAAGGACCGTTTCCATGTGGTGGCTCTGGATTTCGGGATAAAATATAACATTCTCAGATCCCTTGAAAAAAAAGGATGCACAGTCCTTGTGATGCCCGCCGGGACTGATTCCGAGACAATAGACCGACTGGACCCGGACGGACTTTTTTTGAGCAACGGGCCGGGGGATCCTGCTGCCGTCACCTATGCCGTGGATACCATTAGAAAGCAGATCGGCAGACGGCCGATCTTCGGGATCTGTCTTGGGCACCAGTTAATCGGTTTGGCCCTGGGAGGAAAGACCTTTAAACTCAAATTCGGCCACCGGGGCGCGAATCAACCTGTAAAGGATCTTTCCACGGGAAAGGTGGAGATCACGTCCCAGAACCATGGGTTTTGTTTAGATATGGCATCGGTAAAGAGTCACGCCATAGAACTGACTCATGTCAATCTTAATGATAACACCCTGGAGGGTCTCACTCACCGGGAACACCCACTTTTTTCGGTCCAGTACCACCCGGAGGCAGCACCGGGCCCCCATGACGCCTCCTATCTTTTTGATCGATTTATCAAGATGATGGGTAGGGATTGATGATTGTTGATTGATGATTGTTGATTGGTGATTGGTGAACGACAACAACCAGCAACCAGTAACGAGCTAAACCAGTACCTCAAGCAATGCCAAAACGTACAGACATAAAAAAAATCCTCATTATCGGATCCGGCCCCATCGTCATCGGTCAGGCCTGTGAATTTGATTACTCAGGGACCCAGGCCTGCAAGGCCCTTGTGGAAGAGGGCTATGAGGTTGTACTCGTCAACAGCAACCCCGCCACCATAATGACGGACCCTGAGACGGCCCACCGCACCTATATTGAACCCATAACCCCCGAAATCGTGTCAAAGGTGATCGAACGGGAACGGCCGGACGCAATCCTTCCCACGATGGGCGGTCAGACAGGCCTCAACACGGCCGTAAAGATAGCTGAGACCGGGTTGCTGGATGAATTGAATGTCGAGATGATCGGGGCATCAATCCCAGTCATAAAAAAAGCAGAAGAACGGGAACAGTTCCGCGATGCCATGGAGCGGATCGGTCTGCGGGTCCCTTTGAACGGCATCGCCAGAGACATGGAACAGGCCCGACAAGTGGCTGAGAAAATCGGATATCCTCTCATCATTCGGGCAAGTTTCACATTGGGCGGAGCCGGGAGCGGCGCTGCCTACAACCGGGAAGAGATGGAAGATCTGGCTGCTGCCGGGATCGAGGCCAGCATGATCTCCGAGATCATTATGGAGGAGTCTCTCATCGGCTGGAAGGAATTCGAGCTTGAGGTCATGCGCGATTTCAAGGACAACGTTGTCATCATTTGCGCCATTGAAAATTTTGACCCCATGGGTGTTCATACTGGTGACAGTATCACCGTTGCACCGGCTCAGACCCTCACCGACAGGGAATACCAGACCATGCGGGATGCTGCCATCGACATTATCAGAGAGATCGGCGTGGAGACAGGCGGCAGTAACATCCAATTCGCTGTCAATCCTGAAAATGGTGAAATGGTGGTAATCGAGATGAACCCGAGGGTATCGAGGAGTTCTGCCCTCGCCTCAAAGGCCACCGGGTTTCCCATCGCAAAGATTGCCGCAAAGCTTGCGGTGGGTTACACCCTGGATGAGATTTCAAACGATATCACACGCAAAACACTTGCTTCTTTTGAGCCGACCATCGACTACTGCGTCGTCAAAGTGCCCCGGTGGACCTTCGAGAAGTTCCCCGGCGCCACGGATAGCCTGACCACATCCATGAAGTCCGTGGGAGAGGCCATGTCAATCGGTAGGACTTTCAAAGAAGCACTCCAGAAGGCGGTTCGCTCCCTGGAAATCGGAAGGTTTGCTTTGAGCTCAGAAACAGACCGTCCTTCCGATCCCCAGGTGATCGAACAGGACATCATTGTCCCTAATTCAAACCGTTTGTTTTGCATCTATGAGGCCTTCAAAATGGGGATATCCGCAGAACGAATATACGAGCTCTCTCACATTGACCCCTGGTTTCTCTATCACATCCATCAAATACTTGCCCTCGAAGAAGAGCTCCTGGGCGCATCTGATGAGGGCGAGGGTATCGATGCATGTCACCCTGATCTTTTGAGGAAAGCAAAGGAATACGGCTTTTCAGACGTACGGCTGGCGGAGATCTTTAATACGAGCGAACAGACCGTCAGGGAGTTCCGATGTTCAAAGGGCTGCAAACCGGTCTACAAACTGGTGGACACATGCGCTGCAGAGTTTGAGGCTTATACCCCTTATTATTACTCAACATTCGAACAAGAGAACGAGATCAGGGTCTCAAAAAAGAAAAAAGTGGTGATCCTCGGCGGAGGGCCCAACCGCATTGGCCAGGGAATTGAGTTTGATTACTGCTGTGTACAAGCCTCCTTCGCCCTAAAAGAGATGGGTATTGAGAGCATTATGGTCAACAGCAACCCTGAAACGGTCAGCACCGATTATGACACCTCAGACAAACTCTACTTTGAGCCTTTGACCCGAGAGGATGTCTTGAACATCGTTGAACAGGAAAAACCCGAAGGGGTTATCGTTCAATTCGGGGGACAGACCCCCCTCAACATATCGGTCCCTTTGGCGGAAGCCGGGGTGAACATCCTGGGAACAAGCCCGGACAGCATCGAACGTGCCGAGGACAGGGAACGATTTCAGAGGGTGTTAAAAAAATTGGACATTTTACAGCCTCAAAACGGCATCGCTGTAAACAAGAGAGAAGCAATCCGCGTGGCGGACAAGATCGGCTATCCAGCCGTGGTCAGGCCTTCATTCGTTTTGGGCGGCCGGGCCATGGAAATCGTTTACGACAGAAATGATCTCGAGTTTTACATGGATAAGGCTGTTCAGGTTTCTCCGGGCAAACCGATCCTGATAGACAAGTTTTTGGAGGATGCTACAGAAGTGGATGTGGATGCCATTTCAGATGGCCACGATACGATCATCGGGGGAATCATGGAACATATTGAAGAAGCAGGCATCCATAGCGGTGACAGCGCCTGTACCCTCCCCCCAATATCTCTCAAGCCCGAGATAATAGAACAGATCATGGCCCATACCAGGGCACTTGCCCGCGAGCTGAATGTGGTGGGGCTGATGAACATCCAGTTCGCAATAAAGGACGGATTTGTTTACGTCCTTGAGGTGAATCCCAGGGCATCGCGGACCATTCCCTTTGTAAGTAAGGCCACGGGGGTCCCCCTGGCAAAGCTTGCCACAAAAGCGATTATGGGAGAACGTCTAAAGGATCTGGGCCTCACCCGGGAGGTGATTCCACAACATGTGTCGGTAAAGGAATCGGTCTTCCCATTCGACCGATTTCCGGGAGTAGACACCCTGTTGGGACCTGAAATGAAATCCACCGGTGAGGTCATGGGCATCGACACCTCCTTTGGGATGGCCTTTGCGAAATCACAATTGGCTGCGGGCCAGACCTTACCTATGTCGGGCACAGTATTTATCAGCGTAAGGGATAAGGACAAACCGAATGCGGTGGGCATTGCATCTGATTTTTTGGATCTCGGCTTCCGTATCGCTGCGACCAAAGGTACTTCGGATTTCCTTTTACGCCACGGTATTTCCAACGTAAGGGTCAAAAAGGTGCGAGAAGGAAGACCCCATGTGGTGGACATGATCAAAAATGGAGAAATTAACCTGGTCGTCAACACAACGAGTGACAAGAAAGCCATCACCGAGTCCTATTCCATTCGTCGCACAACCCTAACCCTGGGCATCCCCTATACGACCACCCTGGCTGGAGCAAGGGCCACGGTTCAGGCCATCAAAGCCATGACCCAAGAGGATCTGGCGGTAAAAACGATCCAGGAATACCACGCAGGGATTGTTGATTGATGATTGTTGTAGCGCAATGGACATCCCGATTCATCAGAGGCGATTCGTTATGGTCAGGGATCTTGTAATGGAGAAGAAGAAATCACACACAGAACGTCCCAGGGAGGAATGCGGGATCTTTGCTGTCTATGGACATGAAGATGCTGCCAAATTGACCTATTTTGGTCTCTATGCGCTTCAGCACCGGGGACAGGAAAGTGCCGGAATTGTTGTCTCCGATGGCAAACAGGTCATTGAACATAAGGCGATGGGTCTGGTTCCGGACATCTTCGGGGAGACAGTCCTTGAAAAGCTCAAAGGCCATATCGCCCTGGGGCATGTGCGATATTCCACGACCGGCTCCTCTCTTCTGGTAAACGCCCAGCCATTTCGCGTCAGGTATTCGGGCACCTCTTTAGCCATTGCCCACAACGGAAACCTGGTGAATGCGGGCCGGATCCGCTCTCAACTGGAGAACAGCGGGTCCATTTTCCAGACCAGTATGGACACCGAGGTTGTCCTTCATCTGATAGCAAAGTCTCTCAAATTGGGTTTGGAAGAGGCTATGACCCGGGCTATGGCTGAGATTAAGGGAGCCTTCTCCATGGTCGTGATGACAGAGGACGCGCTCATCGGTGTGAGGGATCCCAATGGATTTCGACCGCTTTGTCTGGGCAGACTCAACTCCAGTTATGTCCTCGCCTCTGAAACCTGTGCCTTTGATCTGGTAGACGCGGAATACATTCGAGACGTTGAGCCAGGGGAACTTATCATCATAAACAAAAATGGCCTCACGAGTATTCCGTCAAGGGTAAGCACCCGTAAAACCCAATGTATATTCGAACTGATCTATTTTGCCAGACCGGACAGCAGCGTGTTTGGGCAAAACGTTTACGTATTTCGAAAGAAACAGGGAAACCTCCTGGCGAGAGAATACTCGCGTGACGTGGATCTTGTCATGCCATTCCCGGATTCGGGAAACTACGCCGCCATCGGCTATGCCCAGGAATCGGGCATACCCATGGAGATGGGTATGATTCGAAACCACTATGTGGGAAGGACCTTTATTCAACCATCACAGAGCATGAGAGATTTTGGGGTAAAGGTAAAGCTCAATCCCGTGAAAGAACTTTTGAGAGATCGGAAGGTCCTCATCATAGAGGATTCCATCATTCGCGGGACCACATCACGATCTCGAATAGAGACCTTGAGAAAGGTGGGGGCCCGCGAGGTTCATATGCTGGTGAGTTGTCCACCTCACCGCTTTCCTTGCCATTATGGGATTGACTTTTCAAGCAAAGGTGAACTCATTGCAGCCCAGAGATCAGTAGAGGAGATTCGACGCTTCACAGGTTTAGACAGCCTCGGTTATCTGCATATCAATAATCTCGTGAAAGCTACGGATATTCCTAGAGAGGAACTCTGTCTGGCCTGTTTTGACGGGAACTATCCAGTGCCCATTGACCAAGCATTTAGCAAGAAATGCTTTGAGTAAGGAGGTATATATGCCCGGCTTTGAAATCTTTGGAGATGAGGAACGAAAAGAAGTCCAGGATGTCCTTGATACAGGGGTCTTGTTCCGTTACGGGTTCGACCAGGCGCGTAAAGGCAATTGGAAGGCAAAGACATTTGAGACAGAACTGGCAGAACGTATGGACGTCAGGCACTGCCACCTGTGCTCGAGCGGGACCGCCGCCCTGTCCATTGCCTTGGCAGCATGCGGGGTCGGAGCAGGAGACGAGGTCATCATTCCCCCGTTTACCTTTGTGGCAACCATGGAGGCAGTACTGCATGCCGGGGCCATACCGGTGTTTGCGGAGATAGACGAGACCCTTTGTTTGAATCCGGAAGCAGTGGATCCAGCGATCACCTCGCGCACAAAGGCCGTTCTGCCTGTACATATGTGCGGGTCCATGGCCCGGATCGATGAAATCAAAGACCTTTGCGAGCGAAAGGGGCTTATTTTGATAGAAGATGCCTGTCAGTCATTTGGGGCCACTTTCAAAGGGAAGGGGTTGGGGTCCTTCGGGCAAATGGGTTGCTTTTCATTCGATCCGGTAAAGACCATCACATGCGGAGAAGGAGGGGCGATCATCACGGACAATGATCAACTGTACAGGACGGCTGATGCTTACGCAGATCACGGTCATGATCATATTGGCAATGACAGGGGTCTTGAAGACCACCTCTTTCTCGGAAACAACTATCGCATCAGCGAACTGAACGCAGCCGTTGGACTTGCTCAACTGAGAAAACTAGATTTTATTTTGGAAAAGCAACGGGCGCACAAACAGGTCCTCAAAGAAGCCCTTGGCAACACACCCGAAATCACCTTCCGAGAAATACCAGACGAAAACGGAGATTCAGCCACATTTCTGTCGTTTTTTCTTCCGAATAAATCAAGGGCTCGACAAGTGGCAAAGGATCTTGCGCGCGCCGGAGTGGACGGCTGTTTCTACTGGTTTGACAACAAGTGGCACTATATACGGCAGTGGGATCATCTCAAAGAGCTGAAGACTCCTGCCAGGCCATTTGCCCGGCTTCTTGACCACTGTCCGGACTATTGGAGTGTAAAGCTCCCTGAATCCGACCGTATAATGAGTAGAACGATTTCCATGCTCATTAAGGTCTCCTGGACCCATGAGGATCTTTCAGAGCGAATCAAAAAAATTATCAGTGTACTGTAAAACAAATCCTGAGGCACTGTGAGCCATAATGGGGGTAATGATAACTTGACGCGAAATTTCAAAGTGGTTTCTCACGTCCTGTTCGGTAGAGGATGTTTTGAACAGGTAAACGAAATCCTCAGCCAAAAACGAAATAGCACCGACTCGTTCATGGTCTTTGCCGTGGATGATGTCTTTTTCCAAAGTGATTTGAGACAAAGAATACCCATAAAGGCCCGGGACCTGGTGTTGTGGGTCAATGTGGATGATGAGCCCACCACAATCTATGTGGACGAACTGACAGATAAAATCCGCAACTTCTCTGATCACTTGCCGGCGGGGGTGATCGGAATAGGCGGCGGCAGCACTCTTGACATCACCAAGGCATTATCCCTTATGCTAACCAACCCTGGTTCTTCTGTTAGCTACCAGGGATGGGACCTCATCAAGAATCCGGCTGTATATCATGTGGGCATCCCCACCATCTCCGGGACAGGGGCTGAGGTCTCCCGAACGACCGTACTCATCGGCCCCGAAAAGAAATTGGGAATCAATTCCGACCATACGGTCTTTGATCAGATCGTGCTCGACCCGGAGTTGATCGCGGACGCGCCCCTTCAACAGCGATTCTATACAGGAATGGACTGCTATATACATTGTGTAGAATCCCTGTGCGGGAACTTTCTCAATACCTTCAGCGGCTCATATGGTGAAAAGGCCATGGAACTTTGCAGGGAGGTCTTTCTGAACGGGGGGCCGGATAGCGACGACAAATTGATGATGGCATCCTATTTCGGAGGCACAAGCATCGCCCATTCTCAGGTGGGGGTCTGTCATGCCCTGTCCTATGGGCTTTCCTTTGTGCTCAAAATTCACCATGGAATTGGCAACTGTCTGGTCTTTGATTGCCTTGAGGGATTTTACCCGGAAGGGGTGCGCGAATTCCACCAGATGATGCAAAAGAACGAAATCCAGTTTCCAAAAGACCTTTTCGCTAATGTGAGCCAGGAGCAATTGGAAAAAATGACGGATGTTGCTCTCGGACTTGATCCGCTCTGGGAACACGCCCTGGGAAACAACTGGAAGGAAATAATGACCAGGGAAAGGGTGGAGGGCCTATATCAACGGCTTTTCAAATAGGCATTTGTAATGGGTAGGCGACGATCCTTGCCAAATGCCTTGGGTGTTATCTTCACCCCTGGCGGGGCCTGACGTCTTTTGTATTCGTTTAGATCAACCATGCGGGCCACTTCATTGACAATCTTCCGATCAAAGCCTGCCCCAATGATCTCCTCTGGGGCCCTGTCTTCTTCGACATAAGCCTGAAGAATATCATCAAGCAGTGAATAGGGGGGAAGCACATCTTCATCTTTTTGATCCGGTCTGAGTTCAGCAGAAGGGGGTCTCTTGATGACGCTGACAGGAATGATATCTTGGCCCCGACTGTCATTGACATATTCTGATAGTTCGAACACCAGGGTCTTGGGGACATCTTTTATCACTGCGAATCCCCCGGCCATATCTCCATAGAGGGTGCAGTATCCTACGGCAAGCTCACTTTTGTTTCCTGTTGTGAGAACCAGCCAGCCAAACTGATTGGAGAAGGCCATAAGCAGGTTTCCCCTGATTCGAGCCTGAACATTCTCATAAGCCACGGAAATCTCCTCATTGCCAAAGGTGTCATGAAGCGATTGCAGATAGGCCTCATAAACATTTTTGATCGGGACGGTAATCAGCCGTATCTTCAAATTGTCCGCTATTCGTTCTGCGTCAGTGAGCGTCTCCTGAGAGGTGTATTCAGAGGGCATGGTTATCCCAACCACATTTTCAGATCCCAAGGCGTCTGCAGCAATAACCAGGGTGAGCGAGGAATCAATACCCCCGCTCAGCCCAAGCACCACTTGCGTGAATCCGTTTTTTTTCACATAATCCCTGGTTCCCAAAACCAACGCCTCATATATTTCCTCAAATCTCCCATGTTCGGATGCCATAATGGGGGCTATCTGATTTCGGTAATGATACCGACGGTTAGCCAATACAATCCCGGATGCACCAGGCTTTTTCAATACGTCAGGTTGGGGTTCTTTTGGATGATCAATTCGAATATCCGTAATCAAAAGCTCCTCATTAAATCGACCTGCACGTGAGATCACACCCCCTTGGGGCGTCATGACAAAGCACCCGCCATCAAATACCAACTCGTCCTGCCCCCCCAATAGGTTGTTAAAACACAAAAAGGCATCCGCACACCTGGCAAAACGCTGCGCCACCCGAAGACGTGTCTCGAGTTTGTCCGCGTGAAAGGGTGATGCTGAGATATTCAGCACCAGATCCATTTGCTTAAGCCGCGCAAACTCTTCACACATCCCCCCTTCTATCCATATATCCTCACAAATGGTTAGGCCAAAACGGATTTGGTTCATCTCAAACAGTATCGACTCAGAGCCCTCCCCAAAGTATCGCTTCTCATCAAATACTCCGTAATTGGGAAGTTCCACTTTGTGGTAATTGACAACAAGCTTTTGGTTTTGTAATAGGGCTGCGGCATTATAGACGCGGCCGTCATGACAATGTGCGTAGCCGACCACCACGGCAATATCTTTTGCATGTTCTCTGATTTTCTGGATGGCACTCAGGTTGTCCTGCAAAAAACTCTGTTTTAGGAGCAAATCTTCCGGAGGATAGCCGCACACGCACAGTTCTGGAAACGTAATAATGTCCGCTCCCTTATCACGCGCCTTCTTGATGAATTGTATAATCTTCTCTGTATTCATCGAAAAGGCGCCGACGGTGGGGTTTATCTGGGCCTGGGAAACCCTTATGGTAGGCATCTCGCTTTTCTCCTCTAAGGGCTTGTGTAAGCCCTAACCATGGATTCAATTTCACCAAATCTGTCGGGACAGAAAGCCACCAATACTCTTTGGATGCAAATGGAGTGCCATATCTCACACACTTGACACCTTGTCAACAACCTCGCTCCATTTTACAATTTTTCCACCAAAAAGGTAAGTTCTCAATAAGTTAGGGCACCGTGGGGTTCAAAAACCCCATTATTTCTCCCGGAATTATTGAGAAGTTACTCAAAATGTATTAAAAAATTGAAACCCTACAATTTGGTAGTATAATAAAGAATCTGAGTTCAAACCATTATGATAAACGAAATGGAGATTACTGACCATGGGTTCCAAAACCACCAATCATGAACCGGGCGAAATTACCTGTCTTTACGAAATCACAAAGGCCTTGCACGCTACTCTGGACCTGAGGAAGGCCTTGTACACCGTACTCAATCTCCTCTCAGAATATCTGGGAATGAACAGGGGTTCTATCACCCTGCTGAACCCGGAAACCTCGGAAATTCATATTGAAGTGGCCCATGGTATCTCATCCTCAGAAAAAACAAGAGGACGATACAAGTTGGGTGAAGGAGTCACCGGGAGGGTCATAGAGTCCGGGCGACCCATGGCCGTTCCAAAAATTCAAAGCGAACCCCTCTTTCTTGATAGGACAAGGGCAAGAAGCCAGATCAACAAGTCAAAAATTTCGTTTATATGTGTACCCATAAAGGAAAAAGGAAATGTCATTGGCGCACTTAGTGTAGACCGAATTTTCACCGAATCATCCCCTTTGACCGAAGATATGAGGTTATTAACTGTCATCAGCAGTCTGATTGCACAAAAGACGGCAATGCTTGAAAAGATCCAGAGGGAGCAAAAAGAACTCAGAGAAGAGAATATCCGGTTAAAAAAAGAACTCAACAAAAAATACAGTTTTACCAATATCATCGGCAACAGCCGGAAGATGCAGGAGGTTTTTTACTTGATCACCCAGGTGGCCAAAAGCAATGCTAATGTACTCCTTCTTGGGGAGAGCGGTACAGGAAAAGAGCTGGTAGCCAACGCCATCCATCATAATAGCCTTCGCTCCACAAATCCTTTGGTCAAAGTCAACTGTGCCGCCCTCCCCGCAAACCTGGTAGAGGCAGAACTTTTCGGGTACGAAAGGGGCGCTTTTACGGGGGCAAACCGGGCAAAGGCGGGTAAGTTTGAACTTGCCAATACCGGGACCATATTCTTGGACGAGATCGGATCTCTTGCACTCGAAAGCCAGGGAAAGCTGTTGCGGGTCTTACAGGAAAGAGAACTGGAAAGACTGGGAGGGGTAAAAGTCCTTCATGTAAACATTAGGCTTATTGCGGCGACCAATAAGAAACTTGCCCAAGAAGTCGAAATGGGCAGCTTTCGGGAGGATTTATTCTATCGTCTTAACGTGTACCCCATCTATTTGCCAGCCCTGAGGGAACGGGAGGCTGATATCCTCCTGCTTGCTGATTACTTTCTTGAAAAATATTCATCAGAATACCAAAAAGATATCCAAAGGATCTCTACGCCTGCAATCGAAGCCCTGACACAATATCATTGGCCGGGAAATGTCCGGGAACTGGAGAACTGTATTGAAAGGGCTGTTCTTCTATGCGATGATCGTGTGATTCACAGCTACCATCTGCCCCCGACGCTTCAAACTGCCGAAGAAACCGGGACCCAACAGTCCCAGTCGTTTGAAGAGGCAGTGGCAAGATTTGAGAAGGATCTGCTCGTTGATGCCCTGAAAACGACCCGTGGAAACATGAGGCAAGCGACAAAGACGCTCAAGACAACCGAGCGTATTTTTGGATATAAAGTAAAAAAACACGAAATCGATCCAAAGCAGTACCGGTAGCGTCCCTATGACTATCAAAACCCATGGTTTTTTGCCGTACAGGTCTAAATCCAATCACAGGAAGTAGATGGAAATCCAAAGAAGAAATCTTTTGCTGCACCTAAAAGTGAGGAAATAAGATGTTACTTGCTTCCATTTTGGGCATTTTCTCTCATGATCTGGCCATTGATCTTGGGACAGCCAACACCCTCGTCTACGTAAAAGACAGAGGTATTGTTTTGAACGAGCCATCTGTTGTGGCCCTAAAAAAAGATGGGAAAGGGGCAAACAGGGTCTTGGCGGTTGGCAAGGAAGCCAAAAGGATGTTAGGCCGGGCTCCGGGAAACATTGAGGCTATTCGTCCCATGAAAAATGGAGTGATTGCAGATTTTGAAGTTACACAGGCGATGCTTCGTCATTTCATACGAAAAGCCCACAACCGAAGGACCCTGATAAGACCCCGAATAATTATCTGTGTACCCAGTGGCATCACCCCGGTTGAAAAGAGGGCTGTTATTGAATCTGCCGAGTCGGCAGGCGCCAGGGAAGTGTATCTTATCGAAGAGCCCATGGCGGCAGCTATAGGTGCGGGAATGCCTGTCACAAAACCTGAAGGCAATATGGTGGTTGATATCGGGGGCGGTACCACGGAGGTCGCGGTCATTTCACTTGGAGGAATTGTCTATAGCCACTCTTTGAGAGTTGCCGGTGACAAGATGGACGAGGCGATACTTCAATACATCAAAAGGAAATATAATTTATTAATAGGCATCACGACGGCAGAGATCATAAAGATCGCTATTGGGATTGCCTATCCAAGTAAGCAAATCGACGTCATTGAGGCCAAGGGAAGAGACTTGGTTACAGGGATTCCGAAGATATTGACTATAAGTTCCGAAGAAATAAGGGAGGCCATATCGGAGCAGGTAAGGGCAATTTCACAAACCGTGCATGGTGCTCTGGAACAAATGCCCCCTGAACTAGCTGCTGATCTTGTGGAGAATGGGATAGTTCTGAGCGGAGGAGGTTCATTGCTCAAGAATCTGGATCTGCTCCTGAGAGAGGAAACAAAACTTCCTGTGACTATTACCCAAGATCCACTTTCTGATGTTGTTCTCGGTGCTGGGAAGGCTCTGGACAATCTCTCAATCCTCAAGGAGGTTATGATTAACTCATAAAACTTAATGCATCTTTAATTTCTTTCACATGCTCTTTGTCTTCAACTTTTTGGCCTTCAAGATCACGCACATAGAAAACATCCGCTATCTGATCACCTTTTGTGGCGATCTTGGCGATCCGGATATCCAAACGGAGATCAAAAAGGGTTCTTGTGAGAAGATATAAAAGCCCCACCCGATCATCTGCATAAACCTCAATAATTGTAAAAAAATCAGAAGATCCATTGTCCACGATGACCCGTGGCGTTTTGGCGGGTTTTTTACCATTCGAAAGAATGGATGGTTTCCCTTTTTGACCGAGGCGATAGGTTAGGGATAGTTTACCCGTAAACGTGCGTTTCAAATCCTCTTTGACCTTATGCCAAACCCTTTCCGAGTCAATAGGGTCAAGGGAATTCATTACCTTAAAAATATCCACGGCGGTCCCGTCCCGCCAAGTGTAAATGTCCGCAGAGAGGATATTAATATTGTTAAGGGCCAAAACCCCGGCCACGTCTGAGAAAAGGCCGGGCCTGTCATTTGCCATGAACGTTATCCCACAGCACTCATCTAACTCGTTTTCCCTTATATCAAGACAAAAGGGGGATGGCACATGATTACTTAGTTGTTCTTTCAAACCCTGAGCCATTTCAACATGCCGGACAATTTCCAGGGGCTTACTAGAAAGCAGATATCTGGGAGACATTACATCAAGAAACCCACCCGGGTCCAAGTTCTTCTTTCGTTGGAACATTTCGCGGCGAACCTTCGACATGGTGATTTCAACCCTTTTGGACGCATCCTGGCTTGCCAACTCACCTTTTTCGAGTATATGCAGGATCTTAAAAAACAGATCATTAACAAGACTCGCAGTCCAATCATTCCAGGCGGTGGGGCCCGTTGCCATGGAATCCGCCCAGGCCAGCAGGTAGAGCATCTTGAGACGCCCAACATCCCCTACAATGCGGGCGCATTGAACCACCGCCTTTTCATCATTCAGATCTCTGCGTGTTGCAGTCTCCACAAGAAGGAGATGATACCTCACCAAGAAAAAAACGTCTTCCGCCCTGATCTTATGGTAATCGAACCGGCTAAGGATCTTGCGGGTAATTGCCTCCCCTTTCCGAGCATGATCCTTTCCTGTCTTGCCGATGTCGTGAAACAATCCGGCCATAAAAAGCGACTCAGGTTTTTGCAGTTCAGAAAAGATATCTAAGAACAAGATATCCTTCTGGTGGTTAAGATTCTTTAGATATCTGAGCGTCTCCAGGGAATGTCTGCCAACCGGGTATATGTGGTAGGCATCAAACTGGACCCGGTCTTTGATTTGTCCATACTCGGGCACATATGCCTCCAAGAATCCGATCTCATGCATTTGACTTAAGGTCTCAAAGGTATTTTTGCCATTGATTATGCCGAGAAAACCTTCGATCGCCTTTTTGGATTTTTTAAATCGATCATCCACGAGATGGAGAAATTCCCGGACCAACCGCCTCGCTTCAATGGAAAGAGGACACCCTAAACGGGAACTCTGTTCAAAAATGGCCATCAAGAGGAGTGGATTTAAAACAATAGCAATGGCTGAATCAAATTCTATTTCTTCGTCGAGAGTATGCAACCCGTCTGTAACATCTAAGGCCTGATATTGTTTTCTGTTGACTTTCCGGTTTGGGAAATAGGTTTTGACAAAAGAACGGTTTAGCGATTTTATTGAGGTCATGGAGGAATGGAGACGTCCCATAAACTGCTCCACTGCCAAGAAATTGTCTTGATCTTTAAAGCCCAGCTTCTGGGCTATCTGCTCCTGATATTCAAAGCTCAAACGATCATTTCTTCTATTCGATAATTGGTGCAATAAATTTCGGACGAGCCAGATGAATTCCAGGTGTTTTCTCAGTTCCTGGTATTCGTTGTGGGAAAGCTTACCCAAATACTCTAAATCTCTGGGAACCCTCAAGCCAAAAAGCGCATTGGCTATCCACAGAATGTGGTGGTAATCCCGTAATCCGCCAATTCCTTCCTTGAGATTGGGTTCGAGAAGATGGCTTGCATCCCCAAAGGTCTCCATCCGGATATCTTGGACCTCCTCCAACCACCTGCAAAATACTACGGCTTTTTTGGAAATAATCTTTTGTTTAAGGTCCTCCATGAAATGCAGATAAAGGGGTGAATCACCGCATATAAAACGAGAATCCATCATGGAGGTAAGGACTTGAAAGTCGCTTTTGCAGAGCTTTAAGCAGTCTTTGATGGTTCGTGTCCCGTACCCGAGTTCAATGCCCAGATCCCACAAAGGGTAAAAGATCTCCTCGGCCAGTTCTTTGGCCAAGTATGGTATCTTATGGCTGAACAGGATGATGATATCTACGTCCGAACAAAGAGATAGCTCCTTTCTGCCGTAGCCTCCCACTGCCAAAAAGGCAAATGGAGTCTTTTCTTTGAACAGACGCTGTCCAGTGTTGCCGTCCTGGAGGCCGCCTCGGAAATACTGGTCCATTATCTCCGTGTGATTCTCTTGAAAGGAATATGTTGCCTTTGACCCTGAGAACCTCGAGATCAAATGGTTTCTGGATTCCTTGAGTTCTTCAAAGGCAGATGTCATTAGGGAGCCATCCCTATGCGATTGATGATTGATGATTGAAAAGAACAAAAAAACAGGTTTAGAGGCCGGCAAGACTTTCTTGAAAGCCTGCGTGTTATGGTTCGCTCAATAGCAGTCCGTCACTTGTAGAAACTGACCTGTTTTTCCAGTCTCCAGTTTCGAATTTCAAGTTTCAAGTTTCAATCATATGGCCTCTTCGCCGGTTTCACCTGTGCGTATACGAATGACTTCCTCCACCGGGATTACAAAGATCTTACCGTCTCCGATCTGGCCTGTTCGGGCCTTCTCCTGTATGATCGTCAACGCTTCAGGCACCAAAGCAGACTCCATCACCACCTCGATCTTGATCTTTGATACAAAGTCCACTTGATATTCGGCCCCACGGTACACCTCCTTATGTCCCTCGTTGACGTCCGAATCCCTTTACCTCGCTCACGGTAAGGCCTTTCACTCCAAGTTTTGACAAGGCCTCTTTGACATCATCCAATTTGAATGGTTTGATGATTGCCTCTATTTTTTTCATCATGCAGACTCCTTCTATGTTTAAGAATCAAAGGCTATAACCTGCCTCATTGTGCAAACTGATATCCATACCGATTTCCTCCTCTTCCTCTGTCACCCTCAAACCCACCATCAAATCAACAACCTTAAGAATAATGAGAGTCATGAGAAATGCGAAGGCCATGGTGGCCGCCACGGAGACAAACTGGGTCCAGAGTTGCGAAGGATTGCCAAAAAACAGCCCGTCGGCCCCATCAGGATTGACCATGGTGCTTGCGAAAAGACCTGTGGCCAGGGCCCCCCAAGTTCCCCCAAAGCCGTGAATGCCAACCACATCCAGGGAGTCATCATACCCCAATTTGGCTTTCAACAATATACCGCCATAGCAGATAATGCCTGCCAAACCTCCAATAATAATTGAAGAAACCGGTCCCACAAATCCTGAGGCAGGTGTAATTGCCACCAAACCGGCAACAGCACCGCTGGCAGCCCCAAGGGTAGTTGGTTTACCCGTGTGAACCCATTCCATAATGACCCAGGATAGTGCCCCAAGTGCGGACGCTATGTGTGTGACAACAAAAGCGTTGGCTGCAAGGCCGTTAGCTGCAAGCGCACTTCCTGCGTTGAAGCCGAACCATCCAAACCATAACAGGCCTGCTCCTGTAATGGTCATGGGAAGGTTATGGGGCAAAAATGCAGCGGTCCCATAGCCAAGGCGCTTTCCCACCACCAGGGCAGCCGCAAGGGCTGAGATCCCGGAACTGATATGAACCACGGTGCCCCCGGCAAAATCGAGTGCCCCTATCTGGCCCATCCAGCCGCCCACACCCCAAACCCAGTGGGCTAGAGGATTGTAGACAAAAGTGGTCCACAACAGCGCAAAGAGAATAAAGGCGCTGAATTTCATACGTTCTGCAAAGGCGCCCGTGATCAGTGCCACAGTAATGATGGCAAACATGCACTGAAATATCATAAAAGCCAGATGTGGAATGGTGGTGCCGTAATCAGGGCTTGGGTTCATGCCAACACCCTTGAGACCAAACCAGCCCAGATCCCCAATAACTCCGCCGTGATCCGCGCCGAATGACAGGGAATATCCCCAAAGCACCCACTCCAGGGTAACAAGGCCCAGAACGATAAAGCTCTGCATGAGAGTTCCCAAGATGTTTTTATCGCGCACCATTCCCCCGTAAAACAGTGCGAGGCCCGGTGTCATAAGCATGACAAGGGCGGCTGACATCAAGACAAAAACTGTGTCGCCTGCGTTCATGGTTCATTACCTCCTACACGTTTTTCTCACATCATCCAGCAAGGTTTATGCCATCAACGTCAATTTCAATTTTCATCAAAAATACAGGCAGTTATAGGAATAAAACCATGGCCTAACCGTTATACAGTTTTGTAGTTTTTCTATCATGTTAATACAATTTTGCAATTTTATATCAACTTTGAAGCAGCCCTTTCAAATATTTTCCTTGCCCGGTTTAACGTAATAGTTGACAAACACGGTTTGAAGATATTGAGACGTGGCACTAGCACGCGATTTGACTAGGAAGGTATACCGTCCGACAAAAAACCAAGATTTGCTAAAGACTACGGACTGAAAAGGCAGATACAAGGTGCTGCAGGGTCATCAATGAGGGATATTCATAGATCCATTCATGGGCAATTTATTTTTGAACTGGCGAAATGGGGTATTGCAGCCCAAAAACTCAGCAGAGGAAGTATAAAATATTATCAGCGATTCTTACTCTGTCGCGAAAGTTGTTGCTGATACTCAAAAACGACAAAGAGATAGGAGCATAATCCCCGATATACTTCTGGATCCAGGAACATGGATTACAGGTTTGGGATAAATTAAAACTCGGATGCGGGATCGGGGTCTTCAAAAGGTCATTTCATATAAGGCCGCAGTGCTTCATCCTGAAAGGCCTCATCTATTTCTTTCACGGTGTCTGCTTTTCTTCGTTTCCGGTGCCGGATTAGGTAGCCGATGTCCTCCAGGATGGCATAATAGGCAGGCACCATGGAGAGGATAAGCAGGGTAGCAAAAGCAAGCCCCCATATGATGGCTGTGGCCAGGGGGGCCCAAAAAATGGATTTCCCCCCCACTCCAAAGGCCATGGGGGCCAAACCAAATATGGTGGTGAGGGATGTCAATATGATAGGTCTCATACGCACATGACACGCCCGTACGATGGCCAGATACAGCTGCTTCGGGTGTTCCCTGCGATACCGGTTGATAAAGTCTATGAGGACCAAGGAGTCGTTGACGACGATTCCGGTGAGAGCCAAAAGCCCGATCAGGGTTATAAAGGTCAAGGGGTTGTTGCTGACCAGCAGTCCCACCATGACACCCAGGGTAACAAAGGGGATGGTGATCATTATTATAAAGGGCTGGGTAAAAGAGTTAAACTGAAGGGAAAGTATAAAAAATATGAGAAAGAGCGCCACAATGGCTGCCTTACCAAGCTGCATAAGCGATGAATTGGTCTCTTCCTGGAGCCCCCCCGCAATAAGCCTTGCGCCCGGAAAGTTCTCTTTGATACTGTTAAAATAGTCTATAGCAACCCCGTTGGCTCTGACAGCTGTCATTTTTTCTCCGCTGAGGCTGGAAAAAAAACCTTCCAGACCCTTTTTCTCTTCCTGTACCTCTTTTATGTTGGCAGTGAGACGAACCGTTTGTTTACCGTTGTAATGGTAAATATTATGAAAGCCCGGCGTGAGTCGGATTTTGGCCAACTCCTTTAACGGGATCTCACCGTGTCCGGGAGCCACCACTTTCAAATTGAGCAGATCATCAAAGTCCTGTCTGTACTCGATCAAATATTTTAGCTTGATGTCCTGCTCTTCATCTCCCTTGTTGTAGGTGGCTACAGGAAGTCCATAAAAGGCAGCCTGCACCGCCATCACAAGATGGCTCTGATCAATTCCAAGCTTTCTTGCCTTTACCTCATCAACGGTAATTTCCATAAACTGCTTTTCTCTCGAAAAGTCGTCCTGGATATTCACCAGGCCTTTATGACGGCCCATTTCTTCTTTGATCAGCCGGGAAATTTTTGCGGAAGTCTCCCAGTCGGGTGACTGTATCTTTAGATCAACATCAGCGCCCACCGGAGGACCTTCGATGAGCCTCTCCATAACAAAGGCGGTGGCCCCTTCCGATGTAAGCAATTGTCCCACATCGTCCCTGACCTGATCCATCCATTGGGCGACACTGTGTTTCCTTTCTTTTCCGGCCTTCAAAATTACCATTAAGAGACCGTAGTGTCTCCCCAATACGGGCTCGTAATTGACCTCTTTCATCCCTGCCACTGCGATGGGCGCCTCCAGTTCATCGCCGATACGGGTCTTCACCAGGTCTGATAAGGCCATCAGGGTCTCCTTGGATCTTTCCAATGTTGAATTAGGCGGGAGGTCAAAATAGATATTGAATCTGGGGAAGACATCGCTTTTGGGAAACATGACAAAATCGGTTTGGAAGTAAAGAAAAAAGGCCAAAACAGTTGAAAGCACTATTACCAGCACAGAGACATAACGGTGTCGGAGAATCATCCTCAGATAAGGGTAATAAATCCTTCGCAGGGGTCGGAATATGTCAATGCGTCTCTTCCGGGTCTTTTTAAGGGCGTTCTTTGGCGTGAGTTCGACCACGTGGGAAGGGAGCATAAAAAAGACCTCAAAAAGAGAAGCGGCCAGGGCAAAAATCACCACTTTTGGCAGACCGGCCATATATCGGCCGATAATGCCACCCACCAGTATCAAGATAGGAACAAAAGCTGCCATGGTGGTTGTGACCGATGCAAGCACGGGGGCCAACACCTCACGGCTTCCCTCAACGGTCCCCTTAATAAGAGACTTTCCCATTTCCAGATGACGATAAATATTTTCAAGGACCACTATGGCGTCATCCACCACCACACCAAGGACCAGGATCAATCCAAAAAGGGTCAGGACATTTATGGAAAGGCCAAAGGCCTTCATCAGGATAAAGGTGAGAAGAAAGGCAACGGGGATACCGATGGCGGCAAAGAGGGCGTTTCGCAGCCCCATTGCCAGCCAGAGGATCAAAAAAACCAGAGAAATACCCAACAGACCGTTTGTTTGAAGTTCCTTGATCCGTTTTTTGATCTCCTTTGACTGGTCAAAATAGAGGGTTGTTCTGAGGCCGGGGTATTGGGCGGGGATATCCTTCAACAACCCCTTAACATCATCCACGATTTGGATCATGTCGGTATTTCTTTTCCGTTTTACGGCGAGGACCAGGGCATTTTTCTTGTCAATAAAGGTAAGGGTCCGGGGTTTTTCAAGGGTGGGAGTTATCCTGGCAACATCGCTCAGTCGGACGGTCCCTCCATTTATTTTTTTGATCACAATTTTCCCCAAATCCTCTGGCCTTTCCGGTTCCCCAACCATCCGTATGGCCGTTTCGTGACCATTCATTTCTACGGTGCCTCCGGGAAGATTTTGTACCCGTTTGGTCACGGCCTGAGCCACCTGGGGAACAGAGATACCATAGGCGGACATGCGGCGAGGATCCAGTTCCACCCAGATCTCATTCTTCCTTTTTCCCATAATCTCTACCTCTGAAACTCCGTTTATTGTTTCAAAGGTTTCTGCGACTTCTTTGGCAATATCCTGCAACTGCATCATGGGAAGCTGACCGGACAACCCCACCATACATACGGGAAACAGGGCTATATCAATCTCTATGATCCTGGGGACCTTTGCATCCTTTGGGAGATCCTCTACCCGATCTACAGCATTTCGTACCTCCTGCATAGCCTGGTCGATTTCGTATTCAGAGAGACGTGTGTTAAAAAATATGTGAATTTTTGAAGTGCTCTCAAATGAGTTTGACTCATACCGCCGGATCTCGGCTATACCCTCCAATTCATCCTCGATCTTGCTGGTGACCAGTTTCTCCATTTCTTCGGGCGAAAATCCCGGAGACAAGGTAACAACAATGCCTTCCCCGATCGTAATGTCCGGGTCCATATATTTGGGCATTTTCCCATAAGAATAGATGCCAAATACCGCTATGAGTATGAGGGCCATCCGAACGACGATGGGTCTTGATATGGCAAATTTGGTCAGAAACATAGGGGGTTGGGGCTTTGGATATCGGGTGTCAGTAACGCACCGGGTCGCCGCTTTTTAAGCCGGCAGGGTTGGTGATGACCAGTTCTTTGTCACTCAAGCCCGAAAGAATTTCCACACGCTGGTCATAGTAACTACCGAGGACAACTTCTTTAAATCGGGCCTTTCCGTTCTTGGCCAGATAAAGGCCTATTTTTCCATTCTCTTCAGACAACCAGGCCGAAGGAACCTTGACGGCCTTTTTTTTGTCGGCAACCGGAAATCTAACCCTGACCGTCATCCCGTCGGCCATCCTCGGATCGGTTTCCTCTACCACCAGTTCTACTGGGAAGGAACGTGTAATGGGGTCTGCAGCCGGCGAGAGAAAAGCCAATCGGGAATAGAAGTCTTCGCCGGGGATGGCGTCAATTACAAAAGGGAACCGCTTATGATGTTTCAAGACATAGATATCCTTTTCCCCCATGGACACCTTTATCTTCAAATGGTTAAGATCGATCACCTGGGTTATGGGCGTCCCAGGTGGTATTACCTCCCCCACCTCAAGATCTCGATAGGCGATTATGCCATCGCAGGGGGCATGGAGTCTTGATTTGTTCAATTGGTCTTTTGCCAATGCCAGTGCAGCAGCGGCTTGATCCAGGTTCGCACGAGCCTTATTTATATCCTCAATCCGGGGTCCTTGAAGCGCAAGAACCAGTTGTTGCTGCGCCGAGTCCATTTTTGCATTGACGGTGCTGCGTTTTCTGAGGGCGGCATCGTATTCTCTTTTGGAGATTGCTCGGATCTTGTAAAGACCTTCCATTCTCTCAAAATCGCTCTCCGCCTCAAACAGCGCTGCCTCAGCCTCTCTCAGCGCAGCTCTGGCTATCTGGATCTCCTGTGGTCGGCTTCCTCTTTCGAGTTTTTTTATCTGACTCGCTGTGGCCTCTTTCGCGGCCTGTGCCTGCCTGACCTTCAAACGAAAGGTGCTCGTACTCACCTCTGCCAGCAGCTGGCCCTTCCGGACGCTTTCTCCTCTTTCAAAAAGGAGTTTTTCAATGCTACCCCCCAATTCGCTAAACACGCGCACCTTGCGTTGGGCCGCAAGCACGCCTACATATTCCATGGCCCCACGGGGTGGGGTTGCGTCCACAGGGCTTACGTTGACCGATTTTATTCTGCTCTGTTCGCTTTTCTTGTCAACACCTGTCTCTGCCTTGTCCCCACAGCCCCAACTGCCAAACGCCAGCGCCAAGATAAAAAGGAAGGTTTTTCCCGGAAGAGCGTTACCCGTCATGCCCAAACTGTTCTCCGCTGAACCCATTGAATTCTATCAAAATCAAGGCCAAAACGTTCATATGATACTAGGTCATAAAGATTAGTCAAAATTTTTCTTGCACAATTATCATACGTCTGGTTTTGCCACAGACGTGGGCCAATGGTTTATCTTGAATGTGATTTTGCATGTATAAGGGTTGGCGTTATCTGGCGGAAGGGAATTGGGCCCAGTTTGAAATGATGCAATCAAAGGGACAGGCGGACCTGCATATAAAGCCTGAGAAATCACCGCACGGTTCGTGGTCCTTCCAGGGTCATATTTGCCGGACACTGAATATTCCGATCCCGGGTGTTCAAGTAAAACCGATCAATAGAGCCTACCATCTCATCATGCGGTGTCCGGCCTGTTTGATGTACTCGTCTTGAAGCAGAAAGAATCTCCTGGCTATAATCCTTGAGAGATTTCCCATTACAACATACCCGATCTTATGATTTTTCTCGAAAATTTCAACAAGGTCGGCCCGTTTCAATTCCAGAACTTTGGATTGATCGGAAGTGCAATATGCTGAAAGCGTATACCGATATGGGGGCACCAGGCTGGACCAGCCAAAACATTGTCCCGGCTTTATCGTGGCAACTGATGTTTCCATATCAGATTCCCGCATGGGCAAGTCAAACCGTAGATCCACTCGTCCATTTTCCAGGATGGAAAGATACCTCGCATCATCCCCCCCCCCGATTACCTGACCACCCCGAAATATCGTGTCATCACGGTGGTAATCCTTCTCTGAACAGATGGGCTCTATTTGGACGATCTCATTTTCATCAAGCCCAGAGAATATCCCCACGGTCTTCAAAAAGTCTAATCTTGACATAGTGTTTCCTTTCCTAAAACTTTGTTATGAGCACTTATTTGAGCCACCGGGGTTCTCGTAGCATCTGTCTGCACTGGAGTCGTTTAAAGATCACATCTGAGACACCGCCTCGCCTCACCAAGCGCTGCATCTTTATCAAGCATCAAATCCACTTCTTTGAAACTGTTCACTCGCTCGCTTACGGGGAGTTCTTTCAGTTTCGGCCGGACAAGTTTATCGTCCTCATCGGTAGGTTCAAGGCGGTCAACTCTCAACTGTGGTTTTGGGTACCAGTAACCTTCGTATTTTCGTCCTCTGAGATAGCAGTCCATGGAAACAGCAGCCCTGTGTCCGGCCCCGATCGCCGCCACCACAGTGGCCGGACCGGTAACGGCGTCACCACCGGCAAAGAACCCGGGGATGTTGGTCTCGAGGGTCTTCTCGTTTACCGTGAAAGAGTTCCAGCGGCTAATCAAGAATTTATGGTCTCCGGGGAGAAAAGAGAGGTCCGGCTCCTGGCTGATAGCCGGAATGATGACGTCGCATTCAATGACAAACTCCGACCCATTTATCGGGACAGGCCGCCGCCGCCCGCCCGCGTCGGGCTCACCCAGCTCATTCAAGATACATTCCATGCCAACCACCTTACCCCCTTCCCCCAGGAGGCGGATGGGATTGGTTAAGAAGTCGATATGAATCCCTTCTTCAATAGTCGCTTCGATTTCAAGGGGGTTTGCGGGCATTTGCTCACGCTGCCGGCGGTAAACGATATGGACCGCTTCCGCGCCAAGCCGGAGCGAGGTTCGCGCTGCATCAATCGCCGAGTTGCCCCCGCCGATGACGCACACCTTTCGGCCGGGCGCCTTCCGATCCCCCAAACCGATTTCTCTGAGGAATGCAGTGGCGTCCACGCACCCTTCAAGTTCGTCTTCGCCGGGAATTCTCAGCTTCAATCCCTTGTGGGCCCCCACACCCAGAAAAAAGACCTTATAGCCGCGATTGGCCAGCTCTTCAAAGGTCACGTCTTTTCCGACCGTTACCCCCAGTTCCAGTTCAACGCCAAGGTGTCTGATGGCCCCGATTTCATCGGCCAGATCATCACGAGGAAGCCTGTACTCCGGGATACCTACATGCAGCATCCCACCGGCAACGGGAAGTTTTTCAAAAATGGTAACAGGGTAGCCTTTTTGCACCAGGTCGTAGGCCACCGTAAGCCCAGCCGGCCCGGATCCCACAACAGCCACCTTGTCCTCCGGGTAAAGAATTGGCACCCGTTGAAACCGCGAGAGGGTCCCTCGCATGGTATCTGCAGCAAAGCGTTTCAACCCGCAAATGCTGATGGGTTCGTCGATTTCGCCACGCCGGCAGTTGGTCTCACACGGGTGGGGGCAAACACGGCCCAGAGACATGGGGAGGGGGTTTTGTTTTCGAATGATTTCAAAGGCTTTCTCAACTTTGTTTTCGCCAATAAGCGCCACATAAGTGGCTACATCCTGGCCGGTAGGGCACGTGGATTGACAGGGTGGTGAGCTGATGGGCTTACAGGTGCCCGTGGCGCAATGTTTGTCATAAATATGCGCCTCATATTCGTGTCTGAAATAACGCAACGTGCTCATCACCGGGTTGGGGGCCGTCTGCCCCAGCCCGCACAGTGAGGCCATCTGGATTACCTTGCTGAGTTGCTCAAGTCGGTCCAGGTCCTCTGGTTCCCCAAGCCCCTGGGTAATTCTTTCGAGAATTTCAAGGAGCTGCCGGGTGCCCTCGCGACAGGGGGTGCACTTACCGCACGACTCCTCTGCCGTAAACCCGAGGAAAAATTTGGCAAGATCCACCATACAACTGGTTTCGTCCATCACCACCATGCCACCCGACCCAACGATCGCCCCTGTCTTGGCAATTGATTCATAGTCAACCGGCGTTTCGATGAGGGCTTCGGGGATACACCCCCCCGACGGTCCCCCCAGCTGAACGGCTTTGAACTTTTTACCATCGGGGATCCCTCCCCCGATGTCATAGATGATCGATCTAAGCGGGGTCCCCATGGGTACCTCGATGAGCCCGATATTTCTAACGCGGCCGCTCATGGCAAATACCTTTGTCCCTGTACTTTTCTCTGTTCCAAGACTGCTAAACCAATCCCCGCCGCGATAGATAATCTGGGGGATATTGGCAAGAGTTTCCACATTGTTGAGAACGGATGGTTTATCCCACAGACCCTTGTGGGCGGGAAAGGGTGGTCTTGGCCGGGGCATCCCCCGCTCACCTTCAATGGAGCGCATCAAAGCGGTCTCTTCCCCGCATACAAAGGCCCCGGCACCATAGTAGAGGTCGATATCCATGTCAAAACCGGACCCCAGGATATCTTCACCCAAGAGGCCGTATTCCTTGGCCTGGGAGATGGCTGTGTGCAGTCGCTCAATTGCCAGCGGATATTCGGCACGGACGTAAATATACCCCTGATGGGACCCGATAGCCTTGCCCCCGATGATCATCCCTTCCAGGACCGCGTGGGGGTCACTCTCCAAGATGGATCTGTCCATAAAGGCACCCGGATCACCCTCATCGGCATTACAAAGGATGTATTTGGGGCTGCCCTCGGAGGCGGCGCAAAACTGCCATTTAAGACCGGTGGGGAAACCTGCCCCGCCCCGCCCTCTCAGACCCGAGGACTTCATCTCTTCCACAATTTCCTCGGGTTTCATCTCAAGGAGGGCCTTGGCCGCGCCAAGGTATCCGTCACGGGCAATATATTCATCTATCTTGTCAGGGTCGATGAGCCCGCGATTTCTGAGGGCCACCAGGATCTGGCGATTAAAAAACCCTATCTCCTTTATTTTTGGGATAAGTTCGGCCGCCTCAGGGCTTTCAAAGAGATGCTCCTTAACCACTCGCCCTTTTTCCAGATATTCTTCCACAAAATAAGGAACATCCTCCACCTTGAGCTTCTGGTAAAATATGCCATCAGGATAGGCAATCATCAGAGGGCCTGCGGCACAGAAACCATTGCACCCGGTGGTTGCCAGGAGCACCTCGTTATTGAGTCCTTTTCTTTCAATTTCGCTTGCGAGCGCGTCCTTCAAATCCAGTGAACCGCTGGCCACACAACTGGTGCCAGCACAGATCAGAAGGTGAACGCGGTACTTTTTTTCCATAAATTTGGCCTCGGTCTCAGCTTCTCAGAATTCAGCAGTTGGAATCGAACTTATTTTTTTTAGTATGTAGTTTCGCTGCCAACAGACAGCGCGTATTCGGGGACAGGATCTCCCTTTACAACATGTTCATCATAGATTCGAGCAGCCTTTTCAGGGTCAAGGTCGATATACTTGACAGGGGCGGAATCTACAACCTCGACCGTGATCATTGGTTCGTGACTGCAGAGACCAGCACAACCCGAGGAGGTCAGAATGATATCGCTGGCCCCGGACTTCTCGATTTTTCCAAGAAACGTGTTCATGAGCGGACGGGCGCCAGCCGCAATCCCACAAGTCCCCATATGCACGGTGATCTTCACACGATAGGTGCCGTCTCTCAGATTTACGGTCCCTTTTAGGGATTCTCTGATTTTCTTGAGGTCCTCAACTTTTAGCTTTGCCATTTTTTTTACCTTTGGTAATTGTGACGGATTCTTTTAATCCCTTACTCTGTTCTTACTAAACAGGTTCCTGATCAATTGGAGGACAGCCGGCTCGTTTATTGCCGCCCCCTCGCCTATCACGGCTCTTATTTCCCGTGTATCCAACCGGGTGTTTTCTCCGTCCAGATCGGATTCATATACAAAATCCACGTCAGGGCTCCCGACGATAAGAGAAATCATGGTTGCCCCCATGTCTCCAAGGGGCTTCCTGTCAATATGATTTGCCTGAAAGGTTGCGACAACCTCGGTTTTTCGATCAGGCACTGATGTGATCACCAAGGTTCCGCCTGCTTCCCGGGCGGCCTGCTCAAGTAAGGGCAACCCCAGACCCACTCGACGGGTTTTCCGTGAGGTCACAAACGGATCTCGCACCTTTTCAACCGCGGCGGCGTCCATGCCCTTTCCGTTATCCCGAACCACTATTTCAAGTAAATCCTTGTCCGTGTCCTCCCTAACGAATATTTCCACCAGAGTGGCTCCGGCTCTCGTGGAATTTTCTGCAATGTCCAGTATGTGAAGAGAGAGATCCTCCATGTAGCAATTGATCACTTATTGGCGATTGACGGTTGAAGGATCATCTCTTGTGACTTCAATTATCTTGCGATCGTTTTTGCCTTTTAATGCCAGCCCCAGTTCAGAAATGTCCGGGGAGGCAACTTGAAAACGGGTCCGGCATGTTCCGATTTCTTCAAGGCCGTGGGCATCTGAGGAGGTGATAAGGGGGAAGTTGTACTCGCTGAATTGTTTTCGGGCGTCACCCAGGGCCATACCTTTTGAGATTTCAACGGCATCAAATGCCACCCCTTCGGGGATAAAGCCCAACTGGCTGAGCACGCTGAAGCTCTGTCGATCAATATGGGCTGCCACTGCGAGCCCCCCACGGCCGTGAATTTCCTCAACCGCCTCTTCTAAACCGAGGCTTGTAGCCCCAATCAGCAGACGTCTGTTGATGGTCTCAACCTCGTCCAACTCACTGGCCACCACCTGAAGACCAAAAAGGTCTTCGTTATTCTCACCCCCCTGAAGCTTCCGGTATACGAGTTCCTGCAGGGAAAGGACATTTTCGACTTCTCCGAAAAGCGCAATAATGTGGGCCTCTTCGGAGGTCGTTACCTCCATACCGGGGATGATGCGAAGCCCTGTTTCGCGGGCGGCCGCCACAACAGAACCGGCGTTCTCCGCGCTGTTATGGTCTGTGATGGCGATGATCGTCAGGCCTTTTTTACGTGCCTCCTTAACGATCTTCATGGGCGTCATGTCAAGGGTGGCGCAGGGTGACAGACAGGTGTGTACATGGAGGTCCGCTGCCACAACTCGTAATGCTTCCGACCCCTTATCAGCCAAAAACGCCCCTAGAATAATGATATTCCGGCGGTGTTAGTTTCCGGAAATTCCCAGTTGATACAGTTGTCCGACCAGTTCAAATGCGGGCATACTGCTGACCAATACGGGGATCTGCTCGGATGCCGCCTTTCGGAGGGTTTCCTCTTGCGGTTCCCTCCCATTGACCAGAATGATCCCGCTCAATGATTTCATCACCGCAACGGCCACAATATTCTGGTGGATCTGCAAAGTGACCCACAGATCACCCTCCCTTGCATTCGCCATCACATCGCTCATGAGATCACTGACGTAACCCCGGGTCACTAGCACATGAAGACGCTGGCTTCCCGTTTTGACATCCAATCCCAATTTTTCGACTACTTCGGCTAAAGTCATTCCCTAGCCCGGGGGCCCCCTGTAACTCTCAACGATGTCAACGATTTCCTTGGGTTCAACCTGGCCATGAGTGGTCTCATCTACGACCATGACCGGTGCAAGGCCGCAGGCCCCTATACAGCGCACCACCTCGAGCGAATACTCCCGGTCATCGGTGGTGCCGCCCACCTCCACCTTCAGGTGCCGGTCGAGAATCTCCAGCAACTGACCCGAACCCTTTACAAAACAGGCGGTTCCGAGGCAGACCCGGACAATGTGCCGGCCCCTGGGGACCATGGTGAAAAAGGAATAGAAGGTGACAACCCCAAAGACATCCGAGGCAGGAATCCCCAGTCCGTTTGCAATGTAATACTGGGTGGCGACCGGCAGGAAGCCCAGAATTCCCTGAACCTGCTGGAGCACCGGGATGAGCCCGCCTCTCCTGTTCCTGTAAGTGGCCAGTATTTCATCGATCCGAGGTTTCTGGTCGAGATTTTCTTCTTCCTTGAGCTGTGCCACGAAATTCTCTTCCACTTCCTCCGGTGGATACGGCGGAGCCTGGGTGCCGATCCCGTCGGAACGGGGCAGTGACTCCAGAAGGCCTTCACAGTGTTCCAGAAGGGTCCGGTGGTGATAGTTGAAGGAACTCCACCCGGGCTGGTGAAGCGGTGACTTTGTGTCTCTGAAACCGGACAGCCCCCTCGAAGCCGGATCCCCCAACGGCCGCTGGACGCCGCCCTTTTCGATGCTCTCGTAATTAATCCCTTTGAGTTCCGGGATCAGTTCAATAATCTCGTTGTCCCATATCTCCCGGCTGGTGGTTTCCTTCCAGTCCTGGCCCAGGAGATTGGCCAACTGGGTGTAAATCCATGTCTCGGATCGGGCCCCCCCGGGCCCGATGACTGCTTTTCTTCCTCGGCTGACCCGGCGCTCGCAATTGGTGTAGGTTCCCTCCTCTTCGGACCACGCCCTGGCGGGCAGCACCACATCGGCATGGGCAAGGGTTTCGGTGTTCAGGATGTCCTGGACCACCAGGAACTCCACCTCATCGAGTGCCTTTTTGATGTTGGGCATTTCCGGGCTGGCAATCGCCAGATTCTCACCGGCGCAATAGAGAAAGCGGATCTGGGTCTCGGACTTCTCACCCGTGCCGGCCATATTGCGTATCATTTCAGAAAATCTCAAGCCGGGTCGTTCATTCAGTTCCCGGCCCCACGCCGTCTCAAAGGGCTTTCGGGACTCCCCGGTCTCCACGGGAGCATATCCGGGAAGAAAATTGGGAAGCATTCCCATATCACAGGCGCCCTGTGAGTTACTGAGATCCCCGAAGTAGTTGACCCCGCCGAACTCCCGGTCCACGTTTCCGAGGACTTCCTGCAGGGCCACAAAGGCCCGGGCAAAGGGGGCCACTCTGGGTCCATACACTAGCATGGCAGGCTCTTCCGAATCCACCGCCTTTACAACGGCCACCAGATCTTCGGCGGACAGCCCGGTGGCCCGGATCACCTGTTCGACGGAGAAATTTTCAGCGGTCTCGCGAATATCGTCGGCCACTTCCCTGCCCCGCTCGATCAGACCACGGATAACGCCATTCACAAAAACGGCCTCGGTCCCCTCTTTCAGGATGAGGTTGAGGTCGGCAAAGGTCCCGATTTTGGTTGGGCGGGAATCCACGACAATCAGCTGGGCACCGTTGTTTACCGCGCGTTTGATGAATGTTCCAGCGACCGGGTTCTCCTGGGTGATGTCGCTGCCAACGACAATTATTCGCCGCGCTCCTTCCAGTTCATTGATAGGGCGGTTCACCCCCAACGCCGCAAAGGGCGACGCCACATTATTGGTGCCGATGGCCGCCCGGAAAAGCTTCTGCAGGAGGTAGAGCGCTTCATTTGTCGATTTTGCGGATCCCACGGCGGCCATGGCATCGGGGCCGTGTTTTTCCAAGATTTCCTCTATCTTGCCGGCAACGGCCCCAAGGGCGTCTTCCCAGGATGCTTCCTGCAGTTCGCCTTCCTTCCGGATCATCGGCCGGGTCAGCCGGTCCGGGCTCTTTACAAAATCATACCCAAACCGCCCCTTTATGCAGAGTCTCCCCTGATTAGGGGACGCGTCTTGAACCCCCGTGACCTTCATGACGGTCTCGTCTTTTATATGCAGGTCCACCTGGCACCCTACCCCGCAGTAGCCGCAGGTGGTCCGAACATGCCGGGCCTCCCACGGTCGGATTTTGTAGCGGCTCTTTTTCTCAACCAGAGCGGCCACGGGGCAGGCCTGCAGACACTCGCCGCAGAAAACGCAATCCGAGCGATCAAGTGTCCCGTCACCACCAGTGACAATCTTGGCCTCCGCACCGCGGTAGCCGTGTGAGATGGCATTATTGACCTGGATGAAATTACAAGCGTCGACGCATCTGCCGCACATGATACATCGGGAATTGTCCCGAACAATCAGTGAACTGGCGGTCTCCATGGGGTATTCGGATTTGGCCCTCACAAGTCCGCTGGTGTCAACCTGATATTTATAGGCAAAGGCCTGTAATTTACAGGCACTGTGGGCCGGGCACAACTCCTCGCTCTGATCATAGTCCTGGACTGCCTCCTGGAATTGCGTCCATTGACCCGAGTATTCGGTGGCCACGGCGCAGTTGTGAAAACCCGATTGGAGAAGCAGGGCCAGGATGGTGCGCCTCGCCTCAAGGACGTCGGGGGACTTGGTGTGGATAATCATGTTCGGGGCAGCCGGTGTTGCACAAGCGGGCGCCAACGCACGACCCCCTTCAATTTCAACCACGCAGACGCGACAAGCGCCGGTGGGTCTCGCGCCCTTTATGTGACACAGCGTGGGGATAAAAATCCCGTTGCGTTTTGCAATCTGGAGGATTGTTTCATCCTGCGAAAACTCTAAACTTCGACCGTCTATGGTAATTTTGTTTTCAGACATCTTCTCTCTCGAGCCCACGCATTTCAAATTGGACGTATAGCTCTTTATGTTGGATACTCATACCCATCATTTATCAATTTTTTTCATAACAGATCAACCCGCACCGAAGACATCTTTCAGCCTCACGGGTCGTTTTATTTTCATCCAACCCTGGGAGTTCCTTTGGAAAAATCCAAACCCTCTTGCTGTCTCCGTCAACATCGGAAACCGGTGGTGTTTCCCTGTTCGACGGACTTACCCCGTCTATTTCACTGACATCCAACACGTAAGATGCCTCGCAGGTAAGTCTCAGGACCGGTGTTATCACCCCGTCTGTAAAGTGCTGATGGAGGGCTCGGGCCAAACGCCGTCCCGACAAGATCGATTTGACCACCGCAGAAGAGTCGCTGATTCGACCGGGTTCAGGCGAACTAAGGAGACCGCGCTGCCCATCTGAGGGAAAGGTACGGAAGGTCTCGATGGTCTGCCATCTGATTTTTTCCCCTTCAACTTCGGGTTTTCCGGCAGCATGCACAAAGACCATCTCTGGGAGACGTCCCGCTGATATGATAACGGTATCGGCATCAATAATGCTTCTCTTGGTCTCGATATCCCGCTCAGATCCCTGTCTTCGATGGCGACCCTGTCCATCCGGTCCCCGATCCCACCGATCGCCGCGATCGTGGAAAACGCTTTTATCTCGATTCCATCTGAAGCCAGGGCTTTACTGTCTTGAAATTCCAAGGGCAGGGAATTGATCGGCTGGTCCGACACGATGGTTACCTTCCCGGCTCCAAGTTCCAGACATTTTCGAGCAACCTCCAGCGTCTTTATCCCTGCATCCGAGATAACCACGTGTTTTCCAACCTCGATTTTGCGGTCTTGGGCGATCGCGGCAAGAAAGTCAAGCATCATCAATACGCCCGGTATCGCCGCATCACCTTTATCCTGGAAGTCCTGCAGAATCTTTTGGCTGTCAAACCCGCCCCCGACGATGAGCACGGCATCATAACCATCTTTGAGGAGACTAAAGGGGCTAAAATCGCGACCCATCACCACATTGGTTTGGGCCTCAACTCCCATCTTCAAAACACCGTCTATGTCGTGGTCCAAGACATGCCGGGGAAGCCGATCCTCTGCGATAACGTACCGCAATATGCCGCCAAGCTCTGGCTTTGCCTCATAAATGGTGGGTTGATACCCAGTCGAGCGAGATAGTAGCTCACAGTAAGACCCTCGGAACCCCCTCCTACCACGGCAATCTTTATTCCGTTATCGGCACATTTATAAGGGTCAATATGTTTGTTTGCGGCCATTTCGTGGTCTGCCACAAATCGTTTCAAGGGGTTGATGGCCACCC